>ERZ781275.15-NODE-15-length-188803-cov-13.248824_pt1 | contig 188803 bp, 139 predicted proteins | sample MGYA00375853_ERZ781275 | MGnify/ENA primary metagenome ERZ781275 (study PRJEB29790, sample SAMN03653691) | human gut metagenome | host: Homo sapiens | place: USA: Dallas, Texas | collected 2012-07-23 | study: EMG produced TPA metagenomics assembly of the Gut...
CTGTGAAAAGGCAAAAAATAAAAAGGGGTGCGTCACAGACTTATGACACACCCTCTTTATTTTTTGTTATTTCTATTTTTTTTGTTATTTCTTGGATTCTCGGTATTTCTTAGGTGATATTCCCACGATTTTGGAGAATAGACGTGAGAAATAGAAGGAATCTTCGAATCCCATCTTATAGCTTATCTGGTTGATTTTCATATCTGTTGTATCCAGCAGTTCACAGGCTTTCTTGATCTTCAGCTTATTAAAATAACCCAACGGACTGTGACCCGTAGCACCCTTGAAGATGGCAGAGAAATGGGAATTGGAATATCCGGTATATCCTGCCAGCTCGTGCAGTGTGATGGATTGCTCTATATTCTCCTCCATATATTTCAAGGCTGCATTGATGATGCTATGTGTCTCGTTATCACTTTGTTCCTCTCTCTTGTGGAATTTCCTGTATTGCGGCATATAGCGCAACGAACCGAGATAGAAATGCAGGAGCGATGAGGTGTATCGCAGGTTTTCCAGGGTATATCCATCGGATAGGGTCAGAAACATATCTTCGAAGATGTTGTTTCTGTCAGCTATTCTTGAATTCAGATTGGGGGATATAGTGGTTGGCATCTCTGCACCTTCGGCATAGATGTGTGCCAATGTGCCACTGAAGTGAATCCAATAGATGGTCCAGGGATCGCCGTTGTTGGAGGCATAGGCATGGGGTGTATTGGCTGGAATGATGAAGTATTGGTTGACTTTTACTTTATATTGCTTGCCATTGATGCTGTAATGTCCGCTTCCCTTTACACAATAGATAAGCACGCATTGGTCGATGGGCTCCGTCCGTTCTCTATAATGATAGGTAGCATGTGGATAGTAGCCTATGTCTGTGATATGCAAGGTCCGCAATACCGGGTCTGATTCTGCCAGATTCAGAATCATCTCCGGCATTACCAATGAGCGTTCCCCTTGAAATCCGTTTTTTATTTTGATATTTTCCATCGCTTTCTTGTATTTTTTCTGCAAAAATACAGAATATTTTTGAGACTTGTCCAATTTTCCGGTGTTTCTTTCTTCAAATCATAAGATAGTCTATGTATTTCTGCTAATAAGTCTATCTGTTTTTCCCCTTTTTGTTTGTACTTTTGCAGCATCATTAAAACAATTGATGTTATATGAATATATCTGATTACAAAAGCGATTTGGTATGAAATGATAGATATCTCATATTTTCGGACGATATTATATTCCTATTTTGTATTTATATAGTTATATTTGCAAACGAAAAAAGCATATTAAACTTTAAAACAGATAAAAATGAATAACCAGACAAAGATTATAGTGTATTCGTTATTGGTATCGGCTGTAATTTCAAGCTCATTTCATCCGGTGGAAGCCCAGGCGCAGATTCCGCAGCAATCCATCCGATGGGATAAGCATAGCCTCATCTTCGATGGCAAGCGAGTGGTGCCGGTGATGGGTGAGGTGCATTATTCCCGAATCCCTCAGAATGAGTGGAGAGAGGAAGTGAGGAAGATGAAGGAGGGTGGCGTTACCATGATTGCCGCCTATGTGTTCTGGAACCATGTGGAGGAAGTAGAAGGTGTGTTCAACTGGAGTGGACAGCGCAATCTTCGTGGTTTTCTTGAGGTATGTAAACAGGAAGAGATGCCAGTGGTTCTCCGACTGGGCCCTTTCTGCCATGGCGAGGTTCGCAATGGTGGCATACCTGACTGGATGTTTACCAAGGGATGCAAGATGAGAGAGGAGAATACCACTTTCCTGAAATATACAACCGAACTTTATCGTCAGATTTATTCGCAGGTGCAGGGGTTACAATGGAAAGATGGTGGTCCGGTAGTTGCGGCACAGTTTGATAATGAATATCGTGGCAGGGGTAGTTATCTGATGGCGCTGAAGAAGATAGCCCAGCAGATAGGTTTCGATTTGCCTTTCTATACCCGTACTGGATGGCCTGAACTGAAAACGCCGGTGCCTTTCGGCGAGATGGTTCCGCTTTATGGCGACTATGCCGATGGCTTCTGGGAGCGCAGCCTGAAGGAGACTGCTGGTAATTACTACAAGGCTTTCAACTTCAAGGCTTTCCGAAGCAGTACGGCTATCGCTACCGAACAGCTTGGCAAACAAGAGGCGAAGATCAACAAGGGGGATGAAGCCTATCCTTACTTCACCTGCGAACTGGGTGGAGGTATGATGACTTCCTATCATCGTCGTCCTTATATTTATCCGGAAGATGCATATTCGCTGGCTATCGTCAAGTTGGGTAGCGGAAGCAATCTGCTGGGATATTATATGTATCATGGCGGAACCAATCCTACTGCGATGATGCCGGGTAATCTGGACGATGGTAGTGCGGTTTATCTGAATGAAAATCAGCGCACTCAGGCTACCAATTATAATGATATGCCGGTAAAGACGTATGATTTCCAGGCGCCATTGGGTGAATTCGGACAGAAGAATCCTCATTATTTCATGCTCCGCAAACTGCATCTCTTTATGCATGATTATGCAGAAGTGCTGGCTCCGATGGAGTCTAGCTTCCCATGCAGTCAGGATATAGAGAAGGGTGATGATTCTCATCTTCGCTGGTCGCTTCGTTCTAAAGATAAGAGCGGTTTTGTTTTCATTAATAACTATGAGCGATTGCAGCAGTTGTCTGCCAAGAAGAATGTGCAGTTTGAGGTATGTGGCGTGAAGTTCCCTCAGCGTCCGATGACTGTTCCTGCCGGTGCGATGTGCATCTTCCCGGTAAATATCGATGGCATCCGATACGCTACGGCACAGTTGATTGCCAAGCGGGATGGAAAAATCTATCTGGAACAGATCAAGGGTATTCCTACCGAGATTGCTGTAGATGGAAAGGTGCTGAAGAATGTGAAGGCGAAGGGAATCGCCAAACCTGTTTATAAGAACATCTATCTTGTAGATTCCAAGACGGCGGAACATCTGTTCCTGCAGAAGAAAGGGAAATCAATGATGTCTCTGGCTCCTTCTTTCAAGAAAATCAAGGAAGCAGAGGGCGCCCGCAAGATAACTATGGGTGTGCAGAAAGTGGCAGAGGAACCATCTGATGCTGACTTCAAGAAGGCTGCGGTTTATCAGCTAAATCTTTCGCCTGAAATGCTGCAGGGCAGAAATCTCCTGCAAATTCAATATCGTGGTGATTGTGCCCGACTTTATTGCGATGGCAAACTGGTGGCTGATAATTTCTATAATGGTCGCCCGTTCCTGATGGGATTGTGGCGCCTGCCTGCCGATTGCCAGAAGTTGGAACTCCGCATTCTTCCTTTGCAGAAAGATATGCCGGTTTATTTCCCTCGCGAAGCAGATGTGGCGAAGAAGGGAGAAGAAATCGTGAAATTAGAAATAACTCAACAATAAAAGATTCAACTATCAATGAGAAATATTGTATTGATAATGGGCTTGATGGCTTGTGCTTCCTTGCAGGCACAGGGTGTCGGCTCTAATAATAAGATTGACCTCTCGGGGCAGTGGCGATTCTTGCAGGGAGATGCGCCTACCTATGAGGATGAGGTCAAGTTGCCGGGTTCGATGCTCACCAATGGCAAGGGGGATGATGTCTGTACCCATACGAAATGGACGGGAAGTCTTTACGATTCTTCCTTCTATTTCAATCCTTATATGGAGAAATATCGCCAGGAGGAAGTGCTGGCGAATGGGAAGCATCGCATCAAGGGAACCATGAAGTTTCCTTTCTTCCTCACCCCAGAGAAGCATTACATCGGCAATGCGTGGTATCGCAAATCGGTGTTTGTGCCTAAGGAGTGGAAGAAGCAGCGCGTTATCCTCTATCTGGAACGTCCTCATATAGAGATTTCGGTTTATATCAATGGCAAGTTGGCGGGCAGGGATTCTTCGCTGAGTGTGCCTCATGAGTTTGATGTTACACCTTATATTATATATGGCAGGGATAATGAAATCAGCATCAAGGTGTATAATGGCATAGAAAATGTATGCGTGGGTCAGGATTCGCATAGCGTAACCGACCAGACCCAGGGCAACTGGAATGGTATCATCGGCAAAATGGAATTGCAGGCGCATCAGCAGCAGTATATCCGCAACCTGCAGGTTTATCCTGATGTAAAGGGAAAGCAGATTAAGGTGGTGATGGATGTGACGGGGGATGCCCGGAAGGCTGATTTCCAGTTTGATGTAAGTGGCGTCAAGCATTCGTTTTCTAAAATAAAGAGAGAAAGTGATGGAAAATTCTCCGTCATTATTCCGATGGGCGAGGATATCAGGCTTTGGGATGAATTCTATCCGAATCTTTATACCCTGACTGCCACGATGGGCAAGGAATCTATCAGTACCACCTTTGGTATGAGCGAGATCTCCATCGAAGGCCGACAGTTTTATATGAACGGCAAGAAGATTTGGATGCGTGGAACCGTGGGCAACTGCTGTTTCCCGGAAACCGGTTATCCGCCAACCGATGAGGCTTCGTGGCTCCGTATTTTCAGAAAATGCAAGGAGTATGGACTCAATATGATGCGATTCCATTCCTATTGTCCTCCCGAGGCAGCTTTCTCGGCAGCCGATCAGGTGGGAATCTATCTTCAGCCCGAAGGTCCATCTTGGCCAAATCATGGTGTAAAGTTGGGCAATGGCATGACCATCGACCATTATCTGATGCAGGAAACTCAGCGAATGGTTGAGAAATATGGCAATCATCCTAGCTTCTGCATGCTTGCTGCGGGCAATGAACCAGCGGGAAACTGGGTGAAATGGGTAGGCAACTTTGTGGAAGAATGGAAGAAAACAGGCGATAAGCGCCGTGTATATTGTGGTGCATCCGTTGGTGGCGGTTGGGCTTGGGACCCGAAGAGCGAGTATCATGTAAAGGGTGGTGCGCGCGGATTGGATTGGGACAAGAAGGCTCCGCAATCGGAAGACAACTTCGATGGGGATATGGTTCGTGTGGTTCAGAAGGGAAGAACGCCGATTACCTTTGATGTGAACGAGCCTAGAGTGACCCACGAGATGGGACAGTGGTGCGCCTTCCCAGATTTCAAGGAGATTTCGCAATACACGGGAGCCTATAAGGCCCGCAACTTCGAGATCTTTTCTGATTTGCTGAGAGATAACGGTATGGCGAGTCAGGCTGAGAAATTCCTTCATGCCAGCGGTAAGTTGCAGACCTTGGCATATAAGTATGATTTAGAACGCAATCTGCGAACCAAGGATTATGCTGGCTTCCAGTTGCTGGGCTTGAATGATTATAGCGGACAGGGTACTGCTCTTGTGGGCGTATTGAATGTGCATTGGAAGGAAAAGGGATATTGTGATGCCAAGGATTGGACGGAGTTCTGTTCGCCAATCGTTCCTCTGGCTAAGTTCCCGAGATTCGTTTTCTCTTCAGAAAACAAGGTGCAGGTTCCTGTGGAACTCTATAATGCGTATCACGAGCCGTTGCAGAATGCGGAGGTTACATACGAGGTGAAGGACGAAAATCAGCAGGTTTTGGCTTCCGGAAAATTAGGAAAGTCTTCGCTTCCAGGTAATTCGCTTGCTGATAATCAGAATTCGCTTCCTGTGGGTAAGAACATCGGTTTAGGCAATGTATCCCTGGATTTCCCTCATCTCCATATTCCGTCTCCATCGCAATTGGTCTTGGAGATTCAGGTGAAGTCTTCCAATGCTCCTGTAGCCCGTAACCATTGGGATTTCTGGGTGTATCCATCTCAGATAGAGATGCCGAATACCAAGGCGCTTAAGGATATCTATATTGCTGATAGTCTGGATGCCAAGGCGAAGAAGGTGTTGCAGAAGGGTGGCAAGGTGCTGCTTCTGGCTGCCGGAAAGGTAAAGATGGGCGAAGATGTGAAGCAAACCTATCTGCCGGTGTTCTGGAATACCAGTTGGTTTAAGATGCGTCCGCCTCATACCACGGGTGCTACCATCGACAAGACTCATCCGCTCTTCAGAAATTTCCCTACGGATGACTGGGCAAACCTGAACTGGTGGGAGTTGCTGAACAAGGCGCAGGTGATGAATCTCCGTGAGTTCCCGAAGAATTATCAGCCGGCCATCCAGCCGATAGATACCTGGCATGTGAGCCGAAAGCTCGGTATGATGATTGAAGCCAAGGTGAGTAGAGGCAAGCTTCTGATGACTACGATGGATGTAATCAGCGACTTGGAACATCGCCTGGTGGCCAACCAGATGCGCTATGCCATCCTGAAGTATATGATGAGCGAGGATTTTCAACCGGCTTTGGAGGTGAATAAGCAGGTGATTGAAAATCTCTTCACGAAATCGGCGCCACCCGTGAATATGTTTACCAACGATTCTCCGGATGAACTGAAGACGAAGCTGAAGTAAGGAAGATAATGTAATGTAAATATAAGGCGAGATATAGCTCGAGTAATGAGGCAAATGCTGGATAGTAAACTGGCATTTGCCTTTTTCTTCTTAAAAAGCTTGGTATCTTGAAAAATAGTTGTATCTTTGTACTTGGAAAGGTAACAAAATATGGAAAAAGTTAAGGAAATACCATACGGAGTGGCTGATTTTTTTGAGTATGCTCCACTCTTACTATGACTGTAACCAAAGCGCTAAGTTCCAATCACTATTATGGCATGTTGACCATCAAGGGCACGCGTGGCTCCAAACTGGTATTGGGGATTCCTAACAATAATGTCCGCAAGCAATATTACGGTTATTTGGAGGAAGAATATCAGGCAATATGCAGCTGCACCTAGGGTAGAAGCTTTGCGTCAAGGTACCACTCTTCATAAGATCATTATGCAGTTTGAAGATATAAAAAAGCCCCTAGACTTCAATGAAAAAGTCTAGGGGCTTTTGCTGTTTTCTTTCAGTTATCTTTTACCTTTTTACTTTTTATTACCTCTATCTTACTTCTTGATGACCAGTTTGCTTCCTTTCTGAACATCCGCCTTGATATTGGTGATGCGCTCGTTCTTCACATCATCCAGCATGATGGCTGGGCGATAATCGGGCTTCATCGTAGTGAAGCTCACATTATCTACTTCTATGCCATCCACGTGGCGGGCGTAGAGACCGAAGGCTGGAGTTTCTTTCGCAAATCTGGGCTCAGGGTAGTTGGTGCCTTGTTCTCTATATTCCTTTTTCGCCAGTTCTGCCTTGCCACCGCCACGATATTGCAGGCGGATATTGCTCAGCGAGATGTTGCGGAGTGGCAGACCAGGCATACCGGTAACGATGATGCCGGCAAGGGAATCTACATCGTTGGCAATGACATTGCTGATCATGATGTCGCGACCGGTAGAAACGGTGGCGCGCTCCTTAGGACCACGGTTTCGGCAACCGGTGGTAATGTAGATAGGGTAGTGGTGAACATGATTCATGGTGATATTATTCACCACGATATTCTCCATCAATCCCTGATCGACTTCCTCGAACGCCAGACCGCTGCTATACATAAAGGTGCAGTTGCTCAAAGAAATATTCCTGTATCCGCCATTCGATTCCGTGCCGAGCTTGAAGCGGCCGCATACCCAGTTTACCTTTTCCGGAATATAAGTGCCGTCCAGGAATGTGCCAAACTTGTAACCCGTAATCACACAGTTGGTAATGGCGATATGCTCTGTTAAAACCGGTTTCTTCAGGGCATAGGAACTTTTCAATACCAGGGCATCATCGTGAGGCGTATTGATTTTGCAGTTGGTGATAGTGAGATACTTGCAGCAGTCTATATCGAAGCCGTCACGATTGGTATCAATGATGACATTATCCACGGTGCCGAGTTCACATCCCGTTAGGATGATGCCGAAGTGACCGCCCCGATAGATGGTGACATCACGAATCAGGATATTACGGCATTGCTTCAGGGCGATGGCCTTATCGCCCGTTCCTATGTTGCCACCCTGCAGGTTACCGCCTTTTTCGGTATCTCTTCTGGTGAGACCTTCGCCATCAATCATACCTCTGCCTGTGATGGATACATCATTGGCGCCGATGGCATAGATGAGGCTGTTTTTAAAATAAGTATGTCCGCCGTCCTGATAAGCTGTGCCTTCAAAAACCTCAGCTTCATCATAGGCTTTCATCGAAGCCGGAGCTGCGAGAATCTTGGAACCAGCCATCAGATGCAGTTCCACATGGCTTTTCATACGGATGCTTCCGCAGAGATAAGTGCCGGCAGGCAGAACCACTCGTCCTCCACCATGAGCCACGCAGGAATCAATAGCGGTATTGATAGCATGATGGTCGAGAACCTTTCCATTGCCGGTGGCACCGAAATCTTTCACATTGTAGTCTTTTGCCTGCATGCTTGTCATAGTAAGCGCCAGGAGACATAAGAGTGTAGAAATTCTTTTTTTCATTGCTTTTTTTGATCGTTAGTTTTATATTTTTTGCACCTGAAAGCCTTGATGGACTTTCGGGTGCAAAGATAAGGATAAAATCTGAGATGAGTTATGAAAATCATTCAACTATTACTTATTTTCATTCATTATATCATTTGCCTTTCAGTATTTCTGATGGAGACTTGCCAAATTCCCGTTTAAAGCTCTCTCTGAAGTTGCCGAGGTTGTTGAAGCCTGCAAGTATGGCTACTTCTGCTATACTGTATTCACCCTTTTTCAGTAATGTCATACTATGTCGCAGTTTGGCTTTCTTGATATATTCGTTGGCACTCATTCCGGTCAGGGCTTTCACCTTACGATAGAAGGTAGAGTGACTCATAGCCATCTTGTCGGTCATAAATGCCATGTCTAAGTCATCGGTAGAGATATGATTCTCGATGAGCTTGTTCAGTTTCTCCAGGAACTTTTTATCCAGATTGCTGATCTGGCAGGTCATCGCATCTTCCTTTTCCTCGGTAGCTTTTTGGGATGTCTGTTGTTCATCGGCGGAAGTCTCGAATTGTGAGATATTCTTCTGTACGATGTAGTCTGCCAATCGCCTTCTTCCAGACAGGATATTTCTGATGCGGCTATGCAGCAGTTTTGCACTGAACGGCTTGGTAAGATAAGAATCAGCACCGCTGTCATATCCCTCTTCCTGGTCATTGATGCTGGTCTTGGCAGTCAGCAGGATGATAGGAATATGGCTGGTGCGAATATCTTCCTTCAATATATGAGTCATCTTGATGCCATCCATTTCCGGCATCATGATGTCGCTTACGATGATATCCGGTACTTTCGAGAAAGCCTGTTCCATTCCTTCCCTGCCATTGCAGGCTTTGATGATACGATAATCTTCGTGCAGCGACTCTTCGATATAAAGTTGAATATCAGCGTTGTCTTCCACGATGAGTAAAAGCGGACGGATATCTTCTGTTGGCTCTTTTGACGTGGTTTCGTTCTCTTCGGCATTTTCAGCCGTAGCCAAATCCTGATTATCATCCTTGTGAAGTGCCTCCGGGTAGGTGCGGTCTGCCTTGAGTGAGAAGGTAAACTTGCTTCCTCGTCCCTTTTCACTTTCAACAGTCAGTTTAGCTTGATGGAGAGTAGCCAGTGATTTCACCAGAGCCAAGCCGATACCTGTGCCGGAAGCCTGATGATTGCCGTTTTCCTGATAGTAACGGTCGCAGATGTGAGGCAGGGCATCTTTGTCTATGCCGTATCCCGTATCTTCTACTGCAATGGCTACAGTATTGTCTTCTGGCATCGTCAGCGATAAGGTGATGCTGCCTTCCGGAGTATATTTGATGGCATTCGACATCAGGTTATTGATTACCGTATTGATTACTTCTGAATCGAAATAAAGCTCAGGCACACCCGTTTTAATATTCAGACGGATATTGAGACGACTATTCTGGTTGAGATCTTTGAATCGCACACCTATTTCCCTCACAAATGCTCCGAGATTTGCCTTGGCAACAGTCAATTTGCGGTTCTGGGTTTGCGTCTTTCTGAATTCCAGAATATCGTTGATGAGATTGAGGAGTCTTTCCGCGCTGGCATGTATGCATCCTATCTTATGATGCACTCTTTCTGCTATTTCCTTATCTTCCATCAAATCCTCCAGAGGTCCGAGAATGAGTGTGAGCGGAGTGCGAAGCTCATGGGTGATATTGGTAAAGAAGCGCAGTCTTTCCTCATTTACTTGCTGCTTTTGCTGACTTTCCCATTGGGTTTGTGCCAAGGAATTGCGGAGCAATAGCTCCTTTTGGTAGGAGCGCAAAAGATAGATGATGATAACTAAAGCCAAGAGAATATAGCCTAGTTTTGCCCACCAAGTAAGCCAAAATGGAGGAGTTACCACCACTTTCAGCTCAGCCGATGAGGCTTCATCCCAATCTTGGTTCTTGAGTTTCGCTCGGATAATAAAGGTGTATTTGCCGGGCTTGAGATTTCGGAAGGTAACATCCTGATCGCCTTCTGTCTCATACCATTGGTCGTCCAATCCCTTCATCATGTAGGAATATTCCACCTTTCCCTCTTGCGAGAAATCCTTTGCCGTAAAGCTGATTTTAAAGGTGTTGTCGTCGTATTTCAGGCGTATCACTCCCTCTTCATTCGGAGAAATGAGGCGATGCAAGAATTGGTCGGACAATCTTCCAACTCTCTCGCAACCAATGATTTCTACTTGTGATACCGTCTTCTGCTCTGAAAGCAACTGTGGATTGAAATAACATACACCACTAGGAGAAGCAAAGTAGATGGTACCATCGGGTGTCATGGCTGCTGATGCTTCCTCAAAGTTGCCCATGGTGATACCGCTTTGGAAATCATAGTTGTAAAAGCGCTGTTTGTGTAAATCCAGACAAGCGATTCCAGAGAACATGCTTACCCAGATATTGCCTAGTTTATCTGCGCAAATGGCTCTGATATGGGTGTCTTTCAATCCTTGTCGCTCATCATATAGCTTGACGGATTTCGGCTTTAGAGAATTTTCAATGTATGCCAGTCCCTTGTAGGTGCCAATCCAAACTCCATTGTTGGAATCGATGAAAATCTGGTTGACCGAATTGCTTTTCAATTCATTTTGGTCATCTAAGTGAGCGATAAGTTTCTTGTGCTTGTTGAAAACAAATACGCCTTTGGCCAAATTACCTATCCACATTTGACCGTATGAATCTTCTTGGATGGAGTAGATGACGCTATTGGTCATTCCCATCACTTTGTTCATCTCATTTTCTTTGTGTTCTATCCCATTTTGAATAGTATAAAGTCCATCTTCGCTTCCTATCCATATAGTTCCTTTCTTATCTTCATAAATGGCATGCACATCCAGCCCTTGTATGCGGAGATAATGGGTAAACTGCTGAGTATGAGGATTGAACTTCAAAGCTCCATTATCGTTGGTGCCAAACCAAATGTTGCCTTGGTGATCTTCAGTGAAGTTATAAACCATGGCAGAGGTATTGAAGAGATATTGGCTGAAATCCCAACGGTGGGTAACTTGTCCATTCTTATATTGGCAGATGAAATTGTCTTGTCCCATCCAGAGATATCCTTGGCGGTCACAAAAGATACCAAAAGTATTGGTGAGTGGCTGCTGCAAATCTCCTAAGGTATGGAAATCTGATGTGGATTGTGGGATGAAGTCGATGCCGCTGCTAAAGTTGCCAATCCATACGTTTCCAAAAGAATCTTGGATGATTCTTCTGGTATTGTTGGAAGACAGCCCACTGTTTTCCTTGGTGATTCGTTGAAAAGAGAGTTTTTCCGTATATGGATGCTGATAGCGATTGAGGTCGAGTATGCTGATGCCTCCTAAGTCTGATGCAATCCATAGCGTATGGTTATCCATCTCCATGATTTGATGGATATTGTCACCAGCAGGCGAATTGGGATTTTGCTCCTGTGGTTTAAATGTCCTAAATCTGCTAGATGTCTCATCGAATAGGGCTAATCCTAAGTTGGTTCCCACCCAGATGTTTTTCATGTGGTCAATACAGATGGAGCGAACGTTATTGCCAGGCAAGCTCTGCTCGTCCTTAGGATTGTGGCTGTAGAACTTCGTCTTTTTTGTCCTGAGGTTATAGACATACATGCCGTCCATTCGTAAGCCGATATACAAATGGTCATTCCCATCATCCATGATACATCTGATACCGTTCTTGATATTAGGGAAAAGTCGCTTAGGAAATGTCGTAAACTTTTGTGTATTGGCATTATAATGCTGTATGTCGCCGCTATAAAACGCTATCCAAATGCCTCCATCCGAGGAACCATGAATAGCGGAGACACTTTTCTGAAGCATTTCCTTTTGTTCTGAGAAGTGCTTAAAAGTTTGCGTTTTGCAATCAAAGACGTCTATCTTTCCGTTTTTGAACTGCATCCACACGGAGTTGCTTCCTTTGTCGTAACATAAATTGATGAACGAATCTTCTCCGATATTTGAGTTGCTGGTCTTGAAAATCGTGCATTTATTGCCTGCGATACGGTTCAATCCCGACTCTGTGGCAACCCAAAGGAATCCCTGTTCGTCCATAACCATGTCATTGACGAACTCATTGGATAAGCCTTCTCTCAAACCAATATTCAAGAAAGAATAACCTTCTTTAGCTGTCGATAAGGTGAATACTTCTATGAGGAGCCAGAGCAAGAATGTCAGTCTTTTCATCTTATTTCTGTATTTAGCGTTTTCTATAATCAGTCTTTTGTTTGTATGCAAAGTTACTTATTTTTTATGAGATTTGCAAGAAAAACTTCGTAAATGCTTGATTTTCGGCGAAGATTGACAGAAAAACGTTGCCAAGATTCTGATTGAACGTTTATCGGTGTGGCTTGACCGATAAAAAACCATCCTTTAGAAAAGAAACGACTACTTTTGCAACCAGAAACAACAATATTAATAACGAAAAATGAAAAACTTATGAAACGAAACGATTCTAGATTGACGGCATTCTTGCTATGTATGGGAGTTTCCCTAGTTTCACCTAATTATCTATATGGTAAAGGTGAGGTGGCAATGTATATCATGCAACAAAGTCAAAAAATCACAGGAAAGGTAGTGGACTCCAATGGGGAACCTATTATAGGAGCCACTATCAAGATTGCAGGTACGAGTAACGGTACCATTACAGACTTAGATGGCAATTTCTTCTTGGATATGGCGCCTAAGGGTGTTTTGGAAATATCTTATGTGGGTTATCTTCCTCAGAAGGTAACGGTAAATTCTAATAAACCTTTGGACATTGTGCTTAGAGAAGATTCCAAGACCATTGACGAGGTGGTAGTAGTTGGTTATGGTTCTGTGAAGCGCAGTGACGTTACAGGATCAGTTTCTTCTTTGGATGCCTCTAGTATTACATCTGCCTCTCAAACCAATGCTGTAGATGCAATGCAAGGTAGAATCTCGGGTGTCAATATTACAAGAAATGCGGCTCGTCCTGGTGGTAGCTATAGTATTGTTGTGCGTGGTAAGAGTTCCATCAACAATAGCAACGAACCTCTTTGGGTGATAGATGGTATTCCTACTTCATCAGATGCCCGCGACTTGAACCCTGCTGACATAGAAAAGATTGATGTACTCAAGGATGCTTCTGCTACAGCGATTTATGGTTCCCGTGGTGCCAATGGTGTTGTTATCGTTACGACCAAACGTGGTAAGGAAGGTCATTTCAGTATCAATTATGATGGCTACTATGGTGCTCGTGTGGCTAGTCATCTGCCTGATATGATGAATGGAGACGAGTATGTCAAGTTCCGTACCGAATTGTTTAAGAATCTCGGTCGCAGCACCGATCGTACCAATGCAGAGTTCTTTACCCCAGAGGAGTGGGAGAGAATCGATAACAAGGACTATACCGACTGGATTGACTTGACCATGCGCACCGGTCAGCAATATAGCAATACCATCACAGCCTCAGGTGGTGATGCCAAGGGAACGTTCTCCTTGGGTATCGGTCAGTTGCATGAGGAAGGAACAATACGCGACCAAGATTTCAATCGTTACAATCTCCATTTGAATGTAAATCGCAAGTTCTTGAAGTCTTGGGAGATGGGTGGCAGTCTCTATTTCACTTATAGTAAGCAAAATGCTGGAAGCTACGAGACGCTTCGCTCAGCCTATCGTCTTCCTCAAGTGGCATATCCATACGATGAAGAGGGCTATCTGGCATATCATGTGTTCCGTAATGATGGAACCACCAATCCTTTGTTGGAAAGCACTGCTGATGGCGAGCATCGTGAAACCAAGAGATATAGAATCTTTGGAAATGTCTATTTGCAATATAAACCAATCAAGGACTTGACGCTCAAGAGCCAGTTTGCGCCTCAGTTCCTTTATAAGAGATATGGTGAGGTTGTGGGAAAGAATGCCAAGAATTCAACAGGCAAGGCTGCTGGAGTGACGGCAAAATACGATCAAACCAATTATTGGTCGTATGTATGGGATAACCAGATTACTTACGACAAGCAGTTGGATAAGCATCACCTGAACGCAAGCTTTGTACAGAGTATCCAGATGGAGCAATGGGAATATTCCAATCAAGCTGCCAAGGATTTCCCTTTCAACAGCTATTGGTATAACTTGGGTGCTGCAGGTTTGAGCAATCAGACGACTTCTTCTACCAATTATCAAAAGCGCACTTTGGCCTCCTTCTTGGCAAGAGTACAGTATTCTTTCAATGATCGCTATCTCTTGACTGTTTCTGGTCGTTATGATGGTTCTTCTCGCTTGGCTGATGGCAATAAGTGGTCGTTCTTCCCTTCTGCCGCTCTTGCTTGGCGTATCACAGAGGAAGATTTCATGAAGAGCGCTCCTGCTATCAGCAATCTGAAGTTGCGTCTTAGCTATGGTGTTACGGGTAATGATGCCGTATCTATCTATGGCACCCAGTCGGGTATCTCTCGATTGAACTATGATTATGGTGGCAATGTGATCTCGACTTATTACAAGAATGGACTTGCCAATAAAAACTTGTCATGGGAGAAGACGCATGAAATCAACGTGGGTCTGGATTTCGGTTTTTTCAACAATCGTATCAACGGTGCCATTGATGTTTATCAGCGTGATGCCAAAGACTTGATTATGAAGAGAAATATCCCTAAGACCACAGGTTGGTCGTCTGTTTGGGATAATATCGGATGGGTAAGAAACCGTGGTGTTGAAATCGGCTTGAACACGGTGAATATCCAAGGCAAGGATTTTGGATGGGAAACCAACATCACTTTCTCTAAGAATACGAACAAAATCGTAGAACTCTATAATGGAAAGCAAGACGATGTGGCCAACAAGTGGTTTATTGGTAAGCCTCTGGATGTGAACTACGATTATGTATTTGATGGAATCTGGCAAACGGACGAAGCTGAGTTGGCAAAGAAATATGGTCAGACTCCTGGTCAGGTGAAGGTGAAAGATTTGGATGACAATGGTATCATCAACTCTGATGACAAGCAAGTCATCGGCCAGCGTTCTCCAAAGTGGATAGGAAGTATCACCAATACATTTACTTACAAGAACATTGACTTCTCTGTGTATCTCTATACGCAGCAGGGTGCTCAGTTGCAAGATGCCTTTATGTCGGCTTACATGACATACGAAGGCAACTACAAGCAGGTGAATGTAAACTATTGGACAAAAGAAAATCCATCCAATAAATATCCGCAACCAGGCAATAAGGGCAAGTATTACGATGCCATGCGCTATGTGGATGTTTCTTTCGTGAGAGTGGGTAGCATCACTTTAGGCTATAATTTGCCAAAGTCTTGGTTGGAGAAGATCAATGTCAAGCATGCTCGCTTGTATGTCACCACCAATAACCCATTTACCTTTACCTCTTATAAAGGATTTGACCCAGAGTGGGCTACCCAAAATACTTGGGGCACAGCCACAGGATACACCACTTATCTGATTGGTGCAAAAGTAGAATTTTAAATAGAAGACTCATTATGAAAAAGATTAATTTATATATCGTCGGTGCTTGTTTGGTACTGGGAATGACTTCTTGCGACGGATTCCTCGATGAGGAAAACCTAAGTAATGTCAATTCAGAGCAATATTTCCAAGAGAAGGAAGGCTATGAGAGCTTAGTTAATGCTTCTTATGCTACCTTGCGCTCTATCTGGAAGAATGAACCTTGGTTGTTCAACTTGGGTGTGGATATCTATACCCGTGGAGAGAGTGAGCTGGTTAGCGGTAGCTATGGCAATCGTGACGTATATAGCAGCGAACTGAATGAATATGCTACGCTGGATGCCCAAAATAGTTATGTAAGCGATTTTTATACGAATGCTTACTATGGCATTCAAGTATGCAATACTGCCATCAATAAGTCGACTTCTGTGGCTGGTATGTCTGAGAATGCGGTTAAGCAACGTTTGGCGGAAGTTCGTTTCTTGCGTGCTTATTATTACTATCTGTTGGTGGAGCAGTTTGGAGATGTGGCGATTGTTACAGACGAGATTAATTCTCCTATAACCGAATTTTCACGTACTCCAGAGAAGGAAGTTTATTCCTTTATCTTGAGTGAATTGAACGACATTGTTGGGGTGTTGCCTGCCAAGCAAGATGAGTATGGACGTGCCACGCAGGGGGCTGCCAAGCATTTGATGGCATTGGTTTATCTTACCCGTGGTTACAAGTCATATGCAGAGTCAAATGATTTCTCTCGTGCTGCAACTTTGGCAGATGAGGTCATCAATGGTGGACAGTATGCTTTGCAGCCAACATTCACTGATGTATTTGCTACAGGTAATGAAAAAAACAGTGAAATCATCTTCTCTGTGCAATATGATGGCTCTTCTTTGGGTAGCCAATATGGTGGTAATGGACAACAGAATCTCTATGGATTTGAATTGTGGACAAAAGTGGAGTCTGGCTTTGAACAAGGTAACTTAAAGTATGGCTGGAAGAAAAATCAGTTCATGCCAACTCAGTTCTTGTATTCACTTTATGATACTTCTGTTGATAGCCGTTATGATGCAACCTTCAAGAGTGAGTTCTATGCCACACGAGCAGATGCTAGCATTGGTTTGAAGGAAGGCGATTTACGTTTGTATTTCCCAAAATATGACCAGCCTTTTACCCAGCAGGATTCCTTGGCACTCATGAGTCAGCATCCTAATGCCATCATTGTTACAAAGGATAGATGGAAGCAAGATATTGAGCATGTAGGTGGTTCTGGTATGTGTCCGATGATATGGAAGTTCTATGATCCAAATTCTTCTTATCCTTCCAATAACACTTCTTATACTAGCACTAAGGACATCTTCCTCTTCCGTTTGGCAGATACTTATCTCTTAGCTGCCGAGGCTTATTATAAACTGGGTGATAGCCAAAAGGCAGCCGACCGCATCAATAAAGTTCGTGAGCGTGCAGCCTTGGAAGGACATGTGAAGGATATGGACATTGAGGCTTCTGATGTGAACATCGACTTTATCTTGGATGAACGTGCTCGCGAGATGGCTGGTGAGTATAACCGTTGGATGGACTTAAAACGCACTGGCAAGTTGATAGAGCGTACATTGAAGTATAACAATCTTGCTGCCAAGATAAATAAAATGGATGAGCATATTGTGGTCCGTCCGATTCCTCAGTCTGTAATCGACCAGACCACAGGGAATTTTAAACAGAATACCGGGTATTAGTTTGTAATTGTTTTTGGGTTTGTAAGGGAGCAAGATAGCATTCTTGTTCCCTCTCCTTATTTTTTAGTAACTTATCGTATGGATAATATGAATAAAATTTTTGATAAAATAGCTTGCATGCTTTTATGTTTATGGATTTGTTCCTTTTCTTCGAGCATATTGGCACAAGAACAAACTTCGCTCATTGTGAATGGTGTGCCTTGGTATGACCAAAATCATCAACCGGTGAATGCCCATGGAGCTGGCATCATCCGAGACAATGGAAAATATTGGCTTTTTGGCGAATATAAGAGCGATACCTCCAATGCCTTCCCTGGATTTGGATGTTATTCTTCCGAGGATTTAGTAAACTGGCACTTTGAAAGAGTGGTACTTCCTGTGCAGAAAGATGGCATCTTGGGGTCTAACAGAGTGGGTGAGCGAGTGAAGGTGATGCGTTGTCCTAAAACCGGAATGTATGTGATGCTGATGCACGCTGATGACTTGAAATATATGGATCCGCATATCGGTATCGCTACTTGCAAGACCATCAATGGTGATTATCAGTTGAGAGGTACGCTCCAATACAAGGGGCAACCTATCAAGCGTTGGGATATGGGAGTTTTTCAGGATGAAGATGGCAAGGGCTATCTTCTTACCCATCACGGACCGATTTATCGTTTGAGTGATGATTATCTCAGTGTGGATACGATGATAGCCAATGTAAAGGGCATGGGAGAATCGCCTGCCATGTTTAAGAAAAATGGAATGTATTATCTCTTGACTTCCAACTTGACCAGTTGGGAGCGTAATGACAATTATTATTTCACTGCAACGAACATTGCTGGACCTTGGAAGAAGCAAGGTGTATTCTGCCCAGAAGGAACTTTGACATGGAATTCCCAAAGTTCTTTTGTCTTGATGCTTCCAGACGGCACCCCTATGTATATGGGCGATAGATGGTCTTATCCTCATCAGGCTTCTGCCGCCACATACGTGTGGATGCCGTTGCAAGTAGCAGGCGATAAACTCTCCATTCCTGCTTATTGGCAGTCTTGGAATATACAGAAGATGAAATCGGAGGATATATTGAACCAAGCCATCTATAAGAAACCGTTTCTTTTGAATAGTAATCAGGCGGGTAAGTCTGTAAGCCTGGATTTCGTTGGTACGCATGTGGCAGTAGTCGGCAGAACGGATGCCCATGGTGGCTATGCCTTGGTTTCTGTATTGAATCATAAGAAGGATACCGTCTATTCTTCTTTGATAGATTTCTATAGTAAGGTGCCACAAGAGGGCATTCGGGTTATAACTCCAAAGCTCTCTTATGGACAATATACCTTGGAGATAAAGGTGACGGGCGAAAGACCTAACTGGTCGGATAAGCGAAAGAGCTTGTATGGTTCGGATGATAACTTCATAAATGCCAGTATGGCTTATGTCTTTGGAAAGAATGCTGAGCAAGTTTTCACGAATCCCATCTTGGGAGGCGATCATCCCGACCCAACTATCGTAAGAGATGGAAATGATTATTATATGACCCATTCTTCTTTTGAATATCTCCCAGGATTGACCGTTTATCATTCTAATGATTTGGTGAATTGGGAGCCGATAAGCTATGCCTTGAGGAAAAACTTAGGTTCGGTATGGGCACCGGATATTTGCAAGCATAATGGCAAATATTATATCTATTTTACGGTTAGCAAGGGGAATGATGATTTTTATAATTATGTGGTTACTTCCAAGTCTCCATATGGTCCTTGGAGCGACCCTGTGGATTTGAAAGTTGGAAATTGGATAGATCCTAGCCATGTTTATGACGAAGGGAAAAATGTTCGTTGGCTCTTTATGAGCGGAGGACATCGCATACGCTTGTCGTATGATGGACTTTCTACGATCGGTAAAATGGAAAAAGTGTATGATGGTTGGCAGATTCCTCCTGATTGGACAGTGGAAGGAAAGGCCTTGGAAGGACCAAAAGTCAAGAAAATAGGCGATTACTATTACTTCTTGAATGCAGAAGGAGGTACTGCTGGACCAGCTACTACCCACATGGCTATCGTTGCTCGTTCCAAAAGTGTGGATGGTCCTTGGGAGAATAGTCCCATCAATCCATTGATTCATACTTATTGTAATGTGGAAAAATGGTGGTCAAAAGGGCATGCCTCATTGATTGATACGCCTGATGGCAAGTGGTGGGCTGTGTATCATGCTTACAACAAGGATAGATTGAACCAAGGTCGCCAAACCTTGTTGGAGCCTATTGAGATTACTCCTGATGGATGGTTGAAAGCACCAACAGGTGCAGAAGTAGTGCATCCTTTGGCAAAGCCTGTCATCGAAGAAAATCAAAAGAGAGAAAAGAAAATCTCTAGCAAAATAGGTGGAGAAAAGATAACTGGCGAGTATGATTTTGCAAAATCTCTTTCTGATTTCAGAATAGGCAAGGAGTGGAAGGGATGGAAAGGCATCCAAGCCAATCGTTTCAAAATAAAAGCCAAGGCAATTACCATTGAAGGGAAAGGCGATAATCCTGCTTCTGCCTCACCACTGATGTTTGTGGCTCCAGACGTAAACTACGAGATGAGTGCCAAGTTCGAGATAGAGGGTAATGCTGAGGCAGGCTTGGTCCTTTATTACAATGAATATTTCTTTGTAGGATTAGGATGTGATAAGAATAAAGTAACTTGTTGGCGTAGAGGGCAGCGCAGGGACAAAGGCCATAATCGCTTGGGTAAAGACTTTTGGCTTAAGCTGCGATTTGAAGATCAGGTGGTTACAGGCTATATGAGTAGGGATGGCAAGGAATGGTATCAAATGCAGTGGGGCTTAGAAGTTTCTGGCTATAACCATAATACACTGTCAGCTTTCTTGAGTCTTCTTCCTGGTGTGTATTGTAGTGGAAAGGGAAAGGTTTCTGTTTCTTGTTTCCAGTATAAAAAACTGCCAAATGACAATGTTTATTAATAATAAAAAGATTTTACTCATGAGTTTCAAAAAAAGTTTTTGGATAGTGTTGCTATTGATTGGAAGCATTGAAATGAATGCCAAGGATTTCTGTATCTATGCAGGTAAGAGTATTAATATTCAGTGTGACACTTCTACCGTGGAACCTGTTGTCAAATCAGCTATCCGTATGTTTGCTGAGGATTGCAAGGATGTATTGGAGTCTTCAGTTGTGGTCACTCCCAAAACTGGTGATATATTATTGCATATTGACAGCAAGCTTCTGAAAGGTAAGAAGGAAGCTTTTAAGATTGTTGCAAAAGATGGAAAAATCATTGTGACAGGAAGTGATAATCATGGCTTGGCTTATGGCCTGTTGGAAATCTCACGTTTGTTAGGGGTTTCTCCTTGGAAATGGTGGGCTGATGCAAGGCCCCAGAAAAAGTCTTTTTTAACTTTGACGGATGGCTATACGGATGAGCAATCTCCTTCAGTGGAATACCGTGGCATCTTTATCAATGATGAAGATTGGGGAATGACTCAATGGTCGAGCCTAAACTACGAGCCTTGGCATAAACTTGGCCGTATTGGTCCCAAGACAAATTCTCGCATATTCGAGTTGCTGCTCCGACTGCGTGCTAATGCATTCTGGCCTGCCATGCATGCATGTACTGTTCCCTTTTTTCTTACTAAAGGAAATCGGGATGTTGCGGAACAATATGGCATTTATATAGGAAGTTCGCACTGTGAACCCATGGCATGTAATGCTAACGGAGAATGGAAAAGTAGAGGCGTCGGGGAATATGACTATGTACATAATGATAGCAATGTTTATCATTTTTGGGAAAATCGAGTAAAGGATGTGGCTCATCAACCGATACTTTATACGATTGGTATGCGTGGTGTGCATGATGGAGCTATGAACGGTGCAAAGACGCTTGATGAGCAGAGACAAGTTCTGGAAAGAGTATTTAAGGACCAGCGTCAACTGCTTGCCCAATATGTGAATAGTGATGTGACAAAAATTCCGCAAGTGTTTATTCCTTATAAAGAGGTGTTGGATGTTTATCGATCAGGGCTTCATGTTCCTGAGGATGTTTGTCTCATGTGGTGTGACGATAACTATGGCTATATACGTCACATGCCTATAGTGGAAGAACGTTCACGCAAGGGAGGAAATGGTATTTATTATCATGTTAGTTACTGGGGGCGTCCTCATGACTATCTATGGCTTGGTACTTTTTCACCAGCTCTTATGTTTCAGCAGATGTCTTCTGCTTACGAAAATGGCATACAGAAAATGTGGATATTGAATGTTGGAGACCTTAAGCCTGCTGAATACCAAACAGAAATGTTTTTGGATATGGCTTGGAATCTGGATCGTGTAAGAAAACAAGGAGTAAAAGGGCATCTCACAGATTTCCTTTGTCGTGAGTTTGGTGATAACATAGGCAAAGAGTTGTCTCCAATCATGAGGGAGAGTTATAGGTTGGCTTTTATTCGGAAGCCAGAATTTATGGGCAATACTCGTGAAGAAGAGTATCACACTAATTACTATCGTATTGTACGTGATATGCCGTGGAGTTTAGAGAAAATCCAAAAACGCCTTGCAGAGTATGGAACTATAGAGAAAAATGTGGAGGAAATCTTTAGAAAGATTCCGAATGACCAAAAAGACACCTATTTCCAATTGGTCAAATATCCTGTACAGGCTGCTGCTGAGATGAATAAGAAAATGCTTTTCGCCCAGCAAGCTCGACATGGACTTTGTTCTTGGGAGAAAAGTGATGCAGCTTTCGATAGTATTTCTGCACTAACTCGGCGTTATAATACAGGGTTCTATAATCAAGGAAAATGGCACAGAATGATGGATTTTCAACCTCGAAGGCTTCCCGTCTTTGAACCTGTGGAAAGAAGCTCTTCTAAAGAGGCGTTATGCAAAGAACCGCAATATATAGCTTGCTTTTCGGGTGCAGATAGTAAACAAGGTTCTTTTGAATCTTGTGAAGGATTAGGATATGAAGAAAAGGCTATCAAGACTAAAAAGGGGAAAAAGGTCAGATTTGATTTTGAGTGCGATGCAATGGATTCTGTTGTCGTAGAAATTCGAATGATTCCAACTCATCCACTGTCGGGAAATCAGCTTAGATTCCAAATTTCATTAGATAAACAAACTACACATATTATAGATTATGCTACTCAAGGGAGAAGTGAAGAGTGGAAAGAGAATGTTCTATGGAATCATTCTATACGAAGGGTCGTATTACCGATTGGAAACAAAAAGAGGCATCAATTGACTTTTTTGCCTCTTGATGAAGGAGAAATTCTAGATCAGATATACATTTTGAAAAACTAAAAAATCCCCCGAAGAAAGAGAACACTCTCTTTTTTCGGGAGAATTTACTTTTTATCGTTGTATCCTTTTTACAGGAACAAACTTCCTATTTGGAAGACGAGAGCCGATACTACCCATGCCAAGAGCGTGGTGTAGCCGGCGGCAAAGCCTGCCCATTTCCAACTGCCCGTTTCGCCCTTGATGGCGGCTATCGTGGCGATGCAAGGGAAGTAGAGCAATACGAAGAGGAGGAAGCAATAGGCGGTGAGCGTTGCCTTGGATGCTGCCTCGGCATCGCTGTAACCGTAGGTCTTCTTTAAATCAGACGTCATCTGCTTCTTCAAAACCTCGTATTTTCCGTCTTCATCGTTGTAGCCCTGATCGTCAGAGAAACTGTCGTTGTTGCTGTAGAGCACGCCCATTGTTGAGGCTACAATCTCCTTGGCACCCACACCGGAAACCAAGCCCACATCCAGTTTCCAGTCGAAACCCTGTGGGGTGAAGATAGGCTCGATGGTCTTACCGATTCTGCCGATATAGCTCTGTTCCTGCTGAGCCTGGTTATCAAGTTCCTCATTGTGAGGGAAGTAGCCCAATGCCCAGACGATGATACTTGCCACGAGGATGATACCTCCCATCTTCTTCAAGTACTGCTTACCCTTTTCCCAGGTATGGCGACCTATCGCCTTCCAGGTAGGGAAGCGGTAAGGAGGCAGCTCCATTACGAATGGAGTATCTTCGCCCTTCACTACGAAACTGGCAAAGATGCGGCTCAATATCACGGCTAGGAAGATGCCGATGAGATAGAGCGATACCATGATGAGTGAACGGTATTGGATGGCAAAGAATGTTCCGATGACCATGATGTAGATTGGCAGACGAGCCGAACAGCTCATCAATGGCAATATCAGCATCGTAATCAGACGCGAACGGTGACTCTCGATGGTTCTTGTTGCCATCACGGCAGGTACGTTACATCCGAATCCCATAATCAGCGGAATGAATGATTTGCCATGCAGCCCCATCTTGTGCATCAGCTTATCCATGATGAAGGCAGCACGAGCCATATATCCCGAATCCTCCATATAAGAGATGAAGAAATACAGAATCAGAATCTGTGGCAGGAACACGATCACGGCACCTACACCACCAATCACACCATCTACCAGCATATCCTTTACAGGTCCGTCCGGCATCGTATTGCTGATGAACTCGCCCAGCCATGCCACGCCGTCCTCAATCCATCCCTTAGGAATCTCGCCCAGCACAAAGGTGGCTGAGAACATGATAAACAGCATGAGGATGAAGATAGGGAAGCCTACATATTTATTGGTCAGGATGCTGTCGATAAGATGGGTTACCTGATAGGTATCCTTTGCCTTGCCCGGTTCATAGCCTGCTTCCTGCAATGCACCATGAATGAAACCGTATTTGGCATCCATGATGGCGGTTTCGCTATCCTCCTGGGTCTCTTCCTTCACACGCTTGGCTGCCTCGTCACGGGCTGCGAAAATTTCCTTGGCCGATTTCAGATGACTTACGTATTCCTCGGCGTGCTTATCATTCTCCAACAACTTGATAGAAAGATATCGGGTAGAGTAGCGCTGGCGGATGGAATCATCTGCCTTCAGATATTTCTGGATATGCTCGATACCATGTTCTATCTCATGTCCGTGGTTGATGTGGATATGGCGATAGTGAGCGCTGGAATCTTCCTTGCCTTCGTAGAGTTCGATGATGGTCTCGAAGAGCTTGTCCACGCCTCGGCCATTGGTGAAGACGGTAGGAATCATTGAGATACCGAAGAGTTCGCCCAGTTTGTCGTAGTCGATGTTATCGCCACGCTTCTCGGTTTCATCAAACATATTGAGGGCGCAGACCATGCGGATGTGCATATCTATCAATTGTGTGGTGAGATAGAGATTGCGCTCCAGGTTGCTGGTGTCGATGACGTTGATGACAATATCCGGCGTATGCTCGATGAGCTGCTTGCGCACATAGAGTTCTTCTGGCGAATAAGCCGAGAGGGAATAGGTACCCGGCAAATCTACCAGATTGAAGTGGTAGCCGTTGAAATCGGCTTCACCTACTTTCGCATCCACGGTTACACCGCTATAGTTGCCTACGCGTTCGTGAGCACCCGAAGCAAAGTTGAAGAGGGAAGTCTTACCGCAGTTTGGATTTCCCACCAGTGCCACGTTGATGACGCGGTGGAGTCTTTCTGCTTCCTGTTCAGCCAGGGCTTCGTTGCTGGCATTGTCTTTTCTTTCAGCCACGAGCATCTTGTCGCCGAGCGCCTGCTCGTCGCTATCGTTGGAATCTATTACTTTTGAGTCAATTACCTGCTGGCGGTCTTCTTCTTCCGCCTTGCTGAGCTTTGCATCGTTCTTGGCTTCATCAATGGAAACCACCTCGATATGGTCTGCTTCGCTGTGGCGGAGTGACACCTCGTAACCCATAATCTTGTATTTCACTGGGTCTTGGAGTGGGGCGTTAAGGAGTACATCAACCTTCTTGCCCTTGATGAATCCCATTTCGATGACTCTCTTGCGGAAGCCACCATGACCGGATACCTTGACGATGACTCCACTTTCACCTGTTTTAAGTTCTGATAATTTCATATATCTTTCCTTGTTTTAATCTTGTTCTTTTCTTTGAGTATGACCTTATGGTCAGTTCTTTTTTCTTTTCAACTGCAAAATTACGAATAATTTTTTGCAACTTGGTAGCAATGATGTTATTTAAAACAAAAATACCTAGAAATGATGAGAGTATCATCAAATCTAGGTATTCTTATCATTATTTCTGATGATGGATGTTCTTATACCTTATTATATATAAGAGCATCATCATTTCCTGTGATTACAGGTTTCTGCCGTGGCAGTTCTTAAACTTCTTGCCGCTTCCGCATGGACATGGGTCGTTAGGACGTGGCATGTGCTCTGCACGGTAAGGAGTGCGGTTTACCTGTGCGCCCTCTCGGGTATCCTGGTTAGCAGCTGCCTCCTGTGCCTCACGCTCTGCATCCAAATCTACCTTGCTCTCTACATAGTTCTGCTGAGTGTGCTGCTCAGGAGCTGCCTCCTGAACTGGCTGCTCTTGCTCCATTACTGGAATCTGACCACGCATCAGAATACTTGCAATACGGTCGTACATGTCATTGATCATGGCATCCCAAACCTTGGCACTCTCCAACTTAAAGATGAGGAGAGGATCCTTCTGCTCGTAGCTTGCATTCTGTACAGAGTGCTTCAGTTCGTCGAGCTTGCGGAGGTTCTCCTTCCAGTCGTCATCGATAATCTGGAGAACAACGCTCTTCTCAAACTCCTTCACTACGTTCTTAGCCTCGCTCTCGTATGCCTCCTTGAGGTTGCAAGGAATATTGTACATGCGCTTGCCGTCTGTGATAGGCACCATGATGCGCTCGTATATAGCACCCTGGTTTTCGTATACCTGCTTGATGATAGGCATAGCTGTAGCCTGAATGCGGTCTGTCTTACGCTTGAATGTAGCCATAGCCTCCTGGAAAGCACGCTCTGCCAAATCCTCACGTCTGCCGTTCTCATACTCATCCTCGTTGAATGGAATCTCCATAGCGAGAACTTTCAGGAATTCTTCCTTGGCACCGAAGAAGTCGTTGTTGTTAACGATGTTCAATACGCGGTCCCAGATGATGTTGGCAATATCCATACCGATACGCTCACCCATGAGGGCGTGGCGACGCTTCTCGTAGATAACGGTACGCTGACGGTTCATCACGTCATCATACTCCAAGAGGTGTTTACGGATACCGAAGTTGTTTTCCTCAACTTTGCGCTGAGCACGCTCGATGCTCTTGCTGATCATTGGGCTCTCGATACGCTCGCCATCCTCGAAACCGAGACGGTCCATTACCTTGGCGATACGCTCTGAAGCGAACAGACGCATCAGCTTATCCTCCAATGATACATAGAATACAGAAGAACCTGGGTCACCCTGACGACCGGCACGACCACGGAGCTGACGGTCTACACGGCGGCTCTCATGACGTTCTGTACCGATGATGGCAAGACCACCTGCAGCCTTTACCTCTGGAGTCAGCTTGATATCGGTACCACGACCTGCCATGTTGGTAGCGATGGTTACGGCACCCTTACCGTTAACTGAGCGACCTGCCTCGGCTACAATCTGAGCCTCCTGCTGGTGCAGCTTAGCGTTCAATACATTATGAGGAATGTTGCGCATCTTCAACATCTTGCTCAACAACTCAGAAATCTCGACAGATGTTGTACCTACCAAGACTGGGCGGCCAGCATTACGTGTTTCCTCGATTTCGTCGATAACTGCACGATATTTCTCGCGGGCAGTCTTGTATACACGGTCATCCAAGTCCTTACGCTGGATAGGGCGGTTGGTTGGAATCTCAACAACATCGAGTTTGTAGATATCCCAGAACTCACCTGACTCTGTACTTGCAGTACCGGTCATACCTGCGAGTTTGTGGTACATACGGAAGTAGTTCTGAAGTGTGATGGTAGCGAAGGTCTGTGTTGCAGCCTCTACCTTTACATGCTCCTTAGCCTCAATAGCCTGGTGCAAACCATCGCTCCAGCGACGGCCTTCCATGATACGTCCAGTCTGCTCATCCACAATCTTCACCTGTCCGTCCATGACAACATATTCGTCGTCCTTATTGAACATGGTGTAACCCTTCAGGAGCTGCTGCAAGGTGTGAACACGTTCGCTCTGTACACCATAGTGAGCCAGCATCTCGTCTTTCTTGTCAAGACGCTCCTGATCGGTAAGGTCTGTACGTGCCTCGAGTTCACTCATTTCTGTTGTGATATCAGGCAATACGAAGAGTTCCTTGTCGTTTACCTGCTTAGCCAACCAGTCGGTTCCCTTATCGGTAAGGTCGGCAGAATTCATTTTCTCGTCTACTACGAAGTACAATGGCTCAGTAGCCTTAGGCATCTCACGGTTGTTGTTTGCCATGTAGTACTCCTCGGTCTTCAGCAGACCAGCCTTGATACCTTCCTCAGAAAGATACTTGATCAATGGCTTGTTCTTAGGCAATGCCTTGTAAGAACGGAAGAGTGCGAGGAAGCCTTCATCAAGGAGTTCCTGATTCTTAGCTTTTGTACCTTCGTTAATCTTCTGCTTAGCCTCGGCGAGCAATTCTGTAGCCTGCTTGCGCTGTACCTCATAAAGTTTCTCAACCAATGGCTGATACTGCTCAAACATCTGGTCGTCGCCCTTTGGAATAGGACCAGAGATGATCAATGGGGTACGGGCATCATCAATCAATACTGAGTCGACCTCATCGACGATGGCGTAGTTGTGCTGGCGCTGTACCAGATCGGCTGGGTTGGTAGCCATGTTATCACGAAGATAATCGAAACCGAACTCGTTGTTGGTACCGAAGGTGATATCTGCCAGGTATGCCTTGCGACGCTCGTCGGAATTAGGACGGTGCTTGTCGATACAATCTACAGAGAGACCATGGAACATATAGAGAGGTCCCATCCACTCAGAGTCACGCTTAGCCAAATAGTCGTTCACGGTAACGACGTGAACACCATTACCAGTCAAGGCATTCAGGAAGATAGGTGTTGTACCTACAAGGGTCTTACCCTCACCGGTAGCCATCTCGGCAATCTTACCCTGATGGAGAACAACACCACCGAAGAGCTGTACATCGTAGTGAATCATTTCCCACTTCATATCATTACCGCCGGCTGTCCAGTGGTTGTGATAGATAGCCTTGTCGCCATCGATGGTAACGAAGTCGTTAGCTGGATTAGAAGCCAACTCGCGGTCGAAGTCGGTAGCAGTAACGATTGTTTCCTCGTTCTCAGCGAAACGGCGAGCAGTATCCTTAACGATAGCGAAAACCTGAGGCAAAACCTCGTTGAGGGCTTCCTCATACTTGTCGAGTGCTTCCTGCTCTAACTTGTCGATCTGGTTGAAGATACCTTCACGCTCATCGATAGGAGTGTCTTCAATTTTAGCCTTGAGTTCAGCAATCTTTGCCTTCTCTTCCTTGGCGTACTCCTGTACGTACTTCTGAAGTTCTTTTGTTTTTGCACGAAGTTCGTCATTGCTTAAGGCCTGCATCTTAGGATACTCTGCCTTGATCTTTTCTACGATTGGCTGGATCAACTTCATATCGCGAGTTGACTTGTTGCCAAACAATGACTGGAGAATTTTGTTAAAGTTCATTGTATATTTATTTTTTATTATTATTCGATGATGTTTGGGAGTAAAATCTCCTGTTGTTTATTACTAGCTTGCAAATTTACTAAAAATATCTGTAAATCTGCAAGGGTTTGCCAATTATTACCTGTTTTTATGGCAAATCTTCTGAGTTTTGCTTACAGAAAGCATAAAATCAGCAGTTTGGACCTCGAATAACAATACTCCCATACGGAACTTTGTATCTATGCTCCGTAGGGGAATCATAATAAATATGTGAATGAATGTCTGTCAGAATGTCAGAAGAATTGGCGGCAAGTGTTGCCGACAGGATAGGATGATGCGTAGCGATGCTCTCATCTTCTGATGCCGCTTTGATGGCTTTGAGCACGCAGAGAATGTCCTCCTCCAATGCCTTCGCCTCCGGTTGCTGGATGAATTCATCGTAGGATATATCCGTAAGCGCAAACTTCAGCGCCTGCTGATAAGTCTGCGCCTCCATGCCGGTTGCCGCCAGGACAACCAAAAGGGCTGTGATATATCTGTTTACCATCATTGTTGTTTATCTTCTTCTGTTCGGAAACGATGTTGTGCCAATCGTTTCCTTACGTATATTTTAATGTCTATTTATTCTTTCTGAATTTCTTTACAATATGCTTCTGTAGACCGTAATTGTTTGGACTTAAATCCATCATGGTCGACTTGACGCAGTATCTCGCTAGCAAAGAAAGTGCCAAAATACTCATACCCTCAGCATAGTTCTGCCATATCTGCATGAACAGGGCAATGAGCAGAAGCCATCCCAGGAGTTCGAAATACCAATACTGACGACCTGCTTTCATCCTCTTGACAGTCTTCCAGGCAAAGATGAGGTTGAGCGGATTCAGTATCAGAATCTGGAAATTTATCTGTACAGTAGGATGCTGCGAGAAGATCATGGTAAAGAGAATCAGTCCCGGTAATCCTGTCAGAACAAGCAGGATGGCATCAAACCACCAGTAGTTTTTCTTTTTTACACATTCTCTTACCGTTGTTCCTATGATGATGATTGCCAGAACTATGGCTATCATTTGTGGTGTAACAGGAGCATCGTCTGTTATTTGTGCCTGGGCAGGGATAATGTCGGATGTTTCGTCTACCAAGGTGATATAGCCGCTGGCACTTGTTGCATTGGTTTTGCCGTCTGCAGTCTGAGATGCATCAATAAAGTCGGTTCTTCCTTCTGTGGCAAAGTCTTTGCTCAGATTGTCTGGCAAAAATTCCCATTCTCTTTGTGTGATAGGGCGGTCTGCCTGACAACCCAAAAGAAGGTCATTGCCGAATCTTGCCCAGCGGTGCTGTCCGTTGAGTTTGTGAATCTCTTCCCTGTAGGTAGAAGTGGTAGGGATATCTTTAAAGTTGGTACTCTGGTTCCCAATGTTGGAGAGAATCATCTCGCGTGCCCGGGTCGTACAGTTGTCATAGAAGAAATTGTAGCGGTATACGCGGTTCTCCGGCTGTGCATTCTTGTCGATGCTTCTCAGAATTCCCAGTTTCTCTGTACGGGAGAGGCGGAGGCGTTGCTGTCTTACCCATCTGCCTTCATGTGCATATTCGGCAATGAAGTCGCTCATCGGGTAGATGCCAATCTGATAGTCGGTGAGTCCGAAAACAAAACGGAGTACAAAGCAACTTTGGTTAAAACTGAACATACCCCAGTTGACGGCAACATCCGTTCCCATAGCTTTGTTCTGGATGCGTAGAGCGGTATGTCCATAATACGACCACACCTCCTGACCTGGTCCGCAAGTCAGGAGAGAGATGTCAACAGAATCGAGCCACGCAGTAGCTTCTTCATTGACACGACTGTTCTGCACAGAAATATCAGAGTCCTTGTCTCTTGAAAAATCCTGTGCAGCCACTTCAGTAGTTAAATTGATTAAAATTACTGCTAAAATGGCACTAAAAATATGCTTAAAACGTTTCACGATGCAAAAATACCTTATTATTTTCAATTATCCTTCTTTTTTCTAGATTTTTTTTAATACTTTTGCACTCTGAATATAATTTTGAATGATTATTAAAGAATGAGAAAGCTTTTTTTAGCAACCCTATTGTTGGGGTCAGCCCTTATGGTTAATGCCCAAAGTGGTACTAATTCGCCATACAGCCAGTATGGTCTTGGCATCTTGTCGGACCAGACTTCTGGTTTTAATCGCGGTATGAATGGAGTCGGTCTCGGCTTTCATGAGCATAATCAGGTGAACTATCTCAACCCTGCATCTTATGCTTCGCTCGATTCTATGACTTTCATCCTTGATGCCGGTATCTCTGGTCAGGTGACAAATTTTGAAGAGAATGGTGTGAAGAAGAATGCCAACAACTCAAATTTTGAGTATGTTGTTGCAGGCTTCCGCTTGCTGCCACATGTAGGTATGAGCTTCGGTATCATTCCTTTTACCAATGTGGGCTATAATTATTCTGCATCAGAATGGGTGAATGCTGACAAGGAAGCTTACTATACTAATACCTATTCCGGCGATGGTGGTTTGCATCAGGCATACATCGGTGCGGGTTGGGAACCGGTCAAGGGCTTGGCCGTAGGTGCCAACTTCTCATATCTCTGGGGTAGTATAGACAGAAGTGTATCAAACAGCTACAGCAATTCTTATTACAAGACCCTCACCCGCTACTATTCTATGCAGGTGAACAGCTATAAGGTTGATTTCGGTGTACAGTATACCCATCAGTTCTCAAAGAAAGATTGGGCTACCGTAGGTGTTACCTTCTCACCAGGACATGGTTTAGGAGCTTCTGCTGATATGAAAATCATTTCTAATGATACCCAGAACGGTGTTACCGATACCACCGCTTACTCTATCGGTAAGGCTTACAAGTTGCCTACCATGATTGGTGCGGGTGTGATGTGGAATCATAACAACCAGTGGAAGGTTGGCTTTGATTACAGTCTGCAGAAGTGGGGTAGCTTGGGTTATCCTAGTTTCGATGGAACCAACTACGCCTTGAAAAATGGTATCTACAAGGATAGAAGCAAGTTCAATCTCGGTGCCCAGTATTGCTATGGAGAGCGCAGCCGTGCTTTCTTCAAGCGTGTTCAGTATCGTGTAGGTGCCAGCTACGCCACACCTTATTATAAGATGAATGGAGTTGATGGTCCGAAGGAAATCTCAGTAAGTGCCGGTTTCGGTATTCCTATCATGAACTCTTACAACAACCGCTCTATGCTGAATATCAGCGGTCAGTGGGTGAAGAGTTCGGCTAAGGATCTGATTAAGGAAAATTCTTTCCGTATCAATATCGGATTCACATTCAACGAGGATTGGTTTAAGAAGTGGAAGATGGATTAATCTTCCGCTTATATATAATAATGTATAGAATCTATATATAATAATGTATAGAATAAAAGGCTCTTATGTTGTCGGTATCCTGATGTTCCTGATTTTGGCTGGTTGCCAGAACCAGGTAGAACATACTGCGCCCGCCATCCGTCCGCAAGACTCGGTGGCGATGATGACGTCGTATGGTGTAAATACATTGGTAAGCGACTCGGGAGTTATGAAATATCGCATCGTAACAGAACGGTGGGAGGTGAATACCAGCAAGAATCCATCTTTGTGGATCTTTGATAAGGGACTTTTGCTGGAGCAGTTTGATGAGAAATTCCATATTAATAGTTATATCCAGTGTGATACAGCTTATTATTATGATCAGCAGAAGATATGGAAACTTTATGGTAGGGTGAGCATCCTGACCAAAGATGGTTTGCGCTTCAATAGTGAGCAACTTACCTGGGACCAGAATAAGCACGAATTGTCAAGTAACGTATTCAGTAAACTTGTTACTCCTGAAAGAACGCTACAGGGTTCTCATTTCTGGAGTGATGAAAAGATGACGCGCTATTATGTGAGCAATTCGAAGGGTAGCTTTGAAAAGGGAGACCTGACAGGAGGTGGTGGTGCTGCCGATACTTTGAGCAGCCAGCCTGATTCTGTCAAGAATAACTTCCGTCAGCCGGCTACACCAGTCAGAGCTACTACGATTCCTATCATGCACTAATTAAAAAGAAAAAGATATAATGAATGAACAGGTGGATATGAGTTTAGTCGTAGGCATTCTCATTACGATGGTCTTCTCTGCATTCTTCAGCGGAATGGAGATTGCCTTCGTCTCTTCCAACCGTATGTTGGCGGAGATGGATAAGGAGAAAAACGGCCTTACGCAACGACTGTTATCTTTGTTTTATAATCATCCGAATGGCTTTGTCAGTACCATGCTCGTGGGCAACAATATAGCCCTTGTAGTTTATGGTATCCTGATAGCCCGTCTTTTCGACAATACGATTTTCGCAGGTTTTGATGCAGCCTTTAAGGTGCCTGCAGATACCATTCTGTCTACGCTGATAGTACTCTTTACAGGTGAGTTTCTGCCAAAGACGCTTTTCAAGTCTAATCCGAACCGCTTGCTTTCTATCTTCAGTCCGATAGCTTATCTGTGCTATGTGGTATTGTGGCCTATCAGCAAGTTCAGTACTTTCTTGAGTAAGTGCCTGCTGCGTCTGGTGGGTATGAAGATGGATGCAGAGGGGACAGATGAAGGCTTTTCTAAGGTAGACCTTGATTATCTTGTGCAGTCAAGTATCGATAACGCTACCAATGAAGATGAAATTAATGATGAGGTGAAGATATTCCAGAATGCCCTTGATTTCTCTGATACTAAAGTACGCGACTGTATGGTGCCCCGTACGGAGATTCAGGCAGTTGAAATGGATACTTCTCTCGAAGAACTGCAGCAGAAATTCATAGAGAGCGGTAATTCGAAAATCATAGTATATGAAGAGGATATAGACCATATTGCGGGATATATTCACAGTTCCGAACTGTTCCATCATCCTTCACGTTGGCAGGATCATATCCGTACACTTCCTTTTGTGCCTGAAACGATGCAGGCACAGAAACTGATGCAGACTTTTTTGCAGCAGAAGAAGTCTTTGGGTATCGTTGTTGATGAGTTTGGAGGTACTAGCGGTTTGGTGAGTCTGGAGGATATCGTGGAGGAAATCTTCGGTGATATAGAAGATGAGCACGACTCAGCCAAATATGTAGCTAAGAAAACCGATGATGGTGACTATCTCCTTTCTGCACGACTGGAGATTGACAAGGTGAACGATATGTTTGGTCTTGAACTGCCGGAAAGTGATGAATATATGACTGTAGGCGGTTTGATATTGCATGAATATCAGAGTTTTCCTAAACTCAACGAGGTGATTAAGTTTGATAACTTTGAGTTCAAGATTATCAAGTCAACATCCCGTAAAATAGAGCTTGTTAAACTCCACATCATCAAATAGCTGAGCAGGAAAAGGGAATTTTTTGCTTTTTTTGAGGTAATAGTCAAAAAAGATAGCAAAAAATTCCCTTTTCTCGTATTATTTTTGTATTTTTGCAGACAATTGGCTACTAGCATCAAAAGTGGTTCAATCTAAACTTAGGAAAAAATAATAATAATAATTAAAACGTAATGGCAGCATTAGGAACAATTAGAAAAAGAGGCGTGATACTGGTTTGTATCATCAGTTTCGGCCTTTTCGCCTTTATTGCCGAGGAAGCTTTCCGCTCTTGCGATTCAGCAAAGAATAATGAGCGCCAGCAGATTGGTGAGGTTTTGGGCGAAAAAATCAGCGTGCAGGATTTCCAGAAGCTCGTTGATGAGTATTCAGAAGTTATTAAAATGCAACAGGGTCAGGAAAATCTTCCTGAAGAGCAGATGAATCAGGTGAAGGATATGGTATGGAATACATACATCCAGAACCGGATTATCGCTAAGGAAGCTAGCAAGTTGGGTCTTACTGTAACCGACGCTGAACTTCAGGACATCTTGAAGACAGGTACTAACCCTATGCTTCAGCAGACTCCTTTTGTTAATCAGCAGACTGGTCGTTTCGACGCATCTTCTCTCCAGAAGTTCTTGGCAGACTACAAGGCACAGAAGGCTAACCCATCTGCTAACGCACAGATGATGGATCAGTATACCAAGATTTACAACTACTGGTCATTCATCGAGAAGACTCTTCGCCAGCAGACTTTGGCTCAGAAGTATCAGGCTCTTCTCGCCGGTTGCTTCCTGTCAAATCCTGTAGAGGCAAAGATGGCTTTCAAGGAAGAGAATGAAGAGAGCCAGATTCAGTTGGCTGCTTTCCCTTACTCTGACATCCAGGATGATAAGGTAAAGATTTCAGAAAGCGATCTGAAGACTAAGTATGATGAGATCAAGGCACGCTTCAAACAGCCTGTTGAGAGCCGTGACATCAAGTTCGTTGATATCGAGGTGCAGGCTTCTAAAGCAGATCGTGCTGCTCTTAACAAGGAGTTTGCAGGTTATCACACGCAGCTTGCCGCTGCTGCAGATCCTACAGAGGTTGTACGTAAGTCAGCTTCTACAGTAGCTTACCTTGGTATTCCTGTTTCAAAGGATGCTTTTCCACGTGATATTGCTGCTCAGCTTGATTCTATGGCTGTAGGTTCTACTTCTGCTGTTAAGGCTAATGCTGGTGACAATACATTGAACATCGTTAAGTTGGTAGCTAAGCAGGAATTGCCTGATTCAGTACAGTATCGTGTTATCCAGGTTGCTGCTAACTCAGTAGCTGAGGCTAAGACTAAGGCAGATTCTATTCAGGGCGCTATTGCCGGTGGTGCTGATTTCGAGGCTATTGCTAAGAAGTATGGTCAGACTGGTGACAAGGCTTGGATGACTACCAAGCAGTATGAGTATGCCCAGTCTATGGATAAGGACAACAAGACATTCATTAATACATTGAATACTGCAGCAGTTAACTCTTTGAACCAGCTTCAGTTGGGTCAGGGATATGTAGTTCTTCAGGTTCTTGACCGCAAGGCAATGGTCAGCAAGTATACCGCTGCCGTTATTAAGAAGCCTATCGACTTCTCGCAGGGTACATATCGTACAGCTTACAACAAGTTCTCTAGTTTCGTAAGTGCTAATCCTAAGTCAGAGGATCTCTTGAAGAATGCAGCTAAGGAAGGTTACAAGGTTCAGGACTTGAAGGATATTACAACTTCTGTTCACTATGTAGCAAACATCCATTCTACACGCGAGGCTTTGAAGTGGATCTTCGATAGCAAGGAGGGTGAGGTTTCACCTCTCTATGAGTGTGGTGACAACAACCACCTGTTGGTTGTGGTTCTTGATAAGATTCATCATGTCGGTTATCGGGATTTGGATGATGCAGTTGTCAAGGAGACTGTTAAGGCAGAGGTGCTCAAGGATAAGAAGGCTGAGATGATTGAGGCTAAGTTGAATGGTGTTAAGAATATTGCAGCTGCTAAGGCTAAGGGTGGTAAGGTTTCTTCTGTAAACCAGATTACTTTCGCTGCTCCTGTATTCATCGCAGCTACTGGCGCTAGCGAACCAGCTCTCTCTGGTGCTGTTGCAGGTACTAAGAAGGGTGCTTTCTCTGCTCATGCTGTGAAGGGTAACGCTGGTGTGTATCTCTTCCAGGTTACTAACAAGACTAACCGTCCTGTTAAGTTCGATGACAAGACATACGAGCAGAAGTGCCGCCAGAAGGCTATGCAGTATGCAGGTAACTTCATGAACGAGCTTTATCTGAACGCTCATGTAGTAGATAACCGCTACTTGTTCTTCTAATTCAGACTCTTAGATTTATCCTAATAAATAAAAAAGGTGTATTGCCAATGAGCAATACACCTTTTTTATTTATTAGGATATCTTTTATCGTATCTGCAAGAATATCTTTTGGAGAAGCATTTTTATCCACGGCTCCACCAATGTTTCTTTTTGGGAGCTTCCTGCTGTTCGCCGAACTTCTGTTTCAGTACTCTGCGATAACTGGTATGGTTGGTGATAATCTGATAAATCTCCCCCCAATCAGGCAAACCGCCGATACCTCGGTCGTCAATGAACCAGTCGGCTTTGAGCTTGCGGGAGAAGTGGTTATTGTTCTCCAGACTCTCTTCAGGATAATCCTTATTTACAGCCCAGAATTCAACTCCTCTTTCTCTACACCATTCTACTGCCTCGTCCAGGAGCTTTCCTTCGCGTACGCTCCAGAGAATAAGCTTGTGGTGGTCTCTAATCAACATCTTTAATGTTTCTGTGGCGAAAGGTAGCTCTGTACCAATCTTCGGGTACTCGTGGGTTACGATTGTACCATCAAAATCTACTGCAATTGTTGCCATATAGTCTTAATGTTTTTAAAATCTAAAAGAGTCTTCCTATCTGGATAGAAAGACTCTTTTCTTTGTTGTATGTATGTTCTTAATTACTTCTTGATACTGTTGTCGTTGGCATTGCCATAGTGGCTGTTGCTATAGTTGCCATAGCTGCCATACTGGCCGTAAGTTCCATATTTGCCATATTTGCCATATGATCCATAAGAACCATAGTTGCCATATTTACCATATTTGCCGTACTTACCAACACCATAATAGAAGCTGTGCTTCTTCTTAGAGAGGTCGACACCATTGAGTACTAAGCACATGTTAGGCAATTTATTCTCGGCTTTCAAACCATTGATCATGCCGAAACTAGCCTTTGGAGTATAATCTGCGCGGCAGACGTATACACAGAGATTAGCCAGACGTCCAAGCTGCAAACTGTCGTTTACAAGACCTACAGGAGCCGTATCGAGGATAACATAGTCGTAATGTTCCTTCAACTGGCTGATAATGTCGTCAAGGCTTGCTCTGGTTACTAACTCTCCTGGATTAGGAGGAACAGGGCCAGCCATAAGGAGGTCGAGTTTACTGTTGACACCCGAAGAGAGAATCTGTTTCTGAATGTCATCCCATGTATTATGGTCGTGTACAATCAGATTGGTGATACCATTATGGTGGTTGTCAATCTCGAAGAGCTCTGCCAGACGTGGCTTGCGGATATCCAGACCAACCATGATAACCTTCTTGCCCAGCAAGGCGAGCGAGATACCGATATTGGATGCCACGAATGTTTTACCTTCACCTGATGTAGAAGAGGTAAACATCATCACCTTCTCACCTTCTTTCAGCATAAACTGAATATTGGTACGCAGGCCACGGAAAATCTCCTCCATCAGGTTGTTTACATTCTGGTGAACCACAATGTCAGCCTTTCCTTCCTTCTTGGCAGCGTCGCTTGCTACAGGAATATCGGCAATGACAGGTATCTGAGTGAGTTTCATCACGTCTTCATGTCCCTCAATCTTGTACTTGAAGAATTCTCTCAGGAAGAGGATGCCGGCAGGGATTGCAATACCCAGTACCAGTGCAATCAGCATAATGATAGGACTCTTAGGACTAACCTTTCCTTCCAATGAAGGAGCATCGATAACCTTACCCTTGTCTGCCGTTGCTGCTAGCGAAATGGAGTTTTCCTCACGTTTCTGAAGAAGCATCAGGTAAAGACCAGATTTTACTTCCTGCTGGCGACCAATCTGTGTAAGAACTCGCTCTTGCTCTGGCGAGTTACCTATCTGATTGGCATACATGGCAGCTTGTTTGGCAATGCTGTTACGCTGGATTTCCATACCCAGCTTAGCCTGGCGCATGGCACGCTTGATAGATTTTGTAAGGTCATCCAACTGGGCTGACAAAGGTGTAACGGTTGGAGAATTCTCACTGGCAGAATGCAACATCTGGTTGCGGTTCAGAGCTATCTTGTTGTATTCGTTAATCAACTCTGTTGAACTTTCATCAGTCAGACCTACGTTTGATGGGATAGGCTGATATCTGTTGCCAGGTTCGTTCATGTATTTGCCAAGCTCATTCAGAAGTTCAACCTGTGTGTTAGCCTCCTGGAGTTTCTGGGCGTATGTGTCTGAGTTAGCGATGGCAGCTGTTGCGTTGAGCTTCATCTCTACAACATTGTTACGCTTCTTGTAGCTTTCGAGCTGGCCTTCTGTATTGCCCAGTTCGTTGTTGATCTTCTCCAGACGCTGGTTGATGAACTGTTCTGTGCGGAAAGAAATTTCATTCTTGTCCTCGTTGGCCTGGCGGTTATAAACATTTACCAGAGTTCTCAGATAGTCTATGCAGCGCTGAGGATCTTCATCTTTCATCACCAGTTCGGCTATGGTTGTAGTCTTTGAAGTCTGGCTGACAGTCAGTGCTTTTGTATAGCCCTTAGCCGCCATTTCTGGTGACACGATAATCACCTTCAGGCTCTCACCGTCTTTTAATGCGTATTTGCCGTTCTGAGTGAAGTGGAGGGTTCCTACACGTGTATTGATGCTTGCTGGCAGACCAGCTAAGGTCTTTTCAATCTTTACAGGATCCTTCTGATAGGAAAAGGCATCTACAGGTATGTAGTATGAACCTGTTACCTGATACTGGCTGCCAGTTTTCTCTATAAGAAGCTTGATCGGAGCATTCAGCTTCTTGAGATGAGCGAGGTCTAAGTCAACGCTGACTTCCTGCTCTTTATAGACTAACTGATCCCTGAGGGCTCCTTTATGGTAATAGTTCACGTAGCATTTCATGTCTACTACAGCCTGGTTAGCCAAGTCTTGAGCCGAAAGAATTTCAATCTCATTGTCTATACCATTTGAGTTTGAAATAAAACCGAGGTTTGCAGCATTTTGAATCATGCTGTTACCCATTCCTCTGTTCTTTCTCTGGTCGTCATCCTTAATCAGTACCTTAGCGGTTGCCTGGTATTGCGGTCTTGCATGGCGTATGTAGAGATATCCCAATCCCAAACATACAATGAGTGATAGAACGAACCATTTCCAGTTGAGGATAAGAGTAGAATAAATCAACTGGAAGTCAATAGATGACTTCTCTTCCTGCTCTTGATCACGTCCCAAATCAAAGTTCTTTGTTTCTTCCATTATTTTATATTCTATTGTGTTTACACCTTTTTTATATTCGTAAAAGATAAATGATAGAATCTGTACTATCTGCTAGCCGCTAGTTCTTTCAGATACTGTCCATAACCGTTTTTGAGCATCGGTTGGGCAAGTTTCAGCAACTGTTCTTGGTCAATCCATCCTTGTTTGAATGCGATTTCTTCAAGACATGCCACTTTCAGACCCTGTCTCTTTTCGATGACTTCTATAAAGGTACTGGCTTCCGAAAGGCTATCGTGGGTACCGGTGTCAAGCCAGGCGAAACCGCGCTGTAAGGTTCTTACCTTCAGAGTCTTTTCTGTCAGATAGTGCTGGTTTACTGTTGTTATTTCCAACTCACCTCTTGCGCTAGGCTTGATGTTCTTAGCCACATGCACCACGCTGTTTGGATAGAAATAGAGTCCTACAACCGCATAGTTGCTCTTAGGCATTTCTGGTTTTTCTTCTATGCTCAGGCAGTTGCCGTTTTCATCAAACTCTGCCACACCATATCTTTCCGGATCGTTGACATAATAGCCAAATACGCTTGCCAGTCCTTCTTCTGCAGCTTTTACGCTTTCCTTGAGTAAACCCGTAAAACCGGCTCCATAGAAAATGTTGTCACCCAAAACCAGACAGGCTGTATCATTACCGATAAACTTCTCGCCAATGATGAAGGCTTGAGCCAGACCGTCGGGTGATGGCTGTTCTGCATATTCGAAGTGTACCCCCAATTCGCTGCCGTCACCTAACAGACGTTTGAAACCAGGCAAGTCGAATGGGGTAGATATAATCAAAATCTCCTTGATTCCTGCTAACATTAGCACGGAAACAGGGTAGTATATCATTGGCTTATCAAAAATTGGGATCAATTGCTTACTGATACCTTTGGTAATAGGGTAAAGTCTTGTACCCGAACCTCCCGCTAATACGATTCCTTTCATATCTTCTCTATTTCTAATACGATAAAGTTGAATAGTCTTATCTTAAAAACGCGGCAAAGTTACTAAAAAAAGTTGAATGCGTGAAATCATAAGCCATAAAAATGCATTTTTTGATAAAAAAAGCACCTTTTTAGATAAAAAACGTCGCTTTGATTTGGGTATTTACTGATTTTATTGTATTTTTGCAGAACAATTTAAATAGATATAGAAAATAAAAAATAAAGGAATGGGAATTTTTGCTAAACTATTCGGTCGTAAAGACGACGATAAAAAGGTAGGTGGAATGGAAGATTACATGACCTTGGTCCGTGTATACTTTCAGGCTGCACTTGCTTCTCAGTTAGGTATCACCAATTTGGCTATGTTGCCAGACTTGCGTGTCTTCAAGACAAGTCTGCATGTTCCGACGGTCAACAACCGTCTGGGTATTGGCGAAAAGGCACAGGTGAAGAAAATGATGAAGAATATCTATGATACTGATGATGCCTTCTTCAAGGAAATAGATTCCAGTATCCGTAAGAACTGCCACAAACTGCAGGATGTCAATGTATATCTCATCCAGTTCCAGAACTTTACGCAGGATCTGATGATGCTGATGGGCAACTTGATGAAGTTTAAGCTCCGTTTGCCTAGCTTCATGAAGAATTCGCTTTACAAGCTGACTGCTAAAACTGTAGAAGATATCTTCACTAAGAATGATTTCTCTGATGCCAGTGTGCTGAAAACCGTGCTTCAGTTGCGCCAGTTCAACAAGCGCTTGGCATTCAGCCAGCAATGGGTAACCGACTTTACCTTCCAGGTATTGATGCTTGCCAAAAAAGAGCCACGTCCATCAGATGAAGACGTAGAAAAGGCAAAGCAGAAGATGGGAAAGTAACAAATGTTGCGCCCAAAATGAAAAAAAATAGCAGAATATTTGTTTTATTCAAATAATTCTCTTAAATTTGTAGCCAAAAATAATAGTCATGAGTGCAAATGAGAAAACAATTAATACGTTTGCCACAAGAGTAAGGCAGATGATTCTCAAGTTTGACGAGGTCAAGCTGGAGAATGCTGAACTCTATGCGATGGTGGATGAGCGCGATGCCAAAATCAAGGCATTGGAGGAAAAGTTGGCTCAAGCGCAGAGTGATTACAACAGCTTGAAGATGGCGAAGATGATGACGATTTCTGACAATGATATGGAAGCTACTCAGAAGCGCATCGCCAAGCTCATAAGAGATGTCAATAAGTGTATCACACTATTGGGTGAAAAGTAAAAATCGGAACGATGGCAGAACAAGAACAAGATAAATTACTCATACGATTACACGTCTATGATACAGATCTTTCGGTAAGAATACCTAGGGAAGACGAGGAGTATTATCGTAAATCAGCCAAACTGATAGATGATATTGTAAACTCATATACCAAGATTTTCAAAGGCAGAAAGAGCGATAAGGAAATCCTGTATATGGCGCTCATTGATGTGGCATTGAGATATGAGAAGGAATCGGATCGGAATGATACGAAACCTTATGATGATATTCTTGAGAAGCTTACCTCCGAGATTGAAGACGCTTTGAAATAAGAATATTAATAAACATATATATAATATAATGATAGTAACTATTATAGCAGCCTTGGTGGCGCTTGTTATCGGCGGTGCTGCTGGGTATTTCATTTTCCGTTATGTCATTAAGGGAAAATATAATGAAATGATAGAAGCTGCCAACAAAGAGGCAGAAGTAGTAAAAGAGAAGAAGCTTTTGGAAGTGAAGGAGAAATTCCTCAACAAGAAGGCGGAACTCGAAAAAGAAGTGCAGCAGCGTAATTCTCGCATCCAGCAGAATGAGAATAAGTTGAAGCAGCGCGAGATTTCTCTCAATCAGCGTCAGGAAGACCTCGGTCGACGCAAGATGGAGATTGATCAGTATCAGCAGCGTGTTGATAACGAGAAGAAACTCTTGTCTGTCAAGCAGCAGGAACTTGATAAGATGCAGAAACAGGAGCAGGCTAAACTGGAAGAACTTTCTGGTCTGAGTGCTGAAGAGGCTAAGCAGAGATTGATTGAGAGTCTGAAAGATCAGGCTAAACTCGATGCTGCAAGCTATGTGAACGAGATTATGGACGATGCCAAACTCAATGCTAACCAGCAGGCTAAGAAGATTGTGATTCAGACAATCCAGCGTGTTGCTACAGAAACAGCCATTGAGAACTCTGTCAGCGTTTTCCATATCGATAATGATGAGGTGAAGGGGCGTATTATCGGTCGTGAAGGCCGCAATATCCGTGCTCTGGAAGCAGCAACTGGTGTAGAAATCGTTGTGGATGATACTCCTGAGGCAATCGTTATCTCAGCCTTCGACCCTGTTCGTCGTGAGGTTTGCCGTCTGGCTCTCCACCAGTTGGTAGCTGACGGACGTATTCACCCAGCCCGTATCGAGGAGGTGGTAGCCAAGGTGAAGAAACAGTTGGATAATGAAATTATCGAGACGGGTAAGCGTACAGCTATCGACCTCGGTATTCATGGTCTGCACCCAGAGTTGATTCGTATCATCGGTAAGATGAAGTACCGTTCTTCTTATGGTCAGAACCTCTTGCAACATGCCCGTGAAACCGCTAACCTCTGTGCGGTTATGGCTTCTGAATTGGGACTGAATCCTAAGAAGGCTAAGCGTGCCGGTCTTTTGCACGATATTGGTAAGGTGCCTGATGAGGAGAGTGAATTGCCACACGCATTGTATGGTGCCAAGATCGCAGAGAAGTATAAGGAAAAACCTGATATCTGCAATGCCATCGGTGCTCACCATGATGAGATGGAGATGAACACATTATTGGCTCCTATCGTACAGGTTTGTGATGCTATCTCTGGTGCTCGTCCTGGTGCCCGTCGTGAGATTGTAGAGGCTTATATCAAGCGTTTGAACGATCTTGAAGCTATCGCCATGAGTTATCCTGGCGTTACCAAGACCTATGCCATCCAGGCAGGTCGTGAGCTTCGTGTCATCGTGGGTGCTGACAAGATGAGCGATGAACAGAGTATCAAGCTCTCTGACGAGATTGCAACCAAGATTCAGAACGAGATGACCTATCCGGGTCAGGTAAAGATTACCGTGATTCGTGAGACTCGCAGTGTAGCTTACGCTAAGTAAGATAGAATTATATTTGAAGTTTAAATTGTCGTTTCTCTTCTGCAAGGTAGAGAGATGTATCTTGATAAAGCCGTACTCTGTTTATAGGGTGCGGCTTTTCTTTTCCCTTTTCAGAATATGATGAAAGCAGAACAGAAAGTATTAAAGCGATTCAATAAAGGATGTGTTGACTATCATCTTTTGGAGGATGGGGACCGTATTCTTATTGCCTTGAGTGGAGGCAAGGATTCATTGGAACTTGTCCGTTTGCTGGCTCAGCGTGCCCGTATCTATAAACCGCATATCGAAGTGGAGGCGGCTCATATCATCATGGATAACATTCCTTACGAGACCGACCGTTCTTATCTGCAGGATTTCTGTGCAGAGAATGGCATCAAACTCCATATCCTGCATAGTTCTTTCGATGAATCCACCGATCCCCGCAAGACCCGTTGTTTTCTCTGTGCGTGGAACCGTCGCAAGACGCTCTTCGAGTTTGCTGTAAATAATGGTTTTAACAAGATAGCCTTGGGCCATCACATGGATGATATACTCGTTACCCTGCTGATGAATATCACCTTCGAGGGTTCTCATTCCACCATGCAGCCCAGCTTATCATTAAAGCATTATCCGCTCACCATCATCCGTCCCCTCTGTCTGGTGCATGAGGCGGATATCCGTCAGGTGGCAGAAGAGTTGCATTTCACTAAGCAGAAGGCGTTGTGTCCTTACGAAGAGACTACCCGCCGTTCGGATATGCAAGCCGTCTTCCAGCAGTTGGAGCAGTTGAACCCCGAAGCGCGCTACAGTCTTTGGCGCTCCGTCTTTATGGCATAAAATATAGTAGAAGAAGCAATAAAAAAGAAAGTAGTTTCATGTGCTCATGAAACTACTTTCGTTAGCCAATGAAATAGGCTTCATTTGCCATCGAAGCCTATTGTATTTGTTCCTGGGGTAGATCTAGTAAATGGCAGTTACTAATTTTGGGGAGCTGCCCAGAAACGTGAAGCATCTGTTGTCAGTACTGAATGGTCGGGAAGTTCAAAACCTTTGAATCCTGAAGGAACAAGCACGATATGGCGATTATTGTTTCGATAAGCAGGATTATTATCTTCGCGACCATAGCCTGTTGTCTCCCAAGTATCAAACCAGTATAAGTTTTTTGCCCAATATGCCCTGTAATAAACAAAATCATTATCTGAATTCAAGAGAGGACGGTAAACGATTTCTCTGCCGTCAATATATCGCTCACGCATTTCTGCAAGAGAAAGTGGAGTGCCTTTTTCATCTTCTGCCCAAGCATTCATATCCGAGTCTAGCATAGCCCATTTCTGTAATTCTGGCAGCCACACTAGGTTAACAACATGGCAGTCGGAATCCTCGGAATCTGCGGGATGACAAGTTACAAAGCGGTTTACAATACCCTCAGACAGCAATAGTTCGTGTAAGAGGATGGAGTGTAATCGACAGTTGAATGCAGGCTCTATCGATCGAGTGTATTTCCAGAGATCTATAGCATTACGTCTCTTAGGATTAATCTTTTGATTGGCATGAGGAATGTTTTCCGCTACAAAACGTGCTAGTGAAATGGCCTTGTCCCATGTTGGCATTGTGGAAGATACCACTGTATCGAGTTTGAAATATTCACGGATTTTTTGTGATTGGACAGAATCTTTCTGATATGCAAAATGATAGGACGTAGTATCTGGTACATATTTGGCAGCGTCTTTTAATTTTTCTACCATTTCATTCTTCAGCGAATTGCAAAGATAAGCTTCCACTTGTTTATTGAAAACAAAGCGTGCCAACAGTAATGTTGCTACAGCTATGAGCAGGATTCCCAAGATGCTCCAGCCTACCAACTTGATTTTTTTCTTCATTTTTTTATTCTATTAGTTATTTCATTTTTTCTATCTGTTCCTGGGTTAGTCCGGAATACTTCTTGATTAGATTGATGTCAACACCATCGGCAAGCATGTTCTTGGCAATTTCCAAGGCTTTCTCATTCTTACCTTCTTGCTTTGCCGTATCAATAGAGTTTTTGATATCACGATATGCCATCTTACTTGCCTCCTACGTGCTCTGGATTCAGATACGACACGTCCTTCACAACCTGTCTGCCATTAAACAAGCTGTTGAGGAAGCAGATGAGCAAATCCTTGTTCATTGCCGTTCCGAATATTCGCTTGAAGCCGAAGTCGGTCAGCAAGCTGATGTATCTTTCTTCTACCTGTTTCATACGCTATTCGTTTAGTTCAACATCTAGTTTCACTGCAAAATTACGCTTTTTTTTCCAAAAAAACTCTTAATAAACTGTTAAAAAATGATTGAATATTCATTCCTGCTTCTTATTTCATTTCATCCGAGTTGAGTATGGTGATGGTCTTGCCCTCAATCCTGATGGCACCCTTCTCCTCGAATTCGGAGAGGCAGCGGAGGAGCGAGAACTTCTGGATGCCGAAGATATCCGCCATTTCCTGTCGGCTGACATCCAGATGGATGGTTCTGCTCTGCTGTTCGGTGGCCATCTTGATGAGGTATTGCGCCACCTTCTCCTTGACGGAGAAAAGGGAGAGCATGCGCATTTTCTGCGAAAGGAAGATATCTATCCTTGACAGATGCTGGATGAAGTTCCAGCGTATGCGCTCATCAGTATCTATCAGCAGTTTCAGTTCAGAAGGCCTCATGCGCAGGAGGGTAGTCTTCCTGCTTGTCTCCACGCTTACGGGCATCTCGTTATGATGTGCGAATATATAGGCAGGGGCAATCAGCATCGATTCTCCCAGCCTATCTATCTGAGCCTGCTTGCCCGACAATCCCGACATGCGGGCTATCATCTCCCCCTCGACAATGATGTCGGCATATCTGCAGGGCATTCCTGCCAGCACATAGGTTTCCCTGGCAGCAAGCTCCACCATCCGGTAGCTTACCATCGACAGTGCCTCTCTGATTTCCTCTGGAGTAAACCCCTCAAACACCGTGCATTTCTGCAAGGTAACGAATATTGATTCTTTCATACATTTAAGTTTTATATTCAATAACGCATTTTCCCCCGATTTATTGTTTGCTCCATTTAGAATCTTGAAGGCAGAATCTCCACACGCCCTATAAGAGTGGAATCTTACTAGCTAAAGTTCTGGTAATAAGCAAGAAAAATACGAAAAAACTTTGGTGTCTTAAAATAAAGTCGTAACTTTGCAGCTGAATATTAATAAATGGAGGAAGAATATGGCAAATTATATCAGATTTGACTGGGCGATGAAGCGCCTGCTTCGCAACAAGGCAAACTATGCCGTGCTGGAAGGCTTTATGTGTTCGCTGCTGAACGAGAAATTCAAGATCAACCGATTCCTGGATAGTGAGAGCAATCAGCAGACCGAGAATGATAAATTCAACAGAGTGGATATCCTGGCGGAAAATGAGAAGGGAGAATTCATCATCTTCGAGATACAGAATACCCGTGAACATACCTATTTCCACCGTATGCTCTATGGAGTTTCCAAGGTCATCACAGACAATATCAGTCTGGGCGATGATTACGACAAAGTGCGCAAGGTATATTCTATCAATATCGTGTATTTCACATTGGGACAGGCTAAGGATTATGTATATCATGGCAAGACGATGTTCCAGGGACTGCATCAGCCGAATGATATCCTGAAACTCTCCAACCGACAGAGTGAACTCTTCTTCGGTGATGAAATCCCTCAGGGGCGCAAGACTAATCGCGAAGCCGGAGACATATTCCCGGAGTATTATCTGCTCTGCGTGAACAACTTTGACAAGCTGGCGGTGAACAATCTGGATGAATGGATCGAGTTTCTCAAGACCGGCGAGATCAGCGAGGCAGCCCAGGCCCCAGGTTTGGCAGATGCCCGCAAATGCCTGGATATAGATAAGTTGACCGTAGCGGAAAAGAATGATTATGTCCGTCACATGGAGAATCTGCGCTATCAGCGCAGCGTTATCAAGACGGGGTATGATGATGGCTGGCAGAAAGGTCTTGCCGATGGTCGAGAAGAAGGACGAGAAGAAGGTCGTGCTGAAGGACGAGCTGAAGGACGAGCTGAAGGACGAGCTGAAGGACGAGCTGAAGGACGAGAAGAAGGACGAGAAGAAGGTCGTGCCGAAGGAGCCAAAGATGAGAAGAAGACCACAGCCCGTCGTCTTCTTGCAATGGGCTTGTCTGCCGAGCAAGTGACAGCAGCAACCCAGTTGTCATTAGATGAAATCAAGAAATTATAGCTGCTTTTTGCAATAGATAAAGGGAGATTTCGCCAAGAAATCTCCCTTTATTGTTGTATGCTCGACATGGACGTTGTCTAACGGCTGCAAATTCTCCCTTAACTCAGCAGCTGCTGTTCCAGCAGCTGACTGCGAGGGAAGATGATCTCATTCTCTATATAGACATGCTCGTTCAGATCTTCTGCGAAATTCTTCAGCAGACTCAGTAGCAACTTATAATCTCCGCTGGCATCGGCTGCCGGGGTGTAGTTGTTTGTGAGCTTTCTGAGGCGCTGCTGGCGCTTGGTCTCATTATCATGTTCCAGTATCATCACGTGAATAGGCATGGTTACAGAGCCGCAATGTATCGGCGCTGCAGGCTGACCCGTAAGCTGCGATTCCATCAGTTGATAGGTGAACGGAAAGAGAACCTGCTCTTCCTTCTGCAGATGGTTCTCCAGGTCAAGCATGCACTCGCTGAAGAGACTCTCTATTTCTGCCATTAACTGATTCTCACCCATCATCGAGTGGATGAGACTGAGGATTTCCGGACCCTTCTCACGGATTCCACGGTGATGAATCTTGAGGGCATAATCGATCAGCAGATCGGTTGGCCACTCCTCGAATTGATATTTTGATGCTCTCATATCCTATTGTAATATAAAATTATTAAATTCCTTTTATCCTATATATTTTTTGATGTCCTCTTCTACCGTTCCGTTTCCGGCAATGCCAAAGGTATCTACCAGAACCTTCAGTACGGCTGGTGAACAGAAGGCTGGGAGCGTAGGACCCAGATGGATGTTCTTTACGCCCAGATGCAGCAGGGCAAGAAGTACGATGACAGCCTTCTGTTCGTACCAGGCAATATTGAAGAAGATAGGAAGGTCATTGATGTCGTTGGCTCCAAAGATCTCCTTCAGCTTCAATGCCACAATCGCCCAGGAATAGGAGTCGTTGCACTGACCGGCATCCAGCACACGAGGAATGCCGTTGATATCGCCCAGATTGAGCTTGTTGTACTTGAACTTGGCACAGCCGCTGGTGAGTATCACTACATCCTGAGGCAGCATCTTGGCAAACTCCTCGTAGTAGTTACGGCTCTTCATTCTGCCATCGCAGCCACTCATCACCACAAACTTGCGGATGGCTCCGCTCTTCACAGCCTCTACTATCTTGTCTGCCAGGGCAAAAACCTGGGCATGCGCAAAACCGCCGATGATCTCGCCTGTCTCTATCTCCCTAGGTGGCTGGCAGGTCTTGGCAAGCGCAATCACCTCGGAGAAGTCCTTGTGGCCGTCGGCACCCGCCTGGATATGCTTCCAGCCAGGGAAACCGGTAGAGTTGGTGGTGAAGACGCGGTTCCTGTAGCCTGCCGATGGCGATGGCGGTACGATGCAGTTGGTGGTGAAGACTACAGGACCGTTGAAGCTCTCGAATTCCTCCTTCTGTTTCCACCACGCATTACCGTAGTTGCCCACCAGATGCTTGTACTTCTTGAGCTGCGGATAGTAGTGGGCAGGAAGCATCTCGCCATGGGTATAGACATCGATGCCCGTGCCTTCGGTCTGGATGAGGAGATCTTCGATATCCTTCAGGTCGTGACCGGAGATGAGGATGCCCGGATTGCTGCCTGTGCCGATGTTCACCCGGGTGAGTTCCGGATTACCGTATGCTTGGGTGTTGGCCTTGTCGAGGAGTGCCATCACATCCACGCCGTACTTTCCTGTTTCGAGCACCACGCCCAGCAGCGTGTTCATATCAGCATCAGGGTTGCTGATGGTGGCGAGAGCACGGCAGATGAAGCTGATAATCTCGCTGTTCTCTTCTCCCAGATGGGCTGCGTGCTCGTAGTATGCTGCCATACCCTTCAGACCGAGCATGGTGAGTTCCTTGAGTGAGCGGATATCTGCATTCTCGTGGCGGAGCACGGATTCACGGGTACCCTCAGCCTCATAGTCTGTCTTCTCGCCACCCCAGGTTACCTCCTGATAAGCAGGGAGGTGGATATTCATGCTTGCCGCCTTTTGCAGCAGCTGTTTCTTCAGTACGATGCCCTTATCTACCTTTTGCAGGATATCCTGGTCGTTGAAGTTGGCGTTGGTAATGGTGGTGAAGAGTGCATCCGTGAGGAAATGGGTTACCTCTGGTGTCGGCTCTTTGCCTATGCTATGCTGTATGGTTCCTATGCCACGAACCACGCTGAGCAGCAGATCCTGCCACTTGGAAGTTGTTGCCTCCTTACCGCAAACACCCTTGATGGTACAGCCTGTACCCTTAGCTGTTTCCTGACACTGGAAACAGAACATCTTGTTTTCTGCCATATTGCTATCAATTAATGAGTTATTTTAATGTTTTCTTCCAGGCGGCAATCTGCCATTCCTGGTTTCCGGCTGCAAAATTACGGCTTTAAAAATAATCCTACGGTAACAATTGTGACCGTAGGATATTAAAAAAACATAAAAAGAGTGTGGGGGAATGGATTTCTCCCTTCTTGAAGAGCATGATGATTAGATTGATGTCAACACCATCATATATTTATCCTTAAGGGAAAATAAAATTAGCCTTAATGGAAAATAAATTTTGCCTTAAGACTAAATATATTCTGTTTTCTGATGGCTTATGCATACGAGTGCATGCCCGTGAGGAAATAGTTCACACCGAAGTAGGTCATGGCGATACTCAGGAAGGCTAGGGTGATGTAGATGTGATACACCAGCGGCTTGCGGAAAACAGGCAGGCTCTGCGTATGCACTACTACTGCATAAATCATAAAGGTGATGAGCGCCCACGTCTCCTTGCTGTCCCAACTCCAGTAATTACCCCAGCTCACGTTAGCCCAGATGGCTCCGATGAAGATGCCGAACCCCATCGTGGTGAGGGCAGGGTAGAGGAAGAGACGGCTTAAATCCCGCAGTTCGTCGCCATGAGAGCGCATGCTGATGCCCATGATGCCGCAGATGAAAGTCAAGGATAGCAGTGCATAGCTCATCATGATGATGCTGACATGGATGCTGAGTAACGGACTGTTCAATACCGGCATCATCTGTCCGATAGCAGGATCCATCTGGTTGATATGGCTTACCAGAAGGAAGAATCCTGAAATCAGGAAGCCGAATACCATCACGATGCGGATGCGCAACTGCATCAAAATGCTGATAAGCATCACGAACCAGGCTACAGTCAGCATACTTTCATATCCGTTAGACATAGGTATGTTGCCGCTGATAATCCATCTCAATGCCAATCCGAAGGTTAAGGCAAGGAAGGATACGCCAAGCAAGATAGGCAAGGCGATGTTCAATACCTTGATTTCTCTCTTCTTCGTCATGCGATAGATGGTGTAGAAGAGGGCAATGAAGCCCAGTGTGAGGTTTGCCATGAAGAGAATGGTGGCAAAAGGAAAGGCATTATTGATGCGTTCTGCCTTATACTGTGTAGCTGTTGGCAGCGAATTACCGCTACTAACCTCCTGATATTTCTTCATCTTGACGAAGAACTCATTTACACGGCTCGTATTGCCTGCCTTTACATCACCATTCAGCAGAGAGAATACATTCCTGATATAGAGCGCATGTTGGTGCTCCACGGCCTGTGGCAACTTATCTACAGGTGAAAACCACGTGGTAGTGCCAGCCTTGATGAATGAATGATCCTTGGTAGCCTTCACATTCTTGGTGAAGGTGTAAGGAAGAACCTTCAATGAGATACCTTCCCGCAACTCCATGATGATTTGTATCTTGCCATCGATATCGGCGGCTTGCTGATGGAACTTGTCCTGCTGACCATTGTAGTATTCCTGAACATACTGTCCGATGGTATAGCCACCCATCTCACGATTGAAGAAAGTATTGAGCGAAGCATAGTCCGGCAGATTCATCGCAGTTTTCATTTCTCCACTCTTGATCTTGATGAAAGGCTCGTTTGCCCAAGTATTTCCATAGAATACCCAACCAGAGAGCACCTGTTCTGCAGTCAATCCCTGATAGCTCCTGGCTCCATATATCTTCTTGCAGAAATCGAGGGCAAAGGTCTGTACCGGACAGATACGGTCGTTGTAGAGAATATGAAGCTCACCAAACTTCTCGGCAGTTTCCTTTGGCAATACAGCATTTTGGAGATTGCCTGTTGCTGATTCTGCATGCAGTGTCTGTATATTGCCCATGCTGAGGATGAGTGCTGTCATCAACGCTCCCTTCTTGAGCAAAGGACTCTTCAGTAGTTTGCGATAACCACCCTTAGGGTCGAAGAGCATCCATACGAGGGAGATGAAGAGCAGCGCATAGCCAGTATAGGTGACTGGTATGCCGTATGGATCGGCATTGATAGCGAGCACGCTTCCCTTGCCGTCTTCATCGTAAGATGACTGATAAAGACGGTAAGACCGGTGGGAATATATGTTGTTCATCGAAACTTCGCCTTCGCTCTTATCATCTCCGTCTATTACGGTGAATTTTGAAGAATAGTCAGCCACGGCGTTGGTTCCATCGTGCATTTTCGCTTCAAACTTCTGCAGGCAGAGCGAGAAAGGGAGTTTCTCTTCCTTCATACCCTGCTCTTCATCCTGAGCCATATAAGTATCTGTAGGCTGACCGATGCGCAGATGAATCATGCCCCGTTTAGCCGAAATATGTGTGAGCAATGCCCCGGCAAGGATGATGATGAAGGAGAGATGGAGTGCCAATGTAGAAGCGCACTTCACTTTTCTTTTGATAATGTAGAAAGCACCGAGGGCAGCAAGTACTGCCCAGATAAGAATGAACCACCATGCCCCATAGTAGTGGGCATGGGCATAATCCGTGCCCTGGCTTTTCTCCACGATGGTGGCGGCTGCCATGCATACGAGCACAAGGATGTAAAGAATGAATATAATCTTTTTAACCATACTTAGTTGGAATCTTGATAGAATTTCCGCTGCAAAATTACGATATTATTCGGAGACGAGCAAGATTTTATACGTATATTTAGAGATTCTGATAAAAAAAGCTGCCAAATGCTTTTGATAGCCTGGCAGCTTTTCTTATTTTTGTTTCTTCATATAAAGACTTAGATAGCATTGATGAATGCCACTACAGCATCACGCTCTTCCTTGGTTGCATTGTAGAAGTTGAGTGCTGGTTTGTATGCATCGCTGCGCTTATCATAGCAGTGCCACATGATAGCCTCTACTACGTTGCGGGCACGGCAGTCGTGCAAACGGTCGCTTCGACCAGTCAGCATGCTTGACAAACCACGTCCCCAGAGTGGAGTAGTGCGGCACCATCCTGTACGGATGTCGTTAGCCATGTACAGACGGTGCTGTACCAAGTCGGTGTATGGATAAATAGTCTGGTTTGGATACTTTGGCAACATGGTGTTAGGATCCTGACCTATGCTCTTGGCGTAAGCCTTGATAGCATTATCTACCCAATAGTTGTCAGCACCTGTTTTCCATGATGGCTTGTGGCAATGAGTGCATCCCCACTGAGTGAAGAGCTTCTTACCTTCCTGAACCTGTGCGTTGTCGAGGTTACGGGCAGCAGGAACAGCTAGACCACGGTGCCATACCATGAAGTCATAGTAATCCTTGTTGTTCATCTCTTCCTCGCCATTGTAAGGAGCTCCCTTGAGGAGGTACTTCTCAAAGGCATTTTCTTTGCCATCTTTAGGTCCTTTGTTACAGCTCAGAATCTCGTTTACTCTCTCCTTGATACCTTCGTCAGTTCCATCTGCATAGTATGGGTGGAGTACAGAAGACTCGTCAGCACCATGCTTCTTGATATAACTGATTACTTCTGGGTCTTCGCTCTGATACTTTGCCCAGGCTGGAGTGGTATAGAGGTAATGACGATCGGAACGTGTTACGTTGGTAATGTTCCAGATGGCGTTAGCACCTGGACCATCCTGCAGGGAGGCACGGGTCATGGCATAGGTAAACTTCTTCACCTTCTTGGTTCCATCTGCCAACGTGTACCAGGCACTTGAAGCCCAATCGTTAGCAGTCTTGTCCCACATGGCAGGGTTCAGCTCTACCCCGTATTTCGCCTCATTCTGATAAACCTTCTTCATATCATCCTGGTCGATGGCATCAAGCAAGCCTGTACCATAGATACCGATGGTTGATTCCAGACGAACTTCATAGTTGGCTGGCTTAGGATTGGTATTGAATGCAGACTGAGGGATGGTAACCTCTGGATACTGCAAAGCAAAAGCCTCGCCATCATTAGGGAACTTCATAGCCAAACCGCTAGGCATGGTTGTAACCTCATTCCACTGGATGTTAATCTGCTTCTCGTCGATAGGAGCAGAGAATGGGGTCATTGCCTTGGTCTGTGGCATACCTGTAACCTCAGATATGTAGCTGTTTGCTGCGTAAGGCTTTCCGTCAGCGATAGTACCTGCTGTAGGGTGATAAACTACGAGCAGATAGCCGTTACCAAACTGGTCTGCCTGATACTGGTTCTGGAACTTACCATGACCATAGTTAGGATGGCAATGGATACAACTGCTGCGAACCCATGCTGGGCCAAGACCCTTACGTGGAGCCTCTGTGATAGTGTAAAGGTGCTCGAAGAAATCCTCACCTTTGTTGAAACTGTTTGACAATCCCTGGTTGGTGGTAGCTGGAGTTTCTGCCGAATAGCTCATGCCTTCGTCTGTACCAAGTTCACCACCTGGATACCATTCTGAGGCCTCAAAAACATCGTTTGCCTTACCAAACTGAGAGTCACCATTTAACTTGTCATTGTTTACAACACTGTTATCGTCAGAGCAGGATGCCAATGGCAATACGAGCAAGCCGAGCAATAACATTTTGCTAATTCTTTGATAAACCATAATGTTATTCTGTTTTATAATGTTTTATATTCTCGTTTTACGCAGAATAGCATCTCACCAAAAAGCGTATGGTGAGATGCTTCCTGTATGTTTGTTTACCCAAGATTATTTTGGGTTAACTTCATCAAATTTCTTACCCCAAACGGTACTTACATACTTAACGAATGGGTAAGGCATACCGCCGATCTTGCTGATAGCATTAGCGATAGCTGTCTCTACACGCTGACCTTCTGCAGATGCATTATCCTTGAAGAACTGATGGAAGCTATACTTAGCATTAGAGCTTGTACCATTAGTTCCACCATACCACAAGTTCTCGATAGAACGGATGTTGTTCTGGAAGTCGGTGATAGAGTTGTAGCTATATGGAGACTCTACGTAGCTGATATCACCATTCTGGAATGGGTTGGCAATCTTGGCTGTACCTACCTCGTTAGAGATAGCAAAGCAAGAACCTTCCTCCATAGAGAGAAGCTGCTGGACGGCTCTCTTCAAAGAAGAGAACTTACTAACAGACATGTTACCTGCATACTTCATGTTGGCAGCGTATGACTGACCCTTGTCTGTCTGGTACCCAAGACCTGCTGCCTTCACTGCTGCGAGGCGGGTAGCGTTAGGATTCTCAGACCATGCAACCTCCAACTCATATACGTGGTTTACTAAGTCCTCGATCACTGCTTCGGCATACTTCAATTCCTCAGAACCCTTTACGTCTGTGAAGCCTTTGTAGGTATCGTTACCCTTGAACTCAGCAACCTTACGTGGCTGTCCATCACGGAAGAGGATGAACTCAAGTGCGTGGAAACCAAGGATAGAAGCATCCTCAAGTGCAGCATCACTAAACTTACCTGTAGCAAAGTAGCTGTGGAGGAGTGTACGGTTCAATGGCCATGAGTCGATGTGTGGGTCAATATCAAAGTCAGATGCTGCACCACCGAGGAAAGCCTCGCTCTTCTCCCACAATGCACGTGCGTCCTTGAAAGCTGCGCAGGCATTGTTGATGTTCTCCTGAGTCAGGTTGTTGGTATCTACACTCTTAGGAAGAGCTGTGTGCAACTTCTCTACTGCATCAGCCAATGACTTGTATGTTGGCTGGATGGTATTATCTACAGCGTTAGCACATACATTCTTCAGGTATGTTTCCTGATCTGCGCTCAAATGTGCGTCGTTTACTTTGCTGTAAGCTGCACGGAGCGCATTGCAAAGTTCGTCGCAGGCATCCATGGCATCCTGGCCATATGCCTTGTTTGTAAAGTCGTTGTTCTCTACAGGATCATCATCGCTGCTGCATGATGTGAAACCTAATGGCAACATGAAGGCTGCCATGAGCATTACTGCACTTTTAAAAACCTTTTTCATTTTTAATATAAGTATTTTGTTATTTATATGTTTGTTTCAATCACTTTATATTAAGTTCTTCTGTGAGAATCTTTAGAGAAACCATCCTTCATAAGCCACACCGATGTTGATGGCTGGCTCATTGTTGTACTGGCTCTTCAGGAAGCGATGTGAATATTCTGCCTTTACTACAATCTGTTTCACAGGATAGTAATTGATACCAAATGCCATACGCTGTACGTTTGTGTAGTCGTATGATGTATTTTTGGTCTTGGATGCGTATGGATTATAGTGCTCATAACGGCCAAAGAGATACAGTTTCTGGTTGTCCTGACGGAGTTTCTCAATTTGTGAGAAGATATTATATCCTGCCTCGATACCATAGGCAAAAGCATTCTTGCTGACGAATGCTGAGTGGTGGAACGGAGAGAGACCATTCAGACGGTTGGTGAAGTACTTCAGCTGTTTTGCATCACTCAGGTAACCATAGTCTGCCTGACCGCGTACAATCCAGTTATAATTATTGTATGTGAAGTCGATGGCTCCGATAGCTACCACACCTTTGTACTTAGATTCTGCTCCATCCTTGTTGTTTGGATAAGAGTTGCCGATGGCATGACCATAGTATCCGCTCAGACCGATGCGTAAGCCCTTGATGCAGTAATTGTCGATACGGAGGGCTGTACCATATTTTGTTGCAATTTCACCTTCGGTAGGAGTGCCTGGTCCCTTTTTGATCCAACCTGTATTGGTAAAGTTGTCTGAGTTCAGGCCTGCCAGGAATTGCAATTCATATCTCCAACCCTTGGTACGTCCCCAAAAACTGACACCTGTCTGATGCCAGGTGCTTGGAAGAATCGTATTCTCACCTTCAGGACGATAAACAGTGAAGAAATTCAATGGCTCATGGTAAGCGTTGTTCAAACCTACAGGCACTACAATGTGACCAGCCTTGATGTTAGCCCAATGACCGAATGACTTCTGAATCCAGAACTGTTCGAGTTCGACTTCACCGCCTTTTTCAACTTCCTGTTCCCATTCGCCACCTTCTTCGTCTTCTTTCTCATAGGCCATTCCTACGCCACCATGCTCAAACTCAATCTCGGTACCCATAGTCCAACCCTTTCCGAAGTCGTAACCCAGGTAAATTACTGCATGAGGAATGTCGAAACGACCATGGCTAGGGTCATTCTTGTGCTCGTCAGCCAAACTGTAACGGCTTACGTGGTCGCTATAGAAGTTGCGGCTCATGGCAACCTCGCCATAACCACCCACGCTGAGGCGCTTGCCGTTTACATGCTGCATCACGCTGTCAGCAGCCACAGTTTGTGCACTTGCCGTTGCCAAACAGGCAACGAGGGCAGCTGACATCAATCCAATTCTTAAATTGTTCATCTTTAATATTTTGAAATAATTGTTATCGTACTATCCTTAGTATAATAAAGAAAAGAGCGCGGATGTCTGTTTGCGGTCTCGACACTTTAGAGGCCTAGTATCTCCTTAAAGCCATGAGGCATGATAAGGAATTACGCAGCTCTGCCGCTCGGGAGTGGCAATCATCACTGCGCTCTTTCTCGATTTCGGGTGCAAAGGTACGGAGTTTTAAAATATCTTGCAATACCTAAAAATCGGTAAACTGGCGCATCCCCATTTCTAGGTATTGCGAGTTTCGAAACTTTTTTGTATATTTGCAACCGAAATAGAAACATTATGAATGTTCTTGATACAAGGATGTTTTCATTTAAGGAGAAAGAAAGATGAAAAATCAGAAGATGTATGAAGCTGATGACAAGATGATCAGCATCATTAGAGACAATTATAACATTTTACAGAGCCTCGGTAGCTTCGGCATCAACCTGGGCTTTGGCGACAAGACTGTGCGTGAAGTTTGCGACGAGCAGAAGGTGGATACCTATACTTTCCTGTCCGTGGTAAACTTGACGATTAATGGTTACAAGGAGTATGACAATGCCGACCGCCTGTCGCTGCCGACCCTCTTGCATTATCTCAAGGCATCGCATGCCTATTACATAGATTTCCAGTTGCCGTTTATCCGTAAAGAACTGGTTGAAGCGCTGGATGAAAAGGATAATCTGGCACGCCTTATCCTCAAGCTTTATGATGATTATGCCCATAGTATAACCAATCATATGCGGTATGAAGAAAAGATGGTATTCCCTTATGTTCAGGCACTTATAGATGGTAATGCCAATGCAAACTTTGATATAGAAACCTTCTCGAAACACCATGCTCAGGTAGATCTGAAGTTAAAGGAACTCAAGAGTATCATTATCAAGTATTTGCCTTCTGATGGCTTGCATAATAATCAGCTCAGCGCCACTCTTTATGATATATATAATAATGAGGAATGGCTCACCCATCACTCTGAGGTAGAGGAAGAAATCTTTATTCCTGCAGTAAGAAATGCAGAGCGTAAACTGAAGCAGAACGATGTGAGTGCCAAGATTTCGAGCATGATTAATCAGACTCCGATGAGTGACGAACAGTTGAGCGACCGTGAGAAAGATGTGATTGTTGCTTTGGTTCAGGGAATGACCAACAAGGAGATTGCTGACCACCTGTTTATCTCTATCAATACGGTCATTACGCATCGCAGAAACATCGCCCGAAAGCTTCAGATTCACTCTCCTGCAGGTCTTACAATTTATGCCATCGTGAACAATTTGGTTGATATTTCTTCTGTAAAGCTGTAGTTTATCTGTGGAATATCAGTTTAAATAATGTTATTTTTTCTAAAATGATAGCGCCTTCCTCTCACATGAGGGGAAGGCGCTATCATTATATTTAGGTATGTGATGATTCTGCATCACTATTTATGGTGAAGGCTAGATCATATTGATGTCAACAAAACCATGCATCACAGCATAAATGGTGAGTGAAGACACACTTTTTAATCCCAGTTTTTCCTGTATTTTCTTGCGATGGGTAATCACTGTAGTCAGTCCGATACAGAGTTGGTCGGCTATCTCTTTGTTGATTTTCCCTTGTGCTACCAGGGATAATACCTCTATTTCTCTATCCGACAGAACTTTTTCCTGAGTGACAGGAGGCATGGCAGGGATATGTTCGCCATGAGGGTGACCGGAATGCTGCAGGTTGAGAAGCTCTTTTATCAGGTATCCTTCTGGTATATTGACGCAGAGACAATGAAATTCTGCAAGTTGCGAATTGGGATCGTTGCTGGGTGTTAGAACGATCACGTGGCGGTTCCTGTTGCCCTGTGTGAAGAAGTAACGGTGTTCCAGTACAATGTGCATAGATACAAAGCTATGAACAAAGTGGTCTGGATTGTTTGCCTCGTACTGACGGAACGAACCGAAGGTCGAGATTTTCATCATGGGCATCACCGACTCAAGCAGTTGTCTGAGTCCCATTGCGGCGAGTGTATTGCTCTCTACTATTGCCATTTCCGGCATCTGTTTGCCAGCCATGGCTTTCATCATTTCTTCATTCATCTCTGTTTATTTTACTTCTACTAGTGATAGTTGGGTTATACTTATATCTTGTTTTTACAAGAATGGAGTGAGTACCTTTGCGGCAAACCATCCTTTGAATCTTTGCCAGCCCGTACGCCACTCTCTCCAGTTCTTCTCATTGAGTAAGAAACTGTCTTTCTTTTCCCCATCAAAGAGCTGTACCAGTTGTTGGGTAGTACAAGAATCCACAATCACTGCATTCTCTTCATAGTCCCAGCGCAGGCTTCGGGCATTGAGATTGGCACTGCCCACGGTACAGAACTTGCCGTCTACCATGATAATCTTGGTATGGTGGAAGCCCGGCGTATACATCCAAATATTGCATCCTGCCTTCATCAGCTTGTGCGCATTATAGAAACCACAGTCAGGAGTCAGCGGAATGTCGCTCTTGGTAGAGAGCATGATTTCTACCTTTACTCCTCTTTTCACAGCATTCTTCAATGCCTTTTTGAGTTTATGACTCAAGGTAAAGTAGGGGCTGATGATCTTGATGCTGTCCTGTGCATCATTGATGGCATTCACATAGAAATATCGGATGATATCCTTTGTAATATGCGGTTCGCGGTTGATGATGCCGACCATCTTTCTGTAGGCTGTTGCTGTCGTATCTGGCTTGAGATTCTCTACCAGATAATCCTTCTTCTTATATCTCCAGAACTCAGTGCTGTGCACATTCTGTCCGCTCACCTTGTTCCACATCTTGAGGAATATCTTCTGTAGGGTATTCACCTCGCTTCCGTCGATGCGACAGTGCATATCGTGCCATTCTCCTACAACCTTCGTACCTTTTATATAATAGTCGGCAACGTTCATACCGCCTGTGTAGGCTATCTGCCCGTCGATGACAACGATTTTACGGTGATCACGGTTGAAGATTGCATGTACCCATGGAAACTTCAGGGGCTTGTATTCATAAATCTCTATACCATTGGCACGGATTTTCTTGAGATGTCTCTTTCGCAGAGGCTTATTGTTGGAAGAGTTTCCGAAACCATCATATAAGGCTCTCACCTTCACACCCTCCTTGACTTTCTGAGCTAGCAGGTCGAAGAGGAGGGAGGCGATGCTGTCGTTGCGAAAGTTGAAGTATTCCAGGTGTACACTATGTTTAGCCTGTCGGATTGCCTGGAACATATCATCAAACTTTTCCTGACCATTCATCAGTAGGGTTACTGAATTATCGTGAGAAAAGCTGACTCCTTTCCCACGAAGCTGATTTACGATCAATGAATCGCTAGTCTGTGCGCTGCACAGCGAACAAGACAGCCATAATGTCGCTATTAATAAAAAATATCTCATCTTATCTATAACCGTGTTATCTATAAATCCGTGTAATCTGTGTAATCCGTGCCTAAAAAATTATACCATGCAGGCATAGTGATCTACAATGCCCTTTAAATGATTATCCTTGTCTACAACCAGTACCGTATGCACCTTATACTTGTGCATGATGCGCTGAATCTCCGAAATCTTCGTCTTCGGAGTCACCATTTTCGGAGTGGTGGTCATGATGTCGCTTACAGTCTTGTTAAAGAATTCTGCCTGCCATTTCTCCATGGCGCGTCGGATATCACCATCGGTAATAAGTCCGATAACGTGGTTGTCTTCATCCAATGAGATACCCAATCCCAGTTTGCCCTTGCTTACGTGGATGATAGCCTCGCCCAGGTGCATTTCCTTAGGAATGATAGGCATATCATCGCTGCGCATCACATCTTCTGCTGTAGTCAGCAGTCGTTTGCCTAATTCTCCACCAGGATGGAATTGTGCAAAGTCACGAGGCTTGAAGTGGCGTACCTGCATCAGGGCGATAGCCAGTGCATCACCCATAGCCAATGCTGCAGTAGTACTGCTAGTAGGGGCGAGGTTCAGCGGACAAGCCTCCTTCTTTACCTTTACGGTGATATGATGGTTGGAGTATTTTGCCAGCAGAGAATCTGGATTTCCGGTGATGGAAATGATAGGAACATTCATGTGGAGTACCATCGGGATGAAACGAAGCAGTTCATCGGTCTGACCGCTGTTACTCAGTGCCAGAACCACATCCTTGTCGGTCATCACACCTAAGTCGCCGTGATAGACATCCAGTGGATTGATGTAGAAGGCTGGTGTGCCTGTAGAGGCAAGTGTAGCGGCAATCTTGGCACCTACGTGTCCACTCTTGCCCACACCTGTAACGATAATCTTGCCTTGACAATGATACATCATGTCTACAGCTTTCTCAAAGTTGTCGTCCAGATAAGGTATCTGGTCGAGGATGGCCTGCGCCTCGTCTCTAAGAGCCTGTTCGCCATAACCGCGAACAATCTTATCATCTATATTGTTATTTTTATCGGTCATTTCTAAATCATTTGAATTGGCTTTTCATTCGTACGCCGAACGTTGTTTCTTCATTCTTCGTTCTTCACTTTTCACTTAAAGGAGTTCCTGGATAAGTGATTCCAGCTTGTTTAATTCCAGCATATTGGCTGCATCGCTCTTGCCCTGGTCTGGGTCAGGATGTACTTCAAAGAAGTAGCCGGTAGCTCCGAAAGCTTTAGCCGCCTTTGCCATTGCTGGAACGAACTTGCGGTCGCCTACGGTCTTGCCGTCACCTGCACTCGGGCGCTGAACGCTATGGGTACAGTCCATGATGACATTTGGCACAATCTCCTTCATGTCAGGGATGTTTCTGAAATCTACCACGAGATTGTTATAGCCGAAACAGTTGCCGCGTTCTGTGAGCCAAACTTCCTTGGCACCGCTCTCCAATGCTTTTTCTACAGGATATTTCATATCTCTACCGCTCAGGAACTGTGCCTTCTTGATGTTGACGATTTTACCAGTCTTGGCTGCAGAAACCAGAAGGTCGGTCTGTCGGCAGAGGAAGGCTGGAATCTGGAGAATATCACATACTTCGCCTGCTGCTGAAGCCTGATAACTCTCATGAATATCTGTTGTAACCTGAAGGTTGTACTTCTCCCTGATATCTCCCAGCATCTGGAGTCCTTTCTCCAGTCCTGGACCACGGAAAGAGTGGATGCTGGTACGGTTGGCTTTGTCGAATGAAGCCTTGAATATGATTTTAGTTCCTAACTTTTCGTTGATGCGGACGAGTTCCTGCGCTACTGTTTCCAATAGTTCCATTGACTCGATGACGCAAGGACCTGCTATAAATGTTGCCATATTTTTTATAGTTTATAGTTTATAGTTTACAGTTAATAGGGAGTAAACCTGCTATTAACTGTAAACTATAACCTGTTAATTATTAACTTGTTTGATTGTAATCTCACGTTGTGGGAACGGAATCTCGATGTTGTGATCGTTGAGCGTATCGTAGATGCACTCCATGATGGTGGCATCGTCGATGGCTTGGGTAAGCACGTTCACCCATACCACAATTCTGAGTGTGATGCAGCTGTCATCGAAACTTTTCAATAGTACCTTCACCCCTTTGTCCTGATAGATACAGTCCAGTTTCATCAGGGCATCGATGAGAATCTGTTTCACTTCCTTCACATTACTGCCATAAGCAATACCTACCTCCAGAATATCCAGTTCATAACCATGATTCTTGGTCATGTTCTTGTAGTTCTTCGAGAAGAGCTGCGAGTTCTGGAAGGCTATGACCGAACCGTCGGTAGCCTCCAGCATCGTAGAGGTATAACTGATACTGCTTACCTTACCACGGGTGCCGTCACAGATAATGTAGTCACCCACCTTCACACGGCCCATCATCAGAGAGATGCCGTAGTAGATGTTCTCGAGAATATCCTTTGATGCAAAACCCAGACCGGTTGATAAGCCGGCAAAGATAGCAAGCAGCCATGATTTTCCTACCTGGAACACATTCAGGGCTATCATCAGCCAGATACCCCAGATAATCACCTGCATCACGTTCTTGAACATCACAATCTTTGAAGCAGCCGACGCCGGGTCTGCTTTCTCGAAGTGATGACGCATGAAATCTACAGAAGTAATGTTGATGTAGTTGAACAGGAAGTACAGACAAGCTACCTCTGAAATGCTGAAGAGCGATGCAGTGAAGTTGCTGGTCTTGATGTAATCCTTGTTGAATATCTCCCATGTTGTATCACTCATGTTGAATACATCTGCTGCCCAATAGATAGAGATGATGAACGAGAGCACGCCTGAAATAGGGAGCAATACCTTATAGATAAAGCGATACAGCCATTTGTCGGTAATCGCCTTGTCAGCCAACTTCTTACGCTTGGCATATACGCTGAGCCATCCCTCGCAACAGGTGATGGTAAGCACACAGGTAAGCTGCATGGTCCACCAGATGATAAGCTGGACGGCAAGCAGTGTGAAACCTGTCCAGGCAAAAATGGTACTTACTCCGAATACGGCAAGCGATATGAATGCGTATGTCTTGTCAGTGCGCAATACCTGGTTGTGCTTTCTGCCAATCACATTCCACTGCCAGAGAGCGCAGAGCAGAAGGACTGGTGGAAAGATAAGGTTTACCAGGTCGTTTGGTATCAGGATGATACGGAACACGATAACGATGAAACCTACCAGCATCAATGGCGAATAGATACGGAAGGTATTCTTGATCTTATCGTTGTCTACACGTAGCAGGATAGATACCAAGATGACGCCAACTAACCAGGAATATTCTACCAGCAGCTGGCTTGCCATAATCACGAAGTTCTGGGTAACCGCCATTCTTACGATACCGAGAATAACTGCGAAGGTTACTACCGTCATCGCCATGATAAGGCATGGTCGTTTTGCCATAAAACTTTCCTTTCTGTTCTCGAACATACCATGCTTCATGAGTTGGGTAATTACGATGCGGATGGTAAAGAGATTGAGGAAGATGGAGATGAGACCCCAGAAGATGATGATACCAAAGAGGATGAAGATGATACGAACATCCCATTGCGACATCATGCCCGGTACGGGCTTGTATTTCTCGGTTACAGACATCTTTGCCTCCTTATAGTTCATGCTGATATTACGGAGTATGCGCAGATAGTTGTCGCCTCCATTATTGAAAATGCTGTTCTGGATATCTTCGTATCTGCGGTTGGCATAGTCGTTGAGTGCCTGTAACTTACGGTCGGTTCTGTCGTAAGCCTGTACATAGGCTTGCAGCTGTTTCTGTTTCTCTACCAGCTGGCGGCGGATATTGACAGCCAGAGTCAGGTCAACGTTTCGGTTCACCTGTGCTTCTTCGCTGAGAAACATGGTGTTCATGCCGTAGAGATAGTTGATGAGCGAATCGAAACGCGCCACCTCAACATTGTTCTTCTTGATCATCTGGCGGAAAGGAACAGCCTTCGACTTAAACTTCTTAAACTGCTCTGTAGCCTCATGACAGGCATACGTCATGTCGAAAATATACCCATTGCGCTGCGAATAGAGCATGATGGAGTTCTGGTCAGCCTGTTTCACAATACTGATGAGCTCCTGAATCACAGCCAACTGTTGAGCCTTGGCAGCTTGGTTCTGTTTCTCCAAGTCTATGTGATAGTTGGTCAATTCTGTACGCAGCATATAGAGCGTTGTGTCCAGGTTGGCTTCCTTGAGCACTGCATTACTTGGCAGTACGAATGCCACCATCAGCAGAATTATGATGTATAGTCTCTTCTTCATATTTAGTAAATTTGACTGCAAAGTTATTAATAATTCGTGAAAAAGCAAAGAGAAAATCGCCTTTTTTGATATATTAGCACCTTTACGTTCGATTTTTAGGGTTATCTTTTGCATTTTTCATATAAATTGATTACATTTGCAACGTCAAAGGATACGTTAATTAATCAGATTGGAATATGAAGATACTCATAGCAGATAGTGGCAGCACCAAGACCGATTGGGCTCTGGTTGATGAACAGGGTAACGTGATGGTTACCTGTAAGACGCAGGGCATCAGTCCGATTCATCAGAGTGATGCCGAGATATTGGATGTATTGTGTAAGGAACTTGTTCTGTCAGAGCAGCCTCAGGAGGTTTTCTTTTATGGCAGTGGAGTAACCGAGGCGATGAAGTCTCGCATGCAATCACTCTTGCAGCAGTCTTTTCCCGAAGCCAAGGTTGAGGCAGAAGGTGATATGCTGGGAGCAGCCCGTGCCCTCTTTGGCAAGAAACCAGGTATTGCCTGTATTTTGGGTACCGGTGCCAACAGTTGTCTTTACGATGGAGAGAAGATTGTGATGAACACTCCTCCGTTGGGATATATCCTGGGCGATGAGGGTAGTGGGGCAGTAATCGGCAAACTTTTCCTCAATGGTATCTTCAAGGGCACATTGCCTGTATCGCTAAAGAATAAATATCTTGCCTGGTCGGGTTTGGATTATCCTACTATTATTAATAAGGTGTACAGACAGCCGCTTGCCAATCGCTTTCTTGCTTCCATCTGTCCTTTTATCTCAGAACAGATAGCAGAAGGTGAGAAACATGAGAATGGAACCGACGAACTGAATGAAGCGATGGCTCTCTATCGTATGATATTGGAGAGTTTTAATCAGTTCTACGCAAAGAATCTCACACCTTATATTAAATATGTCAAGGCGAGCACCGAGGATATAAGCCAGTTGGAGCCAGGCATGAAGGCATGGCATTCATCCTTGGAAGAAGAAATCCCTATGCTTGGTTTTGTAGGAAGCATTGCCCATTACTTTGAGTCTCCTTTGAGAAATGTGATGGAGGATGAGTTTCATCTCAAGATTTCCCAGATATTGAAAGCTCCGATGCCGGGATTGATAAAATATCATATTAATTAAACTATTTTTGCACCAAAATGTATTTTATGCTACATTTTGGTGCTTTTTCGTTAAAAAATGTAGGTTGCGCAACATTTTATACGTAATTGATTAACCAAAACATACCCCATTGTGTCTGTTTTTTATCTATCTTTGCCCCCGGAAAAGTAAATGTAAACAACGATAAATCGAGGCAATCCTCATAACCGAGGCTTATACCTTATTTATATAAAGGCAATATTCGACCTATGTTACATAGGACCTATATTAAACCTAGAAGCAACAATTATTAATTTAAACCTAAAGTAATTATGAGAAAAACATCTCAGAAATTCTCGCAGAGCCACATGCTCTGCAAAGTTGCTCTGGTAGCCATCATGTTGGTGTTCCAGGCAATGTTAGGAATCGGAGCGGGTGTCCTCAATGCTCAGACGGTTAAGGGTACTGTCATCTCTGGCAGTGACAATGAACCATTGATTGGTGCAAGTGTCATGGTGCAGGGTACAAAGACGGGTGCCGTTACTGACCTGGATGGTAACTTTACCATTGAAGCAAAGAATGGACAAACACTCGAAGTTTCGTATCTGGGCTTTATCACCCAAAAGATTAAAGTTACAGGTTCGACAATCAACGTAACCTTAAATGAAGACAAGCAGTCACTTGATGAAGTTGTTGTAGTAGGTTACGGTGTTCAGAAGAAAAAGCTGGTGACGGGTGCCAACATCAACGTGAAGGGTGATGACATCGCCAAGTTGAACACTTCCAATCCGCTTCAGGCGCTTCAGGGACAGACTCCTGGTATGAGCATCATCTCAACATCCGGCCAGCCGGGTTCCGGTTTGAAGGTAAACATCCGTGGTATGGGTACCGTGAGTGGTTCTGATCCGCTTTACATCATTGATGGTGTACGTGGTGACATCGCTTCTCTGAATCCAGCAGATATCGAAAGCATTGATGTGCTGAAGGATGCGGCATCGGCTGCCATCTATGGTTCGCAGTCGGCCAATGGTGTGGTTCTGATTACTACCAAGGGTGGTAAGGAAGGCCGTGCTGTGGTTAGCTTCGACGGATATGTGGGTTGGCAGAACAAGCCACGCAGTATTGATATGCTCAATGCCAGGGAGTATATGGCTATTCTGGATGAGGCTGCCATCAACTCGGGCAAGAATGCCTACGACTGGAGCAAGTACAAGAGTATCTATGATGCCAATGGCGATTTGATTGATACCGACTGGGTAGATCAGATGTTTGTGAAGAATGCCAAGACTTCTTCATATAATATAGGTGTAAATGGCGGTAGCAAGACTGCCAATTATGCCATGACGCTGGGTTATATGAACCAGGAGGGTATTGTTGGCGGCAAGGACGTCAGCAATTATGAACGTTACAACTTCCGTGTCAATTCCGACTGGAAGGTGAAGGACTGGTTGAAGGTGGGTGAGCAGATCAGTTTCATCTATACCCAAAATTCGGGTATCGGTGTGGGCAATGCTTACAACAACTCTCTGCGCAGTGCCTTCAATACCTCTCCATTGTCGCCTGTGTATAGCGACAACAACAAGTATGATTCTCCTTTTAATGATACCAGTAACAGCGACTGGTATAATGCCGATGGCAACCCATACGGCTTGATGATGACGAACAATAACAATCAGACGAATGCAGCCCGTTTCACCGGTAATGTGTATGCGGAGATTGAACCTATCAAGAACTTGAAGTATCGCACTGTAGTAGGTTACGAATATTATGCTAGCGATTACCGTTCGTTTACTCCTCTCTATCAGTTCTCTATCTATAGTTACAACACAGCCAACCGTACCAGTGTGAACCAGAATATGGGACATAACTGGCAGTTGACCTGGACCAACACCCTGTCTTATGACTTCAAGGTGAAGGAGCATAGCTTCACAGCCTTGGTAGGTATGGAGTCCTGGCGCTTTGATGGCGTAGGCGTAAGTGCATCCAATGCCACCCTGAAGAGTGGCTTTGCCGACTGGAACCATGCTTATGTAAGCAATGGTACCGCTGCTACCGCTACCGATGGTCTGGGTGCCAGCGGTGCTCCTTCTCTGTCACAGCGCATGGTGAGCTACTTTGGTCGTGTAAGCTGGAACTGGAAGGAAACCTATATGGCAACAGCTACCCTGCGTGCCGATGCTTCTTCTAAGTTTGCCCGTGGCAACCGCTGGGGCTACTTCCCTTCTGTTTCTGCCGGTTGGATTGTAACCAATGAAAAATGGGTGAAGCCTCTGCTCAAGGTGCTTGATTATGCCAAGGTGCGTGCAAGCTGGGGACAGGTTGGTAACCAGAATATTGGCGACCTGATGTTTATTTCTCCTATCTCAACATCGGGCGCTTACTATAACTTCGGTACGGCTTTGGGTGCTGACGGACAGTCAAATTACTATGGTGCTTACGAAAGCCGTCTGTCTAACGAGAATGTGAAGTGGGAAACTTCAGAGCAGTTGGACTTCGGTTTGGATCTGCGCCTCCTGGGCAAGTTGAATGTCAACATCGACTGGTATAAGAAGACCACCAAAGACTGGTTGCTGGTTAAGCCTATCCCAGGCACAGCCGGTACGGGAGCCCCTTATTTCAATGGAGGTGACGTAGAGAATACCGGTATAGAAATCGGTTTGGGCTGGAACGACAACATAGGTAGAGATTTCAACTACTATGTGAATGTCAACGGTGCCTATAATAAGAATAAGGTGGGAAGCATCCCTACATCCGATGGTATCATTCATGGTACCGATGGTAATGGTCAGCTCTATGATAACTCTACCGAGTTCTACCGTTGCAGCAATGGCGAACCAATCGGTTATTTCTGGGGTTACAAGACCGCTGGTATCTTCCAGAACCAGAAAGAAATCGACGAATGGGTAGCGGCAGGCAATGGCGTACTTCAGGGGTCTTCTGTAAAACCTGGCGATGTAAAGTATTACGATGTCAACCACGATGGTACCATCAATGATGCCGACAAGGTAAACCTGGGCAATGGTATGCCAGACTTTACCTATGGTTTCTCACTCGGTTTCGACTACAAGGGACTCGATTTCTCTGTAACCGCCAACGGTTCTGTAGGCAACGACATCGTTCAGAGCTACCGCAATGTAGGTGCCAAGACAGCCAACTACACTTCAGCCATCCTGCAGCGCTGGACTGGTGAGGGAACATCCAACAAATATCCACGTGTAACAGAGACCAATGTGAACTATCAGTTCTCCGACCTCTTTATCCAGGATGGTGACTTCCTGAGAATCAGCAACATTACCTTAGGTTATGATTTTACCAAACTTCTGCATCAGAAGTTCGTATCTCAGGCCCGTTTGTACTTCCAGGTTCAGAATGCGTTTACCTTTACCAAGTATGACGGCATGGACCCAGAAATCGGTTATGGTGTCAACAGTTGGGCATCAGGCGTAGATTTGGGTTACTATCCACGTCCACGTACCTTCATGGTAGGTTTGAATCTTAAGTTCTAATTTAAAGAAGATATCATTATGAAGACAAATAAAATAAAGATAGCCGCTTTGGGTATTTTGGCTATGGGAGGTCTGGCATCTTGCAGCGACAGTTGGCTGGATGTGGATTCCAAGACAGAATCGAATTCCGGCAATTACTATAAGAGTCAGGAGGATGGACTTCGCTCGCTCTATGCCTGCTACGACGGTTGGCAGCGTACCGTTTCTGATGGTCCTTCGTTCTCTGTCTATCAGTTGACCGAGACGATGAGTGACGAGTGCTTTGGCGGTACGGGTAACACCGATGGACGCAATACCCAGATTCTCGACCGTTTCGACATGAATCAGGCACCATCTTATACCGATATGCACGAAACCTTGTGGAAGAGCTATTATGCAGCCATCTTCCGCTGCAATGAGTTTATCGATAAGGGTGAAGGCATTACCTGGGATGATGAGAATGCAAAGAACACTTATCTGGGTGAGGCTCATGCCCTTCGCGCCTTGTGCTATTTCGATATGCTTCGCCTTTGGGAGAATATTCCGTTGCTGGAACATGCCACCAGCGAAGTGGTTCCTCAGGCTGCTCCTGACTCTGTATATAGTCTGGTATTCAGAGATTTGAAGTATGCCATCGAGCATATTCCTGCCAATGCCTATCCTAAGAAGGATGCGGCTACCAACGATGGACATATCACCAAGTATGGTGCCGAGGCAATTCTGGCTCGCGCATACCTCTTCTATAGTGGCTATTATGGCAAGGAGCCTGATCAGCTGGGTTTGACTAAGGCGGATGCCCTGGCAGCCTGCGAGGATATCATCGCCAGTGGCGAGTTCAGTCTGGTACCTCGATTCAGAGATTTGTGGCCAGCTTCTGCTGATGACAAGAGCGGTGACCACGTAGGACTTTGGGCACACGAGAACTCTTCCTGGGCTGGTCCTGGAAACCCAGAGACCATACTCTCGATGAAGTTCAACTACACAGCCGACTATAATGGCAACAATGATGGTAACCGTTTCCAGGTGATGATAGGAATGCGTACCGGTAGTCTGGTTTACGAAGGCTATGGTCAGGGTTGGGGTGCATGCACCGTTACACCATCTATTGCTTCAGCCTATGCTACGGGTGATACCCGCCGTTCAGCCTCTATCATCGATGCTTCACAGTTGAAGGATTACGAGAACACCTATCTTGCCGACCAGCGTGAATACACCGGATATTTCGTGAAGAAATATACCCCTTTGTCTAAGCACGAAACTGCTGGTGATGGCAAGTTGCAGCATTACACGGAAACAGTGGGTGCAGGCGATTTCCAAATTAGTCAGTTCCAGGATTGGGTACTCGTCCGTTACGCCGATGTCCTGTTGATGGCAGCAGAGCTGGGCAGTCCTAATGCCCAGTCTTACTTCGACCAGGTTCGCAAGCGTGCTTATACAGAGGATGATGGCACCACACTGAGTGGCAGCTATTCTCAGCAGACAGCTAACAAGGAGAACATCCTGAAAGAGCGCAAGCTTGAGTTTGCCTTCGAGGGAATCCGCTATTGGGATCAGCTCCGTCAGGGCGTGGAGCAGGCAGCCAAGGAGATTGCCGGTTCCTGGGAAGTGAAGGATGGCGGCGAGAAAACCACCGTATCCATCAGTGCCGAGAATATCATCAAGAAACGTGGCTTGATTCAGATTCCTATCACCGAGATCGGACTTTCTCATGGTCTCCTGAAGCAGAATCCAGGTTGGTAATTCTAACTTTTTAAAGTATTGGTTTTATGAAGATTATAAATAAAATATATTCGCTTTTGGCAGCTGTCATGATTCTCGTCATGGCGAGCTGCTCTCCAGACGAGTTCAGTCTGGGCGATAAGAACTTGTCTTCTGAGGATTTGGCTGAGAACATCGCCTTCACGATTACTCACGACGAAAGCAATCCTAATATCGTCAAGTTCAAGAGTCTGTTGCCATCGAGCTATTCGGTGGTCTTTGATACGCCTCAGGGACGTTTCCAGCAGGATGAGGTGAGCCTGAAGATTCCTTTCAATGGTACCTATCAGGCACGTGTCGGTGTTGAAACCCGCGGCGGTTTCCTCTGGGGACCCTACGCCGAGTTCAAGGTAGATGATTTCTGTGCCGAATTCGTTACCGATCCTCTGTGGACCTATCTGAGTGGCGGTGTAGGCAAATCGAAGCGATGGAAGTTGGATATCGATGCCAATGTCATCACCAAGCATTCAGACCTCTGGGCAGGTCCGCTCGGATTCTGGGGTATGGATGATGACTGGAGTACCTGCATGATGGGACAGACCGCTGCAGCCGGCGACCATTGGAACTATACTCCTGATATCCCAGGCAACTCCTGGGTGATGTCGGCTATCGATTATGGTTATATGGAGTTCGACCTGATTGGCGGTGCCCATGTCACCGTATATAATGCTGAGACCGGTGAGACCTTCAAGGGTACTTACATGCTGGATACAGACAATCATACCATCACCTTCTCGGATGCGGAACTGCTCCACAATTCGGGACATGACAAGGTTGCTACCAACTGGCGTAGCGGACTGAAGCTGATGGGACTTGCCGACGACCGTTTGCAGATAGCAACAGTTCGAGACAATTCAGATGAGGGCAAGTGCTTGCTTTGCTACAACTTCGTTTCAGAGGAATACTGGAACAATTGGACTCCTACCGTGGCAGAGAACACCCATGTGAAGCCAACGCTGATGACCGACTGGCGCGACTGGGTAGAGCAGAAGACCAATAAGGAAATCACCTACAAGTTGGCTAACCCTGATAATGAAGAGGGACGGCAGTTTGACTATTGCAACCTCGACGGTAGTGCCAAGGGCATTCAGCTTACAGCAGCCAATGGTATCGAGGATGCAACACTCGTGATGAACAGCGAGTCAAAGAGCTATATCTACACCGCTCCTGATGGAAGTCAGGTTTCCGGTAAATATACCTTGACCGATGAGGGCGTATTCACCTTCGACAAGGGCTTCGGAAATACCCAGCTTTCTGCAACGGGCAATTACAACATGCATGCCAATGCGGACAACACCCTGCGCATCCTGAAAGTCAGCAAGGATGATTATACCGGACATCTGAAGGATTTGTGGCTCGGTAGCCAGTGTCTTGATGACCAGGGCAATCTCTATCAGTATCAGGCATACCATTGGGTAGCCCAGAGCGCAAGTTCAGCATCAGGTCCTAAGTATAAGGCAAACCTCTTCTTCAACAACTCCGGTTGGGGCTGGAAGCACGATGGCGATATCGCCAACTATATGAGCACCAATGTGTTCATCACAGGCGATGGTGACTATTCCTTGAAGTTTGAGGGTGCAGAGAGCAATCCATATCTTCTCTACATCGACGTCAACAAGATTCTGAAGGACAATCCAAACTGCGATATCACCATCAAGAGCATCAAGGTAGATGGCAAGAGTGTTGATTTTGATGATACACTCATTCCAAGAGGATATACAAATGACGACCCAAGTACCAACTCCTTCCGTCGTTATGTATTGAATCCATGGGGACCTGCCGCATGCTTCAAGTTTGATTCCGGCAAAAACGAATTTACCGACTTCAAGTGTTCTTCAAGCATCGAAGTAGTTATCACCGTGAAGATGGATACAGGTGCTCCTGTAGTGACACCTTCAGAGGGTAAATAAGATTAGAAACTTTAATGTGGATTAGATTATGAAAATGAAATATTTAGCAGGTGTGATGCTGCTGATGGCCGGTCTTTGCTCGCTCTCTTCCTGTAGCGATGATGATGACTACTCTGCAGCCACAGGAAATGTGATTAGCACCATTGAGACGGGAGATGCTTCTGTTACTGCTATTTCGGCAGTAGTCAGCGGCAAGGTCTTGGACTTGAGCAAGCAGGATGCAGGTGCCTATGCGGTGGGTGTTGTTTACGGTACCAACCCCGATCCTACCACAGCTGGCTCCAAGCAGCCAGGCGTGATTGATGCCGAAGGTAATGTAACCGCCACTCTCTCGGGATTGACCAAGGGCAATACCTATTATTATGCCACTTACGTACAGTTGCAGGGCATAGTAACCAAGTTTGGTGAGGTGAAGAGCTTCGTGGCAACCGATGCCCAGATTGCTACAGCCGGAGCCACGGATGTTACGGCAACCAAGGCTACCCTGAGTGCTACAGCCAATGGCTTGGAAGGTATCCTGATAGAGGGAGAGACCCAGATGAACTACGGTTTCAAGATTTCAACCTCTGAGGCGGATGTAGAGAACGGTATCAATTATCCTATCTCTGCCAGTGCCAAGACAATCAGTCAACGTGTGGAAGGTTTGCTTCCTGGAACTACTTACTATTATACATCATATTTTGAGTTGGGCGATGGTTTTGTCTATGGTGAGACCAAGAGCTTTACCACTCCTGCTCAGACAATGGAATATGTTGATTTGGGTTTGAGCATCCTTTGGGCTAAGTGCAACCTGGGTGCAGAATCAGAGGAAGAAACAGGTGCCCTTCTGGGCTATGGTGATCTGACAGGTGTGAATCAGAGTACTTATCTCATCGATTACAATACTGTGGAGGATATCGCCGGTACGGATAAGGACATCTTGAAGAAGGTGAATGTGGATGCAGGTGCCTTGATGCGCAGTTCTACTCCTACAGCCGATCAGATGAGTGAGTTGATTGCCAATACCACTCAGACAGAAGTTGAGGTGAAGGGCGTGAAGGGTATCCGATTTACTGCAGCCAATGGCAACAGCATATTTATGCCTTACACCGGTTACCGCAATGGCACTGCCAAGGTAGGCGAGGGCAACCAGGGCTTGTATTGGAGCGGCAATAACTATAGCATCGCTACGGATTATAGCCAGACGCTCAATCTGACCAATGGTACTGCTTCATCTGGTGTTTCGGCCCGCAACCTGGGATTGGCGATTCGTCCTGTTCGCATGTCACCGGAGTTGAAGGTGGATAATTCCAAATTGGTTGTCGGCGACCTTGAGAATAACGGCAGAATCCGTATCGAGATTTTCAACCAGTATGGTTCTACGGGTAGCAATCCTGGCATCAACCAGGCTCAGATTAAGTTTACCAAGAACATGGTGGTTACTTTCCGTCTTTCTGGTTTGAAAGATAACATGAAGGAAGGTGCGGGCAGTCATGTGGCTGGTTTGGAGTATGCTGATGCTTCTTGGGATCCAAGTCGCTGGTCAGCCTTTGATAATTCCAAGTATGATGCCAACGTTACTGGCGATGGTCTCTATACGGTTTGGATGGAGACAGGTGGTGCCGAGGCAGAAGGTGCAGCGGTATTCTGTGTGGATATCAACAATCTGGCAGCTGATGCCATCGATGCATCCAAGATTACTGCAGAGATTGTGAGCATCAAGTTTGATGTGGATCCTGAATTCTCTATGGATTTCTCCAAGACAGAGTTCATCAACAAGGATGGCTTGACTCCAGGTAAGTAATCATACGTATTATTTTGATATTCTATGAACATGAAGAAAATAACAATTTTATCGTTTCTGATCATGGCTTTTGCCATGGTCAGTTTCTCAGCCTGTTCTAATGAGGATACCATCGAAGGCGGTGAAGGACTCTCTAAGGAATTCGTGGTTTCCCGTTCTGATATGGCGTTTACGAAGAATGGCGGTGAGACTGATTTATATGTCAAGGCGGCTCAGGTACCAACGGTTTCTACCGAAGCGGCTTGGTTGGCTGTAACTCCAGTGGCTGGCTCTTCTAGTATTACCCATCATTTCCTCATCAAGGCAGAGGCAAATACAGCCAATGATGACCGTTCGGCATCTATCACCGTAGCGGCTGGTTCTGATACCAAGACTATCACCGTGAGCCAGAACTCTACCGAGGGTCTTCTCATCACATCTAGTAAAAATGTAAATGTGGGGGCTGCCGGTGGTCAGGTTACTGTTACCCTGAAGACAAATGCAAGTTATTCTCAGGTAATCAGCAATGACTGGGTGAGTGAGATTACTTCTCGTGCCAACATGGTGGAATACACCCGCAACTATTCGGTGGCTGCCAACATCAGCAATGCCCGTTCGGCAACCATTAGCTATACCATGGTGGTAAACGACAGTACTTCCATCACTGAAGCGGTTACCATCAACCAGGAGCAGGGTACTACTACTGGTGATATGAGTAAGACGGCTATGGATATTGCAGCCTTGATGTATCCTGGCTGGAATCTGGGTAATACGATGGAGGCAGGAAATTCTGCTAATAACTGGAAGAATGCCGGTATCGGTTCTGAAACTTTATGGCAGTCGGCAAAGACTACCCAGCAGCTCATCGACCTGGTGAAGGCTTCCGGTTTCAAGAGCGTCCGTATTCCTTGTTCTTGGGTTATGGGTCACATCACAGATGCTGAGGCTTGCACCATCGATGCCGATTGGCTGGCTCGTGTTCACGAGGTGGTAGATTACTGCATCAAGAACGATCTCTATGTCATCATTAACCAGCATTGGGATGGTGGATGGATTGAGCATGATGGTTTGACAGCTGCTACTGATGTGGATGCTACCAAGGCAAAACTCACCAAGATCTGGACTCAGATAGCCAACAGTTTCAAGAATTATGACGAGCGTCTTATCTTTGCTGGTATGAATGAGCCTGGTGTGGGTGCCGGCGATGCCAATGCTTTGCTGGGCACTGCGGATTTGGCCAATAGAATTGCAGAGTATGAGCAGACTTTCGTTGAGGCAGTGCGTGCTACTGGTGGCAATAATGCCAAGCGAGTTCTGGTAGTTCAGGGTCCTAATACCAATATCGATAAATTCGTAGCCAACAACTACATGTCTAAGATTAAGGATTCTGCTACCGACCGACTGATGGTTGAGGTTCACTTCTATGATCCATATAATTTTACCGATATGAGCGAAGACCAAAGTTGGGGTAAGTATTGCCTCTATTGGGGCAAGAACAACACCAATGGTTCTGAGGCTGATCGTACAGCTGATGCTAAATATAACGAGGATTATGTAGAGGCTCAGATGAAGAAGATGAAGACCAACTTCTTCGACAAGGGCTATCCTGTATTGATTGGTGAGTTTGGTGCCAACCAGCGTTTTGCCATCGGTAAGGATGCTGTTCATGATGCATCAGTTAAGGACTATTACAAGGCTGTTGTAACTAGTGCTATCAATAATGGTTGTGTTCCAATGGCTTGGGATACCAATGGTAATTATCCTAGCATGACTATCTTCAACCGTGCTGGTGCAAGTGTTAGCAATGCTAATATGCTTGAGAGTATTACAGCCGGAGTTGCAGCAGCAAAGTGGCCTGCTAAATAAAAAACGAGATATTAAGTCTTTAGGTTTAATATAAAGTGTGTGGACGCATATCGGAGAATCTTTCTCTGATGTGCGTCCTTTTTTTGTGCAAATATCGTATATCCTAACATAATATACCTATCCTTTTATCAAAAGTATACATTCACGCTACAGTTTTTTCGCTATCTTTGCAACATGATAACTTCAAAACCCGATAATACGTTAGATTGATATATGAAGAAGATAGTTATGATTATATTGGCTGCCGCTCATTTCGCTTGGGCTGGCGCACAGGTTAAACCAGTGGATGGCCGTATCTCGAAAATGAAACTCACGGCTACCGAACTGGCTCACTATATGGCTCCAGGAGTCAACCTGGGTAATACGATGGAGGCGTGTGACTGGAATGATGTCTTTACCAATCAGGCAGGACTGAAGTCAGAAACTTCATGGCAGAATGATAAGACTACTGAGAGCTATATCCGGAGTTTGAAACAGCAGGGATTCAACAGTCTTCGAATCCCTACATCCTGGGTGGCTGGGCATCTTACGGATAAGGAGAATATGACCATAGATCCTGTCTGGATGAAACGAGTCAAGGAAATCGTAAACTATGGTCTCAATGCCGGTCTCTGTGTCATCATCAACGAACACTGGGATGGCGGATGGATGGAGCATGATGCTTTTACCAGTGGGGTGAATGTGGCAGAGCATAAGGAGATGTTCCGCAAGCTGTGGACGAATATAGCAAAGGAATTCAAGACGTATGACCAGCGGGTTCTCTTTGCTGCCCTTAACGAACCGGGAGTGGGAGGCGCCAGTCCTCAGGTTCAGGGTGATATGCTGGCTCCTGATAGTAAGGAGTTTGCCGACCGTCTCCTGACATACGAACAGGTGTTTATCGATGCCGTCCGTGCTACCGGTGGTAATAATGCCAGCCGTGTGCTCATCGTACAGACTCCAAAGACCGAGATTGATTTGGCTGCCAAGGATTCTTATGACATTACCCGTCTGAAGGATAAGGTGAAGAACTGCCTGATGGCAGAGGTTCATTTCTACGATCCTTATATATTTACCCTGATGGACAAAGATGCCGATTGGGGCAAGGTGGCTCTTTATTGGAAAGGACATGCGCCTGCCGAAATGATGAAGGCAGGACTTATCCCATACGTCTGGGATATCAATGTGCAGCCTCTTCCTCACATGACCATCTTCGACAGAAAGAAGCAGGTAGTTTCCGACTCCTATATATTTAAAGGTGTGATGCAGGGAGCAGCCGAAGGGATGGAAGATTATCTGAAAATCTATCCGAAACCTTAGAAAAATAGAGAAAAAGCAATAATAAATAAGCATAGTTTAGATTTATATGTAGAAAGGGCAAAAAAGTATCATGCTTTTTTGCCCTTATTTAGTATCTTTGCAACCGAAAATGAATCTTTAAACTGTAAACTTAATAAATAAATGAAGAAGATATTTGTTTTTTTGATGATGGCGTTGGCTACATGCAATATCTCAGCGAAGTCGAACTTTGTGCAGGTGAAGGACGGACATTTCGTTCGTGATGGTAAACCTTATTATTATGTAGGTACCAATTTCTGGTATGGAGCAATCCTCGGTTCAGAAGGACAGGGTGGCAACCGTGAGCGTCTCTGTAGGGAACTCGATAAGATGAAGGAGATGGGCATTGATAATCTCCGCATCCTGGTGGGCTCTGATGGAAAGCGAGGAGTGAAGACCAAGGTGGAACCGACGCTGCAGGAAGCACCGGGCATTTATAACGATACAATTCTTACCGGTCTCGACTATCTGCTGATGGAGATGGGCAAACGCAAGATGCTGGCCGTGCTCTATCTGAACAATTCCTGGGAATGGAGTGGCGGTTATGGCTATTACCTGGAGCAGGCTGGTTTGGGCCAGGCTCCCCGTCCTAACGAAGATGGATATCCTGCCTTCATGAACTTCGTCGCCAAATATGCATCCTGCGAAAAGGCGCATCAGCTATTCTATGATTATGTGAAATTCATACTTACGAGAACCAACAGATATACAAAGAAGAAGTATAAGGACGACCCGGCTATCATGTCATGGCAGATAGGTAATGAGCCTCGTGCTTTCAGCAAAGAGCAGTTGCCTGCTTTCGAAAAGTGGCTGGGTGAAGCGAGCAAACTGATCCGTTCGCTCGATAAGAATCATCTGATTTCTATCGGTAGCGAAGGTAAATGGGGATGTGAAGGTGAACTGAACTGCTGGGAGCGGATTTGTGCTGACAAGAATGTGGATTATTGCAACATTCATCTTTGGCCATACAACTGGAGTTGGGCGAGAAAAGACCATTTACAGAAAGATTTGGGAATCTCCTGCCAGAACACCAAGGAGTATATTGATGAACATCTTGAGGTATGCGGACGTATCAGGAAGCCATTGGTGATGGAGGAGTTCGGCTATCCTCGTGATGGTTTCTCTTTCTCAACTTCTTCTACAACAGAAGCACGTGATGGATATTATAAGTATGTGTTCAGTCTTGTTGGCGACAATGCTGCATCCGGCGGTTACTTTGCCGGTTGTAACTTCTGGGGATGGGGCGGCTTTGCCAATCCTAAGCATGAGCAGTGGCAGGTAGGTGATGACTACACCGGTGATCCTGCTCAGGAAGCGCAAGGTCTCAACTCCGTTTTTTCTACTGATAAATCTACTTTGGATGTAGTAAAGACGCAGGTAGACAGAATGAAGAAGATTGGTAAGTAATAAGTTTGGTGAAATTGTTAATTGTTTTAGAAGGGTGTGCCATCTGTTCATGGTGCACCCTCTTTTTTCTGGCTTTTTCGTGTCACTTTGGGGAACTGCTACAGTATAAGACAAAAAACCTCTGACTTTTTTATAATTTAACATCAAAAAACCTCTGACTTTTTTATATTTTAGCATCAAATAACCTCTGACTTTTTTATAAAAAAGCTTAATTGATTGGCTTTTATTCAGATAAAAGTGCTATCTTTGCATAAAATAAGCTGCACTCGGCAATCAGAAAGCAAGCTTTCATTGCGCTCGTTTGCATTATCTTTGCATTGAAAATCAATAATATAGAGATATGAAGTATCTGAAAAGACAAATAGATAAAGAGTTTGAAGCGTGGAAAAGTTCTGTAGAGCATAAACCATTGCTTGTGAGAGGAGCAAGGCAGGTAGGTAAGTCAAGTGCCATTAGACACTTGGGAGAGTCCTTTCCTTATTTCTTGGAAGTGAACTTTGAGCGTGATAAGACTGTCAAGGAATTCTTTGATGGCGATTTAAACGTGAAGTTTATTTCGGAGCAATTGTCGGCATATTTCAAAGTTCCCGTTATTCCTGGCAAAACCTTGTTGTTCTTAGATGAGATACAGGCATGCCCTAATGCCATCCATAGCTTGTGGTTTTTCAAGGAAGATTATCCTGAACTTCATGTAGTGGCGGCTGGATCGCTATTGGAATTTGCATTGAAGGATTTAGGTGCTTATGGAGTAGGGCGTATCCGTTCGATGTTTGTATATCCGATGTCTTTTGATGAATTCCTTTATGCTTTAGGTGATGATGGATTGGTAAGTATGAAACGGAATGCAACCTCTCAAAAGCCATTGATGAATGTCTTCTATGAGCGATTAGTGGAGAGGTTTCGTTCATTCTTGCTTATAGGTGGTATGCCTGCTGCTGTGGCTAAGTACGTTGATACGAATAGTTATTTGGAAGTAGACTCTGTGCTTAGTGAGTTGAAGCAAACTTATATAGATGATTTCGTGAAATATAAAGCCAAGGTCAATCCTGTTTTGCTGCGTCAAACATTGTTTAGTGTGGCTCATCAAGTGGGGAGTAAATTCGTGTTTAGCCAAGTGGAAGGGGGATATACGACTGCGCAAGTCAAGAATGCTTTGGAGATGCTTAGAGATGCTGGTATCATTATACCTGTATGGCATACTGCGGCAAATGGCATTCCGCTTGGTGCAGAGATTAATCCGAAGTTTGTGAAGTATAATCTGATAGATCATGGCTTTCTCCTCAATCTGTTAGGAATAGGAGACTCTACTAATTCTATAGTGAAAGAACTATTGGTTGACAATGCTGCAGACTTAGTTGATAAGGGTAGTTTGACGGAGATGGTGGCAGGATTGGAATTACTAAAGTATATGTCGCCTAATGAGCGCCATGACTTATACTATTGGCAAAACTTGACTCGTGGAACCGTTTCGGAGGTTGATTATGTCTTGTCTCGTGGCATTGACATTGTTCCGATGGAAGTGAAGTCTGGTTTACGAGGTTCGATGGCGAGTCTTTATGTTTTTATGGAAAAAGAGCATATTAAGTATGCCATTCGCTGTTCTTTGGAGAACTTTGGGGAGTTTGTCAGCCCAAAAGGGAAGAAGATATTAGTCAATCCTCTTTATGCTATTTCTAACTTGTTTTCTTGTGGTGAAAGACTTCTGTAGGATTTTTTTCGTAAAAGAATTGCCATATTGCCATATAAGCTGGTAACAGCCTGATTGTTAGTTGATACCGATATTGCAATAGCTTTTTAATTGCCATAATCTGCCATATATTGCCATAAAAATAGCGATACTTAGGTGTTTTTGGTGTTCCCGAAATTGCGTCCCGACGTAGCATCTGGTACGTCCCGACGTGATAACAGACGCGTCACGACGCAGCGCCAGATACGTCGCGATGTAATTTCGGATACATCCTGTCCAGATTCAAGTGAGCCTCATTTGAACTATCGCAAGTGTTTCAACAATGATATGCAGTATCTGGTAATGTGTAGTGAGAATATTGTGAGGGATAACCCCAAATCGTGATGGATAGCGTGATGGATATTTCCGTTTTTGAAGTATCCATCACGCTATTTAAACGTCTGTATATTAGTATGTTAAGAAGCTTAGGAGCACAAATCGTGATGGATGATAGATGATTACATAAAACTTATTCACGAATACGGCTGCATCGGGTTACAAATATGGCTGCATCGGGTTACAAATATGGCTGCATCGGGTTACGAATATGGCTGCATCGGGTTACGAATATGACTGTGTAGGGTTACAAATATGACTGCGTAGGCTAGCGGAGACGTATCTGTAAGCTTATCGAGACGTCTGCATCAGCTAACAGAGACGTCTGAACTCGCTAACTGAACTACTTGAGTTGCTTGATTGAACCACTTGAGTTAGCTGACTGAACCTCTTGAGTATTCTTCTTCATGTGCTTGCATGCAACCATAAAACTTTTTCAGCAACTTTTCCCGGAAGTATGGAAGAAGGCAGAGTTGAAGGCAAACATGAGGCCAACACAGAAACGGCCTTCAGCCCGTACTTAAATCACATGCGAAAGTTTAGTTTAGATAAATTGCATCAAATTCTAAAAAAAATGGCATGTAGAAAGAATAGTATTGATAATGAGCAAGATAATATCATGTATTTCGCTACTTTTGTCGTATATTTGCCACCGAAAAGAACCAATAAACGTGTTGATTCTAAAAACAATAATTTTTAGTTTGTTGAAAAGAAAAGAGAGGGTATGTGAATGCCTCTCTTTTTGATTTTATCCGTTTCGAACATTGATTAATGTTCAAGATATAGTCCGTTTAGTTTTTCCAGGAAAACACAAACTTCATCATTTATCATTTCCATGAACCCATGAGTCTTCTTGTTCGATACACCAGGATATGGAGTATAGTAATGCTCCTCAATCGGTTCTCCCTGGTTTCTGCCAAACATCAGGTAAGCTATGTGATGCTGCTTGAGTACTGTAAGCAATGTCTCTGAAAAAATACTGGAATCACCAATAGATTCTACTCCTGTTGTCAGTCCGAAGGCATTGTTGTGGTCTTGGGCAAAAGGCAGAGCCTGCTTCACAATCTCTTTGATGCTCTTCTGGTAGAGTGGGAGGTCGATGGCATTTTTGCTTTGCAGATATGTCACGTTGATCACATCAATCTTGTTGTCCGGATAGCGATCCATCAGATTCTTGCCCGGCTGATAGGTTTCAGAATAACTATAAACTACATTCGTTACATCCTCGTCATCCAAGAGATCCTGTATCTTCTTGTAAAGGCTGATATAGTCGCCTTTGCTGAGTTTACAGTACCATGTCTTACCGTCTATAGGAAGAAGATTGAGTACTACAGGTGCTTTGATACCATAACCATCTTGCAGTGTATCAAGATATTTGGCAACCTGTTTGGTATATTCCTCCAGCATATCATCATTGCCGTTATAATCAGGCATTGTCCAGTTCATGATGAGTAAGCCTCCCTTACGGAAGTGTTTCAGCACATCTTCCCGGATAGCCTTGAACGGAACGCCGTCTATGTTCTGTGATTTTCCATTTTCAATGCCAGCCAACTCATATCCATTTGCAGCCGGTCTGTAACCGCAGAGAGTTTTCAAGTCGCATCGGTCGCTGTCACATTGCCAGCGATTCCAGCCTATTCCGGTTAAGGTTCCATACATCTGGCCTATCAGCGTACCTTTGTTGGCATACGCCTTGATGTTGGTTTTCAGATTCTCTGTGCGGGTTGTGAGACCGCTCATGGCAATCTCATCATACGATTTCTTTTTCTTCTCACCGCAGGATGAGAAGACTACGAGTGCTGCAAAAATCAATATAATATATTTGATTCTCATGATCCGTTATTTGTATCCGTTATTCGTTATAAGCCTTCTTCATTGCTTCCACTACTGTAGGGAGTGTCCACTGAGGAACAGTTCTGTCTTTTTCGCTGAAGATGCTCATCCAGTAGAAGGTCGCTACGCCGTATGCCTTTGCCTGCTTCACGATGTCGGCAGCCTGGTCGGCAGCAGCCTGAATCTCGCTGGCAGAACTGGTTTTGCTGACACTCTTGCTTCCGTGTGTACCATATTCGCCGATGATGCAAGGTATGCCCTTGCTGATGAACTTATTTTTCAGGCGGGTGAACATATTCTTGATATCATTGCTGCAGGAAGCATCCCACTTGCCTTTCTGGGCAAACCAATCCCATGGATCATAGGTGTGAACTTCTACGGCGATATGGCCATCCACCTTGTCGGTAGGGATGGCGAGGTTGTTCAATACGTCGTCACCATTAGCTGCAGCATAGGTATTGATGATGAGGTTGCGGGTCTCATTGTTGCCACCGGTAGCACGTACTGCATTCACGAAACTCTGGGCATATCCGTTCAAACCCTTATAGCTGCTTGCGCTCTTTGGTGCATTCCAGGTGTTGTCGGCATCAAGCATCTCGTTGTAACCTTCGAAGAGCAGGTGCTGGTCGTAGTTCTTGAAACGGGTGGCAATCTGAGTCCAGAGGCTCTCGAATTTCTCCTTGTTCTCCTTGTAGTTGGCTTCATCAGCTTTGATCCAGTGCTTCACATCCTTACTATCAGCACCTGTATCATGGTGAACATTCAGGATGCAGTACATTCCGTTATCAATGACGTAATCTACGATTTCCTGTATTCTGTTCATCCAGGCTTCATCCACGGTTCCGTCAGCCTTCATGTGCTGGAACCAGGTAACGGGGATGCGGACGGAATTAAAACCGTTCTTCTTCAGGAAATCTACCATCGGTTTGGTGGTAGGAACCTGTCCCCATGCTTTCTCGAAATCAGTAACAGAATTGCTGTTCATGTTCATCCCCATGGCTACCACATCTGTGCAGTTGCCGAAATTGGTACCGATGCCCATGTTCTTCACAGCATCCACAGCACTTTCCTCTACATAGTTTGCGTTCAGGTTTACCTGGTCGCGGGTAATCACGTTCTTGCTGCTCAATGCTGCCTTCCACCAGTCGTTGGTTGGCATGTTGCTTCCATACCAAGGCATGAAGAAACTCCATTTTGCACCGGCGTTCCATGCTTCGTCAATACCTGCTGTAGCTGTATTGTTGTTGGCATAAGTTCCGCACTCAGCCAGAGCGATGAGTTTACCAGGATAGCGTGCCTGAATCTCCTTGAACTCCTGAGACTGCTTGGTTGCATTATAACCATAGAGGTCGCGACCGATGATATCTACATACTTATCGCCAGGATACCAGTCGGCATCATTGTTATAGGTATTTGCATCGCCATTGTAATTCTGTGTGGTCCAAGCCCAAATCAGGTTGTGGATTCCCTTGTTCTGGAAGTAATCAAACATGGTCTGCCAAAGCTTCTTGTAGGTCTCGGCACCATCATATCCCCACCAGAACCAGGATTTGCCCCAGCTGTCACCTGATTTCAGACAGGCATTGCCGGCAGCTTCGTGGAATGGTCGCCAAATGGCAACAACGCCTGCATCCTGCAACTTCTGCAGAACTTCCACCACCTTGTCCATCTCCTGATAGAACCATTTGTTCTCCCAAGAGCCAGCAGTAAATACGTTGGCTGCTTTGAAGGATGTTTTTGATGGGGTGCAGGTCACACCGCTACCATCTGTTCCTGGAACTGTGCTTTCTGTCTTAGGCACGTTGAAGTGCCACATCAGCGATACCAGTCCGCCCTGGTCTGCCCAGTTGGTTACAGGAGTGATGTTGTTGTAGTTGATCCATCCGTTGGAACCCTGCTTAGGAACATAGATATGGATGAAATCATAGCAGTTTATAGCTGGATACTTGCCTGTTGCCTTATAGATCTTGTCAGCCTCTTGGGTGTTCCAATTGACGTTGGCGATGACCGAAGAGATGGTCTTGCTACCATAATTCAGCTGCAGATATTTGTAGAGACGCTTGGTCTTTTCAGTAGCTGCTGGGTCAGCGAGATTCACATCGCCCACTTCGCTTTCGTGATAGATAGAGAAGGAGATGTTGTTGATCTTGTTGATGTCGTAGGTTTCGAAAGCACCATAGTCTTTCAGACCCGTCATCACGAATCCCACTTTACCATCTGCAGAGTGTGTGATTTTAGAAACAGGAGTCTTGCCGTCTGCTGTCAGATCCCATGCTTCTGTCTTTCCATTCTTGAGGTTGATGGTCAATTTGTCTCCTTTCGTTTGTGCCAAGGCTGTGAATGAAATCATTACTGCCAGGAGTGAGAGTAATAGTTTTTTCATTGTCTTGCTACTTTTATGGATTTGTTATTGATTTTGATAATATAGATACCATGTGTCAATTCACTGAGATTGATGATGGTCTTGTCGCCAGCTGTGATAGGAGAGAGTTTGATGGCTTTTCCATCCAGTGCGAAGGCGCTTACCTTGTTGTTGGTACCATCCACGATGATACGGTCACCTTCGAAGGCAAACTTGTTGTTGGTTTCTACCTGCTTGATTCCTGTCGTTGTACCATAAGTGAAGGTGGAAACCTTCCATAGTTCGTAACTGGCAGTAGTAGCTGTAGATTTTACAGTCATCTTATCATTTCCGAAGGTTACTTCCGGTAGAGTGCTAAGTGCAAACTCTATCTTGCTACCATCGTTGAATGATACGAACAGCGACTTGCCGTCTGCAGCTTTGGCAGAGAAGCAGCTCAGAGCTATCAGTAAGGATAATGCTATTTTTTTCATATCGGGTTGATGTTTGGGTTTTAATTAAAAATGTGGCGCAGTTGATATAACTACGCCACAAATTTACGAATTATATTTCACATAAATGCGTTTTTTATGTTAAATATCACTTATGGGAGGATAACAATCTTGTTTGCTTTCCCTAAGTCACCTTGGATAATGAATGCAGTGTCGCTCCAACCGTCAGAAACATTGTTGATGGCATTCATCATTTTGTCATCAAATTCTTGTACAAGCTGAGCTTCTGTTCCGTTCCAGTCTGCAATTGTATAAAGACCAGCCCAATTTGCGTCATTGATTTGAACTTGTCCTGTAACACTTGCATCCTTGTAAATTATCAACTTAGAACCCTTCTTTACGCCAAGTTTAATAAGATCTGCTTTGTTGAGACGGAATTTACCCGTACCATCGCCCCAACTGAACACAAATGGATAGGTAATGGCTGTGCCAGCTTCATTTTTGGCAAAGTCAGCTATGTCTTTCTCTGCAGGAACCACCTTGAACTCGGGACCCTCAATCTTGTTGCCGTCTGGGTCTTCCATCACGATCTTGTATGTACCTACTTCTGCTGTGGCAGGAACCTGGCAGACAATCTCTGTGTTGGTGCGAGATGTATAGCGGTTTACCTTGTAAGAACCGATGTAGAGGTTCTGGATGTTCTGGAAGTTCTTGCCAGTGATGGTGATGGTTGAACCTGCGATAGCCTCACCTGGTGTAACAGATGCAATAGCTGGATCTGTTGCTGCCTTAATGCTCAATTGACTATCGATGTTGACAGTAGTACCATTCTTCAGGTTGAGCTTGAAGCCTGAACCGGCGCAGGCTGCAGGAACTGTTACTGCGATAGCATTGGCTGTACCCTTGAAATCATCTACTGTCATGTCTACATCGCCAGGGAAGGTGATGCTCTTCACGAGGTCGAGATCTGTACCTTTGATGATGGTCTTCTCGCCAGCTGTGATGGCTGCAGGAGCGCAAGCGGTAACGGTTGGCTTAACCAATGTATAGGCTACTGCAACGGTCTTGCCATTATCAAGACTCAAAGTGATGTCGCCTTCCTGTGCATCCTCTGGTACTGTAGAAGTAACCTTTGTTGTCTCAACCTTGTTAAGTTTAGATTCCTTGGCGTTAGGGAATGCGATACCTGTAATCAGATCCATATCCTTACCGCTGATAGTTATCTCTTTACCATTCTTGATAGGGGAAGGAGTTGCAACGAGTTGGCTAGGAACAACGGTTGTAATCTCACCGAAAGGAATTCTTATACCGCTTTTTGTTACAGCTGTAATTTCACCGTCTGCTACCTTTGAAGAGATAACGAAGGTAATCTCAGAAGCTGTTTGTGACTTGAAGTCAGCTGCTTCTACGGTTGCACCATTCAACTCAATACTTGCAATCTGGTCAAGTGAAGTACCTCTGAGGACCTCTGTTTCACCAGCCTTGATGAGAGACTTACCGATAGCATTGTTTGCATCGATTTCAGGAGCATTGATACTTAAAGCACCTTCAGAATACATATAGTTGTTTCCATCGCTAATCTGGAATCTGCCTTCTCCTGCTTCTGCTGGGATTACCAGCTGAATCTGATAGCGGGTCTGAGATTTAAAATTCTCGGCATCCATAGTTGCGCCATTGGCAAAAATGACAGATGTAATATTGTTGAGATAATCGCCTTCAATAGTGAGGACGTCTCCAACATTACCTACCAGGTTTTCCTTGTTTTCACCTACGTAGAAACCTGTGAATTTCAAATTCTCAATGTATGTGATTGGGGTAAGTGTCTTGATTTCACCATTCTTGGCGGTCTTCAATGTAACAATACCTGGTTCACATTTTTCTGCAGGAACTTCAATGTTGATTTCTGAGTTTTTTCCTGATGTAACAACATTAATGCTGGTAATAGCTTCTGCACCAGGAAGATCTATTTCTGTAATCTGGTCAAGATTGGCTCCTTTGAAAGTAAGGACACCCCCACGGAGTACAGGGTTTGGACCGTATGATAATACAGATATTTCATTGCCATACTGGTCGGTGTTCAAGTCATCACGGTCGCATGATGTGAACGCAAATGTACTGCATATCAGTAGCAGAACCAACCAGAGGAAAGATTTATTATGTCTTTTCATAATGATTGACGTTTATTGTTTTTGTTTGTTTGCAGTGCTGGCAGTTGGATGACTGCCAGCATCAGCAAATTTTATTCATTGATAGGGCAAACACGAATGTTATCAACGCAAATTGTTGGTGAGCATTCTACAGTAGCCTCTTTGTATGGTCCTGTATAGAGGAACATGGTCATACCTGTGAGATTCTCAAACTTCAAACCACCCAATTTGTTTCCATATCTGTCGTATGCAAATTCTGATAATGGAATAGAAACAGTCTGCCAGTTTCCTGAAGTGCTGAATGTGTTGTTGGTTGCTCCATACCATGGAGTCCAAAGTGCACGTGGAAACTTGTCATCTGCAAGATAGTTGTTGTTGCCTGTTGAGTATGTTACCTGGTCGTTACCGGTAAAATATACCTGTAATGACAAGCCTGTCCAATCATTAGGAATGTTAACCTCAAACTTCACTTGCATGTTGTCAACATCATCCCATTTCATCAGCGAGTTCAACTCAGGATAACCTGCAGCCGGCTCTGGCCAGTAGTTGAATGAGTATTCATCTTCAGCCCATGAATCGAAATTAACGGTCTTGCCTCCTAAGTAGTAGTAATTTCCGTCAAGAGGCTGAACTCCTTCAACATCATTCCTCATACGGTTACCATTTTGAATTCCATCACGCCAGCCATGACCTGTTGCTATTGCGTCATCTCCGTCATTATCCCAGTCGAAGAGTATGCAGCGGTCGTCACGGAAATAGAACTTAGACTTACCTTTTCCATACATGCTTTCTACTGTGACAAATCCTTTCTGTGCACCTTCTGGTACCACAAAAGTAACGGCACTCTTGGAAATGCTCTTGAAATCTGTAACATCTACGTTGCCTGGGAATGTGATTTTAAGATGAGCATTCTCGTAATCCAGCAGGTAGTCGCCTTTCAGGGTTACTGTTTCGCCATCTTTTGCAAACTCATTGCTCAATGATGTTACCACCGGTTCTGGTACGAGCGTCTTGAAGTTATATTCAGTACACTCACCATCCTTGTTGTACATGTAGATCTTATTGGTAGGATTGTCAGTAAGAGTCTTTGGTACATCTACAATCAAGGTATGGTCTGTAATCATACTTGTATTCAAAATGGCTTGCTGGTCGTTGAAGAGCATTTTTGTTATACTTCTCAAGTTGTTACCGACCAGGCAGATACTTGTACCCATGTATGCTCCAGTTAACATGGAATCTTTCTTGGTTACATCGCACAGGCGAACGTAATCAATAGAAGGAGTTCCACCAGCTATTTCATATTTGTCAGGCTCATCCACACAACTTGTGATACTGAGACCTGTAAAAGCTGTAGCTTCAAGAAGCATGATACTTAATATTTTATTATTTAGCTTCATAATTGTTCTATTTTTGAGGTTTCTTATATTAATAAGTAAACTGAGAAATGTCAACATGCTGTGGTGCCTCCAGCAAATGAGGGTTCATGGTTGCATCTTCTGTAGGGAATGGGATGGTAAAACTGCTCATCTGAACGTTCTGATGCTTACCAGGATCATCATTGTATCTTACATCGCTGTTCAAGTTCCAAGGACCATCATAGCTACCCTTGTTGTACCATGTCTCATAGAGCGCATTCAGACCATAATACTCATTTCTCTTCTGTGCGTTCAACTCAGCAATTGTTGCATCAGGATCGAAGTAGAACCTGCGTACGTAATCATACCAGCGATCGCCCTCAAGTGCTAACTCCAATCTGCGCTCCTTCCATACATCTTCGAAACTGATAGATGTTGGGCGTTCGTATGTAGATACCGCACGGTTGCGAACTTTGTAGAATGCATCAATGGCAGATGCATCTGTTGTTGAGCCAGCATTACCTATCTTGGCTTCTGCATAGATGAGATAAACATCTGCAAGACGTAACAGCTGAGTATAGTTACCATAAGCCATCACATCAAAGTCGCAGCCTATATGCAAGTTATGGTCGGCTTTATCACCAACAAGATGCTTGGCACATTGTGCTCCTGTTGGACTCTGGAGTTCTCCGTTACCTTGGTGCTTCTCGTATCCTTTATATACGTGCTTCAGGAAATCGAAACCGCCACAGTCTGTGTAGAAATAGTCGTATTTATCACCAGCCATCATCATGGTAGCCTTACGGCGGATGTCGGTGTTGTTTCTAGTCTGGCTTGTTGGATTATCTCCGAAAGCTTCTATCAGGTCTACTGATGGACCAGCCCATCCTCCCCAGTTGTTACCTGTTTCATCGAAACCCGAAATAGCGAGGTCACTTTGAAGTGAGTTTTGAGATGTCCAAGGGTCACGTGTGGCACGCCAGTGCCATGCGATGAGTGATTCAGGACCTTTGTATGCGCTGTAGAACATTGCTGGGAAATTGGCTGCAGGTTCCAAACTTCTGCCACTATTGTCTATAACATCCTTTGCATATTTGGCAGCGTTGTCAAGATCTTCCTGGTTGCGCTGGTGATTGGTGGTCTTGATATATGCCACACTTCCCTGTTCGTAAGTTGTAGTTGCTGGATCGAAACCAGACTTTGTCAGGTAAACCTTGGCAAGCAAGCCTTCTGCGCTGTATTTATCAATACGTCCAAGACCTGTAGGATCTTTTTCCGGTAACAGTTCAATGGCTTTTTTCAAGGTCATGATGATGTAATCGTATACATCCTCTATGTTGGCCTTATACAGGTCATTGTATGTACCAGCACCGATAATGTCTGTGTTGTTATGGATGATTGGCACTGCACCGAATGTACGTACAAGATAGAAGTATGCCATAGCTTTCCATGTCAGGCATTCTCCCATACATGCACTCTTAACGCTTGCGCTTGCGTTGGCACCTTTCAGTTTATCATAAATGGTGTTGGCGTAGGCATTGACTGTCCAAAGTGAATAAGACATATCTTTCAGGTTGGCATTATTGGCAGATACGTTACAGTTCCAGTATTGAGTATCTTCACTTCCCCACCAATAATAGTTTCCTGACATAACTTCACCAACTTTGAAGAAACCTCTTTGGAAATCATACCATGGCATACTGTACAGAGAATTGGCGCCTTGATAGCACTCTGCATCACCATTATAGAACGTGTCTGCATTGTAGTTGGAATTGTCTGGCTGATCCAGAAAGTCCCCGCAAGAAGACAAGCTGAGACCCAAGACGAATGCGCAAACGGCCGTTTTATATATATTGTATTTTTTCATAATTGTTTATTCTTTTGTTATTTAATTAGAAAGCAAGGTTGATACCGAAAGAATATACCGTTGGTGAAGGATAACGTCCGTTATCTACACCGAAGCTGTATCCCTGTGAATCGGATGTACTTGCACCTACTTCTGGATCATAACCGTCGTAACCGGTAATAGTGAAGAGGTTCTGTATATTTGCATATACTCTCAAACTCTCAATATGAAGGTATCTTGCATACTTTTTAGGCAATGTATAACCTAAAGTGATATTCTTCATTCTCAAGTATGATCCATCTTCAACATATCTGTCACTGATAACGCTAGAGTTTCCGGCTGGGTCACCGATAGCAAGACGTGGAATGTTGGTTCCTGCGTTTACTACATAGATGTTGTCTACGTCATCATACCAGTTGTATACGGTATTGGCATTGTTGCCTTTATAACCATTACTGTAGTCCTTGTTCGGATCAATTGGAGCCAGTACGGCATGATTCTTGACACTTGCACTCTGGTTTACCCAGGCATTGTTCATCTTGCTCATGCTGATATTCAGGTAGTTCATAACCTTGTTTCCTACAGAACCGCTGACGAACAATGTCAGGTCGAAGTCCTTATAACGGAATGTGTTGGTCCAACCAAATGTATATTTAGGCTGTGGATTACCGATGTAAGTCTTGTCGTAATCGTCGATAACTCCATCAGGCTTTCCGTCAGGACCTGAAATATCCTTAAACTTGATATCGCCTGGCCATACGGTTGTTCCCTTATTCAGGGCTCCTTCCTTGTAGCTCTTAGGCTTAGGAGAGTTTTTGATATCTTCAAAATCCTTGTATACGCCATCGGTCTGATATCCCCAGAATTGATAGAGAGGTTTGCCGATGTTACTTACACAGACAACGTCGTTCCACTGGCCATAGCCAATGATGTTGGCATTGGTTGTGCCGCTGAGACCTACCAGTTTGTTCTTGTTCCAAGAAATGTTGAACTCTGTATCCCAAGAGAAGTTCTTGTTAGCAATAGGATGAGCGTTTACTGCCAACTCGAAACCGGTGTTCTTGATCTTACCGTAGTTACCCCAAGGTGCATTAAGACGTGAAGAACCATTGCCTTGAGTACCCATATATGAAGGCAACTGTAAAGGCATCAGCATATCGTTGGAAACCTTGTTGTACCAGTCGAGAGTGAAACCAATCTTATCATTGAAGAGTCCAAGATCGAGACCGATATTGGTCTGTTCCTGAGTTTCCCACTTGATAGAAGTGTTTGGAATGTTGGTAGGACGGTATGCTACGCTTGTTTGACCAACAAGGAACTTGGTTACGGTAGTACCCCATTTGTAAGCACCGATATTGGCATTACCAGTCTGACCCCAGCCAATACGAATCTTACCATTGCTCAACCATTTACCTGCGATGCTCTTGATAAACTTCTCGTTAGAGAAACGCCAGCTTGCTGCGAATGAGTGGAATGAAGCCCAACGGTTTTCAGGACCGAAGTTAGAACTTCCGTCACGACGGAATGTATATGTTGCTAAATAACGGTCATCGTAGTTGTATGTCTCACGTGTAAAGAATGATGACATTGTTGTAACACCGAAACCAGACTTGATACTAGGAGTGCTGGAACCCAAAGATGGCAAATGGATTGTATTGTTTGGCAAATTAGCGTTTGCCTGATAGGTATAATCCCAGTCACTGCGCCAAGCTTCCTGACCCAGCATGGCTGTGAAAGAATGCTTTTTGATACTTCCATTATAAGTAATATAGTTCTTAAACTGCCAATACTTGCTTGTATTCTTCTGCCAGCTTGCAAAGTTTGTGTCCTGGTTCCAGTTGCCTAAGTGCATAGTAGGTGTAAAGACCTCTGCATCACTCCATGACAAGTCGTAACCCAACTCTGTATGCCAGGTGAGGTTCTTTATAGGAGTAATGTCTGCAAAAATGTTACCGGTCAGCTTGTTGCGCTTCATGGTGATATCCTTGCTCAATGCCTGTGCAATAGGGTTTGGTGAAGACCAGCCGTCACGTACTACAGATGTGTAGTTTCCGTCTACATCGTAGATGGCAATATCTGGTGGTGTGGTCAATGCGTATGTAATAACACCTTCTGTACCATCAGCATGGAGCAGGCGCTCCTTGGTTCTTGTGTATGTAGTATTCATACCTATCTTGAACCATTTCTTCAGTTGAGCGTCCAGATTGGCACGTACGTTCAAACGCTTGAAGTTAGAACCGATGATAGTACCATCCTGATCCATCATACCGCCACTAACATAGTACTTAACCTTCTCTGTACCACCTTGTGCAGCAACCTGATGCTGGTGCTGGAAAGCTGTGCGGAATACAGCGTCCTGCCAGTTGGTTCCTCGACCCAAGATAGATGGGTCTGAGAAATCAGGACGTGCCTGATCCTGTGAAATCCATCCGTTGTTTACAAAATCATTATAATATTCTGAGAATTCACGAAGATTCAGAATGTCAATACGCTTTCCCTGGTATTGCCATGCAGCCATGCCGTCGTATGTAAATTTTGCTTCTCCAATCTTACCCCGTTTGGTTGTGATAAGTACAACACCATTTGCACCCTGGGCACCATAGATGGCTGTAGCAGAAGCATCCTTCAGAATTTCCATACTGACGATATCGGCAGGGTTGATAGTTGACATTGGTGATACGGTAGAAACAGAACCGTTTCCTAAGGCATCTCCCAAACCTAATGAACCGCCGCTTGAACCGCCGCCCTGGAAGATGACACCATCAATGACATAAAGTGGTTCTGCACCGGCATTGATTGTTGACTGTCCGCGAACTCGGATTGAGGTAGAAGAACCTGGAGCACCTGAAGTCGCTACAGATGTAACACCGGCAACGCGACCTTGGAAACTCTGGTCTAAGTTTGTGATAATAGAACCTTTGATTTGGTCTTCTCCCATGGAAACAGAAGCTCCTGAGATATCGCTCTTTTTCATGGTACCATAACCTACAACTACCACCTCATCAAGACTGTTGTTGTCTTCTGCCAAAGTGATGTCGTACTTGCTCTGGCCTCCTACTTTGAAAGTTTTGGTAACATAGCCTACGTAAGTTACCTCTACAGTCTGTCCGGCACCTACATTTAGTGTGTAGTTACCATCAAAGTCTGTCACTGCGGCATTTCTTGTGCCTTTCACTTTTACTGTTGCACCGATGATAGGACCCATTGCATCGGATACGTTACCAGTAATCTTCTTGGTCTGTTGCACAGCCTGATTCGTTGTGATCTGGGCTGCGAAAGTTTGCTGAGGGGAGATGCCGAGAATACTCAAGGCAGCTACACTAGCAAGCAACTTTTCTCTACTTTTAAAGTTCATACAATTTTTGTTAGTTGGTTAAAACAGTTGGGCTCTTTCACTTATATGCTCGATACGGGAAAGAATCCAAAACGGATTAGTGCTCTCTGATTATTCCTTCGTCATCTTTTTCTGATGAGAAGAAAGGGCTAGAGGCTAGCTCTAGGTTGCATTTACTTTTTCCATTGTTGTGATTATATTTATTTGTTTTTATATTGTTTATTCTAAACCTTTAGGCTATTTTGTAAATCTGCTGCAAAGATAGCTATTTTTGCAAAATAGCTTGTACATATTTTGCTGATTACTAATACTTTTCTGCTTTATTGAAAATAAAATGTAGTTTTCGTCATATTTATTAAAGATTAAGTGTTAGTGTTACATTTTATTTACTTGATGGTTGATTTATATTGATTGTTCTATTATTTGTCTATTATATATAAGGTACGCGTACATTATTTATTATATGAATTGTCATAACCTTTTGTGCTTTGTTAATTGATCTTTGGGCGTTTTCGGTCAATTCTGGAGTTAAATAGAGTGTGTATTTTGTTGTTTTCTTTGCTTTTTCTGACTTGATGTGCATCAATTCTTATTTCTTTTTTCAGATATTTCCGAATATTTTTCTGCCTTTGCAACAAAGTATGTTTATTCAGCAAAATAATACACGGATATATCGGAAATTATGCCTAACTTTGCAACCGTAAAACAGAATGTTTAACTAACAAGATTACCAACGACAATATGAATCATCGTATAGCAAATGTTTTTAGGTTAATAATTATAGGTGTTCTGATGAGTGTGCTGGGGACTACAAGCCTCAGCGCACAAATCAGAGGAAACAACATCGTGGTAACGGTAACTCCTGACCATCAGGACTGGAATTACCGGGTAGGTGAGAAGGCTAACTTCACGGTGAATGTGAGAAAGAGCGGTACGCTACTCAATCAGGTGAAGGTAGATTACGAAGCCGGACCGGCAATGTTTCCGGAGGTGAAGAAAAGTACCACTCTCAAGGATGGAACCATGAAATGGTGCGGCAGTCTGAACAGACCGGGCTTCTACCGCCTCAAGGTTATCGCTCATGTTGATGGCAAGGATTACGAAGGACTTTGCACGGCAGGTTTCTCTCCAGAGAAGATCCAGCCTTTCGCACAGGAACCTAAGGATTTCGATGCTTTCTGGAAGAAGGCACTGGATGAGGCAAGACAGAATGACCTCAATCCTACCAAGGTGCTTCTGCCTGAGCGTTGTACCAAGGATAAGAATGTATATGAAATAAGTTATAACAACAACCGATGGGGCTCTAAGATGTATGGCATCCTGAGTGTACCGGTAAAAATAGGCAAGTATCCGGCTTTGCTCCGTGTGCCTGGTGCGGGTGTACGCCCTTATGCCGGCGATACTTATACGGTTCCTGCTGAATGCATCGTACTGGAAATCGGTATTCATGGTGTTCCTGTTACCATGCAGCAGAAGATTTATGATGATCTTGCCAAAGGCGAACTGAATGGTTACTGGGATACCAATCTCGAGAATCCTTATCGCAATGCTTACAGACGGGTAGTAACCGGTGCTGTCCGTGGCGTGGATTATATCGCTTCGCTCCCTGAGTGGAACGGAAAGACTATCGGTGTAACGGGTTCATCACAGGGTGGATTCCTTTCCATCGCTGTGGCAGCTCTCGACAAGCGCATCACTTTCCTGGCTCCTGTTCATGATGCCATGTGTGATTATGAAGCTGAGATTCACGGAGTTGCAGGCGGCTGGCCTCACTACTTCTATAAGGAAGACAAGGCGCAGGGGGCTGCATGGAAAGAGCAGAAACTTACGGATTTGGAAAAGGCAAGACTTGAAGGTGCACGCTATTATGATGGCGTCAACTTCGCCCGTCGCATCACCGTTCCTGGCTGGTACAGTTTCGGTTATAATGATGAGGTGGTTCCGCCAACATCGTCTTACGGACTTTATAATTCGGTAAAAGCACCTAAAACCTTGAGTTTGTACCAGATGACCGGTCATTACTGGTATCAGGAGCAGTGGGATGAATGGCAGGCTTGGATAATTCAGCAATTAAAGAAATAGATATATGATAGGAAAAAGAATTTTGATTGGTGCTGCTTGCCTCATGGCGATGCAAGGAGCAATGGCACAGGTTGATGGCGTTACGGGCGCATCAGTCCAGACTGCCAATACTTCCTGCTGCAAGGGTAAAAAGCAATGTTGCAATACTCCGGCAGAGCAACTGAAGGTTAGACTGCAGAAATTACTGAACAAGGGAATCATGCTCGGTCATCAGGATGATCCGGTGTATGGTACTACTTGGAAATGGGATGAAGGAAAGAGCGATGTTTTCCTCACTACAGGTGATTATCCTGCTGTGATGGGTTTCGATCTTGGAAAAATAGAGTTGGACAGCAAGGAAAACCTCGATGGCGTGTCTTTCGATCGTATGAGAAAAGAAATCATTGCCCAAAATGAGAGAGGAGGCATCGTCACATTGAGTTGGCATCCTTGGAATCCGGTTACTGGCGAGAATGCCTGGGATCCGAAAGGTGATGCTGTAGCTGCTGTCCTGGATGGAGGCGCCCAGCAACAGAAGTTCGACGGATGGCTCAAGAAGGTTTCCGATTTCATCCTTTCTTTGAAGACAAACGATGGTAAACTGGTTCCTGTCATCTTCCGGCCATGGCATGAAATGAATGGCGGATGGTTCTGGTGGGGAGCTAGCAGTTGCACACCTGTACAATATAACCAATTATACGTAAAAACCCTAAATATACTTACTAAAGCAGGGTGCAATAACATCGTTTGGGCTTGGTCACCAAATCTCAGCGACGAGAAGACGGTAGAAAAATTCCTGGAGCGATTCCCGGGCGAGAAGTATGTGGATATGCTGGGTGTTGACGTCTACGAGTTCGACAACAGCGATGCCAACTATCAGCAGAACCTTGCTGTTACGCTCGATGTACTGATGGAGGCAGCCAAGAAGGTGGGTAAGATTCCTGCCCTCACTGAAACGGGTTGCCGAGGTATCGCCAGCAAGAAGGACTGGTTTACCCAAACCCTTTGGCCTGTACTTCAGAAGTATCAGTTGAGTTATGTACTCTTCTGGCGTAATGCCTGGGATAAACCTCAGGAGGAAGCCTATCTTCCTGGAGTAGGCGATGGTGCTATCGTCGAGGACTTCAAGGTATTCAAGAAGGAAAAGAAAGTCCTCTTTGCCAAAGACATTGTAAAGGTTAAATAAATGTTGAATGTTGAATGTTGAATGTTGAATTGGCATTAGTCCAATGTGCATTTTATACTCAACATTCAACATTCAACACTCAACATTAATATAAAATAAAATATGACTACATTTCAAGACAAAGTGAAAGCACTCCGCGCTCATCATGAGGAATTGCTGAGCCGTAAGAATGAACCCGTAGAGTGGGGAAATGGTATCTACGAAAAGTATAAGAACCCAATCCTTACAGCAGAACATACTCCATTAGAGTGGCGTTACGACTTCGATGAGAAGAGTAATCCGTATCTCATGCAGCGCATCATGATGAATGCTACGCTCAATTCGGGTGCCATCAAGTGGAATGGTAAGTATCTCCTCGTTGTACGTGTGGAGGGTGCCGACCGCAAGAGTTTCTTTGCCGTAGCAGAAAGTCCTAATGGTGTTGACAACTTCCGTTTCTGGGATGAGCCTATCACCATGCCTGAGGATGTTGTTCCGGCTACCAACATCTATGATATGCGACTCACAGCTCATGAGGATGGTTACATCTATGGCGTGTTCTGTGCTGAGCGTCATGATGATGATCAGCCTGGCGACCTCAGTGCTGCTACAGCTACAGCAGCCATCGCCCGTACCAAGGACCTGGTAAACTGGGAGCGCCTTCCTGATCTGAAGACCAAGAGCCAGCAGCGCAATGTGGTTCTCCATCCTGAGTTCGTTGATGGCAAGTATGCTTTTTATACCCGTCCACAGGATGGTTTCATCGATACAGGTTCTGGTGGTGGTATCGGTTGGGCACTGGTTGATGATATCACTCATGCCGAAATCAAGGAAGAGAAGATCATCAATGCCCGTCACTATCACACCATCCAGGAGGTGAAGAACGGTGAGGGTCCTCATCCTATCAAGACTGATAAGGGCTGGTTGCATCTGGCTCACGGTGTTCGTGGCTGTGCCAGCGGTCTCCGCTATGTGCTCTATATGTACATGACTTCTCTTGAGGATCCTACAAAGGTGATTGCTGAACCAGGTGGATATCTCCTCGTACCGGAAGGTCCTGAGTATATCGGTGATGTAATGAATGTAGTCTTTGCCAATGGTTGGATTGCAGATGAGGATGGAAAGGTATTCATCTACTATGCTTCTTCTGATACCTGCATGCATGTGGCAACTTCTACCATCGACCGATTGGTAGACTACTGCATGAATACACCAAAGGATGATTATCGTACTCAGTTCTCTGTAGAGAAGATCAAGGCTTTGGTAGCAAAAAATAAACAGACTTTAAGTAAATAAGTTTCAGGTATTAAGATTGTAGGGATTCGTACTCCTCATCCGTATTATCATATATAGATGGGGAGCGAATCCCTTTTTTAGTAACATTCAACATTCAACACTCAACATTCAACATTAAAAATAAAAACAATGGCTTGTTTAAAAGAAAAAATAGCTTATGCATTGGGTGATGCCGCTGCGGGTGGTATTGTATGGAAGGTGATGTCTATCGCTTTTCCTCTGTTTTTTACAAATGTCTTCGGACTCTCGTTTGCGGATGCGGCAGTACTGATGCTCGTAGCCCGCATGTTCGATGTGGTTACCGACCCGCTGATGGGTACTCTTGCCGACCGTACCCAGAGCCGTTTCGGTACCTACCGTCCTTGGCTCATCTATGGTGCCATTCCTTTCGGATTGATATTCGCCCTCTTGCTCTATACTCCAGACTTCGGTCCTGTGGGCAAGCGAATCTATGCTTACGCCCTCTATCTGCTGATGATGGCGGTATATACCATGGTGAATGTGCCTTACGGCTCATTGCTCGGTGTGATGACCGAGGATGATGATGAGAAGAACCAGTTCTCTTCTTTCCGTATGGTGGGTGCTTATGCCATGGGATTCGTTACCCTGCTCTCTTTTCCATATCTCCAGAAGATGGTAGGTGGTTCTGCCGCTCATCAGTATGCTGTCATTGGTGCCGTGCTCGGTATTATTGCAGCTGTGATGACATTGGCTTGCGGACTTCTTACCAAGGAACGTCTGAAGCCGAAGCGCGCTGAGAAGTTCTCTTTCCAGCAGTTTGCCGACCTTGTTCACAACAAGGCTTGGCTCTATATGACAGCCATCGCCGTGTGCACCAACTTCTTCAACGGATTCCGCTATGCCGTTGCCGGCTATATGTTCGATTACTGTCTGCATGGCAATGTAACCATCGAGGGACTGATTATCAACTATACCGTTTTCATGGCGTTCGGTGAAGTAACCTGTATGATTTTCGGTGGTGTATCTCCTTGGTTCACCCGTCTGGTAGGCAGCAAGCGCATGGCATTCTTCTGGGCTGCAGCACTCTGTCTGGTTCTCTCGGTTGTCTTCTTCTTTATCCCGATGAATCCGTCGTATATCTGGGTGATGATAGCCATCGTTATCCTTACCTCTATGGGTATCGGTATCTATTCGCCATTGATGTGGTCTATGTATGCCGATGTAGCCGACTATCATACCGAGCATTTCGGAACATCCGCTACAGGTCTTATCTTCTCTTCCGGTACGATGAGCCAGAAGTTTGGTACCGCCATTTCCGGTTCTCTCATCGCCCTCTTCCTGGGCTGGGCAGGTGCCAACATGATAACAGATAAGATGGGTAATACGATGATCGACCCAGCCAGTGTTACCGACTCTGTGCTTACGATGGTATGGTCATTGTTCTCACTCTTCCCAGCCGTCATCGCCTTCCTGCTGATGGTGCTTGCCTGGAAGTTCCCTATCCGCAAATAATTGTTTTAACATAACTAATAATCACTATTAAGAAAGGAAAAATGGAAAATCTTAAAGAAACGATGCGGGATGTTCTGGAGAACAACATCCTCAGCTATTGGCTAACGAAAGTGAAAGATGAAGAAAACGGTGGCTTTTACGGACGTGTAGACGGTAACGACCAGGTACATCCTGTAGCCGAGAAGGGAGCAGTGATGAATGCCCGTATCCTCTGGGCGTTTTCTGCTGCCTATCGTGTCTTGAAGAAGCCGGAGTATCTTGAGGCTGCCACCCGTGCCAAGGATTATGTGCGCGATTATTTCCTCGACAGGGAATATGGCGGCATCTACTGGAGTGTTGACTATCAGGGTAATCCACTCGATACCAAGAAGCAGACTTACGCTATCGGCTTTGCCATCTATGGTTTCTCGGAGTATGCCCGTGCAACAGGTGACAAGGAGGCGTTGGATATCGCTATCTCCCTGTATCATGACATAGAGAAGCATGCCTTTGATGCCGAGAGCAACGGATATATCGAGGCATTGACCCGTGAGTGGAATCCGATTGCAGACATGCGTCTCTCTGATAAGGATGAGAATGGTTCCCGTACGATGAATACCCATCTGCATATCATCGAGCCATATACCAATCTTTCTCGTGTATGGAAGACTCCGGAACTGGAGAAGAGCATCCGCAATCTGCTCGATATCTTCACCGATAAGCTTCTGAACAAGGAGACTTATCATCTCGACCTCTTCTTCAATGACGAGTGGGAGGGCAAGCGCAACATCGAGAGCTATGGTCATGATATTGAGGCGTCCTGGCTGCTCCACGAAACCGCGCTGGTTTTAGACGATAAGATATTGCTGCATAAGATAGAGCGCATCATCCGTCGTATAGCCGATGCTGCAGATGAAGGCTTACGTCCGGATGGCAGTATGGTTTATGAGCATTGGAAAGATGGAGATAAGTATGATCTCCAGCGCCAGTGGTGGGTGCAGTGCGAGAACATCATCGGACATATCGATCTCTATCAGTATTTTCGTACTGAAGAGAATCTTCTGGTTGCCATCTCCTGCTGGAACTATGTAGCCAAGCATCTGCTGGATACCAAGAACGGTGAGTGGCACTGGGCTATCCTGGAAGATGGTACGGTGAACAAGGAAGATGATAAGGCGGGTTTCTGGAAATGTCCTTACCACAACTCCCGTATGTGTCTCGAACTCATCGAACGTGACTATTAACATACAGATTCCCTGCAAGGCAGGAATAGACAACAAAAATCCAAGCAAATCATATATTTGCTTGGATTTTTTTGTTTATCCCGATTTTTTATTGTACTTTTGCAGCCAATGTAGAATTGAGGGTGGTATCGCATCAAAAATTCAACATTCAACATTCAACATTAAACATTAAAAATAAATGTATATAGCAATAGCAGGAAATATCGGTAGTGGTAAGACAACACTCACCAAGATGCTGTCTAAACATTATGGATGGAAACAGTACTTGGAGCCCGTGGCTGAAAATCCCTATATCGATGACTATTACAAGGATATCTCGCGGTGGGCACTCAATATGGAGGTGTTCTATCTGAAGCAGCGATTCAAGAATCTGCTGGAAATCCAACACAGTAAAGAGACGGTCATCCAGGACCGCACCATCTTTGAGGGTGTTTATGTCTTTGCGGCCAACAACCGGAAAATGGGCAACATGGACCAGCGCGACTACGAGACTTATATGGAGCTCTTCGAGTCGATGATGGAAGTAGTGGAGATGCCTGAACTGATGATATATCTCCGTTCTTCAGTTCCTCACCTCGTGAAGAATATCCAGAAGCGTGGTCGTGATTATGAGCAGAAGATGCCTCTGGATTATCTGGAAGGTATCAACTATCTTTACGAAGATTTCATCATGAACAAGTATAAGGGCAAGGTGCTTATCGTAGAAGTTGATAATCTCGATTTCGAGCACAATCCCAAGCAGTTTGGTGAAATCGTAGATAAGATAGATGCCAAGCTCTTCGGGCTGTTCTCTTAAAGGTAAAAAAGTAAAAAGTTAAAAAAATGCATATAGCAATAGCAGGAAATATAGGTAGCGGCAAGACAACATTAACCAAGATGCTTGCCAAGAGATATGGCTGGAAAGCTAATTTCGAGCCGGTAGATAATAATCCATATCTGGCTGATTATTACAAGGATATGGAACGTTGGTCGTTTAATCTTCAGATTTACTTCCTGAACAAGCGATTCCATGATGTTGTGGAGATTTCCCGTTCAGAGCAGACCATCGTACAGGATAGAACCATCTTCGAGGATGCGCGTATCTTTGCGCCTAATCTTCATGATATAGGTATGATGAGCGACAGGGATTTCAAAAACTATACCGATCTCTTCGATCTGATGATCAGTCTGGTGAAACTCCCAGACCTGATGATATATATCAAGAGCAGCATTCCTACGCTCGTAAAGCATATCGAGAAGCGTGGCCGCGATTTCGAGAAGAGCATCCGCATCGATTACCTCCAGGGTTTGAACAAGCGTTATGAGGATTGGATCAAGGATTATAAAGGTCGCCTCATCATCATCGATGGTGATAATCTGGAGTTTGGAGAGAGTCCGGAAGACTTCCGAAAGGTTACTGACCTGATAGATGCTGAGCTCTTCGGCCTATTTGCTGAAAAAGGAGTTTAAAGGGCTTTTAAAGGTAAAAAAGTAAAAAGCGCAACCCCGCTAGGCGTCAAAGGAGGAACGCCTGGCGGGGTTGCGTTTTATGGTTGTACAGCTAAAAGGTATATGGTTGTACAACTAAAAGGTTTATGGTTGTACAACTAAAGGGTTTATGGTTGTACGACTATAGGGTGTATGGTTGTACGACTATAAGGGTTGTAGTTGTACGATTAAAAGGTGTTGTCACTAGGCTCGGCAGACCTGCTGACTGCAGTCGGCAGAGCTGCTGACTAGGCTCAGCAGGTCTGCTGAGCCTAGTGGCAACCTTCGAGAAGCAGTCTCCTTCAACTCGAGAAGCAGTCTCCTAAAACTAAAAGAGACGTCTCTTTGAACCCAAAGAAACGTCTCCTTTCGCTTATTCAATCATATCCTTAGAACCTGGTTAGTGGCTGCAAAGATACATATTTTCCCTGTTATAATCTCTTAAACCTTGGAAAATATTCAATAGCTGCATTCTTTTTAACTTATTTTGGGCAAAAAAAAATCCTACTATTCTGTTCCTTTTTGCTACAAAATACGCTCGTTTTAGCTGTTTCCGAACCTTCGTTAATACTGTCTGTTAACTGATGAAATCAAGCAGTTTTTTGTATTTTTTCACTTTGGATGCAAATTAAACCATAAAAAAATGTGCTCTTTCAGAAAAAAGTGTTACCTTTGCAACCGCTTAGAAGCATTTATATAAAATAACGTTATAACAAATTTATGAACTTTACACTATTTATCACCGTTTTGCTGACGGCTGTAACCTTGGTGGTGGCTGCTTATGTCATCGCGAAGTTGATCGGTCCTCGTTCATACAATCCGGTAAAGGGTGAACCTTTTGAGTGCGGTATTCCGACTCGTGGCAGCTCATGGTTGCCATCACACATCGGCTACTACCTCTTCGCTATCCTTTTCCTGATGTTTGACATCGAGACAGTATTGCTTTACCCATGGGCAGTCGTAGTTAAGCAGTTTGGATCTATGGCTCTCGTGAGCATCGGGTTCTTCCTGTTGGTATTGGTATTTGGCCTTGCATACGCTTGGCGGAAAGGAGCATTGGAATGGAAGTAAACAAAAGAGCCTCTATCAAGAGTATTCCTTACGACGAGTTTAAGGACAATGATACCCTCGAAAAGATTGCGCAGGAGCTCAATGAGGGTGGTGCTAACGTGGTAGTCGGTTCCCTTGATGCTGCCATCAACTGGGGACGCAGTAACTCACTCTGGTCTTTGACCTTCGGTACTTCTTGCTGTGGTATCGAGTTCATGGCTGTAGGTTGTGCACGTTACGACTTCTCACGTTTCGGTTTCGAGGTAACCCGTAACTCTCCACGTCAGGCTGACTTGATCATGTGTGCCGGTACTATTACCAATAAGATGGCACCTGTTTTCAAACGTTTGTACGATGAAATGGCTGAGCCTAAGTATGTGGTAGCTGTAGGTGGATGCGCCATCTCTGGTGGTCCGTTCAAAAAGAGCTACAATGTGGTTCGTGGTATCAGCGAGTTGGTTCCTGTGGATGTTTATATCCCTGGTTGTCCTCCACGCCCTGAGGCTATCCTTTATGGTATGATGCAGTTGCAGCGTAAGGTAAAGGTTGAGAAATTCTTCGGTGGTGCTAACCACAAGATGTCTCAGGATGAGAAGGAACTCTCTATGAGCAAGGGTGGTCTTCGCGGCTTGAGCAACGAGAACCTCTCTGATAGCGAGAAGCTCGGACACAAGGAGCCTATCATCGTAACTGAAGTACCTGAGGATTTCGACCCTCAGAAAGGTCTAACTGATTAATATAATAAGGTATAAGAACATGAAACTGAATAATATTGAATTGAGTTTTGATAATTTCGCCTCTGAAATGGCGAAGTTGAAGAACGAGAAGCATTTCGACTACCTTGTTACCATCATCGGTGAAGACTTCGGTGAGGAAGGTCTCGGATGTATCTATATTCTCGAGAATACTCAGACCAACGAGCGCTGCTCAGTAAAGACCATCGCCAAGAAGGTGGATGGCAGTGATGTAATTCCTACAGTAATTAACCTTTGGAAGGTAGCTGACCTTCTGGAGCGTGAAGTCTTCGATTTCGTCGGCATCAAGTTCCTGGGTCACCCAGACATGCGTCGTCTCTTCCTCCGTACCGATTTCCAGGGCTATCCATTGCGCAAGGACTTCGATATGAGTCCTGAGGCAAACAAGTTCCCTTGCACTGATGAGCCTGAGGATGACTTCACCGTGGAGTATTCCTTGAGCGAGGATGGACATCTCGTTGCTACAGAGAAGCGTCGCTTCGACGAGAATGACTATGTTGTCAATATTGGTCCTAACCACCCATCTACCCACGGTGTGCTCCGATTGCAGACTGTTATCGATGGTGAGACCGTGAAGCGCATCTATCCACACCTCGGTTATATTCACCGTGGTATCGAGAAGATGTGGGAGAACATGACCTATCCACAGACATTGGCATTGACCGACCGTCTGAACTATCTCTCTGCGATGATGCACCGCCACGCATTGGTAGGCGTTATCGAAGAGGCGATGGGTATCGAACTCTCAGACCGTATCCGCTACATCCGTACCATCATGGATGAGTTGCAGCGTATCGACTCACACTTGTTGTACCTCGGCTGTACCGCACAGGACTTGGGTGCCTTGACTGCATTCCTTTACTGTATGCGCGACCGTGAGCACGTATTGAACGTGATGGAGGAGACAACCGGTGGCCGTCTGATCCAGAACTACTACCGTATCGGTGGTCTGCAGGCAGATATCGACCCTAACTTCGTTCAGAATGTGAAGACCCTCTGCAAGTATCTCCGTCCGATGATTCAGGAGTACCTCGACGTATTCGGTGACAACGTGATTACTCACAATCGTCTCGAAGGTGTAGGTCCAATGAACTATGAGGATTGTATCAACTATGCTGTAACCGGTCCTGCTGGTCGTGCATCAGGTTGGAAGAACGATACCCGCAAGCGTCATCCATACGATATGTACGACAAGGTAGAGTGGAAGGAAATCACCCTTACCGGTTGCGATTCAATGGATCGTTACTATGTACACATCCAGGAGTTGTATCAGAGCTTGGACATCATCGAGCAGTTGATCGACAACATTCCAGAGGGTGAGTACTACATCAAGCAGAAGCCAATCATCAAGGTTCCAGAGGGACAGTGGTACTTCTCAGTAGAGGGTGCCAGCGGCGAGTTTGGTGTATATCTCGACTCAAAGGGTGACAAGAGTCCATACCGTATGAAGATGCGTCCGATGGGTCTCTCACTCACAGGAGCTTTGGATTCAATGCTCCGTGGTCAGAAGATCGCCGACCTCATCACTACAGGTGCAGCAATCGATTTCGTAATCCCTGATATTGATAGATAATTATGTTTGATTTTAGTATAGTAACAACATTCATCGACAATCTGCTTCGCCAGACCTTGGGTCTGGGCGACTTCCTGTCGATTCTGATAGAGTGCGTGCTCGTGGGTATCTGCATTTTGACAGCATACGCCCTCATCGCTATCGTACTTATCTTCATGGAGCGTAAGGTGTGTGCCTACTTCCAGTGCCGTCTCGGCCCTATGCGTGTAGGTCCTTGGGGTATCTTCCAGGTATTCGCCGACGTGCTCAAGATGTTGATCAAGGAGATCTTCGCTGTAGATAGAGCCGACAAGCTGCTCTACTACATAGCACCATTCCTCGTGATCATTGCCTCTGTGGGTACTTTCTCATTCCTTCCATGGAACAAGGGAGCTCATATTCTTGACTTCAACGTAGGTGTATTCCTCATCACAGCCGTAAGTTCTATCGGCGTGCTGGGTGTGTTCCTCGCTGGTTGGGCATCTAACAACAAGTACTCTGTGGTATCTGCCATGCGTGGTGCCGTACAGATGATTTCTTACGAGATGTCTCTCGGTCTCTGTCTGATTTCTGCTGTCGTTCTTACCGGCACCATGCAGGTAAGCGGTATTGTAGAGGCACAGACTGGTGCTTGGAACTGGTTGATTATCAAGGGTCATGTGCCAGCAATCCTGGCTTTCCTGGTATTCCTCGTAGCAGGTAATGCTGAGGCTAACCGTGGTCCTTTCGACTTGGCTGAGGCTGAGAGTGAGTTGACCGCAGGTTACCACACTGAGTATTCAGGTATGGGCTTCGGTTTCTACTACCTGGCAGAGTACCTCAACCTCTTCGTGATTTCTGGTATCGCTTCTACCGTATTCCTCGGTGGTTGGGCGCCATTGAACATCGGTATCGAGGGCTTCGACAATCTGATGAACCTTATCCCAGGTTTCATCTGGTTCTTCGGTAAGACCTTTGCTGTGGTATGGCTCCTGATGTGGGTACGTTGGACATTCCCACGTCTGCGTATCGACCAGATTCTGAAGTTGGAGTGGAAGTATCTGATGCCATTGTCACTGGTCATCCTGATCTTGATGACAGTATGCGTAGCATTTGGATTCCACGGATAATCTTTAATACACATTATTATAATAATAAGAAAGTATGTCTAACAATTCATATTTCGGCGGTATTGCAGCGGGTTTGAAGACCCTCGCTATCGGTATGAAGACTACCATGAAGGAGTACTTCACACCAAAGAGCACAGAGCAGTATCCTGAGAACCGCAAGACTACACTCCACGTATCTCCACGTTTCCGTGGACGCCTGGTCTTCGTTCGTGATGAGAACGAGGCTTACAAGTGTGTGGGTTGTACATTGTGTGAGAAGTCATGCCCTAACGATACCATCAAGATCGTAACCGAGATGGTGGAGGACCCAGAGACAGGCAAGAAGAAGCGCAAGCTGGTAGATTACCAGTACGACTTGGGCGACTGCATGTTCTGCGAACTCTGTGTGAACGCATGTAACTTCGGTGCAATCAAGTTTGTCAACGATTTCGAGAATGCAGTCTTCGACCGCAACAAGTTGGTGATGCACCTTGACAAGGAGGTTTATAAGGGCGGAAGCCTTCCTGACCTCATCGATGGTGGTGCCCCATTGGAAATCGGTAAGTTTAACACCAAGACTAAGTAAGGAGGACTTTAGACAATGATAACAGCAAATTTATTTATGTTCGTCATCTTGGCAGTAGTCATTCTTGGCTCAGCCATCATGTGCGTGTTCACCAAGCGCATCATGCGTGCGGCAACCTTCCTGTTGTTCGTGCTCTTCGGTGTAGCAGGCATGTTCTTCCTGCTCGACTATACTTATCTGGGTGCAGCTCAGATTTCTGTATATGCCGGCGGTATCACCATGCTTTATGTCTTTGCTATCCAGTTGGTATCAAAGCGTACTCTCCAGGGTCTTTTGGAGCATGTCAAGGGTAGCAAGGTTGTAGGTCGCGCACTCGTCTGCCTCGTTGGTTTCGTAACCTTGGCAGTCATCGTGTTGAAGAATCACTTTATTGATATGGCTGCAACCGTAGCCGACACCGAGGTGCCAATGGATCAGGTAGGTTCTGCACTGGTAGGTGCTGACAAGTATGGCTATGTATTGCCATTCGAGTTTATCTCTGTATTCCTGTTGGCATGTATCATCGGTGGTATCTTAATCGCAAGAAAGGAGGATAAGAAATGATTCCAGTACAATATTTCTTCGTGCTCTCAGCACTCTTGTTCTTCATCGGAGTCTATGGCTTCTGTACACGCCGTAACCTCGTTGCCATGCTCATCTCCATCGAGCTTGTATTGAATGCAGCCGACCTGAACTTCGCTGTGTTCAACCGCATCCTCTTCCCAGAACAGTTGGAAGGTTTCTTCTTCACATTGTTCTCTATCGGAGTAGCAGCAGCCGAGACAGCCGTAGCGCTCGCTATTATTATCAACGTTTACCGCAACTATCACAGTGACCAGGTGAACAGTATTGAAAACATGAAATTCTAAAAGACAATGGAATACAATTATGCATTTTTGATACTTCTTCTGCCATTCCTGAGCTTCCTGGTTCTGGGACTTGTGGGTATGAAGATGAAAAGACCGGTAGCAGCACTCATCGGTACCATATTGATGGGCTGTGTATTCGCGATGTCTGTCTATACAGCATACGAGTACTTCTTTGCAGTGGGTCGCGATGCCTCTACAGGTATGTACCCAACTGTTACCGTATTTAATTTCACATGGTTGAAGTTTACTGAGTTGCTCACCTTCAACATCGGTTTCCGCCTGAGCCCAATCTCTGTATTGATGCTCATTGTGATTACCACCGTCAGCTTCATGGTTCACATCTACAGCTTCGGCTATATGGCAGAGCGTGATGAGAACTACAAGGTTGAGGAATATGAGAAGGGTATGCAGCGTTTCTACGCTTATCTGAGCCTCTTCACCATGTCAATGTTGGGCTTGGTTGTAGCTACCAACATCTTCCAGATGTATCTGTTCTGGGAGTTGGTGGGTGTCTGCTCATACCTGCTCATCGGTTTCTACTATCCAAAGCATGCTGCAGTTCATGCCAGCAAGAAGGCGTTCATCGTTACCCGTTTCGCTGACCTCTTCTTCTTGATTGGTATCCTGTTCTACAGCTTCTACGTAGGAACCTTCAACTATGACTTGAATGCTCAGCCAGAGCTCAACTCTGCTTTGGCAGGTGCAGCTTGGGTAATGCCAACAGCATTGTTCCTCATGTTCATCGGTGGTGCCGGTAAGAGTGCGATGTTCCCATTGCACATCTGGTTGCCAGATGCTATGGAGGGTCCAACTCCTGTTTCTGCGTTGATCCACGCTGCTACCATGGTTGTAGCCGGTGTATATCAGGTAGCTAGCCTCTTCCCAATCTGGGTACAGTATGCTCCTGAGACATTGCACTATGTAGCTTATATAGCAGCCTTCACCGCATTCTATGCTGCAGCCGTAGCTTGCTGCCAGCGTGATATCAAGCGTGGTCTGGCTTTCTCTACTATCTCTCAGATTGCCTACATGCTCGTAGCTCTCGGCGTTTGCTTCGCAGTAGATAACCACCACGGTGGCTTGGGTTACATGGCTGGTATCTTCCACCTGTTTACCCACGCTATGTTCAAGGCATTGCTCTTCCTCTGCTCTGGTGCCATCATCGTCATCATCGGCAGCAACTTCAAGGATTACATGGGCGGTCTGCACAAGTACATGCCTATTACCAACATCTGCTTCCTCATCGGTTGCTTGGCGATTGCAGGTATTCCTCCATTCGCAGGTTTCTGGTCAAAGGATGAGATTATCTCAGCTTGCTTCCAGTTCTCTCCATTCATGGGCTGGTTCATGACAGTGGTTGCCGGTATGACAGCATTCTACATGTTCCGTCTCTATTACGTCATCTTCTGGGGACAGAGCTACTATGAGCTGGATCCAGAGAACCGTCGCAAGCCACAGGAGGTTCCTTTCGTGATGTGGGGTCCATTGGTATTCCTCGCCATCATCTCTTGCCTCTGTGGTTTGATTCCATTCGGTCACTTCGTATCTGCTACAGGTCAGAGCTACGATATCCATATCGACATGAGTGTGGCAACAACCTCTGTTATCGTTGCTATCATCGGTATCGGTCTGGCTACTTACATGTATGCTCCTAAGAAGACTCCATTGGCAGACGCTTTGGCTAAGAAGATGCCTAAGTTGCACAAGGCAGCCTTGAACCGTTTCTATATCGACGATGCTTGGCAGTTCTTCACCCACAAGATTGTCTTCGGTTGCTTCTCAAAGCCAATCGCATGGTTCGACCGTCGCGTTATCGATGGTACCTTCAACTTCATGGCTTGGGGTACACAGGAGGCAGGTGAAACCATCCGCCCATGGCAGAGTGGTGATGTTCGCAGCTATGCTATCTGGTTCCTCACCGGTACCGTAGCATTGACATTGTGCCTGCTCGCACTTCTTTAATGAAAGTCTCACAATTAAGTAAATAGAAAAGAAATGAATTTAAGTATATTCGTCATAGTACCACTCCTGATGTTGCTCGGCCTCTGGTTGGCACGCAACGACAAGCAGGTTCGTGGTGTGATGGTAGCAGGTGCCAGCGTATTGCTCGGTCTCTCCATCTATTTGGTGTTTGCATTTCTCGAAGCTCGTGAGACAATGCCAGCCGACCAAGCTCCGATGCTTTTCACCTACTGTGTGCCTTGGTTTGAACCATTGCACATCAACTATTCACTCGGTGTGGATGGTATCTCAGTGGTGATGCTTCTCTTGACTTCTATCATCGTGTTCACCGGTACATTTGCTTCCTGGCAGATGGAGCCAATGAAGAAGGAATACTTCCTCTGGTTCACACTCCTGAGCATCGGTGTATATGGCTTCTTCATCTCAATCGACATGTTCACCATGTTCATGTTCTATGAGGTTGCGCTGATTCCTATGTACCTCCTGATTGGTGTATGGGGTAGTGGTGCAAAGGAGTATTCAGCCATGAAGTTGACTTTGATGTTGATGGGTGGTTCAGCCCTTTTGGTTATCGGTATCCTGGGTATCTACTTCTACAGTGGTGCTCAGACCTTCGAAATCCTCGATATCGCTCACCATACTAATGGTGCTCATGCGATTCCAGAGAGCGTGCAGAACGTGTTCTTCCCATTGCTCTTCATCGGTTTCGGTATCCTCGGTGCTCTGTTCCCATTCCATACATGGTCTCCTGATGGTCACGCCAGTGCGCCAACAGCCGTATCTATGTTGCACGCCGGTGTATTGATGAAGCTTGGTGGTTACGGTTGCTTCCGTATCGCCATGTTCCTCTTGCCAGCTGCTACTCACGGATTCTGGATCAAGGTGTTCCTCGTACTGACTACTATCTCTATCGTATATGGTGCTTTGTCAGCATGTGTACAGACCGACTTGAAGTACATCAACGCTTACTCATCAGTATCTCACTGTGGTATGGTGCTCTTCGCTCTCTGTATGATGACCGAGACAGCCGCTACTGGTGCAATCCTCCAGATGTTGTCTCACGGTTTGATGACCGCCCTCTTCTTCGCTGTTATCGGTATGATTTACCATCAGGCTGGTACACGTGACGTACGTTACCTGGGTGGTTTGATGAAGATCATTCCATTCCTCTCTGTAGGTTATGCAGTAGCTGGTTTGGCTAACCTCGGTTTGCCAGGTTTCTCAGGTTTCGTAGCCGAGATGACCATCTTCGTAGGTTCATTCCAGAATGCAGATACATTCCATCGCGTATGTACCATCATCGCATGTACCTCAATCGTAGTAACAGCGGTTTACATTCTGCGTTGTGTTGGTAAGATCCTTTATCAGAAGGTTCCTAATCCTAAGTTGGAGAAGCTTCACGATGCTACCTGGGACGAGCGTATCGCTGTAGCAGGTCTCATCGCCTGCGTTGCAGGTCTCGGTATGTTCCCACTCTGGGCAGAGAAGATTATCATGGACGCTGTCGGTCCTATCTTTAGTGTAATCATGTAATAAATATCAGAAGAAATGAATTACAGTCAATTTTTAAATATGATTCCAGAAGCTACCCTGATGGTAGTTCTGTTGATCACTTTCATTGCTGACTTCTGCAGTTCCAAGAGCGCAGACCGTAAGTGGTTCAATCCTCTGGTATGTCTCTTGATGGTGGCTCACATTGCCATCAATATCTTCCCAACAGAAGCCACAGAGGCATTTGGCGGCATGTACACAACAGGTCCTGCTGCCGGTGTCTTGAAGACCATTCTGGCGCTGGGTACCCTCATCGTGATGGTACAGGCTAAGGAGTGGTTGAGCCGCAAGGACACAGCCTTCAAGGAGGGTGAGTTCTATATGCTGATTATCTCTACCTTGCTCGGTATGAACATGATGGTTAGTGCCAACCACTTCCTCCTGTTCTTCCTCGGTCTCGAAATGGCATCTGTGCCAATGGCTTGCTTGGTAGCATTCGATAAGTACCGTCATAATTCTGCTGAGGCAGGAGCTAAGTTCATCCTTACTGCTACTTTCTCAAGTGGCGTGATGATCTACGGTATCTCTCTGCTCTATGCTGCTTGTGGTACTTTGTACTTCGATGATGTAGCAAAGGTTATTTCAGCATCTCCATTGACCATCGCTGGTATGGTATTCTTCTTCAGTGGTCTCGGTTTCAAGATTTCCTTGGTTCCTTTCCACTTCTGGACAGCCGATTCATACCAGGGTGCCCCAACTACTGTTACAGGTTATCTGTCAGTAGTATCTAAGGGTGCTGCAGCGTTTACTCTCTGTGCTATCCTCATGAAGGTGTTCCAGCCACTGGTAGAGTACTGGACCGTATTGCTTTACATCGTGATTGTACTTTCTATCACTATCGCTAACCTGTTTGCCATCCGTCAGAGCGACCTGAAGCGTTTCATGGCATTCTCTTCTATCTCTCAGGCAGGTTACATCATGTTGGCAGTGGTAGGTAACTCAGCGATGAGCGTGAGCGCCCTGACTTACTATGTATTGATTTACGTAGTAGCCAACCTGAGCGTCTTCACTATCATCTCATCTATTGAGGAGCACAACAACGGTACTGTTCAGATGGACAGCTACAATGGTTTGTACAAGACCAATCCACGTCTGGCATTCCTGATGACCTTGGCATTGTTCTCATTGGGTGGTATTCCTCCATTCGCCGGTATGTTCTCGAAGTTCTTCGTGTTCATGGCAGCCGTTGGAACTCACGACATTCACACCACATTGGGAGCCTGGGCATACGGCGTAGTATTTATCGCGTTGGTAAACACAGTTATCAGCTTGTACTACTATCTGCTCATTGTGAAGGCTATGTTCATCAAGCACAGCGATAATCCGCTTCCTACCTTCCAGAGTGCATGCTCAACCAAGTTGGCGCTTGCAATCTGCACCGTAGGTATCGTAGCATTCGGTATTTGCTCATTCGTCTTCGACTGGATTTCAGTGGCAGTGAATGCGTAAATCATCAATAATTTATAAAAATCCCAGCAATCGGTAAAAGATTGCTGGGATTTTTTTTGGTATTGTCTGATTTTTGCAGTAATTTTGCACCCCGAAAGAGGCATGGTGCCTCAAGTAATCAATAATAAATATTAATTAATCAATATAAAAAGGATGGATAAGTTACCAATGAATGATGTTCCGATGCTCGTAAGCGCCATCAACTTCCTGCTTCGTGACCACGAGTTTGAAACACTCGATGAGATTTGTAATCACTTCAATGTGAACCGTGCGGCATTAGAAGCCAAATTGGCTACCCAAGGATTTGAGTGGTCAGAGCAACAGAAGAAATTCTGGTAAAACCCACACGCCTAGAAATGTATAGTCAGCACGCCCTGTAAGGGCAGAAGCTCCTAGCCCAGGGCAACACCCTGGGTAAATATAATTGCATTTAAAAACGCCCTGTAAGGGCAAAAGCTTTAAAAAAAATATAAATTGTAAATTATAAATTAATTATGACTCCTCCTCGACCCTTGTGGAAGTCTGTACAAGACTATGTTTTGATTGCGATAGGTATGATATCCTACGCTATAGGATGGAACGTGTTCCTCTTGCCAACCAATGTAACAGCAAGCGGACTTCCTGGTATCTCCAGTATTATCTATTGGGCAACCGGTTGCCCTGTGCAAATTCCGTATTTTATCGTCAACGCCACCTTATTAATATGTGCGTTCAAGATTTTAGGAGCAAAGTTCTGTGTCAAGACTGTTTATGCCGTTATAGTGGTAACCATCCTGACCTCTTTCTTCTCCAGCCGTTTAGGTGATGTTCATCTTTTGGAAAACCAACCTTTATGGGCTGCTTTCCTGGGTGCCGTTTTCTGTGGCTGCGGAATCGGACTCGGTTTCTCGGTTGGTGGAAGTACGGGGGGTACGGATATCATCGCAGCCATCGTCAACAAGTATCGCGACATTTCCTTAGGTAGAGTGATTATGATATGCGACATCTTCATCATCAGTTCCAGCTATCTGGTGGTTCATGATTGGGAGAAGGTGTTATATGGTTATGTAGTTCTTTGCGTTCAGGCATTCTGCATCGACCAGGTAGTAAACAGCAGAAGACGAAGCGTACAGTTCTTTATCATTTCACAGAAGTATGAGGAGATAGGCAAGCGCATCAATGTAGATGCTGATAGGGGAGTAACGGTGGTGAATGCCAGCGGTTTTTATTCCGGTCAGGATGTGAAGATGCTTTTCGTGTTAGCCAAGCAGCGTCAGGCTCCTGCTATCTTCCGTCTTATCGGCGAGATTGATCCCCATGCCTTTGTCAGTCAGAGTGCCGTTATCGGTGTGTATGGTGAAGGTTTTGACAAGATTAAATATAAAAGCAAAAAAGAGCACGGAGTTTAATATTCCGTGCTTTTTTTTGTTATAACAAATGAGTCTCGGAAAAAATCACCATAGCCATCAAATCAATTCAACTATTAGGAGGTTATATAGGGTTCATATTGCAAAAATACCAATAATTTTTAGCAATATAAAGAAAAGACAGACAGATTCTTTGGCATATTCAGATAAATTTCTTATTTTTGCAAAGGTAAATTATTAAAAGGAGCAATCATGAATCAGAATATGAAACGTTTGCCTTACGGCATCAATGACTTTGAGGCTGTTATAGAGCAAAATCAATATTATGTGGATAAGACGATGTATTTGCCTTTGTTGGAAAACCAACCTAGCAACATCTTCTTTATTCGTCCACGCCGTTTTGGTAAGAGCATATTCCTGAGTATGCTCCATGCTTATTACGACTGTAGCAAGAAAGAGAAATTTCAAACTCTTTTCGGTGATTTATGGGTTGGTAAGCATCCTACTCCTTTACAGGGGAAGTTTCAGATTCTTCACCTTGATTTCTCGTATGTGGGTGGTGGTATCGAAAAGTTGGAGGAAAACTTCAATATGTATCTGCGTGTCAAATTGGACGGTTTCATGCGAGTTTACCAAGAGTTTTATCTGGCAGATTTTAAGGAGAGATTCTTTAAGTCAGATTCTGGTACGGAGAAACTGGCTTTGCTTCAGGATGAGACTGCAGCCAAGGGCATTCCTCTCTATCTGATCATCGATGAATATGACAATTTCACCAATACCGTGCTCAATGAGCAGGGCGAGAATGTATATTGGGCAATCACCCATGCCGACGGCTTCTACCGTGATGTCTTCAAGAAGTTCAAGGGTATGTTTGAACGTATTTTCATCACAGGTGTCAGTCCTGTGACCTTGGATGATGTGACGAGTGGGTTCAATATTGGCTGGCATATCTCCACCAAGCCAGAGTTCAATCAGATGTTGGGCTTCTCTTTGGAGGAAGTGCGCAAGATGTTTGCTTATTACAAGGAAATGGGGGGTATTCCTGCAACAAGTGACATCGAGGCAATGATAGACGAGATGAAGCCTTGGTATGATAACTATTGTTTCTCAGAGGATGCTCTGCATACTCAGAGTAAAGTGTTCAATAGTGATATGGTCATCTATTATCTCCGAAATTATATAGATAGGGGAGAAGCTCCAAAGCAGATGATAGATCCAAACACGAAGACAGACTACAACAAGATGAAGAAACTTCTTCAGTTGGATAAGTTGGATGGCGACCGCAAAGGTGTTATCCGCACGATAGCCGAGACGGGGCAGATTGTGACAACCCTGGAAGAGACATTTCCTGCCAGTAGGTTGACTAATCCTCAAATATTCACCAGTCTGTTGTTCTATTATGGTATGCTTACCATAAAGGGTACTTTTGGTGATATGATGATATTGGGTATTCCAAACAATAATGTTCGTAAACAATACTATGGCTATTTGTTGGAGCAATATCAGGAGGAAAAGTTTGTTGACTTGAACCAGATGAAAATTCTGTTTACTTACATGGCACTTGAGGGTAAGTGGCGTGAAGGATTACAGTTTATGGCAGATGCCTATTCCAAGGTATCGTCAGTTCGTGACGGCATAGAGTCGGAGCGCAATCTTCAAGGTTTCTTCATGGCATATCTGAATTTGAACAATTACTATTATACCGCACCGGAGCTAGAGTTGAACCATGGCTATTGTGATTTTTTCCTTTTGCCAAATCTTACTCATTATGCTACGAAGCATAGTTATATCCTGGAGCTGAAGGTGTTGTCGAAGAAAGATTACGAGTCAAAGCCAGGGGATGGCAAACTTTCTAAGGCAGAAACCCAATGGCAAGAGGCTGAGGAACAAATCAATCGATATGCCGCAGCTCCAAGGGTCGAGGCGCTGCGCCAGGGTACAACGCTCCATAAAATCATCATGCAGTTTGTAGCTGGTAAGTTGGTAAGGATGGAGGAAGTGGTATGTTGAGAGATGTAGAATAAATTTAGTGTTCAAAGAGCACGGAGTTTAATATTCCGTGCTTTTTTGTGCATCAGGAAAAGTCAAGAGGGTGAATCATAAACTTATGACACACCCTCACTTTACCAAAAGAGCAAGTCTGGGTTCGGTAAGTCCAGTGGAAGGGTAGTGCCTCAAGTAGTTCTGTCGAGCAACTCAAGTAGTTCAGTAAGACAATTCAAGTATTTCTGTAAGCGGGTTCAGACGTCTCAGTTAGCTGATGCAGACGTCTTGATAAGCTTACAGATACGTCTCCGTTAGCTTACGCAGTAATATCTGTAACCCGATGCAGCCATATTCGTAACCCGATGCAGTCATATCCGTAACCCGATGCAGTCATATCCGTAACCCGATGCAGTCATATTCGTAACCCGATGCAGTCATATCCGTAACCCGATGCAGTCATATCCGTAACCCGATGCAGTCATATCCGTAACCCAGCGCAGCCACATTCGTAACCCAGCGCAGCCTTCATATGAACTAATTTTATGTAATCATCTATCATCCATCACGATTTGCATGTATCATACATCTTTATATACTAATATACAGACACTTGAATAGCGTGATAAATATTTCAAAAACGGAAATATCCCTCACGCTATCCATCACGATTTGGGATTATCCCTCACGATTTTCTCACTACACTCTACCAGATACTGTTTCTTTGCAGCCGTGTTGCTAAAATAAAATTAATCTGCATTTTATTAGGATAAAGATGCTTTAGTTTCAAAAATAATCCGTATCTTTGCAGTCGTATTCTTCCCGATAGTAGTTCTTAAATGCTTAATCTGGTAGAATGAAATTTAGAAAGAGCGGACATTTGGGATGCTCATAATTTAATAATGGAGGATTGGATATGAATAAATTAACAAGAGAAGAGGCGCTTAGACGTTGGAAATCTGCCAAGGCCACAAAGAAAGCCATGGTTGACAAGATGCAGAAGATGCTTTATGAAGACAACAAATTACGTACAGGCGAGGAGCCTGTGAGATTTAATGTCTTGTAATGAAAGAATTAGCGACATCTTTATAATCCATTTCATGTTGTTTTTATATTACCATCAACAATTGCAGCAAAGCCTTAAAGCCGCCCTTGTTCTTTTCTTTGTTTTTATAATGAACAAGAATACCATAGCTATACTTTGTCAACTCCTTTTTTTTTAAGAATATGGTTGAGCATGGCTTTCTCTAGACTTTCCAAATCATCCAAAGCAGCACGTCCTTTTGTTTTTATCTGCGAAGAAATCACTTCACCCACCTCGTCAACATTTACTTTGACCATATCATAGGCTTTGAGTTCGCTAAGTGCCACACTATACTGGGCATCCGTCAATCCTGCCGGTGCCTCCTCATGCTGTTCTCCATCTGCGAGATGTTTCAGCACTCTTACTTTAAGTTTAGAAAAAATATATTCCATAATATTTTTGACTCAAAATTACAAAAATATTCCAATAAAAAAGAAGAAAAATCAAAAAAACTACAATTATCTCCATAATTTTTATTACCTTTGCACTTAGGTTATCCTTATTACTAAGGAAAAGCCAAAGACATTGTGGGTAAAAACAAAAGCATTCGCTATTATTTCGCGTTTAGCCAAGAGCCTCGGAAACTCAATTTGGAATAAAAAGCACGAAAATAATATGTGACAGGCGGCTCGTATAGTAGCCTCTGGTTTCCTCAGACAGCGATGCACACGCTATAGGCGTGGTGCATTCTTAGAGGATTCCGGGGCTCCATTCCGAGGCCGCCCCGTGCTAAACGCGATAAGAGGCATCACGCCTTTTTTATACCCTATTGCGTTTTGCGGATTGATAGTTGGGTGCGTAACAACTATCAATAATTATGGCAAATAGTACATTATCAAATGCTAAGGCTGCCAAGAAAGACGAGTTCTATACCATGTTTTATGATGTAGAAACCGAAATGGAAGCCTATCTTGATTACAATCCAGATGTATTTTGTGGCAAGACGGTTCTTCTGCCTTGCGATGACCCGGAGTGGAGTATGCATCAAGTATATGGAGGATACCGCCAGGGAAATATACATTAATGGGAACAACAACCAAGAGTCTTACCATAGTTGCTATAGGCAATCTTTACCGTGCCTGGAGAGTAAGAAACGAATAATAATAACTTTACAATATTAGAATTATGACTGACGAAGAAAAGAAAGAGTTCGAGGAATTCCTTCAGTGGAAAGCCGAGAAGAAGAAAAAGGAGGAAGAAGAGAAACGAGAGCAAGAAAAGCTTGAAAAACTAGCAGAACAGGCTAAGCAAGAACGCTTGGTTGCAGAACAAGCAAAAGCTAAACAACATGCTACTAATCCTTCTACTCCCAACGAATGGACAAATGAGAAAAGTGAGCACGATAAATTTGTATCGAAAGCTTTATTCTTTGTATGTAGTATCATGATTGTGGCTTTTGCTATTATTCTAGCCAGAAGAGAAAATGATCCTTACAAATCTCCTGCTACAGTAGCAAAAGAGAACATCCATAAGAAAGATTCAGTTGATGCGATTATAGCCGCGCAAACTGAGAAAGAAGAGAAAGCAGCTTATAAAGAAAGAGTTCGTCTTGATAGTATCAGAAAGGCCAACAGAATAGATCAAGTAAAACATTCTGTGAAGATTTTAAAGGCTTACTTATCTTCTCCTAATAGTGCAGGTGGTGTAGATGCTCATTTGGTATGGAAGAATGTTTCTAAGAAAACAATTAAATACTTAACATGGAGTGGCTATCCTGTCAACGCCGTAGGTGATGCTGTTGAATGCGAAATTCGCGGAAGATCAGAAAGTGGTGGTAAAGTCACCGGACCTATTAAACCTGGAACTACGTATGGCTACGGTTATTACTGGGAATGTTTATGGTACAATTATTCCGCTAAGAAGTTAGTTCTTACAGGAATTAACATCGAATACATGGATGGTAGTACTATGCGTATAAACCAGAATGAATTGAAATACATTCGTTAATAAACTATTCCAGATATTTATATGCAGTTAAAATAAAAAATAGATCTCTAAGAGCAAAAAGTCTGCAGTACTCGAAGAGGTTAAAAATATCAATGTGCGGACATAATAAAGTTTTATGAAAAAACATCTTTGGGTTCTATTGTTTTTGTTCTCTTGCCTGTCTATATCAGCACAAACAAAAGGACTTGTTAAGGGAGAGACAATTATGTTCTATCCTGTCTGTGATGATTTGAAAAATCAATATACGGGATACGATTGTTTTTATGATACAAATAAAGCGTATCATAATCACAAATTTAATGAGAAGGAGAAAAATAGATTTGCTACTGATGAGAATAAACTAACACCTTTTAAAGAGATAGAAGATCATTATTTTTATGTAGATAATACGCAAAAGTATAGTAAAAATGGCAAGTTGAAAAATGAAGCATACATTGCGTTCTTAACAAGAGATGATGGTGCAAAGATAATCCTTCGTGTTCTCTTTCAACCAGATAAGAATACAAATGCGATAACTCAAGGTATGTTAGTTAAATTTTATTCAGGTGGCAAGATGACGACAGGTGTCAATTTGCCATATATTACAAAAAGTGCTTGGGAAAATTCTCATGCACTAAAGGGGACAAAACTTGTAAGAACCAGTAATGATAATTATTATCTTGGCAAAGATATTAAGTATCTTAGAAATGGTAAAACTACAAAAGGCTACATTTTAGATTTGGTTGCTGAAAACGCAAACAGATTAAAGGGTAATAATGTTGATCCAAATAGAATTTTTCTAAATGGCTCAGTTGTTGGTGTGAATAATATTCTATTTAAAAATGTAGCTAATTATGCATTTCAGCAACCTTTCGCATGTGTGGATTTTTACGATAGCACAGTTTTCTTGCCTTTGAGCGATTTCTATGGTAATGGCCCTTCAACTTTACAGATGGGCTATAATATTCTAAATTATTTCTGTGATTACAATCAGAAATATAACGAACTCGTAGCAGACTTACCACCAGTTCATTCTGAATTTTATAAAGGCTTAGAAGTCTATTATGGAAGAAAAACTATGTTTATAGAAGGTGACGATGCTGCACATTTTACAGGAATTGGCAATAGCAATATTCCTTATATTCTAAAACCAGGATATTATACATTCGAGAAATTTGATTTCGATTATGATAAAAAGAAACTGAAATTATCTGTTTATCTAAAAGATTCAGTTGGTACTGAGTTTGCTGTCACTGCCAAAAATTATGATAAGCTCACATATGAGGGGTATGCTCGTTCCTTTTTTGAAGCTTTCTATAGAAAATCTGATATAATTACTAAAGATTCTTTAGCAGCTGTTGAACGAGATGCTGAAGAAAATTTAAGAAAGCTTTTAAAAGAAGCAGAAGACCAAGAAATTGCATCAGTCTCTAAAAAATATGGCTCCAAAATAGCACATTATTATCGCAACCTTTCAGCAGATGATAGAGAAAAATTCAATAAAGCTGCCTCTAGATGGGGTGCTTCGACTGCAAAAGACATTGTTGATGGTTACGTTAGAATTGGGTGGAATAAAGATAAATGCCGCATGTCCTGGGGGGAGCCAAGAGACATTAATACCACTATCGGAGCATGGGGAAGAGAAGAACAATGGTGCTATTACGATAGTTATCTTTATTTTGAAAACGGAAAATTAACTAGCATTCAGAACTGATGAAGAAAACAATTGTAACATGGATTCTAATGTTATTAGTAATCCCAATGTATTCTCAGAAAGGAGAATACTATATAAAAGAAGGTCGTTCCAAATCTATACATTATGGTAGATATATTGAAGATTTTGGAGGGTCAGTTTACATAGGTAGTATGAACTTACCTAGTATAGGTTCAGAAATGATTGGTGGCTTTGAATGCACGATTTGGAACTTCTATTTCGATTATATGGGAGCTGCATTAGGTCATTCTCAATCTGTAAATGTAGGAAAATGGGAGAATCAAAAGACTGGTTCAACTTTCCACTTTGGCTACAGATTAAGTATCTATCGGAATTTTGCAATAACTCCTATCATTGGAAGAGCGACCATGGAAATCGGTACTGTAGATGGTTACGACTATTCTGTAGATAATGAGGGGAATATAATCAACTCTTTTAATGTTGAAGGCAGAGAAAGCAAACAAGATTATGGAGCGATTATTTCTTATGATTTCGGCAGGGTAAGAGATAATCACACAGACTGCTGCTTAAAATTAAGCTTTGGCCTTACTAAATATTGTATTTGGGGCGGCATTGGTTTCTCTCTGAAATAAAAAATGGGACAATGATATCAGAATATTTACTTTACTATCATTTTAGTTTCCTCAAGAAGTGTATAAAAAATATTTGAAAGTATGAAAAAAATATCATTTGTATTATTTTCCATTATTCTGTTGTCATGTAATGGAAATAATTCTGTTAGAAATCAAGAAACAATAGATGCAGATTCTATTGCAACTGTTGACACTATAGTAACTCCTCCTATGGAAGAAAAGACCACTCCTAAGGAAGAGAGTAAAACAATTAATAAAGTAAGTAAAAAACGCAAGAGTGAAAATCAGATTGCTGGAATCTATTATTGTCGTAAGAGTGGTGATAGATATATTTTGAATCATGATTATAGCGGTTTGTTCTTACCAAAAACTGGTGAAACTTGTACTATAGAATGGTATAAAACAGGAAATACAGTCTCTGTTACCTTTACAGGAGAAATGGCGTTCCTAGGAACACAAATTCTTAACTATGCTGAAGAGGGACATTTTCTGATTGAAAAATCTGAAATTTATGGCTATCTCAAGTATACTAAGCAATAAGGATTAATGAACTTACGTATGCTAGTAAGTTCTGTTTGGGGCTATGAGACACTACCTATCCAGCCAGTCGGTATCAATGTCGAATAATTCAAACAATCTTCTGCAGAATTTGATTGGCACGGATTCCTCGGTTTGACCGATGAAGTCTTCTTCATGGCTTCTGATATAAGCATCCATATCTTCCTCATTAACAAGGATTGGACCTTTGATGTTTGTAAAGATAAAAGGGTAGCTATCGTCATCTTTTATATTGAAATAAAAATCCCCTAACCCGCTTGAGAAAGTAGGTTGGGGGATTTTTTCTTCTGCCACAGTCTTCGTTCCTATCCTGATTTATTCAGGTTTCCCTGATTTCTTCAGTAAAGGGGCGAGGAACTTGTAGGTATATCCCTTCTGCTGCTTCACCATTTCTTCTGGTGTTCCGGCAAAGAGGAGCTGACCGCCGCCTCGTCCACCTTCCGGACCCATGTCGATGAGCCAGTCGGCGAGTTTGATGACATCGAGATTGTGCTCGATGATAATGACCGTGTTGCCACGATCTACCAGTTTCTGGAGTACATCCATCAGGATGCGGATGTCTTCGAAATGCAGACCGGTTGTCGGTTCATCGAGAATATAGAGCGTCTTGCCCGTATCACGCTTCGAGAGTTCGGTAGCCAGTTTTACGCGCTGACTTTCACCGCCAGAGAGGGTAGTGGAACTCTGTCCTAACCTGATGTATCCGAGACCTACATTCTGTAAAGCCTTGATCTTCTGCAGTATCTGAGGAACATTCTCGAAGAAATCTACCGCCTGGTTGATGGTCATGTCGAGAACATCGGCGATGCTCTTTCCCTTGTATCTTACCTCCAGCGTCTCGCGGTTGTAGCGTTTGCCGTGGCATACCTCACAAGGTACGTAGACATCTGGCAGGAAGTTCATTTCGATGGTCTTATATCCGTTACCCTTACATTCCTCGCATCTTCCACCTTTCACATTGAAGGAGAATCTGCCCGGCTTGTAACCGCGGATCTTTGCCTCGGGAAGTCCTACGAAGAGTGAGCGGATATCGCTGAACACGCCTGTGTAGGTAGCTGGATTGCTGCGAGGCGTTCTGCCAATCGGACTCTGGTCTACATTCACTACCTTGTCGATATTCTCGATACCATCGATGCTCTCGTATGGCATCGGTTTCTTGAGCGAACGGTAGAAATGCTGCGAGAGGATAGGCTGGAGGGTCTCGTTGATGAGAGTAGATTTGCCTGAGCCGCTGACACCCGTTACGACAATGAGTTTGCCGAGTGGAAAATCAACATCCACCCCCTTGAGGTTGTTGCCCGTAGCTCCGTGAATGGTAATATGCTTGCCGTTGCCTTCTCTGCGGAGAGCAGGCACCTCAATAGCCATCTTGCCGTTGAGATACTGGGCGGTGATGGTATCGGTCTTGAGCATCTCCTGGGGTGTGCCCTGGAAGACAACTTCACCTCCCTTGCATCCCGCCTTCGGACCGATATCTACAATCCAGTCGGCAGCCCGCATCATATCTTCATCGTGCTCCACCACAATAACGGTATTGCCCAGGTCGCGAAGTTCCTTCAGACTGTTGAGCAGACGTTCGTTGTCGCGCTGGTGCAGACCGATGCTCGGCTCATCGAGAATATAGAGTACATTGACCAGCTGGCTACCAATCTGAGTAGCCAGACGGATGCGCTGGCTCTCGCCACCCGATAGAGAAGCTGACTGGCGGTTGAGCGAGAGATAATTGAGTCCCACATCGAGGAGGAAGGTAACGCGTGAACGCAACTCCTTGATGATTTCGTGAGCCACCTTCGCTTTCATCGAAGGCAGATGCTGTTCCACTTCTTCGAGCCAATCGCGCAGTTCATCGATGTCAAGACTGGCTACTTCGGATATATTCTTATCCCAGATCTTGAAAGAGAGCGATTCCTTTTTGAGTCGCAAACCATGGCATTCAGGACATTCGATGGTAGAGATAAACTGGTCGGCCCATTTCTTGCCCGCCGCACTCTCATCATCCTCCATCACCTTCTGCAGGTAGTCGATGATGCCATCGTAGGCGCAGAAATAGTCGGTAGAGGTATGCACCTTTTCCTTCTCAATCTTCACGTTTTCGAGCGAACCATAGAGAATTTCCTGCATGGCATCGCCAGGAATCTCACAGATAGGTGTCTTCAGGTTGAGGTCATACTTGCTGAGCAATGATTCTATCTGCCAGAAAATCATCTGCTTCTTGTATTTGCCGAGCGGAGCGATGCCGCCTTCATGGATGCTGAGTTTATTATCGGGAATTACCTTCTTGATATCAATCTGGTTCACCTTTCCCAGACCCTTGCAATGCGGACAGGCACCGTCGGGAGAGTTGAAGGAGAACATGTTAGGAGCTGGATCCTGGTAGGCGATACCCGTTACAGGGTCCATGAGACGCTTGGAGTATGTCTTGGTCTCCTTGGCACCTTTCTCAAGAACCATTACCATGCCGTCGCCCTGTTTCATAGCCGTTGCCACACTCTTGCGGATACGTTCCTCATCCTCTTCCTTCACCACCAGTTTATCGACCACAGCTTCTATATTGTGGTTCTTGTAGCGGTCGGTTTTCATATTGGGAACGATTTCGAGGATGTTGCCGTCGAGTCGCACGTAGAGATACCCCTTTCTGCGCATGCTTTCGAAGAGTTCGCGGTAATGACCCTTGCGCTGGCGTACGAGGGGAGCGAGCAGGAAGATAGCCTTGCCCTTATAATCGCTGAGAATCATGTCGATGACCTGTTCCTCGGTATATTTCATCATCTCCTCGCCACTCTGATAGCTGTAGGCAGTACCGGCGCGGGCATAGAGCAGACGGAGATAATCGTAAATCTCGGTGGTAGTGCCCACGGTAGAGCGGGGATTCTTGTTGGTGGTTTTCTGTTCTATGCTGATGACCGGACTCAATCCCGTAATCTTGTCAACATCCGGGCGTTCCATATTACCCAGGAAGTTGCGGGCATAGGCAGAGAATGTTTCGATATATCTGCGCTGACCTTCGGCAAAGATGGTGTCGAAGGCCAGTGAACTCTTGCCCGAACCCGAGAGTCCGGTAATCACGGTGAGGGAATCACGCGGAATCTCCACATCTATGTTCTTGAGGTTGTGGACCCGTGCGCCCCATACATTTATCTTTTCTTCTGAATTCATATTCCAATTCTGCTAATTGCTGTTTGCCTAATAGTTACTGTTCTGCTCTTCGGTATAACCTCTGAGCAGGTTGACATCACGTTTGATGTTATACACCACGCCATCTGCCCCCTTCGCCTTGACGAGACAGAAGTAGACACCCTCCTTGACCGGTTTTCCGCGGTAGGTGCCATCCCATCCCGTGGCAGGGTCGGTCCATTCATAGAGTTTCTGTCCCCACCTATTATAAATATAGGCGTGGAACTCTTCGATATTCCGGTAACCATCCTTGGGCTTGTAGATGTCGTTGATGCCATCGCCATTTGGAGAGAAGGCATTCGGCATGAGAAGAGAACTGACCTTGGTCGTCTCTTCTGTGTTGTCCTCCTCGTCGTCGTTGACTTCCTGAGCGTGTAATTGACACGTCAAAAGTGGCAACATGATGCAAAGTAATGCTATTTTTCGTCTCATTTCTAAAATAATTTGTGCAAAGATAATAAAAAGATGAGAGATATTGCGTCAGATGCAAGATTTTTTGTATTTTTGCAGATGAAAACATGAAATATTTGAAGATATAGTTAAAAAAATCTTGAGATATGAGACAAAAAATGAGATATTTCCTGCTGCTCGTTGGGCTTCTGCTCAGTGTCAGCATTGGCGCGCAGACTGTAAAATGGCGCGACATTTACACGGTTAAGAAGAAAGATACCATCTTTGGTATCGCCAATAAATATGGATTGAGCCTTCCTGAACTGATGGATGCCAATCCGGAGATGAAGCGTGAGGGATACATGCTGCAGAAGGGAGCTACGCTCTTTATTCCATACGCCAAAGACCAGAAGAATCCTAATCAGGTGAACGGTCAGAAGTCGGGGAATGGGGCAACGGTTCAGAAAACTGCTACAGCTCCGGCAACCTCAAAGGCTGCTGTTGCCAGAAATGCGGTAAAGGTAGGCGTGATGTTACCTTTGCATAATGTTGATGGCGACGGCAAGCGAATGGTGGAGTATTACCGCGGTTTGCTGCTGGCTTGCGAAACTCTGAAGCAGCAGGGCGCCGATATAGATGTGCGTGCCTGGAACGTTCCTATTGATGCTGATATCCGGAATACACTCTTGCAGGAGGGCGCTAACCAATGCGACATCATCTTTGGTCCACTTTATACCAAGCAGGTGACTCCGCTGACCAACTTCTGCAAGACCTACGGCATCAAAATGGTGATTCCGTTCTCTATCAGCGGAGATGATGTAGAAAGAAACAAAGAGATTTTCCAGGTTTATCAGAGCGATGATGCGCTGAATGATGCGACCATCAAGGCATTCCTGAGCCGTTTTACCAATGTGCATCCTATCTTTGTAGACTGCAATGATTCTACTTCGAGAAAGGGCAACTTTACGTTCGGTCTGCGCAAGGAACTGGAACGTAGGAAAATCAATTATAGCATCACCAATGTGAATTCAAGTATCGAGCAGTTTGCCAAGGCTTTCATGCCTTCCAGGCAGAATGTGATAATCCTGAATACGGGACGTTCGCCACAGTTGACTCAGGTATTGAACAAGCTCGACGAATTTGATGCGAAGTATCCGGGTGCAGCCATCTCTCTCTTCGGCTATACCGAATGGCTGATGTATGCCAAGTATAATCTGGAAAGATTCTATAAGTATGATACTTATATCCCTTCCACCTTCTATTATAACCCGAACTCAGCACAGACCAAGGCGCTTGAGAGCCGTTATGAGCGCTGGTTCCATCAGCCTATGATGGTGGCACAGCCAAGATTCGCCATCACCGGTTTCGATCACGGAATGTATCTGATTCAGGGCGTCAAGAGATACGGAAAGAACTTTACAGGTGAGCGCCAGCAGATGACTTACCAGCCTGTGCAGACTCCACTCCGCTTCGAGAAGACCAGTAGAGGAGGATACAAGAACAAGAGTTTCCAGTTGATTCACTATACCTTTAATCATCAGATAGAGGCGGTGAAGTACTAGTTTATAGTTTACAATTTATAGTTTACAATTTATAGTTGATAATGAATAGAAATATTGGGCTGCTGATTCTGATGCTCATCTTCGGAATTCCAGTTTCGGCACAGATAGGAGAACATCGTAGTGATTTCGCCATCGGTTTTAATGGGGGCTATATGATGAGTAGCGTAGGATTCACACCCGAGGTACAGCAGAAGCAGCACGGCGGACTGACGGGCGGTTTCTCGATGAGATATACCTGCGAGAAATATTTCAAGACCATCTGTTCTATCTATGCCGAAGTAAACTATGCGCAGGCAGGATGGGAAGAGGATATCCTGGATATGGAGAATAATCCGGTGATTATCACCGAAACCAAAGAGGCGATGGCTTACAAGCGTACCATCAACTATATTCAGGTGCCAATCTTTGCGCATCTGGCATGGGGTAGGGAGACAAGAGGACTGAATATCTTCGTGAATGCCGGTCCGCAGTTTGGTCTCTATCTGAGTGATTCGCAGAAGACCAACTTCTCGGTAGAGCACATGCCGGCAACCGACAATAACCGTGTAAGTCCGGTGGTGGCTCAGGATACGATGGCAGTCAAGAACAAACTCGATTATGGTATCGCCCTGGGTCTGGGTGCTGAATACAGTATTCCGAAGGTGGGGCATTTCCTTGCCGAAGCCCGATACTACTATGGTCTGGGAAATATCTATGGTGCTTCTAAGCGTGATTATTTCGGAAAGAGTAACTACGGACAGATTGTTCTGAAACTCTCTTATCTCTTTGATATCACCAGAACGAAGAACGTGAAACGGAAATAGATGATAATTAATAATTGATAATTAATAATGATAACGGGTTTATCATTTATGTTTTAAAGAAAATGAGTACAACAGAAAAAATGCAGATGAAATTGAGCGACTCTAAGTCAGCTCGCTGGACCGCCCTCCTCATCGTGAGTGTCACGATGATGTTCGGTTACTTTTTTACAGATGTGATGTCTCCACTGGAGCCTCTCTTGACAGCAGCCAAGGGAGCAGAGAATGGTCTCGGACTCGGATGGAATTCGGATGAATACGGCTTCTTCTCTGGAGCTTACGGATACTTCAATGTGTTCCTACTGCTCCTCTTCTTCGGTGGTCTTATCCTCGATAAGTTTGGCATCCGTTTCACTGGTATCCTTTCTACCGTCCTGATGTTTGGTGGAGCCTTGTTGAAGTGGTATGCTTTAGGTCATGAGTTTGACGGAACGGTTGCTGTACCATTCTTTGGTACTTACAGTACGCAAGTAGTGATAGCTGCTCTTGGCTTTGCCATCTATGGTGTAGGATGCGAGATATGCGGTATCACAGTGAGCAAGGTTATCGTCAAGTGGTTTACGGGCCATGAGTTAGCTCTGGCAATGGGTGTACAGGTTGCTACGGCTCGTTTGGGAACTGCTGCAGCCCTGAGTGCTTCTCTTCCTTTTGCCAAGGCAATGGGTGGAGTATCTGCTTCTGTTGCTTTGGGCGCTGTATTGCTTTGCGCTGGTGTACTGGTTTATCTGGTTTATTGCGTGATGGACAAGAAGGAGGATGCTTCTGTGGCAGCTGTGGCTACTGAGCCGGAAGAAGGTTTCAAGTTCTCTGACTTGGGAGGTCTTTTCAAGACAATAGGTTTCTGGTATGTGGCTGTACTTTGTCTGATGTTCTATGCAGGCGTATTCCCATTCCTTAAGTTTGCTACCAAGCTGATGATTTTCAAGTATGGTGTGGATGCTAATATGGCAGGTCTGATTCCTGCAATGTTGCCTTTCGGTACCATCTTCCTCACACCGCTCTTCGGTAGTATATACGATAAGTATGGCAAGGGTGCCACGCTGATGATTATCGGCAGTTGCCTCCTGACCTTTGTGCACGTCATGTTTGCCCTGCCAATCAACTCTTGGGTGCTTGCCATCGTGCTGATGCTCATCCTGGGCATCGCATTTGGACTGGTACCATCAGCCATGTGGCCATCTGTGCCAAAGATTATTCCAATGAAACTCTTAGGAACTGCATACGCTCTTATCTTCTACATCCAGAACATCGGACTGGCTCTCATTCCGGTATGGATTGGTAAGGTAAACCAGGCGAATACCGCAGCCGACGGCACCATCGACTATACCCAGACGATGACTATCTTTGCCGGTTTCGGAGTAGTAGCCATCCTCATCGCTTTCCTCCTCTTGTTTGAAGATAAGAGAAAGGGATATGGTTTGCAGAAGCCTAATGTGAAATAAGTGAAGAGCGAAGAACAAAGAGCAAATTGAGTGAAGAGTAACAAACGAAGAGTGTAGAATCCGTTTGCTCTTTGTTCTTCTAAATCTTTGAAAGTATAATTTTTAAAAGAAAGGAAATAACCATGAATGCGACACCTGAATCATTGATTAAGGACTATGCTGACCCGATAGAGCAGCAGGAGATTGACAAGTTTGTATGTTCTGAGATGGGCAGACAGATACACCGGTATATCAAGGGTATGTCGGGTACCAAGCAAGCTATGTTGAAATTTGAGGAAAGGCTAGCCAGCCTCTCTGTACCAGAGAAGGAGAAGGCGATAGCCAAGTATATTGATCTGAACAGAAAAGCATTGGATGGTCTTGACTTGAAGATGATTCTGGTCCGTTCGGTAGCCAATTATTGTGACACCTTCCAGTATATGCTGGATTTTGTCAACGATAAGCGCAAGATGGTTTTCTATTACCAGCGCATCAAGGCGAAATACATTCAATATCATGAAGTATTTGAGCAGGATGGAAAGTTCGGTATGAAAGATCATCAAGGCAACATCTTACTCTCGCCAACTTATGATTTCTTGCGCACCTGCTACATTTATAATGATGACTTGAGCATCATGCCGGTAATAGCTGAGAAGAATGGCAAGATGGGACTGGTAATGCCGGATGGTAACGATACGGTAGTGGCGGATTTCCTTTACGACGAAATTTGCTTGCGTGATGAATATCCTTACTTCGAAACATCCCGTGAAGGTATCAGTGGCTTTATTGATAAGTTTGGAAACTTTGTTAATGGTTAATAGTTAACAGTTTATAGTTAATAGAGAAAGGGCAATCAGATTGGGATGAACCAACTGATTGCCCCTTTTTACTTTCGTTGCTATGAGCAACTTGGTTTTATCTATTTTTCTCTCGTCTTCAAAACCTAGTGAAGAAAAGCAAAAGAATTCTTCACTCTTCACTATTCGTTCTTCACTTACTTTATCCCAAGTACTTCATCAAGATTTTGATCTTACCGCTATCACGGAGCTTGATGATACTCTTTTCGCGAATCTGGCGAACACGCTCACGGGTAAGGTTGAACTCGCTGCCGATTTCCTCCAAACCCTTCTCGTGGCAACCGATACCATAGCAGTAGCACAGAATCTTGCGCTCACGGTCTTTCAATACAGAATTGAGAACGCGGTCAAGCTCGCTCGCCATAGACTCGAAGTCTACACCCTTGTCGGTACGGCTGTCATCACCCGAAGCCATCACGTCGACCATCGCATTGTCATCATCGTCGCTACCGAATGGAGCATCGATACTCATGTGGTGATTATCTGCCTTGATAGTCTGGTCGATTTTGCTTTCTTCCATCTTTGTGATTTGAGCGAGCTCAGCAACAGAAGGTTTGCGCTGGTTCTCCTGCTCAAACTTACTGATTTCTGCACTAATCTTACTCAATGCACCTACCTGGTTCAAAGGCAGGCGAACGATACGGCTCTGCTCGGCAATAGCCTGCAGGATGCTCTGACGAATCCACCATACGGCGTATGAGATAAACTTAAAGCCGCGGGTCTCGTCAAACTTTTCAGCAGCCTTTACCAAACCGATATTACCCTCGTCGATGAGGTCGGTAAGAGAAAGGCCTTGGTGCTGATATTGCTTAGCAACAGATACAACGAAACGAAGGTTTGCTTTTACCAATTTCTCCTTGGCACGTTCTCCCTCACGACCGCCTTTGCGAATCTTCTGGGCAAGTTCGATTTCTTCATCGATAGAGACCATAGGCTCTCTACCAATCTCCACCAAGTACTTGTCGAGTGCTTCACTGGAACGGTTGGTTATACTCTTACTAATCTTAAGTTGTCTCATAAATATCCTTTTACCTTTCTATTTAGAATTTTTTGAAGTATTTTTGTGTATCCCGAAACCTCCTCATGGTTTCGGGATGCAAAGGTACGAAAAAAAATGCAATTACGTTGTAATATAAACGGATTTTTTTAATCTGATTTGTCTGTTTTTTAGAATTTTAGCCGGTTCCTAGTAGAAAAATGCTATGTGAAGTGCGCTTTTTGGTGCAATAAGTTTGAAATATGGAATAATTTATGTATCTTTGCACAAAAATTGCGAGAAAAGAATAACTAAATAATAAAATAACAACAAAACAAAAAATTATGTTTGAGAATCAACCAAAAGGTCTGTGGGCCTTAGCTTTGGCAAACACGGGTGAGCGTTTCGGCTATTACACCATGCTTGCTGTGTTCTTGCTTTATTTGCAGGCCAACTTCGGTTTTGAAACCGGATTGGCAAGTACTATTTATTCTACATTCCTGATGATGGTTTATTTCCTTCCTATCATCGGTGGTATCGCAGCCGACAAGTTTGGCTTTGGACGTATGGTTACCACAGGTATCTTCATCATGTTCATTGGCTATCTTGTTCTCTCGCTTCCTCTTGGCAAGGACACCGTTGCCATTGCTGCCATGGGCATTTCACTTATCCTCATCGCTTTGGGTACTGGCTTGTTCAAAGGTAATCTGCAGGTGATGGTAGGCCGTCTCTACGACGAGCCACAGTATGCCAGCAACCGTGATTCCGGTTTCTCGCTCTTCTATATGGCTATCAACATCGGTGCTATGTTTGCTCCTACTGCTGCCATCAAGATTATGAAGTGGGCGCAGGAGAGCCTGAGCGTGTCGGTGGAAGATTCATACCACTTCGCATTCGCCGTGGCATGTGCTTCGCTTATTGTTAGTATCGCTATCTACTATGCCTTCAGCTTTACATACAAGCATGTTCTTGCTTCTGAGACCAAGAGTAAGGATGATAAGACTTCTGCCAAGGAGACAAACGAACTTTCTAAGGCTGAGACCAAGGAGCGCATCATCTGCCTCTGTCTCGTATTCGCTGTGGTTATCTTCTTCTGGATGGCTTTCCATCAGAACGGTAATACATTGACACTCTTTGCCCGCGATTATACACAGAAGACTTCAGAGGGTCTGCAGTCAATGGCATTCGACGTTACCAACCTCGTAGCCTGCATCTTCGTGGTCTACGGTTGTTTCGGTCTGGCACAGAGCAAGACTGGCAAGGGTAAGGGCATCTCTCTTGGCGTCATCGTTGCTGCCATCGCTTTCCTCTTCTACAAGTACAGCAACCTTGAAGGTGCCGTAGATGTTGAGGCTCCTATCTTCCAGCAGTTCAACCCATGCTATGTAGTGGCATTGACACCAGTGAGCGTTGCTTTGTTCTCATGGCTCCACAAGATTGGCAAGGAGCCTACATCGCCAGAGAAGATAGGTTTGGGTATGCTCGTTGCTGCTCTCGGTTTTGTATGGATGGCTGTAGGTTCTATGGGTTTGGAGCTTCCTTTGACACAGGGCGATCCTGCTACAGAGGGTACACGTGTAAGTGCTAACCTCCTCATCTCTACATACCTCATCCTTACATTCGCAGAGCTTCTGCTTTCTCCAATCGGTATTTCGTTTGTATCGAAGGTAGCTCCTCCAAAGTATGCTGGTTTGATGATGGGTCTCTGGTTCGGTGCAACAGCCATCGGTAACCAGTTGGTTATGATTCCTGGCATCATGTGGGGTCAGAACTTCAACCTCATTGCCATCTGGGGTGTTCTCGCAGGTATCTGTCTGGTTTCAGCTCTCTTCATCTTCTCTATCATCAAGAAGTTGAATCGCGTAAGCTAAATCTTAGAATTATAATATATAAAAAAGGCTTGCTTCATTTTTCAAAGCAAGCCTTTTTTATATGTTATTTCTTCAACCACTTGTCTAACCATCCGAAGAAGGTGCGCTGCCAGAGCACGCCGTTCTGTGGCTTCAATACCCAGTGGTTCTCATCAGGATAGATGAGGAGCTCGGCTGGGATGCCACGCATGCGGGCTGCATTGAAGGCGCCCATGCCCTGGTTGGCATTGATACGGTAATCCTTTTCGCCGTGGATGCAGAGGATTGGAGTATCCCACTTGTCTACAAACTTATGAGGACTGTTCTCGTAAGTCTTCTTGGCGTTGGCACTCTGGTCCTTGTTCCAGTAAGCATCCTCGTATTCCCAGTTAGAGAACCAAGCCTCCTCGGTATCGGTGTACATGCTCTCCAGGTTGAAAGCACCATCGTGAGCGAGGAATGCCTTGAAACGCTTGTTGTGATGACCGGCGAGATAGTATACAGAGAAACCACCGAAGCTGGCACCGACACAACCCAGACGATCCTTGTCTACGTAAGGAAGATTGTTGGCAGCATCATCAATAGCTGAAAGATAATCGTTCATGCACTGGCCTGTCCAGTCGCCAGAAATCTCTTCGTTCCATGCGCTTCCGAAACCAGGGAGACCGCGGCGGTTTGGCAATACGACTACATAACCGTTGGCTGCCATGATCTGGATGTTCCATCGGTAGCTCCAGAACTGGCTTACCGGACTCTGAGGACCACCCTCGCAGAAGAGAAGGGTAGGGTACTTCTTGTTGGCATCGAAATTAGATGGCAACATGATCCATACCAGCATCTGCTTGCCGTCGGTAGTCTTTACCCAACGCTGCTCACACTTGCCCAGATTCAACTGGTTCAGAATATGGTCGTTCTCGCAGGTAATCTGCTCTACCTTGGTACTCTTGGCATCCTTGCCTGGAGTTACGATGTAGATATCAGTAGGATGACTCATGCTAGCCTTGGTAGCGAGAAGCTTGTTGCCGTTGTTGGCAAGCGAGATGCTTCCGTAGTCAGCCCACTCGTTGGTAATCTGCTTTACTTCGCCCTTGAAGTTAGCCTGATAGAGATTCAGGGTTCCGTGCCATACACCGATGAAGCTGAGGCTCTTGTTGTCCTTGTTCCATACGAAGCCCTCTACGTTAGAGTCGAACTTCTCTGATACATAGTTCTTCTTGCCGGTAGCGAGTTCATAAACACAGAGGCGGTTGCGGTCGCTCTCGTAGCCATCGCGGGCCATGCTCTGCCAAGCGATGTACTTACCGTCAGCAGAGAACTGAGGGTTCACGTCGTAACCCGGATTGTTCTTCAGATTCTCAGGAGCGTTGACAGCCTGGTTCTTCATGCTCTTGGTAGCATCAATCTTAGGCTCTACATAGCCAGCCTCCTTGCAGAGGTTCTTTGTCTCGCGCGTACCTATATTATATAGGTAGATATCAGAATCGGTAGAGATGGCATACTGAACGCCCTCCTTCTTACGGCAGGTATAGGCGATGGTCTTGGAATCAGGGCTCCATGCCAGCTGCTCGATGCCTCCGAATGGTGCCATAGGGCATTCGAATGGCTCATCCTTCAGGATGTCTTCGCCGGCATTGATGGTACCGTCTTCAGCCACATCAGCCACGAAAGGATGGAGAAGGCTCTCTACGTAGTGGTCCCAGTGGCGATAGTTCATATCAGTTACGAGACGGCCGGTAGCCAATGGAAGATCAGAAGGATTCTCCTTGATGGTTCCGTGGTAAGGGAGTTCCTTGATGAGGATCACCTTCTTGCCGTCAGGAGAGAAGCGGAAGCCCTGGATGCCCAACTTGTCGTTGGTGAGCTGTTTTCTGCCTGTACCGTCAGGGTTCATGCTCCAGAGCTGTCCGTCGCGGATGAAGGCAATCTTCTGTCCGCCCTGAATCCAGGCAGCATCTGTTTCGCTCTTTGCATCGGTGGTCAATGCCTTCTGGTTCTTGCCGTTGGCATCCATGATGAAGAGCATCTGATGACCCTTGTTCTCCTTTACACTGTAGTAACCCACCTGGTACACCACCTGCTTGCCGTTAGGCGAAGCTTCGGCGCCACCGATACGTCCCATTGCCCAGAGAGCCTCAGGAGTCATCAGGTGGTTTTCTACCTTGATGTCATTTTTCTGAATCATAGTCTGTGCATCAGCTGCTGTGCCCATCGTGAGAGCCGCAGCAGCTAAAATCATAGCTTTAATCATGTTTCTATTTTTACTGTTATAATGTTGCTTTGTTGTTATGTATCCTATTTGTCTTAAATCTGATCCAAAGCCTGCTTGATATCATCGAGGATGTCTTCTACATCTTCGATACCTACAGAGAGGCGAATCAGATCTGGCGCAACACCTGCTTCCTTCAGCTGCTCTTCGCTGAGCTGGCGGTGGGTGTGACTGGCTGGATGGAGCACACAGGTGCGGGCATCGGCTACATGGGTTACGATGTTGATCATGTCGAGAGAATCCATAAACTTGATGGCTGTCTCGCGATCTCCCTTCAATCCGAAGGCAATAACACCGCAGGTGCCGTTTGGCATATACTTCTGGGCAAGCGCATGATACTCATCGCCCTCCAGACCGCTATAATGAACCCAAGCCACACGCTCATCGTTCTGCAGGAACTCTGCTACCTTCTGTGCATTTGCACAATGCTGGCGCATACGGAGGTGGAGACTCTGAAGACCGAGGTTGAGGATGAACGAATTCATTGGGGCAGGGATGCTGCCGAGATCTCGCATCAGCTGAGCTACGAGTTTGGTGGTGTAACCCATCTTGCCGAAAGCCTTCACATAGGTCAGACCATGGTAGCTGTCATCCGGTGTGCAGAGACCTGGGAACTTATCAGCATGAGCCATCCAGTCGAAGTTGCCGCTGTCTACTACAACGCCACCTACCTGTGAAGCGGTACCATCCATATACTTGGTCGTACTGTGGGTAACGATGTCGGCACCCCATTCGAATGGGCGGCAGTTGATAGGCGTAGCGAAGGTGTTGTCAACGATGAGAGGCACCCCATTCTTGTGAGCAATGCGTGCAAACTTCTCGATGTCGAGTACTGCGCAGCCCGGGTTGCTGATGGTTTCGCCGAAAACAACCTTGGTGTTAGGGCGGAAAGCCTTCTGGATTTCTTCTTCGCTATCGTTCGGATTCACGAAAGTACACTCAATGCCGAGCTTCTTCAGGGTTACGCCGAAGAGATTGAAGGTACCACCATAAATCTCATTAGATGTAACGATATGGTCGCCCGCTTCGCAGATGTTGAACACAGCATAGAAGTTGGCAGCCTGACCGCTGCTGGTTAATACGGCTCCCACGCCACCTTCGAGTTCGGCAATCTTCTTAGCCACAACATCGTTGGTAGGGTTCTGGAGACGGCTATAGAAGTAGCCTTCCTTCTTCAGGTCGAAGAGCATAGCCATCTCCTCAGAGTTGTCATACTTGAAAGTAGTGCTTTGATAAATTGGCACTTCAATCGGTTCGCCGTTCTTTGGCTCATAGCCTCCCTGCACGCAGATAGAGGCGGTACGTAAATTCTTTTTCATTTGTCGGTTATGTTTTCTTTTAAACTTCATGTTTTTGCGATATGACATGTTATGCTGCCCATTGCAAGATGCAAAGATACGGCAAATCCTTGAGAATTAAGAATAATTTGCGTAAAACATTGTTCTATAGCCAGTTTTTTTTGTACTTTTGCAGTCAAATTTGCAAAATAATAGCGATATAGTTTTATTTAAAGTAGTATGAAGATAGGTTTTGATAACGAGAAGTATCTGAAGATTCAGTCAGAACACATCAAGGAGAGAATCTCACAGTTTGACGGAAAGCTTTACCTCGAATTGGGCGGTAAACTTTTTGACGATCATCATGCCAGCAGAGTTTTGCCGGGTTTCCAGCCTGACAGCAAACTGCGCATGTTCCAGAAAATCAGCGATAGCATCGAGATTGTTATCGTGATTAGTGCAGCCGATATAGAGAAGAACAAGAAGCGTGCCGACTTGGGCATTACATACGATGAGGACGTGTTGCGCCTTCGTGGTGAGTTCCAAAACCGTGGTTTCATGGTGGGTTCTGTTGTCATCACTCATTATAATGGCCAGCCTGCCGCCATCGCCTTCAAACAGCGTCTGGAGCGCGAGGGCATCAAGACTTACTGCCATTATCTCATCGAGGGCTATCCTCATAACGTGAGTCTGATTGCCTCTGACGAGGGCTTCGGTCAGAACGATTATGTTGAAACAGAGCGTCCGCTGGTTATTGTTACTGCGCCGGGTCCTGGCAGCGGTAAGATGGCGGTTTGCCTGAGTCAGCTTTATAATGAGAACAAGCGTGGTGTGCGTGCCGGTTATGCCAAGTTTGAGACATTCCCTGTGTGGAATCTCCCATTGAAGCATCCTGTGAACATCGCATACGAGGCTGCTACTGCCGATCTGAACGATGTGAATATGATTGACCCGTTCCATCTGGAGGCTTACAACAAGATAGCCATCAACTATAACCGTGATGTAGAGATTTATCCTGTGCTCAATGCGCTGTTCGAGGGTATCTATGGTAGCAATCCATACAAGTCGCCTACGGATATGGGTGTGAACATGGTAGGTTTCTGTATCTCTGATGATGAGGCTTGCTGCGAGGCATCCAAGAATGAGATTGTCCGCCGTTACTATGCGGCTACCAACAAGATGGCGGCTGGTGCTTGCAATGAAGATGAGATCAATAAGATTCAGATGCTCTTCAATCAGGCTAAGATTACTACTGATTACCGCAAGGTGACGGTAGCTGCCAAGAATCATAAGAAGGAAACGGGGCATACCTCTTCTGCCATTGAGTTGGAGGATGGTACCATTATTTGCGGTCATAGCAGCGAGTTGCTGGGCTGTAGTGCCGCCTTGCTCCTGAATGTTACCAAGCAGTTGGCAGGCATCGACCATGAATTGAAGCTGATTCCTCAGTCGATGATTGAGCCTATCCAGCATACCAAGGTGAATTATCTCGGTGGTCACAATCCTCGTCTTCATACGGATGAGGTTTTGGTAGCTCTTTCTGTTCTTTCAGAGAATGATGAGAACTGCAAGAAGGCATTGGAGCAGTTGCCTAAGCTTCGCGGCTGTCAGGCTCATTGCACCGTGATGCTGAGTGATGTAGACCAGAAAATCTTCAAGAAGCTCGGTGTCAGCATCACCTGCGAGCCTGTGTTGAAGAAGTAAATTTGGGTTGGATACTATTGAAGAAGCAAATTTGCTTTAAACAATATACCCCCGAAAAGTTATAGTTAATCTCGTAGATTGATTAATTATACCTTTTCGGGGGTGTTTGTTTTTATTTTATACAGAAACATTATCTTAATGCCATAACTCTGCTGAGAATCAGTTTCTTGTATTCCTTCTTCATGCTGTCCGGCAGGAAGGAGGCTTCTATCAGGTCGAGCCATTTCACGATGGATCGGCGGAACTTTTTGGCGATGTTGTTGATTACCTTGTCGCTGAGGCCCGAGGCGGTCATTACCTTGACGAAATCAGATTTCTGAATCTTTCTCTTTCTTCCGTTGAGTGTCAGGGCGAGTTCCTCGGTATCTTCTGGCATCACAATCTTCGTGCAGAGGAGGTCGTAGGCTGGGGTTAAGCCATAACCCAACTTGCGGTTGTTGTATAGCGAGAAGTTCTTGAGGTGCATGTCTGCGTTGCCCGTGATCCATGAGAAGATGACCACTTCCCAATAGTTCACGAGGTCGAGCTGCGAGAAGGCGGAATACTTCTTGATGAGTCTGGCTACCTGCTCGTAGGAACCTTTATATTTGTATTCGGTAAGGCGCTCTGACAGCTGACACATATCTTCCATCGGAACCTTTTGTCCATCATCCAGTCGGTCTATTCTCCGGGTGATATAACAGAGTTCACCATCGGCAAAGCGAATCAGTCCGTGGGGAACCACAGCTATCTTGGCGGCTTCGGCGAGATGCATCGTGAGGTCTTCTATTTCCGGTAGACAGCGGTAGCGGTCGGTTTGTGGCTTGAGGATATATTTTCCCCAAAGACCTACGATGGTGAAGCGGGATGGTTCGTTCTTTCCGCCCGGATTTACATCGAGCGAGAGCTTCGCCTGCACACCGGTGAGGGTGGTCTGGGCACGCACTACCTGTTTTGCCAGGTCGCTAATTTCCTTTCTAACGTAGGGTAGGACAGGGGCTTCCTTGGTGCCGAAGAGCTTGCGTGCGCAGGCGGGATGGTAATCTACCTGACCAGGTTTGAGCGGTTTATAACAATATAGACATTTCTCCATATCTTATTCTCCTTTCTGTTTATGGGGTGAACCATTCATTTCTTCTGCTGGAGATTCGTTTGTAGGAATCACGCTTACTGCTCCGATGCAATCCTTGCAGCAGGCAAGGAGGAGCGACATTCTGTCGCGCTGGTTGATTTTCCAACTGCTTTCTGCAATGTTCAGCAGCCAGCCTTCGGGGATTAATCCATCGAAGAATGGAAACAGCACGGTATCGTGGTAGGGCTCATCGGATAAGGGAAGCGTCAGACTTACGGCTTCCGCACCATCCGATGCCAGATAATCTGAATCATAGGCGAAGGTAAAGCCTGTCTCGTCTTCCGTCAGCAGACCTACGTATTGGTCGTAGAGATATATTTTTCCTTGTTTCATGATATTTTATTTTTATTCTTTTTTGATAGGAACGGGGCCTATTTCCTGACCGAACAGGAGGAGGACCTGATTTACTTTATCGAGTCGCAATGTTTCCTTTCCCTGTTCCAGTTCTCTTACGAATCTGAGTCCTACGCCCGATTTCGCTGCCAGATCTACTTGCGTCAATCCGAATTGCTTGCGCATTTCCTTGACGTATGATGATAATGTATTGCTCATATTCTTGTTGTTTTATACCCTATCGGGTAATATTATATATGGGACAATATTATATTATACCCTTTCGGGGGCAAATATACGAATAAAAAATGAAAATACCCCCGAAAAGGTATAATTTATAATATCATTTAACAAATTATACCTTTTCGGGGACAAAAAAAGCGTAATGAACCCCTTTTTCAGGTAATCCATTACGCTTTCATTTTTATCTGGTAATCTTTATTTTCCGAGATTGTTCTTTTTCTCGTTCAGTTCTGCCTGCTTGCGCATCATCTCTTCCTGCTGCTTGCGCTGCATCTCCTGGAGAGCCTGCATTCTTGCCATCAGGCCGCTTGCCTTCTTAGGGTTGTTCTTGTTCTCCTGATAGCGCTTTTCAAGGATGGCGAGGAGTTTCTCGTCGTCGGTAGTCTTGCGCAGGGTCCACATGATAGCGGCACTGAAGAACAATGAGATGAAGTAGTAGAAGTTCAGACCGGCTGAGTAGTCATTGAACATGAAGAAGAACATCAATGGCATGAGATACATCATCCACTGCATCATCTTCATCTGCTCTGCCTGCTGACCTACCATCTGGTCGCGCTGCTGACGCATGGTCATCCAAGAGTACAACAGGTTGGCTACACAGAACAGGATACAGGTCAAACTCAAGTGGTCGCCAATGAGCCAGATATTGGTGTTCCATTCGATGATTGGGTCGAAGGTACTCAAGTCGTTCATCCACAAGAACTTCTCACCACGAAGCTGGATGGCATTAGGCACGAAGTTGAACATCGCAACCCAAACCGGCATCTGAATCAGCATAGGCAAGCAACCGGATAATGGGCTTACACCATACTTGGCATATTCCGCCATCATTGCCTGCTGCTTCTGCATCTGGTCCTCAGGCTTGTTATACTGAGCCGTAGCAGCTTCGAGTTTTGGTTTCAGCACGCGCATCTTGGCTGAACTCATGTAGCTCTTCTTTACCATAGGGTAGGTGATGAGCTTGAGGAGCAAGGTGATGAGAATCAATACGATACCCATTGGGAATACGTTGCTCAACCAGTCGAATACGTAGAGTGTGAAGAAACGGTTGATCCAGCGGATGATAGGCCATCCCAGATATACGAGCTTCTGGAATTCCAAGTCCTTGCCGAAGGTACTTTCCTTCTCGGTATTCTTCAGAATCTGGAAGTCGTTAGGACCGAAGTAGAACTCAAACTCAGATGCCTTCTTACCGGTTGGGTCGAAAGCAGTCTTCATCTTAGCCTGGAACTGCTTCAGATAGCCCGAACCCTTCTCCTGAGGGATAGATGTCATGAAAGCATCCTTCTCGAAGTTATCCTTTGCTACGATAATGGCAGAGAAGAACTGGTTCTTGAAAGATACCCAGTCGATGGTTTCTTCTATCTTCTCGTCAATCTTCTCGCTACCCTCGTTGAGGTGGTCGGTACCGCCTTCTGCATTATGGTAGGTGAGGGTAGTGTAACGGTTTTCGAACATGAAACCACGTTCCTGCTGGCGTGCCTTGTCGCTCCAGTCAACATCCATCTTATTATAATTAGGTGAGAACAGACCCGCCATGCCATTTGCCTGAAGGCTCATGTGCAGCATGTAGTCATTGCCCAATGTATAAGTCAGGGTGAGCGTCTTGCCTTCACCAGCCACAGCGGTCATGGTTACAGACTTGTCGGTCACGTTGGATGGAGTGAAGTAGAGATCGCTGGTGATGATGTTGGCCTCCTTAGCCTCGAGCATGAACTTGAGGCTCTGGTCGTTACCGTCGAAGAGGGTTACGTCCTTGGCATCTGCCGAACCGTCTTTCACCTGCAGGTTGTGTCCCACATAGCCCTTGATGACAGCCTTCTCTACAGTAGCACCCTTGGTGTTGAGTGTTAATTCTACCTTCTCGTTTTTCAATACAATCTTCTTAGCCTGGCCTTTGAGTGCCGAATAGAAGAGGGCGGTTGAGTCTGCCTCAACCTTTGCTTTGGCATCAGCCTGGCGCTTAACAGCGGCAGCCTTGCTGGCCTTTTCCATCTCGGCATGTTTAGCCTTGGCGATGGAGTCCTGAACGAATGCCGTTCTCTGTTCTTCGGCAGATGGCTGGTTATACCAGCTAAAGCCAATCAGCACTACGGCAATCAGGAGGAAACCGATAATGTTGTTCTTGTTCATTTTTAAAATTTGAAATTAAAGGAGTAAAGGGGATCACTCCTTTAACTCCTAATATTTACTTTTTGTTTTCTATTGCTGTCTTTACGAAATCCATGAAAAGTGGATGTGGTTTCAGCACCGTACTCTGGTATTCAGGATGATACTGTGTACCTACGTACCACTTCATGCCTGGGATTTCTACGATTTCTACCAGGTCGCTCTCAGGGTTTCTACCTACGCACATCATGCCGTTCTTCTCAAATTCCTGCTGGAACTCGTTGTTGAACTCATAGCGGTGGCGATGGCGTTCCTGAATATGCTCCTTCTTATAGATATTGAACACGCGTGAACCCTGTTTCAGCACACACTCGTAAGCGCCGAGACGCATGGTTCCACCCATGTTTGATATGTTCTTCTGTTCCTCCATGATGTCGATGACATTGTGTGGAGTCTTCTCGTCCATCTCGCGTGAGTTGGCATCCTTGTAGCCCAATACGTTGCGGGCAAACTCGATGACCATCATCTGCATACCCAGGCAGATGCCGAAGGTAGGGATATCGTGTGTGCGGGTATAGTGGGCGGCGATAATCTTGCCCTCGATGCCTCGCTGACCGAAGCCTGGGCAGATGACGATACCGTCCTGTCCCTTCAGCTGTTCAGCCACGTTCTCTTCTGTGAGATATTCTGAGTTGATGAAGGTAATCTTCACCTTATGGTCGTTGTAGGTACCGGCATGCGAGAGACTCTCGCGGATACTCTTGTATGCATCCTGCAGGTCGTACTTGCCTACGAGACCGATGTTTACCACCTCTGTAGCCTTGTTTCTGCGGTCGAGGAAAGTTCTCCAAGGACCCAGCGCTGGTGTTTCGCCGATAGGCTCGCCCATCTTGCGGAGGATGGCGGTGTCGAGGCCCTGGTTCTGCATGTTTACAGGCACCTCGTAGATGCTAGGAAGGTCTTCGCTCTGAATCACGCAGTCCAGGTCTACGTTACAGAAGCTTGCTACCTTCTTCATGATTCCCTCTTCGAGATGTTTCTCGGTGCGGAGAATCAGGATATCTGGCTGAATACCTACGCTCTGCAGTTCCTTCACAGAGTGCTGTGTAGGCTTTGTCTTCAACTCGCCTGCTGCCTTCAGATAAGGCACATAGGTAAGGTGAACGTTGATGGCGTTCTTGCCCAGTTCCCATTTCAGCTGTCGGATAGCTTCCATGTATGGGGCACTCTCGATGTCGCCGATGGTTCCGCCAATCTCGGTAATCACGAAGTCATAGTGATACTTCTTGCCGAGCAGCTTCACGTTGCGCTTGATCTCGTCGGTGATGTGAGGCACCACCTGGATGGTTCTTCCGAGATAATCGCCACGACGTTCCTTGTCAATGACTGCCTTGTAGATACGACCTGTGGTGAGAGAATTCGCTTTCGTAGTCTGAATGCCGGTGAATCGCTCGTAGTGTCCGAGGTCGAGGTCGGTCTCCATACCATCTACCGTTACGTAGCACTCACCATGCTCATACGGGTTCAGCGTACCCGGGTCGATGTTGATGTATGGGTCAAACTTTTGGATAGTAATGTTGTAACCTCTTGCTTGAAGAAGTTTACCGATGGATGAAGATATGATTCCTTTACCCAAAGAAGAAACCACACCACCAGTTACGAAGATGTACTTTGTTTCAGCCACGATATTTATAATTTAAATTAGAATAATTTGGCTGCAAAGTTACGACATTTTTGTGAAATGAGCAAAAATATTCCTAATAAAGGGCATAGATTTATGAATTATTTATTACCTTTGTGCCCAAATTTATAAAATTAAGGTATGAAAATAAAATTTGGATTACTCGTTCTTGCGTTTCTTTCGGCTCTGACACCTGTTTCTGCCCAGCGCAAATTGAAGAAGGTGGAGCCCGAAGAGGCATCGAAGAACAGGTTGGCTGAAATCTATGCTGACTCGCTCTTGATGTGCCGTCAGCGCATCGATTCCATGAAGATGGATTCCGGGGACAGCAGATATGCCCAGCTCTTTACGCCGCTCACCTTCTATCATGGGCCGGCAGCCCGCATGTTGCGACTCAAGCCTCAGGATGGGGTGAAGGATTCGCTCGGAACGATGCTCGACCAGACGCTGATGGAGGTATATCTCAAGCGTCCCGACCTGGTGCGCAATACTGAGTCTCATCTCAAGGAGGTGGGGGCACCGCTGGCTGCGCAGAGCAAACCGAAGAAGAATCATCCTGACATCGTAGAGCAGGTGGCTCCGAAGGCGATTGAGGTGGATGCGGCGCCGATGGACATCGTCATCACCCGTCCTAACTTCTGGACCATAGGGGGCGATTATTATCTGCAGTTCCTGCAAAACTATGTTTCTGACAACTGGTATAAGGGTGGTGAGAGCAATTATTCGGTGCTCGGAAGAGTGACGATGTTTGCCAATTACAATAACAAGCAGAAGCTAAAATGGGATAATAAGGTGGAGATGCGCCTGGGTTATCAGACTTCGAAGGGTGATACGGTTCATACGCTGAAAACGAGCGACGATATGATCCGATACACCGGAAAACTCGGTCTGCAGGCTTCCAGGAAATGGTATTATACCATCCAGCTGATTGGCCAGACTCAGTTTACGCATGGTTACAAGAGTAATGACAAGACGGTTTATTCCGATTTCTTCTCGCCATTCAATCTGAACCTCTCTGTCGGTATGGATTATAATGTAGACTGGTTCAATCACCGCCTGAAGGGTAGTGCCCATCTGGCTCCTCTGGCTTTCAACTGGAAGTATGTGGGCAGAGCGTCGCTGGCTACGCGCTACGGACTGGATGAGGGGAAGCATGGCATGACCGATTACGGTTCTGAGTGTACCTTCGACCTGTCGTGGCAGATAGCGGATAATATCAAGTGGAAGACCCGTCTCTGGGGATACACCACTTACAAGCGTGCTGAAATAGAGTGGGAAAACACCATTACCTTCCAGTTTAACCGCTATATTTCTACCAACATCTTCCTCTATCCGCGTTTCGACGATGGTGTGAAGCGCAAGGATGATAAGAGCTATTGGCAGTTTAAGGAATTCATGTCAGTAGGATTCTCTTATTCATTCTAGGATAAGGTGTTGACAGTAAACACAATAAAGGCTCGTTCCTGTTGAGGAGCGAGCCTTTGTTGTATCTGTTAGAATCGGAAGCAAACCTCGGCATCTGCCATGGAATAATTGTGCTTCGCGAGTGTCTTGTCGTTGATGAGCGCATACTCGGTAAGGATAGAGATTCGCTTGCCGATATGGAAGTTCAAACCTGCCTCATACTGGGTTCTCTGCATGTTGCTCTTGCCGTTAGGCTGATACATGTCGTAACGCGCCTTCACGTCGATACGGCTGTTCTTTGGCAGCTGAGCCAATGGGGCGATAACCAATCCATATACACCCTGTGCCTTGTCGCCGATTTTTGCATTCAGATTGCAGTCCTTGGCGTTGGCATCGTTGAAGTTGGTGATGCTCTTGGCAAAAGCCTTGCCGGTAGAGTGGATATACTCAGAACGTACGGTCCAGCCGTCTTTCTTATATTCGAAAGAGAAGGCGTAGCGGTTCTGATTGAGCTTGCGAACGCCAGAGCGTTTCTGAATGTCGGCAGTATAGGAGGCATCATGCTCGTCGGTCCATGTTCCCTTTCTTGCATAAGAACCGGTCCATCCGAAGGCTCCGATGCGCATGCCGCTTACAGGCATTACCCATACACCACCAATCACATTCTTCTGCTGGTCAACGTCCTTGGTATTGGTTCCCTGTCCGTTGAATACACCAATCTGATAGTGCAGCAGGTTTCTGCCATTGGCATTCTTGAGGAAATCGCCCTGGAACTGAAGACCGATGTCACGGCCGTTGGATGCATGCTCTCCGGCACGGTCGCTGAAACCAGCCAGCTTGCTCACGTTCTGTGAATATCCCATGAAGCCCTGGTCGATAGGGTGCATCGGATTCTCAAAGGTGAACGGGTTCTTGAACTGACCAATCTTCACCTTGAAGTATTCATATTTCTGCCATTCAGCAAACAGATCCACCATTCTCGGACTGGAACCGAGGGTAGAGGTGTTGCCGTTGAACTGAATCTGAGTTTTCCAGTAGAAGTCGCCTGCTATGCGACCTTCGAGAGAGATACGCGCCATACGGATGTTGAATGAGTTGGATTCAGCATCTTTCTGTCCGTTGTACTGATACTGGGTCATTCCATAACCCGACAATTTCACGTTGCTCAACCATGATGGTATTTCGATGGTCTGCTTCTGCTGGGCGTTGGCTGAGACCGAAGCTACAGCCATGAGCGCCATGATGATGGTTTTCTTCATCTTGTTTCTATTTTGATTTCTAGGTTTATCTCTTTTCGAGCAATACCACGTTCTCTACGTGAGGGGTATGAGGGAACATATCCACCGGCTGTACGGCAGCTACCTTATACTCCGCATCCATCAGCTGCAGGTCGCGTGCCTGGGTTGCCGGGTTGCAGCTTACGTATACGATGCGCTTTGGTGCTGCATTCAGAATGACGTTTATTACGTCTGGGTGCATTCCGGCACGTGGTGGGTCGGTGATGATGACGTCTGGTCGACCGTGCTGTGCGATGAAATCATTGGTCAGGATATCCTTCATGTCGCCTGCATAGAAAAGGGTGTTCTCGATGTTGTTCACCTGAGAATTCACCTTGGCATCCTCTATGGCCTCTGGCACGTATTCGATACCGATTACCTTTTTCGCCTTGTGAGCCACGAAGTTGGCGATGGTTCCGGTTCCGGTATAGAGGTCGTAAACCAGCTCATCTCCGGTAAGGTTGGCAAACTCGCGGGCCACGCAGTAGAGGTGGTAAGCCTGCTCGGTATTGGTCTGGTAGAAACTCTTAGGCCCCACCTTGAACTTCAGGTCTTCCATCAGTTCGTAGATATGGTCGTTGCCCTTGAAGAGGCTGAGTTCCAGGTCGTTGATGGTATCGTTTCCCTTCTGGTTGTCTACATACATGAGCGATGTAATCTGAGGGAACTTGTCAGCCACCTGCTGCATCAGCTCCAATGCTCTCTGCTCATCGCCCTCCTCATCGTAGTGGAACTGGAAGACGAGCATCCACTCTCCGGTGTTCGAATTACGGATCATCATGTTGCGGAGCAAACCGTGCTGCTCACGCAGGTCGTAGAAGGTATAGTCGTGAGAATCAGCATATTCGAATACGAAGTTGCGGATTTCGTTGCAGAGGTCATCCATCAGCCAGCACTTCTTGATAGGATAAATCTTGTCGAAGGCTCCGGTGATATGGAAACCGATGGCGTTCTGGGCGTGGCGCTCCTTGAGCGATGTTACGGTTTCATCCTCTTTCTGAGGGAGCTGAGCCAGTTCCTCGGCGGTGAACCATCGCTTGTTGCTGCATCCGAACTCTATCTTGTTGCGGTACTCCTGAGTCTTCACGCTGCCCATGATAGGGCGGAACTCAGGTAGTTCAATCTTTCCGATGCGGGTGAGCTGGTCTTCCACCTGCTTCTGCTTAGCCTTGATCTGCTCTTCGTAAGGCAGGTTCTGCCATTTGCATCCGCCGCAGATGCCGAAGTGCTCGCACATAGGCTCCTGTCGCACCTCGCTCTTCTTGATGAAGCGAACCACCTTGGCTTCGCAATACTTATGTTTCTTTTTTACTACCTGCAAGTCGACAACATCTCCTGGCACACAGAAAGGTACGAAGATGACCTGTTCATCTACGCGTGTGATGCACTTACCCTCGGCTGCTACTGCCTCGATGGTGATGTTCTCTAACAGAGGTAATGGTTTACGTTTTCTTGCCATAATAATGTTTTGTATTTTTTTATGGGTGCAAAGATACTGCAATTTTATGAGAAATGCAAGAGTTGTCCCAAATTATTTGCGAGTAAAGGTAAAAAGGCGTTTAAAGGTAAAAAGGTAAAAAAGTAAAAAGATTATCAGGCGATAACAAAAGTAACAGAAGTAACAGGTAATATTCGGTGGTTGTAAAGGGATGAAATGTGAATGTGAATGTGAATTTGAAATGTAAGTGAAGAAAACGGACTGTCATGTGTATCCTTTTGTCGAGGCTGTTTATTGATGATTTTTGATAGTATATATTTTAATTGTACGTACGCGCGTACCTTATTATATTGGAATTAAATGATATAATATCATTACATGCATTCTTTTTTCATTGCATTTACATTTCAAATTCACATTCACATTCACATTTTTACATCAGAGGTCACCTGTTACTTTTGTTACTTTTGTTATCGCCTCACAATCCTTTTTGACTTTAAATTGCGTCCCGACGCAGCCGTTGCTACGTCGCGACGTGTCTGGCGCTGCGTCGGGACGTAGCCATCGCTACGTCGTGACGCAGTTTCAGATGCATCGGGAGGAGGTAAAAAACATCAGAATGCAGGCTGCAATCCCGAGAGACGCACTTTCAGATTCGTCAAATATCTTTCTATCGTATACGGGATTGTTAATTTTCTGCCCGTGTGTGCGTCAACAGTATAAAATGTAATCTCGGGATAGCAAAAAAGCGTATAAAAGTTTGGTAGTATCAAATAAAAATCGTATCTTTGCATTACAATTAATAATTAACAACGTTAAACGGAATAAAATATTATACCTATAACAATTATGAACGAAAAAAGAGTTTATACATTCGGAAACGGAAAAGCAGAAGGCAATGCCCAAATGCGAGAAGTACTTGGTGGTAAAGGCGCAAACCTTGCCGAAATGAACCTGATTGGTGTACCTGTTCCTCCAGGTTTCACCATTACTACAGACACTTGTAATGAATATTATGAAGTGGGTGAGGAAAAAATCAAAGAACTTCTTCAGGACGAAGTGATGGCTGCTGTGGCTCATACTGAGGCATTGATGAACAGCAAGTTCGGTTCTGTAGAGAATCCACTCCTCGTATCAGTACGCTCAGGTGCACGCGCATCTATGCCTGGTATGATGGATACCATCCTCAACCTCGGTTTGAATGACGAAGTAGCTGAGGGATTGGTCAAGAAGACCGGTAACCCTCATTTCGTATACGATTCATATCGCCGTTTCGTACAGATGTACGGTGACGTTGTTATGGGATTGAAGCCTGTAAACAAGGAAGATATCGACCCTTTTGAGGCTATCATCGAAAAGGTGAAGGAAGAGCAGGGCGTTACACTTGACAAGGACCTCTCTGTAGAGTCGCTCAAGAAGCTCGTTGAACTCTTCAAGGCTGCCATCAAGGAGCAGACTGGTCAGGATTTCCCAACCAATCCTATCGAGCAGCTCTGGGGCGCTATCTGCGCTGTGTTCCGTTCTTGGATGAACGAGCGTGCTATCCTCTACCGCAAGATGGAAGGTATTCCTGATGAGTGGGGTACTGCCGTATCTGTCATGGCGATGGTATTCGGTAACATGGGCGATACATCTGCTACAGGTGTTTGCTTCTCACGTGACGCAGGTAATGGTGAGAATCTCTTCAATGGTGAGTATCTTATCAATGCACAGGGTGAGGACGTGGTAGCCGGTATCCGTACTCCACAGCAGATTACAAAGATTGGTTCTCAGCGCTGGGCTGAGCGTGCCGGTATCTCTGAAGAGGAGCGTGCTGCCAAGTATCCTTCTATGGAAGAGGCTATGCCTGAACTCTATAAGGAACTCGACGCGCTGCAGGATAAGCTGGAGCACCACTATCACGATATGCAGGATATGGAGTTCACCGTACAGGAAGGCAAACTCTGGTTCCTCCAGACTCGTAGTGGTAAGCGTACAGGTACAGCTATGGTGAAGATTGCCATGGATCTCCTCCACGAGGGTATGATTGATGAGAAGACTGCTATCATGCGCTGTGAGCCTCAGAAACTTGATGAGCTTTTGCACCCAGTATTCGATAAGCTGGCTCTCTCTAAAGCTAAGGTCATCACTCAGGGTCTCCCTGCTTCTCCAGGTGCTGCCTGTGGTCAGATTGTATTCCACGCTGACGATGCTCAGGAGTGGCATGAGGACGGCAAGAAGGTGATTATGGTTCGTATCGAAACATCTCCAGAAGACCTCGCTGGTATGTCAGCTGCTGAGGGTATCCTTACCGCTCGTGGTGGTATGACTTCTCACGCTGCCGTTGTAGCCCGTGGTATGGGCAAGTGCTGTGTATCAGGCGCCGGCTCTATCAACGTAGATTACAAGACTAAGACTGTTGAGATTGAAGGCGTAGTTTACAAGGAGGGTGATTACATTTCTCTGAACGGTACTACAGGTCAGGTTTACGCAGGACAGATTGAGACAAAGGCTGCAGAACTTTCAGGCGACTTCAAGGAGCTGATGGACCTCTGCGACAAGTATACTAAGATGGAGATCCGTACCAATGCAGATACTCCACACGATGCTGAGGTAGCCCGTGCATTCGGTGCCAAGGGTATCGGTCTGACACGTACAGAGCACATGTTCTTCGATGATCAGAAGATTGTAGCTATGCGTGAGATGATTCTGGCAGCCTCTGTTGAGGGTCGTGAGAAGGCACTTGCCAAGCTCCTCCCATATCAGAAGGCTGACTTCTATGGAATTCTCAAGGCAATGGATGGCTGCCACGTGAACATCCGCTTGCTCGACCCACCTCTCCACGAGTTCGTACCTCACGATTTGGCTGGTCAGCAGACCATGGCTAAGGAGATGGGCGTAAGCGTAGAGGAAATCCAGAAGCGTGTAAACTCTCTGGCAGAGAACAACCCAATGCTCGGTCATCGCGGTTGCCGTCTCGGTATCACATTCCCAGAGATTACAGCTATGCAGACCCGTGCCATCCTCGGTGCAGCTTGCGAGTTGAAGAAAGAAGGTTATAACCCATGTCCTGAAATCATGGTTCCGCTCATCGGTACCGTTCAGGAGCTCAAGCAGCAGAAGTCTATCATTCTCGCTACTTCTAAGGAGGTATTCGCTGAGTACGGCGTAGAGGTAGAATTTGAGATTGGTACTATGATTGAGATTCCTCGTGCTGCCCTTACAGCAGGTCAGATTGCAGAGGAGGCTCAGTACTTCTCATTCGGTACTAACGACTTGACACAGATGACCTTCGGTTACTCTCGTGACGACATCGCTTCCTTCCTCCCTGCATACATGGAGAAGAAAATCTTGAAGGTTGACCCATTCCAGGTTCTCGACCAGGAGGGTGTTGGTCAGCTCATCAAGATGGCAGTAGAGAATGGTCGTGCTACCCGTCCTAACCTGCGCACAGGTATCTGCGGTGAGCATGGTGGCGAGCCATCATCTGTTAAGTTCTGCGCTAAGGTTGGCATGAATTATGCATCCTGCTCTCCATTCCGCGTGCCTATCGCCAGACTCGCTGCGGCGCAGGCTGCTGTTGAGGAGTAAAACTCTTCTGAAAGAAGATTGTACGATTAATGATTAGATAATTAGAGGAAAGTGTTTCGTAATGAAGCGCTTTCCTCTTTTTCGTCTTTTTTAGGTTAAATTTCGAAAGAAAATGAGCAAATCATTTGCAAGTTACATTTATTTTCCGTAATTTTGTCGGAAAATAGAGAAATATGGCAGCAAAAGAAGAAAAGGAAAAGGCAAAGTTTGTCAGAGAAACAATAGTGAAGTATTTCTTTGATATGAGTAAATCCACTTTTACTGTAATGGTATTAGGTGGGATGGCGGCTCTGTTTGGTATCGTTCAGACCAATCAGGAAGATTCTTACTGGGCGATATTTTGGGGTGTTTTCTTAACTGTCATTTTATTTATAATAGGTTTGTTAATTTCTAAAAGATAAATATATGAATACATTAGCTTTAACTTTTGCCGTGTGCTCAATAGTAGCATTGGCCTTTCTTGCATGGCTCTTTACTCCTTGGGGAAAGAAGTGGTCTAAGGAATTGTAGTGATGAAGAAGATAAAATATATATTATGTGCTTGCCTGATGATGGCAAGCTTGGGTATGGAAGCCAAGTCGATGAAGGACTTGCTGGTTTCGATGCCCGATTCTGTTGTGCCTTATCTCAACCACAACCTGCGGCTGGAATTTGCTGAGCTGCAGGAGATGGGAGTGAAGGCAGAAGTGAAGAATCTGTTAGGCGAAACGAGTGTGATGGATACGCTGACTGCTGATTTCGCCCAGTTGAGAACGAGTAAGAGCGCTACTTTGCAGATGAAGAAACTGCCATCGGCTAACGGCGATTCGCTGCTTTGCGTGGTGAAGACTTTTGCCGGAGTAGAGAAGGAGAGCGAACTCTATCTCTTTAATCAGGATTGGCAGGAGCAGGATGCCAGCAGAATTTTCGATGGAAAATCTTTGCAGCAACTGGCTTCCGGTCTTGTTGCCAAACCCGATACAATGAGCGAGGCTAAGTTTGAGGAACTCAAGGGGAAAATTGAACTCAAAATCGTGAGTGCTCTGCTCCTGCAACATGAAAACAGCCTCGTAGTGCGCTTGGCTTTACCTTTCGTGTCTGCTGACGATAAGAAGGCTGTAAATGCAATAAAAGTGCAAAGAAAATTTAACTGGAATGGTAAAATTTTTAAGGAGAGTTAAATTCTTGAAGTTTTTTGCTATAAACTATTGCAGGTTACAAGATTATTTGTACCTTTGCATCGTGTTTTTCATGGTATTAGATTATTAAGGTTAATAAAAGATTGGTTGTCGTGAGACAATCAATTTTTTTTTTTGTCCCTATCTGAAGGCATCAGCCCCTTGTCTTACCCATCGGCTGGAGGCCGTTGGTTCAGACCGCAGGGCGATGTTTAGAAGATAACCATTCCGATGATACCGCAGATGAAAAGCAGCAGAATAGGGTTGGTCTTTCTGAATTTTGTGAAGTAGAAAGCAGCCAGAAACAGCACGATGCTTGCTCCGAAGACAAACGGATTGTCGGTTGGTGATCCGAAGTTCTCTTTATTCATCAGGAGAACGGCGGCAGCAGCTATCAGTCCGATGATGGCAGGGCGGAGTCCCGCAAAGATATCCTTTACGATTTTAGAATCCTTGTGCGTAATCAGATAGTGACTGATGAGAATCATGATGATGAAAGGCAGCCACATGATGGAGAGCGAAGCCAATACCGAACCCAGACAGGCTGCCCAGGTAGGATAGCCGTCGTGAAGGCAGGCGGTATAACCTACGTAGGTGGCACAGTTGATGCCGATAGGTCCCGGTGTAGACTGGCTGATAGCCACAATATCCGTAAACTCAGCATTGGTAAGCCAATGGTTCTTCACTACCGTCTCGTTATGGATGAGCGAAAGCATCGCATATCCGCCACCAAAATTAAATGTACCAATCTTGGTAAATATCAGAAATAATTTCAGAAATAGCATAATCTCTATATTTTTTACCTTTTTACTTTTTTACCTTTCCATAGAGCCAGCCCAGCACACCGGCTGCGATGATGATGTAGATAGGGGAGATGCCGAAAGCTGCAATCATCAGACAGCAGACAACGGGAATCCAAATGTTGTAGCGGTTGATGTTTGCCGTCTTTGCCATCTTGAAGCAAGGCGCAGCAATGAGAGCTACCACGGCAGGGCGCACACCCATGAAGAACTTGCCCACCCAATAATTGTCCTTGAAATGCTGGAAGAACATGGCGATGATGAGAATGGCGATGATAGAAGGAAGGGCTATGCCAATGGCACCCACAATGCCTCCCCAGACTCCCTTCAGCTTATAGCCGATATGACTCGCCATATCGATGGAGAAGATGCCCGGAGTGGTCTGAGCCACTACCATGATATCCATGAACTCCTGCTTGTCCATCCACTTGTTCTTGTCTACAAATTCCTGTTCCATGATCGGTATCATGGCGTAGCCTCCGCCTAGCGTGAAAGCCCCGATTTTATTGCACGTGAGGAAAAATTTTACTAACATATCTGTTGCTTCTATATTATTTTTCTCTTATATCTGTTGAAATCGGCTGCAAAAATACACATAATTTGTTAAATATGCTAGCTTTCATGCGGATAATCTTCAAAATCGTGTGCTTTTTACCCGAAAATTTGTATCTTTGCAGCTAATATTATATAATAAAAAGACATTAAACTATGAATCTGAAAGTACGCCTAGCAGTGATGAACTTCCTGGAGTTTGCAGTTTGGGGAGCTTATCTTACGTCTATGGGCAACTATCTCGGCAAGGCTGGGATGGGTGCCGAGATTTCCTGGTTCTATACCATCCAGGGAATCGTATCTATTTTTATGCCTACATTGATGGGTATTGTGGCAGATAAGTATATCCAGCCGCAACGTCTTTTGGGCTATTGTCACCTTTTGGCAGGAGCAGCCATGATTGGTTTGTTCGGTATGGGACAGGCTAGTCAGACTCCTAATGAGGTAATGTTTATTGCCGTTTACACCTTCAGCGTGGCTTTCTATATGCCTACATTGGCATTGTCAAATACTTCGGCATTCAGTATATTGAAGAGCAACAGGCTCGACACCGTGAAGGCTTTTCCGCCAATCCGTGTGTTCGGAACCGTGGGCTTCATCCTCACGATGTGGATTGTGAACTGTGCTACCTGGGACAACGGTTCATTCTCGTTCCTGTTGAGCGAGAACGCCCATAAGTTCCAGTATACCCATTATCAGTTCCTGGTATCGGGTGTGCTCAGCATTCTTCTCTTCCTCTATTGCTTCTCATTGCCAGCCTGTCCTATCGTGAAGAAAGAGACAAAGAGCTGGGTAGAGACATGGGGTTTCGATGCCTTCAAACTCTTCAAGAGCCGCGAGATGGCGATGTTCTTCATCTTCTCTTGCATGCTCGGTATGAGTCTGCAGGTAACCAATGGCTATGCCACTCCGTTCATTACCAGTTTCAAGGGCGATCCTGCGATGCTCGATACTTTTGCAGCTAACAATGCTACGCTCCTGGTATCCATCTCTCAGGTGGCCGAGGCGCTCTGCATCCTTCTCATTCCGTTCTTCCTGAAGCGTTATGGCATCAAGGTTGTGATGCTCATCGCCATGATGGCATGGGTTTTGCGATTCGGTTTCTTCGGATTGGGCAATCCTGCATTCCCGGGTGTTACCTTCTTCATCCTCTCATGCATCGTTTATGGTGTAGCCTTCGACTTCTTCAATGTGTCGGGCGGTCTGTTTGTAGACCAGAAATGTGATGTGAAGGTAAGAGCATCGGCTCAGGGACTGTTCATGCTGATGACCAATGGTCTGGGAGCATCTATCGGAACCATTCTCGCAGGTATGGTCATCAACCATTACTGCCACTGGACAGATGATGGCTACCTGATGGGTGACTGGAAAACCTGCTGGTTCATCTTTGCCGGTTATGCGCTCGTGGTAGCTGTAGCCTTTGCTGTCCTCTTCCGTCCGAAGAAAGAACAGAAATAAGGAAGAAAAAGTGTCATACTCAACGCGAGAGTAAAAACAGAATGTTACGTAAGAATATAAATAAATTTAAATAAAGAAAGGGTACATAATGATGTTGTACAAACTTAAACTCGCTGCCTGCTTTAGCATTCCGGAAGCTTCCGGGACATGTATTATTAGTTTGGTAGACGAATCCGCAAAAAGAGCTTTGTCTATTATGACTAATGAATATGTAGCAGAGCAGCTGAAGGCATGTAATTCGAAAACTTCTGATTTTAAAAATGATGTGATCTCTGTACTTTGGACACTATTTGACAGGCAAAATGTAGACGATTTCTATCTCGAATTCGATGCTACGCCAGAGAGGGGAGTATATGCTACTCTTGTGAATAAAATCACAAATGAACGTATGAGCATCAAGACTGACCAGGCTGTGTTGCTGTCTGTGGCTGCGGATATAGAAATGTATACAACAGAGCTGGTTATAAAGGAAATTTCTACTCCTTTTAATAAAAATGATATGAGTTCGACTTCTTGTGCAGTACCTATTTCGGCTTTGCCAGACCAGATGCTCGAAAAAGCATTGGATTGTGCCATTAATGAAGAAGATTACGAAACAGCCTCAGCCATTCGCGATGAGATAGAGCGCCGCAAAGGCAAAAAAAGTGAATAATTAAAGGATATTCTTACGGAATAACAGAAAATTAAGAAGAAAAAGTAACAATAAGAGGAAATGAAAGAAGTTAGATTTTTCTATGTGCCAGATGCGGCTACACAGACAGAACTGCCTCAGGAAGAGGCTACTCATGCACTCAGGGTTTTGCGTATTCAGGCGGGGGACGAATTGTTCCTGATGGATGGCAAGGGGGTGTTCTACCGTGCAGAAGTTTCGCTGGCTACCAACAAACGGTGCATCTATGAGGTGAAGGAGGTTATGCCGCAGCAGCCTGCCTGGCGCGGACACATTCACCTGGCCATCGCCCCAACAAAGATGATGGACCGCATTGAATGGATGGCAGAGAAGGCTACGGAAATCGGCTTCGATGAAATCTCTTTCCTCAACTGCAAGTTCTCTGAACGCAAGGTCATCCGCATAGACCGCATAGACAAGATTGTGGTTTCTGCTGTCAAGCAGAGCCACAAGGCTTGGAAACCTGTGGTCAACGAACTGCAGAACTTTAAAGATTTTATTACGGCTCCCCGCAATGGCAGAAAGTTTATCTGCCATTGTTATGAGGAGATAGAAAAGAAAGACTTTTTTGCCGAGATTTCCAAGTCATGCCCAGCTGATGATTCTGCCGGAGCAGCCCAGGAGGGTACTGATGACATCACCGTGCTGGTAGGACCTGAGGGCGATTTCTCTATCGATGAGGTGAGACTGGCTCTGGAAAACGGATATGAGAGTGTTTCGCTTGGTACCAGTCGCCTCCGTACGGAAACAGCAGGATTGGTGGCTGTCAACATGTGCCATCTGGCAAGAGCTTTATAATATTTACTAGTGTGATGAAAAGATTGTATAAGAGTTTGATGTTCATGTGCTTGGCTGTCGTATTGGGATTGCTGAGTTCATGCTCGGGCACTGACTATCTCAATGCCATTCCAAAGAAAAGTACTGCGCTCATCTCTGTTGACATGCAGCAGATGGCATCCGGCAAAAGCGATGAAGACAAGGCGGGAATGCTCAAGTCTCTGCTGCACGTTGAGGATGCATCGAAGTGTGGCATCGACATCTCAGAGAAGATATTCCTCTTTGAGAGTGCTGATGGCAACCTCGGACTTTGTGCCAAGGTAAGCGATGAGGGCGATGTAGAAGACTGGCTTGCTTCGCTTGCCAAACAGCATATCGCTACAGAGGTGAAGGAGCGCAAAGGCTTTCATTTCTCTGTATTGAAAAATTCGTGGCTGGTCGGCTTTTCTGATCAGGCACTCCTCGTTATGGGACCGGTTGTAGCCGATGCGCAGGCCCAGCTCCAGCAGCAGATGGTGAAATATCTGAAGGCTGGTGAGGACGAAGGTATTACCGCATCGCCTATGTTTGAACGTCTGGAAACCATCACTTCGCCTATGGCTATGGTGGCTCAGGCTCAGGCGCTGCCGGAGAAGTTCGTTGCTCCATTTACCCTTGGTACTCCTAAAGATACCGACCCTTCGCAGGTAGTGATTGCTGCTGAGATGGACGTGAAAGACGGTATCCTGCAGGTGAAGGGAGAAACCTTCTCCTTTAATAAAGAAATTGATGAGGCCCTGAAGAAGGCGGCTCAAACCTATCGTCCGATTAAAGGCAACTACGTTAAGTCGATGCCTGCTGATGCCCTGGCGGGTATCTTCATGAACGTAAAGGGCGAGCAGTTCCTGCCGATGATGCAGAGCAACCGCAGCCTTCAGACCCTCCTGATGGGTATCAACCAGGCCATCGATATGGATAATATCATCCGTAGTGTGGATGGGGATATGGCTATCGTGATACCTTCGCTTACGGATAACAACATGCAGATGACGATGGCTGCTAAACTGTCGCATGCCAAGTGGCTGGGCGATGTTGATTATTGGAAAACTTCATGTCCGGCTGGTGCGAAGATAGCCAATTGGGGAAAGAATGCTTACTTCTATACCGACGGCAAAACCTCGTTCTATTTCGGTGTGACGGATGACAAGCAGTTCTTTAGCGGAAGCGACCAGCTGATGGCGCAATATGCCGTGAAACCAAGTAATCATCCGATAGATGCAAGGATTCAGAAACTCATCGTCGGTCAGAAACTGGCAATGGTCATCAATCTCGCCAAGAGTTCTGGTAGTGACGGCTCGGGCAAGGATGATGCCATCTCTACCGTAACCGGTCTGCTTACCCCAGTCTTTGGAAATCTTACTTCGGTGGTCTATACTTTAAAGGTAAAAGATTAAACATTAAACATAAAAAAAGTGGAAAAGATTCAGCTTCATTCCGTTCTCCCACAGGTTTTTGCCCAGCGCAACGACCTGGATTCGGAGATATGGAAGCAGGATGTTACCTTCGAGAAAGGTCATCTTTATCTTATCGAGGCAGAGAGTGGCAGCGGAAAGAGTACTTTCTGCAGCTATGTGCTCGGCTATCGTCACGACTACAGCGGAAGTGTGATGTTCGACAATGATGTTACCGCCAACTATAAGGTGAAAGACTGGGTAGAGATGCGCAAAAAGCATATCAGCCATCTCTTTCAGGAACTCCGTCTCTTCCCTGAGCTTACTGCCCTGGAGAATGTAGAAATAAAGAACAAAATAACCGGATTCAAGACGCGTGAGCAGATTCTTAAATGGTTTGATATGCTCGGTATTGCTGATAAGGTAGATGCCAAAATAGGCAGAATGTCGTTCGGACAGCAGCAGCGTGTGGCAATGATGCGTGCGCTCTGTCAGCCTTTCGACTTCATTCTGGCTGATGAGCCTATCAGTCACCTCGACGACAACAATTCGCGCATCATGGCAGATATCATGATGACCGAAGCGAAGGAGCAGGGGGCTGGCGTCATCGTAACCAGTATCGGTAAGCACATGGACTTAAACTATGAACATATATTTAGATTATGAATTTGGTTTGGAAATTATTGCGTCAGCATATCAGCATACCTCAGTTTGCGGGCTTTGCCTTAGCCAATCTCTTCGGTATGCTCATCGTTCTTTTCGGCTTTCAGTTTTATAAAGACGTGCTGCCTGTCTTCACTCAGCAAGACAGTTTCATGAAAGCCGACTACCTCATCATGAGCAAGAAGATAGGTATGGGAAATACCATCAGCGGCCGTTCCAATACCTTCTCCGGTTCTGAAATAGATGAAATCGGCGACCAGAAGTTTGTAAAGAAGATAGGAAAATTCACCTCTACTGAATATAAGGTAGATGCCCAGATGGGTGTAAACGGCGTGAACGTTCTGAACAGCGAACTCTTCTTCGAGAGTGTGCCTGACGGTTTTGTTGATGTGCCGCTCAAGGACTGGAAATATACGCCGGGAACTCAGGAGGTGCCAATCATCCTCCCGCGTACCTATATTAATATGTATAACTTCGGTTTCGCCCAGAGTCATTCGCTCCCTAAAATCAGCGATGGACTGATGGGCATGATCGATTTCAATATCCAGATTCAGGCTGGTGGTAAGAAAGAGCAGTTCAAGGGAAAGGTTATCGGTTTCTCTTCGCGACTCAATACCATCCTCGTTCCTCAGGCATTCATGGACTGGAGTAACCAGGAATTCGCTCCAAATCAGAAGAGCGATCCTAACCGCCTCATCGTAGAGGTAGGAAACCCGGGAGACGAGAACATCACTAAATACCTGGATGATAATGGTTATGAGGTAGAGACAGACAAGCTGGATGCTGAGAAAACTACCTATTTCCTCCGCATGATGGTATCGATGGTGATGATTATCGGTTTGGTTATCTCAGTCTTGAGCTTCTACATTCTGATGCTCAGCATCTATCTGCTGGTACAGAAGAACTCTTCTAAGTTAGAGAATCTTCTTCTGATAGGTTACAGTCCGAACAATGTAGCAAAGCCATATCAGGTGCTCACCATTGCGCTGAACATCGTGGTACTTATCATCGCGTGGATCATCCTCTTCTTCCTTCGCGATTACTACATGGGCTTCATCGAAACCCTCTTCCCTGATATCGACGAGGGCACCATGCTTCCAGCCGTCGCCCTAGGTCTGCTCCTGTTCCTGATCGTTTCTATCCTGAACATCGTAGCCATCCGTCGCAAGGTGATGAGCATCTGGCAGAGAAAGGAGTAGGGGAGCCAACCCCGGAAAAAACTATAAGCAAACCCCTGTTATAAATAACAAATTAAAGGAAATCTGCGTTATTTGCTTAACGCAGATTTTTTTATATTATAAAATACTATTTTTCATGCTTTTGTAACAATTAAAAGAGATTTTTTTATTAATTTTGCAAACGATAACAATATAAGAGGGGATTATATCCCGTATTATTTAATTATTTATTTTAAGGTATGCAGAAAAGATTTTTTTTATTTGTGGCTTTGTTGTCCTTTATGGTTTCCACAGCCATTGCGCAGATTACTACATCTGGCGTCAAAGGTTTGATTAAAGCTAATGGTGAAGATGTAATAGGTGCAACTGTTACAGTGACCCATGTGCCAACAGGTGCTGTTTATCGTTCTGTGACTAACAGCGTAGGCCGCTTTACTATTCAGGGTATGCGCGCTGGTGGTCCTTACACGGTAGAGATTTCCTACATTGGTTACAAAACCAAGGAAATCAAGAATGTAACACTCAAACTTGGTGAAATGTCAGACCTTTCAACTCAGTTGGAAGAGGATGCACATGCTTTAGGTGAAGTGGTTGTTAAGGGTAAGTTAGGCTTGGATGCCAGCAAGACTGGTGCTGCTGCCAGCTATAGTGCCAAGGATATAGCCAATATGCCTTCTATCAGTCATAGTATCGGTGATATCACCCGTATGAATCCTATGGTAAGTGTCTCTCAGTCTGGAGCAATGTCTTTTGCTGGTGTTAATAACCGTTATAACAGCTTCCAGGTTGATGGTGCCGTAAACAACGATGTTTTCGGTCTCACTTCTAATGGTCAGAATGGTGGTCAGGCTGGTACTCAGCCTATTTCTACAGAGACAATTGATCAGGTACAGGTGAGCGTGGCTCCTTTTGATGTCCGTCAGTCTGGTTTTACAGGTGGTGCCATCAATGCCATCACTAAGTCGGGTACCAATACCTTCCATGGATCTGTTTATGGCAACTGGTTGAACAAAGACCTGATAGGTTCTAAGTATACTTTGATGAATGGCAAGGATAGCCAGAAATATGATGATGAAACAGACTATCGTTATGGTGTAACTCTTGGTGGTCCTATCATTAAGAACAAGTTGTTCTTCTTTGCAAACTACGAGAAGTCAAACAAGGAATATCCAAATAACTATGGTTATGGTTCTGAGGCTTCAAAGTTAGGTACAGAAGGCTTTAATATTGCTGATGAAGTGCTTTCTATCCTGAAGGAAAAGGGTTACAATACTTCATACAATAACCCTAAAAATTATACTAAGAGTGACAAGGCTGGTGTAAAGTTCGACTGGAATATCAACGACAAGCATAAGGCTACTTTTGGCTGGCGCATGGTTAATGCTAAGCAGTTGAACAGCAATAGTTCTGCCAGTTATCTGAATGCTTCTGATTATCAGTTTGATTTCATCTCAAAGACTAATACTTTTACTGCAGAATTAAACAGCTCTTTCAGCGACAAGATAAATAATCAGTTCCAGGCTTCTTATGTATCTGTAAGAGATCATCGTGATCCAAAGGGTATTGCACCAATGATTCAGATTAAGAATGTGGGTGGTGGTACTCTCTGTCTCGGTACAGAGCGTTCTTCTACAGCAAACTCTCTGAATCAGGACATCATCACCTTTACAGATAATCTGAACTGGTATGTGAACAATCATACTCTGACTTTTGGTACTCATGGAGAGTACTACAAATTTAAGAACCTCTTTATCCAGGATAATTATGGTACTTATTATTTCAACAATTTTGATGATTTCAAAATGTTTGCTAATGGACAGACAGTTGCTCAGTCTGTTAATTCAAAAACAGGTGAAATTACATATTACAACACATTGAACCAGTATCGTTTCGGTTCTGCCAATGTAGCAGTAACCGGTGATCCTCGCTGGGCTCCAGAGTTTGCTGCTGGTCAGATTGGTTTCTATGCACAGGATAAGTTTAATGTTACTCCTAATTTTGAGTTGACTTATGGCTTGCGTATGGATATCCCATTGTTCTTTGATACTCCTACTGAGAATGCTGAGTTTAATGCTTCTGCTGCCAAGCAGGGATGGAATGTTGTTACAAACCATAAGTTGAGCAGCACTCCGATGTGGTCTCCACGTGTAGGTTTCCGTTGGAATATCGAGAAGGAGCATAATATGATTCTCCGTGGTGGTGCTGGTATTTTTACCGGTCGTATCCCATTCGTATGGTTGAGCAACAACTTTACAAATACTGGTATCCAGACTTCTGTATATAATGTTTATGGTTCTTCTGGCCTTAAAGAGGGTAAGCAGAATACGGGTAAACTCAATGACGTAAGTCTTATCGTTGATCCTTACAAGCAGAGTGAGAATACTGCTAAGTTGGCTGCATCAGGTAACCAGACAGTAAATGTATTTGCTAAGGACTTCAAGTTTACTCAGAACTTGCGTCTTGACCTTGCTCTTGATTTTACATTAGCAGGTATTGACTTTACTTTGGAGGGTGTTCTCTCAAAGAATCTGAATGATATCTATTATAAGGATTTGACCCGTACTGAGGCTGGTAAGACATTGGGCGAGACTTATGAGTCTTTGGCTTTTGACAATCGTCCAATGTTCCAAAAGGTTACCAGCACAGAAGATGCTAACTTGAAGAAGTTTGCTAATGTATATATGTTGGATAACACCAGCAAGGGATACAGTTACAATCTGTCTTTGTCTGCTGTTAAGCACTTTGACTTCGGTTTGGATCTGGCTGCATCTTACAGCTATTCACGCTCAAAGTCTGTTAACTGCGGTACATCTTCAGTAGCTCAGTCAAACTATAACTACAATTATACATATCAGAATCCTAACTCACCTGAGCTCGGTTTCACTGCATTCAATGTGCCTCACCAGATCAAGGCTTCTGCCTTCTATCATAAGGATTACGCCCAGCACTGGAATACTACAGTAGGTCTTATCTATACAGGTACTTCTGGTTCACCTTATAGTTTGTACTATTATGGTGATTTGAACCAGGATGGTTCTAATGGTAACGATTTGATGTTTATCCCAACAGATGAGCAGATTGATAAGATGCAGTTTAAGGCTAACAAGAACTATACTGCTGAAGAGCAGAAGGAAAACTTCAGAGAGTGGATTGCCAATGATGGCTATATGAGCAAGCATCGTGGTGAATACTTCAAGCGTTATGCTGATAACTTGCCATTCGAGAGTCACTTCGACTTCCATCTTGCTCAGACCTATAAGTTCAAGATTGGTGCTCAGGTTCATTCTGTAGAATTGTCATTTGATGTATTGAATGTGGGTAACATGTTCAATAAGAAGTGGGGACGCTATACATCAACAGGTGCAGCTAAATACTATTCTCCTGTTACCTATAGTGGTAACGGACAGTTCCAGTTCCTGCACCCAGGTAATTACGAAATGCGTTCTTATGACGACTATTATAGCCGCTGGCGCGGTCAGCTTGGTTTGAAGTATACATTCTAAGTATTAGTCCATAAGTACAGTTATATTTGGGGGATGTTCTTCTGTTTGGCAGTACATCCCCTTTTTGGTTTCAAATAAAATAGATCATAATGAAAAAAATATTATTATTATTGATTTCTTTCCTGGCTCCCTTTTCTGTAAGTCTGGCACAGGAACATCGAACCGTGATAATTTCCTTAGACGGATGCCGTTGGGATTATCCCGAGATGTATGATACGCCTTTTCTTGACAATTTGGCACAGGATGGCGTAAAAGCTATTATGCAGCCTTCGTTTCCATCTGTTACGTTCCCTAACCATTATACTCTGGCAACGGGCTTGGTTCCTGATCATCATGGAATTATAGCCAATAAATTTCTTGATAAAAAGAGTGGACTGGTGTTTAGTTTAGGTGATAAAACAACAAAAATGGATCCCCGCTTCTGGGGAGGTGAACCTGTTTGGATTACTGCCAAACGACAGGGAAAGCGGGTAGGCGTGGTTTATTGGCCTGGCTCAGATGTTGCCATACAGGGCACTTATCCTGATATCTATTATAATTATGAGCAGAAACCGTTGCTGACTTATGTTGAGCGAATAGCAGAAATAGAGCGGATGCTCAAAATGCCGGAAGATAAACGCCCACAGCTTATCATGGCTTATTTTGATGAGCCTGACCATTCAGGTCATACTTATGGTCCTGAGAGTAGGCAAACCCGTATGCAAGTAGAGACCTTAGATTGCCTTCTCGGACAGTTATGGAAAGATATCCAGAAGATGCCCGATGGTAAAAATGTGAACCTGATTGTGACAGCAGACCATGGTATGGACCGTAACTCGAATGAACGTATCATTAATCTGACCCATTATTTGGATAAGTCATGGTACAAAAACATAGCAATGGGATTCCCTACGATGATATATACCAATAAGGGATGTGAAAATAAAATACTGAAAGCTCTTTCTAAGGTACCTCATATTAGAGCATGGCGTAAATCAGAAATGCCTGCCTATTTAAATTATGGTACAAATGAGAACATTGCCGACATTGTTGTTACTACAGACATAGGTTGGGTACCCAGTGATAAGAATGAGGTCTTAGCCGGAAATCATGGCTTTGATCCAACTTATAGCGATATGCATGTCCTATTCCGTGCAGCTGGCCCTGATTTTAAAAAAGGATATGTTAAGGATAAAGTCTTTAAAAACGTAGATGTTTATCCTTTGCTTAATTATCTCCTTTCAATCAAACCAGCTGCCAATGATGGTAATTTGTCAGAGGTCAAAGATTTGTTGAAATAAGTTTGATGCATGGGAAGAGTTCCCATTAGAATAATTCTATCGCGATGCACTTCTCTTTTTCGAGGGAAGTGCATTTTTTTTTCGTTTATTTGCATATTTTTTGGTGTATTCTATCATTTTTCTCTGTTTTTTGCTTGTTGTCTCAAAAAAAATGTTTATATTTGCAACATATTTGTTTATAAGAGTGAATGCACACGGTACGAGGTGCGCGGTTCTCTCTTTATTTATTCACAAAAGAATCAAAACAACATGCAGAAAAGATTGCAACTACTTCTGGCTTTGCTCGCCTTCATGGTGACTTCGGCAATGGCTCAGATTACCACTTCAGGCATTAGTGGTAAAATTTCTTCCAATGGCGAAACCGTTATTGGGGCTACTGTTACTGCTACACACCAGCCATCTGGTACTGTGTATCGTGCTGTAACAAATGTAGATGGTCGCTATACTATTCAGGGTATGCGTCCAGGTGGTCCTTACAAGGTAAGTATCTCTTATATCGGATATAAGGACAAGGTTTTCAACAATGTCAGTCTGAATTTGGGTGAAAGCCAAAATCTCTCTTGCTCTCTTCAGGAAGATGCCAAGCAGCTTCAGGAGGTTGTTGTTTCGGGTAAGGCTGGTCTGAATGGTACGAAGACCGGTGCGGCCATGAGTATCAATGCTCAGCAGATAGCTGATATGCCTTCTATCTCGCACAGTATTGCGGATGTGGCTCGCCTGAATCCACAGCTTACTACGAACGGACAGTCTGGTTCTATGTCATTTGCCGGTATGAACAACCGTTATAATTCATTCCAGATTGATGGTGTGATGAATAATGACGTGTTCGGTCTTACTGCTAATGGCAGTAATGGTGGTCAGGCAGGATCTCAGCCTGTTTCTATGGAGACTATTGACCAGATTCAGGTAAATATCGCTCCTTTCGATGTTCGCCAGGGTGGTTTTACCGGTGGTGCCATCAACGCGGTAACCAAGAGCGGTACCAATGACTTCCATGGAAGTGGCTATTTCTATGGGAACAACCAGGATTTGGTAGGTCGTCATTATAAGAATATGGATGGTACCTATGCTCAGCCTTATGATGATGAGAAGGAAACTTTGTTCGGATTTACGCTCGGTGGTCCAATCATCAAGAACAAACTCTTCTTCTTCGCAAACTATGAGAATTCAGAAAAGTCGTACCCAACTCAGTATACCATCGATTCTCCAGATGTTAAGTTTAATCCGGATTTGGCTAAGGACTTGATGTCTAAGATTTATGACTTGGCTAACCGTCAGGGTTATGATTATGCAACTTCATGGGCAGATAAAGATAAGAACGTGAAGAGCCAGAAAGCTGGTTTGAAGTTGGATTGGAATATCAACGAGTTCAACAAGTTCTCTGTTCGTTGGAGTTATGTTGATGCTAAGCAGACGCTTGGTCTGGGTGGTATTGCTACATTGAATACTACCGATCACTTGTATGATTTCAAATCTAAAACTCATTCTTTCGCCGCAGAGTTGCAGAGCCGCATCTCTCCAAACCTGAGCAATGAGGCACGTGTATCTTACGTTCGTGTTCGTGATGAGCGTACTTCTGGTAAGCCAGCACCCTCTATCACTATCTATAAGGTAGGAAATGGTACCATGAATATCGGTAATGAATATTCCTCAATGGCTAATGGATTGAATCAGGACATTTATACCCTCGAAGATAACTTTACATGGTTCAAGGGGAATCATACACTGACATTCGGTACACATAATGAGCTTTACAAGTTCTCTAACCTCTTCCTTCAGAATCTCTATGGATGCTATTATTTTGATACTCCAGACGACTTCCTAAATTATTATAAGGGTTGTGGAGCTGATGGTTTTGGAGGTGATGGTAAGTATATCAAGAACTTCTACTTCACACAGGCTAATGTTGAGGTGACTGGTAATCCTCGTTGGGCACCAGAGTTTAGTGCAGCTCAGCTGGGTTTTTATGTACAGGACAAGTGGGATGTGACAGACAGCTTCCAGCTCACCTATGGTCTCCGTATGGATATGCCTCTGTTCTTTGATACGCCTACCGAGAATGCTAAATTCAATGAGTGGGCAGCAGATAAGGGATATGGTTTCAAAACCAATCAGAAACTTGCCAGTACACCAATGTGGAGCCCTCGTGTAGGTTTCCGTTGGGATATTGAGAAGAACCGCAAATATATCCTTCGTGGAGGTATCGGTGTATTCACTGGTCGTATTCCTTTCGTCTGGTTGAGCAACAACTTTACGAATACTGGTGTGCAGACATCTTCTTACTCTGCAAAAAATAATTCTGATGTGCAGCTCATCATGGATCCTAACAAGCAGACTCAGAATGCAGATAAACTGAAGGCTCTCGGTAGCCAGCTGATCAATGTGTTTGACAAGGATTTCAAGTTCACTCAGTCTATGCGTGTTAATCTTGGTTTCGATTTCAATCTCCTGGGTATCGACTGGACTGCTGAGGGTATCTTCAGCAAGAGTCTGAATGATGTTTATTACAAGAACTTGGCTTATGAGGAGACTGGTAAGACCTTGTCTCAGACCTCTTACATGAATTGGGATAACCGTCCTCTTTATACAAAGGTGGCAGATGCTAAGTCGTTTAACAACATCTATGCAATGTATAATACCAGCAAGGGCTACAGCTACAGCCTGTCTTTGTCTGCAGCTAAGCACTTTGCGTTCGGTCTTGATCTGAATGCATCTTATACATTCACTCACTCAGAGTCTGTAAGCAGTATGACCTCATCTGTTGCTCAGAGCAACTGGCGTAATACTCATACTTATCGCTTCTCAAACAACCCAGAGTTGGCTAATAGTGCTTATAATGTGCCTCATACAGTGAAGGCTTCTGCTTTCTATCACTTCAACTGGGGAACCAACAAGTTGTTTACCACTACAGTAGGTCTTATCTACCAGGGTCAGAGCGGTTCTCCTTACTCTCTCGTTTATAGTGGAGATATTAACGGAGATAATGGTACAAGTAATGACTTGATTTTCATCCCTACAGATGCTCAGGTAGACCAAATGAAGTTCTTGGGTACTGATGCTTATACTGCTGAGCAGCAGCGTGCTAATTTGAAGCAGTGGCTTGCTACTACAGACTATGTGAAGGATCATCGTGGTGAGTACTTCGAGCGTTATGGTGCTAACTTGCCGTTCGAAAGTCATTTCGATTTCCACTTCGGTCAGAAGTTTGGCATCCGTACAGGTAAGTATGTACATGCTTTGGAACTTACTTTGGATATCATGAACGTGGCTAACCTCCTGAACAAGGATTGGGGCCGTACCTTCAGTAGTGGTTATAACAGCGAGATTATTTCTCCTATCACGTACAAGGGTGATGGCGTGTTCCAGTTTGCTAACTCATCTGATATGCCTCTCAAGTATCCTAGCTCATACTACAGCCGCTGGCGTGGCCAGGTTGGTTTGAAGTATACATTCTAAGGTATAATTATCTTTTCAGACAACATATCATTAATATAAAAAGAGGGTGAATCATAAGTAAGTGATTCACCCTCTTTCTGGTTTTATAAGAACAAGTCTTTCTTTGGCATGTTTGTCATATATTTCTTTCTCAGTTTCTCGAAGAAAGCTATAGTATCGTTAGAGAAGCCGTGGCCTTTCCATGTAGATGTGTTCGTGATGAGAATCCAGCATTGGTTATCCGGATATTTCAGGACGATGGCTGATGTGCCTGCCAGCGAACCGGTACGAATCCATGGTTTGTCGCTCTTTGGTGTATAGTTCCAACCGATAGAGTATTGGTGGTCAGCCTGCTCGCACGTCATAAACTCGATACTCTTCTTGCTGAGGATATCCTTGACATGTGGCAAACCATCGATGCTGGCTATGAAACGGCTCAGCTCGGCTGCCGAACCACACCAGGCTCCTGCACCCGACAGGCGGGGAAGGTCGGTGTCACCATAGCATTTCTCCACCAGTCGTCCACTGTTGTTGTATTCATATACAGGGATGCTGCCCTGGTGCATGTAGTACTTCGTTTCGTTAGGTCGGCGGTCCTTTAAGTAAGTTCCCGCAATATGCATGTCGTAGCAGCCGGCTGGGTGGAGCACATACTTCTGTATGAAGTTTTCATATTTCATTCCGCTCTTCTTCTCTATGATCATGGAGAGAATCATGTAGCCCAGATTACTGTAGCATTTACCTTCGCCAGGAGTATAACCCAAGTGGCGTTTCAAGAGAATCTTGAGCAGGGTAGGGTGATCAGGTGGCGTTTTGAGATGGTTCTGCATCATGATGTAGCGGGTGGAAGATACAGGATCACCGGCATAATTGTTGAAACCAGCCTGATGGCGCAGCAGTTGTTCTACGGTGATATCGTAATATCGCTTGTCCTTGATACTGTTGTTGTAAACGGTATCGCGCAGGATTCCCTTTTCGCCAAACACCTTCTCGTTCAGCTTGAGTTTCTTCATCTCCTGCAATTTCATGATACCTACGGCTGTAATCAGTTTCGATACCGAGGCGAAGCGCATCAGCATGTTAGGCTCCATTCTGATGCCTCGCTCCTTATCCGCCATTCCGAATCCGCGGGCATAGAGTAGTGAGTCGTTGCGGGTGATGACGAGTTGGGCTCCATTGATTTCCCATCTCTTGAGATACCTTTCTATTACCGAGTCCATCTCATGATATTCCTTCCCCTCTGTCAGGGCATTTGAGATGGAATCGTTGATATGAACCTTAGGGAGCGAATCTGCCGCCTTGTTCTTGTCTGATGCTGATGTACAGCGAGATACACAGCTGTGTGTAGTCCATCCTACGATTGCTGTAAAGGTAAGCAATATGATTGCTATGCGTTTTTTTCTTAGTCGTCGTGCCATTTTATTTAATTTTTCTATGCAAAGATAATGCAATCTTCTCAAATAACAAAACATTGAAAATATATTTAAATTTATTTTGTATTGTCTATGAATTATCGTACCTTTGTACCCAGTTATAAAGAAAAACAATGAAGAAGGTATTAAAAAAGATATTAAGATCCATATTCTATATAGTAGTCATGTCGGTTCTGGCATTCCTGCCCGACTTTTGGCTTTGGCACATCGGGGTGAGTGAGTGGCCTTTGCCGCTAGCCATCTTATGGTGGGTTCCCTCGTTGTTACTTGTTCTTGCCGAAGTGGGGTTGCAGATGGGGTTCTTCCATAAGTTGTCAGTCCGTGTACTCTTTACTACCATACTTTTCTCGGCATTCCCTAAGGTTGTCTTCATCCTGTTCGATGCATTTCTTCCTTGGTTCTTTGCTCTGATTCCTGCTTTGGGTGTAATGGGGTGGTTTGCCTTCGGCTTTATAGAGGGTTGGAAGCGGTTAGAACTGAAACATATTACCTTTACCTCGCCCGATTTGCCACCTTATTTTGATGGTTACCGTCTGGTACAGATTACCGACTTTCATCTCGGTTCGTTTCCTCCGGGCAATGATTTTGTGCAGAAGGTGGTGGATGCGACCAACAATGAAGAACCCGATATGATTCTCTTTACGGGCGATCTGGTCAATAACCAAGCCAGCGAAGTGGAGCCTTATCTGGATACGCTGGGGCAGCTTCATGCGCCAGATGGCATCTATTCTATCTGGGGAAATCATGATTATTGTGAATATGGCAACAATCATTCTATTGGCGCTTTGAAGAGAAACCGCCGTATGCTCTATGGTTATCAGGAAAGTCTGGGGTGGCATCAGCTGATGAACGAACATCATGTGGTGAGTCATGGTATGGCATCTATCGCTGTAATCGGCGTAGAGAATCCCGGTCAGCCTCCTTTCACTAATCGCAGTAATCTGAAGAAAGCGATGAAGGGGTTGAATCCAGATATGTTTAAAATCCTCTTGAGTCATGATCCTCACCATTGGCGCAGAGAAGTAGTTGGTAAGAAGATACAACTTACTCTGGCGGGACATACGCATGCCGGACAATTGAAAATAGGTAAATGGACGCCTGCCCGCATGGCTTTCAAAGAGTGGGGCGGAGCTTACCGGATTGGTGAGCAGATGCTCTATGTATCATCGGGTATTGGTGGTTCTTTCCCTTTCCGCCTAGGCGCATGGCCTGAACTGACAGTTATCACGCTGAAACGTGATTTATAGTTCTTAAAGATAACAAAACTGGTGTTTAAGTGTTAAAATACAGTTAAATGTTTGCCGCTTGAACCATTGTGATGAAAAAAACGCGTTAAAAATTTGGCGGTTCGAATAAATGTTGTACCTTTGCACTAGTTTTCGCATATATTTGGGCAAATGGGGGGTGTCGTGAGATTGTACTCCATTTGTTTTTTGAAGCAAAGCGAAAATACTTCGTAACAGAAGTAGCTGTTCACATTTTATATTTTATATTTAATATTGATAATAATGAAGATTCCTGTAGAAGAACAATATAAATACGTAAAACTTACTCTCCCGGATGGAAGCAAGGCTGAAGGTCAGGCTGTCTTGTTGCATGCCTGTTGTGCACCTTGTTCGGCGGCTATCGTAGAATGTATGCTTCGTAATGGTATGAAGCCTACTGTATATTTCAGTAATAGCAATATCTATCCTCAGCAGGAGTATGATGTCCGTAAACATGAACTGAAACGATTTCTGGAAGCCCAGAATGTACCTTATGTAGAGGATGAGTATGATCATCAGGAGTGGCTTTCTGTTATTAAGGGTTTAGAGGATGAGCCCGAGCGTGGCGGCCGTTGTTCTGTCTGCTTTCAGTTCCGCCTCTCTCATGCAGCCAAGTATGCGCAGGAGCATGGATTTCATCTTCTTACTACCACATTGGCATCTTCGCGCTGGAAGAATATCAGGCAGATAGATACTGCCGGTCATCTTGCCGTTGAGGCTTATCCTGATGTAGAATGGTGGGATATGAATTGGCGGAAGGGCGGTTTACAGAATCGCCGAGGTGAACTCTTGAGAATCAATGAATTCTATAATCAGTTATATTGTGGTTGCGAATTCAGTATGAGATAAATGAAAAAGCCCAAGACATTACGCCCTGGGCTTTTTTATATGAATCTGTGAAATCTGTATTGCTTAAGAAAGACCAATAATCTCACCGTTTACTACATCAATGCGCTCAGCCTGTGGACTCTTTGGTAAGCCCGGCATACGCATGATAGGACCAGCGATGACTACAATCATCTCGGCACCCATATTTACGGTGATGTCGCGAACGTGGAGTTCGAAACCTTCTGTAGGACCGTATGCCTTGGCATCGGTAGAGAAACTGTACTGAGTCTTGGCAATACAGATAGGGAACTTTTCAGCACCCAGCTTCTTAATCTCTTCAATCATCGCCTTGGCAGAAGCGCTCAATGTCACGCTGCCTGCTCCGTAAAGATTGAATGCAACCTTTTCTATCTTCTCCTCAACGCTATCGTTATCATCGTAAGCAAAATAGAGAGGGGCTGATGGACGCTCATCAATGGTCTTCACTACGAGGTTGGCAAGTTCAATAGCTCCGTTTCCGCCTTCGGCAAAGGCGCTGTTTACGGCGAAACCGCAACCCATCTCCTCGCAATGCTTGCGCAATACTTCTATTTCTTCATCTGTATCGGTTGCAAACTTGTTGAATGCAATCACTACAGTCTGACCAAAACTCTGCAGGTTCTTTACGTGCTTGTCGAGGTTCCAGTAACCGGCTTCCATACCTGCGATGTTTGGCTTCTTGATATCTTCCAGAGCTACACCACCATGCATCTTCAACGCCTGGAGGGTAACAACGAGAACGGTGAGGTCTGGTTGCAAACCTGTCTTGCGGCATTTGATGTCATAGAATTTCTCTGCACCGAGATCTGCACCGAATCCAGCCTCTGTAATGGCATAGTCGCCATACTCAAGAGCAGCAGCAGTAGCCATGACAGAATTGCAGCCATGAGCAATGTTGGCAAAAGGACCACAATGGACAAATGCCGGTGTTCCCTCTGTTGTCTGAACCAGATTTGGCTTCAAAGCATCGAGAAGGAGAGCAACGATACTGCCACCTACACCCATATCCTTTACGGTAAATGGTTTGTCATCCTCGGTGATGCCCAAGAGGATGTTATCTATACGGTGACGAAGATCATCGATGCTTGTTGCAAAACACATGATAGCCATGATTTCAGAAGCAGGAGTGATATCGAAACCTGTCTCTGTCTCGATGCCGTTCTTATCGCCGATACCGGTGATGATGCGGCGGAGACCACGGTCGTTTACGTCCATCACGCGACGCCAGAGAATCTTCTTCAACTTGAAACCCTCTGCCTCGTGCTGGAAACGGTAGTTATCCAGGAGGGCAGCAATCATATTGTTGGCCTCTGTAATGGCATGGAAATCGCCAGTGAAATGGAGATTAATCTTATCCATAGGCAAAACCTGGGCGTAACCGCCACCTGCAGCACCACCCTTCATGCCGAAGCAAGGACCCAGAGATGGTTCGCGAAGAGCCACTACAGCCTTCTTGCCAATCTTCTGCATACCCAGGGCGAGACCTACGGATACGGTGGTCTTGCCATTACCAGCCTTGGTAGGACTGATAGCGGTAACGAGGATGAGATGATGATTCTTAAACTTGTTGGTGTCAATCTTGTCCGTAGTGATCTTAGCGATGTAACGGCCGTAGTTTTCCACTTGGTCTTCGTGAATTCCAAGTTCTGCTGCCACTTCATTAATAGGGCGCAATTTTACTGATTTAGCTATTTCAATATCTGTTAACATAAAATAAATAGTTTTATGGTGCAAAGGTACAGAAAAGTATTCATATATTAAAATAAGAAAGTATAAAAAAACAAAATAGAAAAAAGGAAGACTTTCTGTCTCCCTCTTTTCATTTATTTCTTTACATAGAGCTCGAATGCCTTCACGCTGCCTGGAGCGCCCTGCTCGGCACATGGCAAGTACTCGAAGGCTGAGATGGTAACTTCCTTGCCCATATCCACGATGCCGAGATGTGGGAAGTTGGCTCCCTTCTCTGTCTGCCAGTAGGTGCTCTCCTGAAGGTCGAACATCTTGTCGAGGGTAGAGTTGCCCTTTTCGCTATCTGCGTAGAAAGCTACCCAGTTATTCCTGTCTATTCTGTTGCCCTGTGCGTCCTGAAGATGTACCTCAGCAAGGGCAATCTGGCTGTCGCCGCTCTGGCTGCTTTCTGCCTGGATGGCGAAGTAGCGACCTGTTACAGGCTTGTCGAGCTTGATGGTCTGCCAGCCGTTGCCAGCCTTGAACTCACCCTTCAATACTGGGGTGTCTGAATTCAAATCCAGACGATGGCCAGGCTCGTTGTGCTTGTTGCTCTTTTCGAGATTCAGCTTGTCGAGTTCTGGATGATCCTGGCAGAAAGCGGTAGGAGCCACGTTGGAACCTAGCTTACCAGCCTCGCCCTTAGGACCAACTACATCGAGTACGATAACCTCGTTCTTTCCCTTCTTCAACCAGCAACCTGGGAGATACAGGGTCTGCTGAGGACCAATCTGCCAGAAGCGACCGAGGGCATGACCATTCACGTAAACCTGACCCTTGCCGAAAGCCTCCATATTAATAAAGGTATCGCCCACCTTCTTGATGTTGAAGTAGCCACGATAGTAGCCTGCTTTGGTCTGAAGATCGCGCATCTTGTTGGTTGGCATGGCGAGTGCCTTTACCGCTGTCTGATAATCATCAGCAATGGTACTGTTGTTCCATCGGGTAGGGGTGAGAGTCAACTCGCAATCCTCTTTCTGTGTAGTGAGGGTTACGTTGCCGATGATACCCTTGTAATCCTTGATGGCACGACCGAAGTTGATTCTTCCCATACCTTCTACCACAATGGTGAGTTGGGCTCCCTGTGGCATCGCTGGCAATTCGAGTGATTTCTCGTTCTTTACACGGTCAATCTTGCCAACATATTTTCCGTTCACATATACCTGGGCAAAATCATGGAATTCACCAGTCAAAGTAGATATGTTTTCGATGGCAGGAACTGTGGTCTCGTAAACTAAGGTTCCCCATCCCATATCCATATCTTCGAAGCTCTGTGGAGCATTGCTTTCCTTTTCCTTTCCAATACCGTAGCTCAAAGGCTTGTATTCGGTAAACTTGAACTCCGGTACCTTGATGATAGACATTGGAGCCTTAGGCACGGCTGGCAACTTCTTGCCATCGTTGTATTTCGCCATCATCTTCTGGAGCTCATAGAATTTAGGTGTAGCCAATCCCCATTCGTTGATAGGGGCATCGTAATCGTATGAGGTTACGTCTGGCTGGAAACCTGGAGAGTTGGCTCCTGCCCAATGACCGAAACTGGTTCCGCCGTGGGTCATATAGAGAGAGAAGCTGATACCTTTGCTCAGCATCTCGTCCATTCCTTCAACCATATCTTTGGCAGGACGGGTCTCGTGGCGGGCTCCCCACTTGTCGAACCAGCCGCTCCAGAATTCAGAACACATCTTTGGAGCGTTAGGACGAACCTCGCCGAGACGCTTAAACTGCTGGTCGATGTTGGCACCTGTACCGAAGTTCATGGTCCAGGTAAGGTCATCGAGACCATTGTTCAGGAAGTTGGATGACCAGTCGCACTGGAAGAGACTTACCTTGTCGAAGCCTGATTTGCGGATGATGTCACGGATAGCACTTACGTATGGTTTGTCCTTTCCGTAAGAACCATATTCATTCTCCACCTGAACCATGATGATAGGGCCACCATTCTGGATAGTGAGTGGAGCCAGCTGCTTGCCTACTTCCTTTTCGAATATTTCTACACGCTGCATGAAGTATGGATCTTGCTCACGCAGACGGATATCCTTTTTCTTCAAGAGCCACCAAGGCAGACCGCCCATTTCCCATTCTGCACAAACGTATGGACCCGGACGTACAATCACGTACATGCCGTTCTTCTGAGCCAGTCGGCAGAATGCAGCCACATCGTTATTACCCGTAAAATCGAACTTTCCTTCTTGCTGCTCATGGATGTTCCAGAACACATAGAGGCAGATGGTATTCATGCCAAGCGCCTTGCACATCTTGATGCGATGCTCCCAATAAGCGCGAGGAATACGAGGGTAATGCAACTCGGCAGCCTTTACTACGAATGGTTTGCCATTAAGGAGGAATGTCTTGTCTCCAGTAGTGAAAGTACCGCCTTTCTGTGCTGCCATCATCTGCGATGGAGCCAACGCCAGGATAGAAGCAAAGGCGAGTGTCTTGATTGTAGTTGATAATGTCATATTATATATATTGTTTTTTGTTTCAACTAATAATTCGGCTGCAAAATTAATAAAAAATCTTCTTAATGATGTTTACAAATCGTTTAATAATGAGGATTTTTCGTTATTTTTGCAAATTTGTAGCCTATTTTGGATTATTTTTGCCGAAAATGACGAAGTTTAAAAAAGGTAAATTGTAGGATTTTGTCGGGTGAATGTAGTACCTTTGCAAGCGAATTGATATTTTATAGTACGTATGAACAAGTCTTTAGCATTAGCTCATTTTCAGACGAGCTTTCAGTTTATCACGCATCAGAACGAGCGCTTCTCTTATCTCGAAGGAGCCTATCTGGCACTTATCGGAGGCTGTGATTGGGTTCAGCTTCGCATGAAAGGTGCTACCGATGAAGAGGTTGAGCCTATAGCCCGTAAGTTAAAGTTGGCTTGCGAGGGTGCCGGTGCAACTTTTATCCTCGACGACCGTGTAGAACTGGTGAAGAAGTTACAGATAGATGGTGTACATCTTGGAAAGAATGATATGCCGGTTGATGAGGCCCGTAAGCTCCTGGGTGATGAATTCATTATCGGAGGCACAGCCAATACATTTGATGATATTCGTCGTTTGCATGAACAGGGGGCTGACTATATCGGTTGTGGTCCGTTCCGCTATACTACTACCAAGGAGAAACTCTCTCCGGTGTTGGGTATAGAAGGTTATCGCCGAATTATTGAGCAGATGAGGAAAAATAAAATCTCTCTGCCTATGGTAGCTATCGGAGGTTTGACTCCAGACGATATAGATCCGCTTGCAGAATTGGGCATCGGTGTGGCAATGAGCGGTACCATTCTGAATGCGGAGAACCCTGTTACCATGACACGTCAGATTCATGATAAGTGTTTCGGATTATTCATGGAAAATCTCAATCATTTTTTTGAGAATCAGTAGAATGATACTCATAAATGATGATTTTTCATAGAAAAGAGAAGAATGTTTCGGTTTTCTTCTCTTTTCTCATTTTATTGTCGTAACTTTGCACCTGCATTGCAAAACTGTTGCAAGCCAATTACAAATAATGAATTTAAAAGACATGAAATTAAAAGTGGGAATTAACTTAGGATATGTAGGAAAAACAGATGCTGTCGGAAAGAACGATAACATCATGATTTACGCACCTTCAAATGAAGGTGCTTAAAAACCCGGGCACAAACGTGTTCGGGCTTTTTTATTTTACTATATATAATAGGTATAAAACCAACTCAAAATAGATAGTGTGTGCAAAATATATAATTATTAACTTTATAAAAAAAAGGTATCAAAATGATGAAAACAGAATGGAGAGGTTTCAAAGGAAACATGTGGCAGAGTGAAGTGAATCTTCGTGATTTCATTCAGAACAACTACACTTGTTATGACGGCGATGAGTCGTTCCTTGCAGAACCAACTCAGGCAACTAACACCCTTTGGGGTATGTTGAAGGAACTCCAGAAGGAGGAGCGCGCCAAGGGTGGTGTGCTTGATATGGAAACAGAAATCGTTTCAGGATTGACAGCTTATGGTGCTGCTTATATTGGTGAAGGTACAAAGGATTTGGAGAAAGTGGTAGGTCTTCAGACTGATAAGCCTCTGAAGCGTGCCTTCATGCCTTACGGTGGTATCAAGATGGCGGAGCAGGCTTGTACAACATATGGCTATCAGCCATCAGAGAAGCTCCACGAAATCTTCCACAAGTATTGCAAAACTCATAATGATGGCGTATTCGATGCTTATACTCCAGAGATGAAGCTCGTTCGCCATAACCACATTCTTACCGGTCTTCCTGATACATACGGTCGCGGCCGTATCGTAGGTGACTACCGTCGTGTAGCCCTCTATGGTATCGACTTCCTCATCGAGGAGAAGAAGAACGACCTCGCTAACATGGGCGACCGTGAGATGATTGACGAAGTAATCCGTCTTCGTGAAGAGGTTTCTATGCAGATCAAGGCTCTCAAGGGCTTGAAGGAGATGGCTCAGTTGTATGGTTACGACATCTCTCAGCCTGCTAAGAACGCTCGCGAGGCTGTTCAGTGGTTGTACTTCGGTTACCTCGGAGCTGTGAAGACTCAGAATGGTGCTGCGATGTCTGTAGGCCGTATCTCTACATTCCTCGACATCTATATCCAGCGCGATTTGAATGAGGGTACTCTTACCGAGGATGAGGCTCAGGAGCTCATCGACCACTTGGTCATGAAGTTCCGTATGGTTAAGTTCGCCCGTATCCCTTCTTATAACGAACTCTTCACCGGCGACCCAGTTTGGGCTACTCTCGAGGTTGGTGGTATGGGTCAGGATGGCCGCTCAATGGTTACCAAGAACGATTTCCGTTTCCTCCACACATTGGAGAACATGGGTCCTTCACCAGAGCCAAACTTGACAGTACTCTATAGCTCTCGCTTGCCAAAGGCATTCAAGCACTACGCTTCTTTGATTTCTGTAAAGACAAGTTCTATCCAGTATGAGAACGATGACGTAATGCGCCCGGTTTGGGGTGACGACTATAGCATCTGCTGCTGTGTATCTGCTACACAGACAGGTAAGGAAATGCAGTTCTTCGGTGCACGTGCCAACTTGGCTAAGTGCTTGACCTACGCTGTATCTGGCGGTGTTGACTCAAAGACACGCGAGCAGTGCGGTCCTAAGTATCGCGCCGTTGAGGGTGATGTATTGACATACGAGGAGTTCATGCCACGTTTCATGGATATGATGGACTGGTTGGCTGGCGTTTATGTGAAGACATTGAACCTCATCCACTACATGCACGATAAGTACTTCTACGAGGCAGCAGAGTTGGCGCTCATCGATACTGATGTTCGTCGTACTTTCGCTACTGGTATCGCTGGTTTCAGCCACGTGGTTGACTCTATCTCAGCTATCAAGTATGCCAAGGTAAACATCGTCCGTGATGAGACCGGTTTCCCTCTCAGCTTCAAGACCGAAGGTGACTTCCCACGTTACGGTAACGATGATGAGCGTGCTGATGAGATTGCAGTATGGTTGCTCAAGACCTTCATGAACATGATCAAGAAGCATCATACATACCGCAATTCTGAGCCAACTACATCTATCCTGACTATCACATCAAATGTAGTATACGGTAAGTTCACCAGCAACATGCCTGATGGTCGTCCAGCCGGTGCTCCTTTGGCTCCAGGTGCTAACCCATCTTACGGTGCAGAGAAGAACGGTCTTTTGGCTTCATTGAACTCAGTAGCTAAGTTGCCATACGAGTATGCTCTTGATGGTATCTCTAATACTCAGACCATCAGTCCAGGTGCTCTCGGTCACAACGATGAGGAGCGTGCCCAGACATTGGTAGGTGTATTGGATGGTTACTTCAACCAGGGTTCTCACCACCTGAACGTGAACGTATTCGGTATCGACAAGCTCAAGGATGCTATGGAGCACCCTGAGAAGGAAGAGTACCAGAACTTCACCATCCGTGTAAGTGGTTACGCAGTTAAGTTCATCGACTTGACACGTGAGCAGCAGCTCGACGTAATCGCTCGTCAGGCTCACGAGAGACTCTAAGGAAGTGAAGAATGAAGAGGGAAGAGTGAAGATTTCTCTTGTCTCTTTGTAACATATAGATTGCCCGCTAGATTTTCTTTCCGAGGATATTTAGCGGGCATTTCAGCTTAACATTATAGTCTAAAAAAATAAGTTATGGAACTATTGATATTTATGGGCTTTTTTGCTTTGTTAGCAGGTATATTTACCTTATGGGCTTATAATGATTATCGTAAAATGAAGGCTTAATTATAATGACTAAAGGATTTGTACACAGCATAGAGAGCTTTGGTTCAGTAGATGGACCAGGCATCAGATTTTTGATTTTCCTGCAAGGTTGTCCCATGCGCTGCCAGTTCTGCCATAACCCGGATTCATGGAAGACGGGAGTGGGAGAGGAGTGGAGTGCCGATGACCTGCTGGATAAAGCAGAGCGATTCAAGAGTTATTGGGGTGACAAGGGCGGTATTACTGTAAGTGGTGGAGAAGCCCTGATGCAGATAGACTTTCTCCTCGAACTTTTCGAGAAAGCCCATCAGCGTGGCATCAATACCTGTCTTGATACATCAGCGCAACCATTTAGGAAAGAGGGTGCTTTCTTCGATAAATTCGAGCGTCTGATGGCCGTTACCGATATTGTTCTTCTTGATATCAAGCATATCAACGATGAAGAGCATCGTAAACTCACCCGCCATTCTAATGTAAACATACTGGATTGTGCACGATATTTAAGCGAGATACACAAACCAGTATGGATTCGTCACGTCCTGATTCCAGGTATTACCGACAAGGATGAATACCTCTATCAGTTGCGCGATTTTCTTTCTACACTCTCTAATATTGAGCGTATAGATGTCTTACCCTATCATACGATGGGTATCTACAAGTATGAGAAACTAGGTGTTGCCTACCCGCTGGAAGGCATAGATCCTCCTACTAGTGATCGCATAGCTCATGCAGAAGCAATCTTGCAAGAGGCACTTTAGCCTCTTGCAAGACTGCTTAGATGAGCGTCTAGCGAACTGGTGAGACGGGCTTTGATGATAGGCTTTGTGATGTAGTCGTTTACTCCAAGCTCATAGCACTCATCAATATTATCCTTGTTGCTTAACAGGGAAACCACGATGATGACCATTTCACTTTTCGAGTATTTAGAGCGTACATGGTCTATTACATCCCACCCAGTTACATCTGGCATCATCAAGTCGAGCAGTATCACGTCCGGCTTGAATGAGTCAATCAGTTCAATGGCTTCTTTTCCGCCATTTGCAGTTTTCACGTCGATGTCAAAGTCCTTTATCATTTCAGAAATAGTTTCAATATTTTCTGAAATATCATCGACGATTAGCACTTTGTTCTTTTCCATTTTTCACTGGTTTATTATAAAGGTTCTATCTGGTCTTGAAGCTCTAGCTTCTTGGCTTGTGAATGCCATAAATGTCGCACATGAATCCTTTATCCGAGATAAGTTTGTTCATGTCAATACTGTCAAACACTTTGTGATGGGTACCGATTACCACAATCTGGTACTCCTTTTCCAGAACTTTAGGATCATCTGTCACCTTAATGTTATATTCTTTTTTTACTTCCTCTACATCTACCAATGGATCGTAGAGTGTGGTTTTGTAACCTGCTCCTACCAGGTTGATATAGAGATCGGCTACTTTTGTGTTTCTGATATCATCGCTGTCTGGCTTGAATGAGAAGCCGAGAATCAGCACGTTAGTCTCCGGAGCCTTGAACTTTCTGCTTTCAGATGCATTCTTTATCTTTCCTGCTATCCATACCGCCATCTGCTCGTTAACCTCGCGGGCTGTAGAGAGCAGCGATGGTACCACGTCAACCTCCTGTGCCTTGTTAATCAGGTAGTATGGGTCTACCGCGATGCAGTGGCCGCCAACGAGTCCTGGAGTAGCTGGCACGAAGTTCCATTTTGTGCTAGCTGCCGCCGTTACGTCTTCGATGTTGATGTTCATCTTGTCGAAAATCTTTTCCATCTCATTGAAGAAGGCTATCTGCACGTCTCTCTGGCAGTTCTCCATCAGTTTACATGCCTCTGCTATTCTGATACTCTTCGCCTTGTAGGTGCCATGGGTAAGTACTGAAGCATAGAGGCTGTCGATGATAGCTGCTGCTTCGGGTGTAGAACCGCTGGTAACCTTAACGATGTTCTCGATGGTATGAACAGTATCGCCCGGGTTGATGCGCTCTGGCGAGAAGCCTACAAAGAAACTCTGGTTCAACTTCAATCCTGATGTAGATGCCAGTAATGGAGCGCAGACCTCTTCTGTCAGACCTGGGTAAACGGTACTCTCGTAGACTACGATATCACCTTCTTTCAGAATCCTGCCAACCTCAGCTGTAGCATTGCGCACGCAACTGATGTCTGGCTTGTTCGATTTGTTCACCGGTGTCGGTACAGCGATGATATACACATTACACTTCTTCAGGTCATCAATATTGCTGGTCAGTTTCAGTCCCTGTTCCAAAGCTTTGGATACAGGTCTGTTGTCTTCCTTCGCGCTTTTGGCTAACTTGGCTACCTTCTCAGCTTTGATGTCATAACCCCATGTATCGTATTTCTTTGAGAATAAGCATGCCAGTGGAGTACCAACATATCCCAATCCTATTACTCCAATCTTAAACTCAAAAGACTTGTTTATCATATACTATATTCTGTTTATGTTTTATAATGTTATTTCTTTTATTGGGAGCTCCCTGCTGTGTGTGCGTTACAGCAAGTAACTTGGTTCTTTTAGATTCCTTCAAGCTGAGCATAGCGCGAAGTCTTCTCCGGATTCCAGGCGTCCTTGTAAGAACGTCGGAAGAAGATCTCTTGCAGATGAGCCGACAGACGGGCGATACGCAGGAAATAACCTGTATAAGGCGACATCAGTGGCAGATATCTGTAGAGGAACCACACATCTTTCTTTCTTTCTGAAACCATCAGCACCAGGATGAAGGCAAGCTGCGAGAAGCATACTCTGATGAAGTAGCCCAGTGCCAACACTTCTACGATGTGCGTGTTAAACGTGATGGCGAGCTTGATGATATACCACAACCACAGAAAATTGAGGAAGCAGTCGAAAACTACACTCTCCATATTAGATAACCAGTTAAGGATACTCCAGTTCTTTGTAGGCAACAGAATGTCGGCATGCTTGCGGAGACGGAATCTCACGAGCGAGCGCGACCATCTGATGCGCTGATGATACAGCTTGTACCATTTGGTAGGCACATTGGTCATGCAGATGGCATCTTCGGCAAATTTCACTTTATATCCGGCTTTGCGGAGCTTCTGTGTCAGGTCACCGTCCAGTCCCGGTCCGATATCCCAGTAGCCTATTTCTTTCAGCGTCTTTCTTTCGAAGGCTCCGAATGCTCCCGAGATGATGTGGTAGATACCCAGTTCGCTGGTTACGATACGTCCCACCTGTATTCGCTTCAGGTATTCGAAAGCCTGCAGCGATGAGCAGATGGTTTCCTTGTAGTTGCGTACCTTCACGCATCCGCCTACTCCCTTCACCATTCCGTCGATGTAGAAGGGGAGTAGAATCTTCTCCAGTGCATCACGGTCGAGCGAAGAGTCGGCATCCAGACATACGATGTATTTGCCTCTTGCCATCTGGGCTCCATAGTTGCTGGCGGCAGCTTTACCGCCTCTTGTATCCAACCTCAGGTAGTGGGTGATATACCCGGCCCGGTAGAGGTCGTTGCAAATCAGTTTGGTGTCGTCGTCGCTACCATCGTCTACCACGATGATTTCGTAGTTGCGGTAGGTTTGCTCAGCCAGCGAGTTCACCATTTTGAATATATGTTTGCCTTCGTTCTTTCCCGGTACGAGGATACTTACGAGTGGATTCTCGCGGTACAGGAAGAATTTGGCATATTCTTTCTCTTTATCTATCTGGTTTCTCTTCATTAGTCGGTTTCCGATTACGAGATATTCCAGGATATAATATCTTGGCATCTCGATGAAGAAGAGGAACCAGTAGGTTTTCACGATACTGCTAAACGATAGCGTGCTGATCCAGTCGAAGAAATCGTTCAGATGTTCTGCTATGCTAAACATACGCTTTTCCCTTTCTTCTTGATGGCTTATCTCAGCACGGTAAGTGCTAAGAGTACCATAAGTATGAGTATACCTGCGATGGTGACAAGGATGGCAACGAGTTTCTTGTAGAGCACGATGCGTTTCTGTATCTTGTCGTTTTCATCTTCCTTCGGCTCCGTGTCGAGCAACTCTTCCTGCGGCTGCACCTTTTTCTCTTCTTCCTTCATCAGAGGTTCCTCTGAGTAGCGGCAGTAGTCGTCTGGAGTCATATCCACATATTGCAGTTTGTTGAAGAACTCGTCATAGTTGTTGGCGATGGTCTTCGTCTTGGTTTCCAGCATGCAGCAGATAATCTCGTCCGGTTCTATCGAGTTGGCCAGCTTTCTGATGGCTACCGACATCTCCTTGCTCAATTTCTGCTGGGCCTCTTCCACCGTTTCTCCCTGCTCATAGAGGGTAGAGGATACGTAGAAGATATTGTTGTTGTAAGACACCTTGTGATTGGAGAAGATTCTACAGAGCTTGCCCAGTATACTTTCCTTTATCTTTACGGTATCCTTGTTATCATCTATAATCCATATCTTGCCTACCATGACCGAGAGTTCATCCTTGCGGTAGGTTTCCATCAGCTGGCGTCGCAGTCGGTTTATCAGCAGGTAATATTCCATGAAGTTATCATAGATGTTCGCCATGTTGTTGAACATGATGTTGCCGTTGGTCAGTGTTCTGATTCCTTCTTCCGTTATCTCGTAGTCCACTACGTCTCGTGGCACCAGGGCATTTACCGGATAGGTGCTCTGGCAGTAGCAGCAGGTTGACTTTGTGATAGGCGCGGTAAACGAGTTCTCGCAGTCGTTGCAGGTATATACCACGGCTGGTCTGTCATAGTCAACACCGATGTGGCGCAGTTTCTTGTGACACTTCGGACAGATGAGCATACCGCCCACATTATAGCTGCTTTCCGGCGATACGTTGGCGCAGCTGAAGTGGTGGATGATGTTCTGAATCTTCAGGTTCGAACTTCCGCACTTCGGACAGCACTCTGTATAGAGCAGGTGAGAGTGGTTACACTTAGGGCATAGATGCTCCTTGAGTAGGAAGCGGTGAATGCGCAGTGAACCGTACTCCACCATAGAGTCGATGAACATGAACATCTCGTTGAGATGGAAGAGACCCATACTGTGGTAGTGCTCGAAGATAGGGTTGATATATCCCAAAGACGATTTTTCCAGCAGTCGGTGTCCCATGATTCGCTGGTCTCTTGAGAGCAGGAATCTCAGAATATTGGCAAAGAGCTGGTTAGGCTGTGTAGGACGGCTTGTTTCGCTTTTTACACCAAACTTCTGTCTTGCCATCTTGATTCTGTCAATAATCTCGTATACCTTCTCATTGCTCATGTCGCTCACATAGGCATCGATGATATAGTCGATAATCTGTTCCTTTCCCGATACCGCCGTATTGACGAATATCGGTTTGTAGCTACATTTCCACGATAAGATTGGACTGGCTCCATACAGTATAGCATGGAACGCACGCTCACTCTTCGTATTGATGTAAACACAATCGAAGTAGTCGGACTGGATGTCCGGTGTCGAGTCGATATCTATATAGCTATCGATGGTGAGCACCATGTCTCCACGTTTGTTTCTTCTAAGTCCAATCATTCTTTATTTCTTTTGTTCTTGATGATTATTGTTGCCGCTCGAAATCATGTTGCTTCGCTTCACGTTTTCGTTCTTGCCCACTGGGATGGTGTACATCGGTAGTGGCTTCGGATCGAGCATGGCATCAATCTTGTTCACTCTTACTCTTACCGGCAGTCTGTTGCTCATTACCCATGCCGGTACTCTCTGGTTCGGGTTCAGGGTGAAGACGGCAACCACTGCGTTGGCATCATGCGAGAAGTTACTCTGCAGATGCTTTGGTATTTCCTCTACTCTCAGACCTACCATCTGCAACTTAGCCTGCAGTTCCAGGTCTTTGTTGATGATGATGTCGGCATCGTCAGGGCTTTCCATATACTTCACCATGTCGTTGGGTACGTATGCGATTACGCCCAGATGACAGTCTGCATAGTCGGTATGCTGGATAACCATCACCTCCTCGCTTTTGAATACCAGTGTCTTGTCGCTCACATTGATTTTTGTGATGTAAGCATCGGCTGGTGCACAGCAGTAGTGTATCAGACTTGGGTTGTAGATGCTAGTGTTGGAGTAAGGCATGGCAGCATTTGTGGTGCCGGCTCCTCTGTGGCTCATGAAGTTAAAGGTGGTATTCTTAGCCTGTGCGTAGATTTCCACCTTGTTAGCCTGCTTTCTCAATTCCTCTTCTACCTCGGCAATCTCGGCATCCAGTGCATTTCGCTTGGTGTTGTCGGTAAGACCGTAGTAGATGTCCGAACTTTCAGAGGCTTTCTGTTTTCTCAGTTCGGCAAGTCTGGTACGCAGCACCGGAATCTCCTGCTGTGCGAGTTTAGCCTGTACCTCCATGTCGTGAGTCTCCTTTACGGCAGAAGGCAGGATGTTCGGGTCGTATTGGTTCACAATATTACCTAGCAGTACATAAGAGTAGAGCGTATCTCCCTTATGTACCACTTCACCCATTTCTTTGTTCACCTTAAGGATATAGATGTCGTCAACGGCACTGATACGGTTTTCATCGAGGGTTATATAACCGTCGAAGGTTGCCCATATCATACGAGTGACAATATAGTAGGCGGCAAGCACGATAACCAGCAGGAAGATCAGGGCAAAGATGATCTGCTGTCTGGCAAGGCGGTGACTCTGCGACTTCAGCAAGTCTGCCATCGCCTGTTCTTGTGGCGTGCCATTATATTGGAATTCATTCATATTCTAGTTATCTTACATTCAAAGTTCTATTTCTTTGAAGATGTTGTTGTTGTCATAGATGCTCACGGCTTTCTCGATATTGATGATAGCGAGTGCGCGGTTCTGCATCAGTTTGTACATACGCTCCATACTTTCCAAGAGTCCCGTATATTCGTCCATACGCATCAGATAGTTGTATCCCTGTTTCTGGTTCTTGTAGGCAAACCGCCGCATTTCTATATATCCTAAAATCCGCAACTATCATCCAATACACGATTAAGGGTAGATTTATGAGTCGT
>ERZ781275.17-NODE-17-length-182744-cov-6.900968_pt1 | contig 182744 bp, 203 predicted proteins | sample MGYA00375853_ERZ781275 | MGnify/ENA primary metagenome ERZ781275 (study PRJEB29790, sample SAMN03653691) | human gut metagenome | host: Homo sapiens | place: USA: Dallas, Texas | collected 2012-07-23 | study: EMG produced TPA metagenomics assembly of the Gut...
CGCCGCTTGCGCGGCTGCGCGCACTTCGTGCGCTGATGCGCTTTTGCGCATGGGCCTGAAATATTGCATCGCGGAAAACCGCGGCAGTTCCCCGCCAGCCAAAAGCGTGGCGGGCGTTTGATGCGCGGTCCGGTCCGGGCGGCCGCACATTTCGCGGATATTTTGGCCTGCCGTGCTTGCGCTTTTCTCAAACGCGGCTTCGGGGACAAAACTCCGCCGCGTTTTTGCTGAGGCCGTCCCGGACGGCTTCCCTGATGCAAAAGATGCCGAAAAGGTCGCGCGGCGGACTGTCGTCGTGCGGGAAGGATAAGCCATGGAGGATTGTATCATCATCGGAGCAGGCGCGGCCGGGCTGTTTGCCGCCGGCGCTGCCGTGCACGCGGGCAAACGCGTCACGGTTCTGGAGCATATGGACGCGCCGGGCAAAAAGCTGCTCATTACAGGCAAGGGGCGGTGCAATGTCACCAACAACTGCGGTCCGGATGAGTTTTTGAAAAATGTGCGCCGCAATCCGCGTTTTTTGTATTCGGCGCTCAACGCCTGCCCGCCCGCTTTCGTGATGGAGCTGCTGGAAAAAGGGCTGGGCGTGCCGCTTAAAACGGAGCGGGGGCGGCGGGTATTTCCTCAGAGCGACCGCGCGCAGGACGTGCTGGACGCTCTGCTTCGCTGGGCGCAGGGTGCGCGTCTGCGGTACGAGGGCGCACGGGAGCTGATATTGGAGAACGGCCGCTGCACGGGCGTGCGCCTGCAGAGCGGCGAAGCGCTGCGTGCCGGGGCCGTGCTCGTGGCGACGGGCGGCGTGTCTTATCCGGTGACGGGCTCCACGGGCGACGGCTACCGTTTCGCACGGCAGGCGGGCCACACCGTAGTGCCGCCGGAGCCGAGCCTTGTTTCCCTGGTGGAGCGCGGAGGGGTGTGCAGGCGTATGATGGGCCTTTCCCTTAAAAATGTGGCGCTCACACTGTACGAAGGAAAAAAGGCGCTGTTTTGCGAGCAGGGTGAGATGCTGTTCACGCATTTCGGCATGTCCGGGCCGCTGGTGCTTTCCGCCAGCGCACACATCCGGGATATGAAAAAATACGGCTACCGCGTCTGTATTGACCTCAAGCCTGCGCTGCCGCCGGAAAAGCTTTATAAGCGCGTCTCCGAGGACTTTGCGCTTCTTGCGAACCGGGAGGCTGCGAACTGCCTTGTGAAGCTGCTTCCGGCCTCCATGCAGCCTGTGATGCTGGACGTGTGGGGCATGGACCCGCAGCGCAAGGTGAACCAGATCACTCGGGAGGAGCGCCGGCGCCTGGTGGAGCTGCTGAAAGCCTTCCCGGTCGAGCTGGCCGGAAAGGGCGACCTTGCCCATGCCGTCGTTACCAGCGGCGGCGTCAGCGTAAAGGAAGTGGACCCCAAAACAATGCAGAGCAAGCTGTGTCCGGGGCTGTATTTCGCGGGCGAGGTGCTGGATGTGGACGCGTACACGGGCGGCTACAACCTGGGAATCGCGTTCGCCACAGCATATGCGGCGGCAAGCCATCTGTAATAGGCCGGACGGCTGTCAATCATGACCGGGCGCATGCCGCAGTGCGGAGCGTCCTGGGGGGAAGAGGAGAAAAATATGATTTCCATTGCCATCGACGGCCCGTCCGGTGCGGGCAAATCCAGTCTGTCGCGGCGGCTTGCCGCAGAGCTTGGCTACATTTATGTCGATACCGGCGCCATGTACCGTACCATCGGGCTGCATGTGCTGCGCAGCGGCGCAGACACCGAGGATGAGGATGCCGTGGCGGCGCTCCTGCCGGGCATCCGGCTGGAGATGCGCTATGTGGACGGTGTGCAGCATATGTTTTTGAACGGGGAGGACGTTTCCGGCCTCATCCGCACCGAGGAGGTGTCCATGGCTGCATCCCATGTTTCGGCACACCCGTCGGTGCGCGCGTTCCTGCTGGACGCCCAGCGTGCATTGGCAAAGGATAACAATGTGCTTATGGATGGGCGCGACATCGGTACTGTGGTGCTGCCCGGTGCGCAGGTGAAGATATTTCTGACGGCCAGCGCGGGAGACCGCGCCCGGCGCCGCTACGATGAATTGATTGCCCGCGGGGAATGGGTGAGCTACGAGCAGGTGCTGGCGGATGTGGAACGGCGGGACTATAACGACACCCACCGTGCCGCCGCGCCGCTGCGCCCCGCTGCGGATGCCGTTACCGTGGACACCACGGGCTTTACCTTCGACGATGCGTTCGCGCTGCTGCTGTCCACCATCCGCGCGCGTCTGGGGCAGGAGGGGTAACGATGTGGTTTTACTGGATCATCGTGCCGTTGGCGTGGCTGGTGTGGCACATCGCGTTCCGGATCAGGGTCATCGGAAGGGAGAACCTCATCCATGACAGGGGCTTCGTCATCGCGCCCAACCACATCTCCGCCATCGACCCTGTATTCGTCGTTATTGCCCGGTTTTGGGGCAGGCCCATGGTCATCATGGCCAAAGAAGAGCTGTTCGAGATCAGCCGCCTGCTGAACTGGGCCTGGCGGCATGTGGGCGTCGTTTGTGTGCGCCGGGGAAAGGGCGACGCCACAGTGGTGGAAAACACTGTGCGCGAGGTGCGTGAGGGCCGCGGGGCGCTGGTCTTCCCCGAGGGCACGCGTACCAAGGACGGCAACCTGGGTAAGCTGAAGAGCGGAGCATTTGTCATTGCGGCCGAAGCGGGCGTGGATATGATCCCCTGCCGTATCATCTACAAGGGCGGAAAAATGCGGGTGTTCGGCCGCTGCACCGTAGTGTTCGGCAAGCCGATCCCCGCGGAAAAATTGAAGCTGGGCGAGCCGCGCAGCGCCGCCCGCCTGCGCGAATGCAAGGCGTTGCTGGCGGAAGAGCTGGAAAAGCTGCTGGAGGAAAACCGGCAATACTTATAAAAGTGTAAAAGAGAAAGTGCGCTGCCTGCGGCGCCCTTTTCCAAGGAGCTGTGATATGAAGATCATTAAGGCAAAGACGGCGGGCTTCTGCTTCGGAGTGGACCGTGCGGTAAAGCTCACCTACGGCCTGCTGGAGCAGGGCGTGCGGGTGGCTACGCTGGGGCCGCTCATCCATAATCCTCAATGCGTGGCGGACCTTGCGGCCCGGGGCGCCGTTACCGTGGATACACCCGAACAGGTGCCCGACGGCTACGAGGTGGTGGTGCGCAGCCACGGCGTGCCGCAGTGCGTGTACGATGCGCTTGGGGCCCGGGGCCTTGTGGTGCATGACGCCACCTGCCCCTTTGTGGCCAAAATCCACCGCCTGGCCCGCAGGGCGGGTGAGGAGGGCAAAACCCTGCTGGTCGCAGGCGACGAAAACCATCCCGAGGTGCAGGGCATCGTGGGACACACACGGGGCAGTGTATTTGTTTTTGCCGATTTGGAGGAGTTAAAAGCACTTTTAACTCCAGAAAATACCAAAAATGGAATTTTTGTGGTAGCTCAAACCACTTTTGAGGTGAAAAAGTGGCAAGAATGCGTAGAGTTTCTCAAAAAAGTATATACAAATCCGAGCATATTTGATACAATATGTAATGCAACATGGGCGAGGCAGCATGAGGCGGAGTGCCTTGCGCGCCAATGCGACCTGATGGTCGTCATCGGCGGGCGGCAGTCCTCCAACACCCAGAAACTCGTATCCGTTGCCGGGCGCCATACAAAGGCCGCCGCCGTGGAGACAGCACAGGAGCTGGACCCCGCATGGTGGCGCGGCGCAGGCACGGTGGGAGTGACGGCGGGTGCATCCACGCCCTCGTCTATTATTGAGGAGGTACTGAGCAGTATGAGCGAGGAAATTCGTGAAGAGGAATTGAGCTTTGAGGAAATGATCGACGCTTCCTTGAAGCCGGTATACAATGGAAAGGTCGTAAAGGGCATCGTCACCGGCGTTTCCCCCAGCGAGATCCAGGTGGATATCGGCACGAAGCAGACCGGTTTCGTCAAGCTCGAGGAACTCACCAATGACCCGTCCGCCAAAGCGGAGGATCTGGTCAAGAAAGGTGACGAGCTCGACCTCATCGTAACAAAGGTAAACGACCAGGAAGGCGTTGTCTATCTTTCCAAAAAGCGTCTGGATGAGAACAAGGGCCGCGAGGCCGTTGCCGCTGCTGTCGAGAGCGGCGAGATCCTGGAGGGCTTCGTCACCGAGGCCAACTCCGGCGGCGTTGTGGTGCTGGTGAATAACGTGCGCGTGTTCGTGCCGCGCTCCCAGGCCACGCTGCGCCATGGCGAGGATTATACCGCCCTGGTGAAAACGAATGTCCGTCTGAAGATGAAGCAGTGCGAAGGCCGCCACATCGTGGGTTCCATCCGCGAGGTCCTGGCCGCCGAGAACGACGCCAAGCGCGAGGAGTTCTGGGCCAATGTGGAGATCGGCAAGCAGTACACGGGCGTTGTCAAGAGCCTGACCAACTACGGTGCGTTCGTGGATATCGGCGGCGTGGACGGCCTGGTTCATATCAGCGAACTGTCCTGGAACCGCATCAAGCATCCGTCCGAGGTCGTGAGCGTCGGCGATACCATCGATGTGTACGTCAAGGATATCGACACCGAGAACAAAAAAGTGTCTCTGGGCTATAAGAAAGCCGAGGACAATCCCTGGGAGAAATTCAAGGCCGAATATCCCATCGGCAGCGTGTTCAAGGCGCCCGTGGTGTCCATCACCAAGTTCGGCGCATTTGTGCGCATCCTGCCGGGCATCGACGGCCTGGTGCATATCAGTGAGATTTCCAACGAGCGTGTTGAGAAGGTCTCCGATGTGCTGAGCGTAGGCCAGGAAGTGGAAGTGAAACTCACCGATGTGGACTTCGAGAAAAAGCGCATCAGCCTTTCGATGAAGGCGCTGCTCTCCGGCAGCGAAGCGGACGGCGAGGACGCCGAGTGATTTAAAACCGGAAAACGGCCATGCGGAGCGATCCGTATGGCCGTTTTTTATTGTGCCGCGGCAAAAATGCTTCCGACGGTCCGTTCCGGTGTGCTTGGAAGATTGTCATAGATTTTTAAGATTTTTTTTGAAATGAAACCGGATGCGGGCGCGTCTACTATAATGGAAAGACAATGTCAGCGATACTGCGGCGGCGGGATATCATGTGCCGTTTTTGCATACACTGATAAAGTATGCCGCGGACCGTGGAGGTTTGGCAGGAAGGGTTGCAGATGTGGGTTTGAGAGCAATGAAGAAAAGATGTGTAGCGGTGCTGACAGCAGCGCTGTGCCTGATGCTGGTGTTGGGGCTGCAGGCATGCGCCGGGTCCGGCGGAGGGCGGCCCATACAGGACCCTCAGGCGGGAACGGTGCTTCCCGAGGGAGCTAAAAAAGAAGAAGGCGTGGTACTGGACGCCTCGGACGGACAGTTCATCCTCCGTGCCGCAGGCGGCGGAGAGTATGTGTTCCGCATGGACGGCGCCGAGGACATGGTAGAAGGCGGCGTACAGGCCGGCCAGTATGTGCGCATCTGGTACGACGGCGTTTTGACGGACACCAACGCCCGAAATGTAAAGCTGCTGCGCATAGAGGCTGCGCAGGAAACGCAGCCCGACTCCCTTTCGATGGGGAGCACGGCCGACGGCGTTGTAACGGCGTTCGATGAAGAGAGCATCACACTTCGGACGGCGGGCGGTGAAACCTACACCTTTGCGGCGGGCCGGAGCGTACGTGCGCTGAAGGGCGAACCACGCGAGGGAATGTGGGTGCGCGTGTATTTTGATGGCGCACCGGACGGCGCGGTGGTGAGCCGTGTGACAGCGCGCGTATCGGAGGGAGATGTGTTCACCCTGGCGGGACGTATCCGCGCCGTGGATGAAAAGGCGGATACGATCACCTTTTTGGCAGATACAGGGGAACGTTATATCTTCGCGCTGGGCTTCGCCGAGGTGGATATGCCGGATGGCCTGCGCGCGGGAAGCCGCGCGGTGCTGAGCTATTCGGGCAGCGCCGCGCCGGAGGATACATCCCATGCCATGCTGCTGCGTGTGCAGGCGGAAAAGCTGGCGGATGCACAGGCTGTGCGGGGCACGATGTGTTCCGTGAACAGCAAACAGGGCAGCATCGGGGTATGTACGGCGGACGGACGTGTACTTGCCTTCTACACGGGGAAATCCCTCACCGGGCAGCAGGGCGGAGTGGAGCCGGGAGATGGTGTGCGCGTCACTTATTCCGGTTGCATCAGCGGGGAATCCACCCGTTCCGCACAGCTTCTGTCACTGGAGGTCACGGCCCGGAAAGATGCCAATAAGAGCGCCGTGCTCGGTACGGTGCGTGCCGTGAGCGATACCGCACTGACGCTGGCCGCCGCCGACGGCCGGACACTGAAATTTGAAGCTGTGCCGGGAAAGTCTTTTCCGGAGGAGCTGAAAAAAGGCGATACGGTCCGCGTGTCCTACACCGGGTGGATCGAAGGGGAGGATACCTCTGAGGCTGTTTACGCTTCCGTTTCCCGTGCATATGCCTGAACCAGCGCGGTTGTTTTGATTCGCCGCTTCTCCCGGTGAGTCCTTCATAAAAATATTTCCGCTGTGAAAACGCGATGCGATTTCACAGTGGTTTTTTTTGCCGGAATATTGTAATATAGAAGCTGGATATCATCGGCGCGGGCCCCGCGCGGGCCGGCGGACTAAACAGAGGGAGGTGGCTGCGGGATGGCGCGCAAACAACAGAATGACCCGCTGCGCTATGCGGCGAACCTGACGGCGCTGGCGGCGGCGGTGTATTTGGGCGTCACGGCGTTGCTGCGTTTGGCCGTAGGGCAGCTGCTGCGCCTGTTCAACAAAAGCGCTACGCTGGAAAACCCCATTGCTGTGCCTGAGTGGGTGCTGGGCGTATTCAACGTTCTTCTGCCCGCCGCCGGGTTGGCGGCAGCGTTCTGGCTGCTGGCCGTGGGAGTGCGCGCTACGCCCATGCGCCTGCGGATTTCGGTGCAGATGCCTCGGGACGGGCGGCTGTGGCTGTTCGTGCCGGTGTTTTTAGGGGCGGGCTTTCTATGCAGCCTGCTTACTACGCTTTTGCAGCGGCTGCTGGCCGCGTTCACCCGGTACCGCGCGCCGGAGGCCATCCGTCTGCCGCAAAGCGGATTTGCCACGTTTTTGTATTTCATCGGCATGTGTGTGGTACCCGCCGTACTGGAGGAGCTGCTGGTGCGCGGCGCCATGCAGGCAGTGCTTTCCCGCTGGGGAACATGGTTTTCCATCGTTGTATCCAGTGTGGTGTTCACGCTCCTGCACGGCGATATCGCGCAGATGCCGTCTCTGTTCATCCTGTCGGTGCTCATGGGGCTGGCGGCCTACTGTACCGGCTCTCTGGCGCTGGGAATGGCGCTGCACTTTGCTTATAATACAATGTCGTTTCTTTTTTTATATGCGGCGCAGAAGATGGACGGCGTGTCCGCCTTTGCGTTTGCGGGATACCTGGTGGCCGTGTTCTGCGTGGGGGCCGTGGTGTGTCTTGCGGCCATTCGCCGCCTGGGCGTAATGCGCCGTTTCAGGCCCATCCCCCGGGTATACGACCCCAAGAACCGCCAGAGCCGTCTGGAGCGCCTGGCGTCTGCGCCGCTGTTCCCGCTGGTGATGGCGTGCATGGCGCTGCGCGCGGCATGGCCGCTGTTCGCGAAATAAGGAAAGTTGGTTTCATATGGATGATATCACGTTGATGCGTCTGGCGCTGGCCGAAGCGGAAAAAGCCGCTGCGTTGGGCGAGGTGCCTGTAGGCGCGGTAGTGGCGAAGGACGGGGAGCCTGTGGCGGTGGCACACAACACGCGGGAGACCGGCAAGAATGCCACGCATCACGCCGAGCTGCTGGCCATAGACGCGGCATGCCGCGCTTTGGGCGGCTGGCGGCTGTGGCAATGCGAGTTATTTGTGACGCTGGAGCCGTGCCCCATGTGCGCAGGGGCCATCGTCAACAGCCGTATCAAGCGCGTCGTGTACGGCGCACGGGATGCAAAGGCGGGCTGCTGCGGCAGCGTAACGGATCTGTTTGCGCTGCCTTTCAATCACCGCCCCCAGGTGGAGGGCGGGCTGCTGGAGGACGAATGCGCCGCGCTGCTGGCGGCGTTTTTTGAAGAGCTGCGCCGCAGGCGCAGAGAGGGGAGCAAGCCGAAATGGAAAAAACCGCAATCGTGACAGGAGCTTCCCGCGGCATCGGCGCAGCCGCAGCGCTGGCGCTGGCCGCGCAGGGGTGCCGTGTGGCCGTGTGCTGCCGCACCCGGCGGGACAGTGCCGAAAGCGTGGCGGCTCGTATCCGCGCTGCGGGCGGCACGGCGGCAGTATTCTGTGCAGATGTCTCTGACGAAGCGGCGGTGCGCACGATGTTTGCGCAGGTAGAGCAGACGCTGGGGCCGGCGGACATCCTTGTCAATAATGCGGGCGTTGCACAGCAGAAGCTGTTCACAGATATCACTGCGGCTGAGTGGGACGCCATGTTCGGCGTATGCGTGAAAGGCGCGTTCCACTGCTGCCAGGCCGCGCTGCCGCATATGATACGCCAAAAGTGGGGCCGCATCATCAATATTTCTTCCATGTGGGGGCAGGTGGGGGCCTCCTGCGAGGTGCACTATTCCGCGGCAAAGGCGGCGCTTATCGGCTTTACCAAGGCATTGGCCAAGGAGGAAGGCCCAAGCGGAATAACGGTAAATTGTGTGGCGCCGGGCGTAGTGGAAACGGATATGATGGCTGTTTTCTCCCCGGAGGATAAGGCGGCGCTTGCAGAGGAAACGCCGCTGTGCCGTCTGGGCGCGCCGGAGGACGTGGCCGCTGCCGTCGCGTTTCTCGCATCGGACGCGGGCGCTTTTTTCACGGGGCAGGTATTGGCGCCCAACGGCGGGTTTGTCGTCTGAGGCTTTTATAGATGTAATATAAGGGCGGGAGCCTTGTGTGCTCCCGCCCTTTTCAGAATACCGGAATATTTGCGCGCGGCTGTAAAGCCATTTCGACCTGAGCTGTAAAGGGGAATTCCGCCGCCGTCCCGTTGATGAAATCCACCCGGTAGCCTGTCCCGTCCTTGTGGAAAAAACCGCTCTCCGGTACGATGCGCAGATAACACAGGTTGGAGTCGCCTTCATCGTTGCAGGCAAAGTGCCACGGCTCGAACGCCCCCGCCAGCGCTTCGCGCGCCGCCTGGTTGGCAGGCAGCAGCGGATGTCCCATGAAATGGGCTTTGCACTTAAAGGTGTGAAAACTGCTGCAGAGCGAAACACAGGGGTTTGCTTTCATCTCCCGCACTTTGGCGGAACGGCCGTGCGTGACCACCCAGAATGCGCCGCCCATATAACAGGCGTCCACCACCCGCTGCGAAGGAACGTTCTCCCGCGCGGTCGCCAATACGAAGGTGCAGTCCTTTTCGAAAAGCTCGCGCAGGACCTCCAGGCTTTTTTCATATGCCGTCATAACGCGTCCCTTTCTCCGGACGGCTGAACGCGCCCGGATCGATGTTCCGCGGGCGCCTTTGGTGCCGGCCCGCCTTGTGGCATCATTTTATCATGCACATCGTCCGCATACCAGCTTTTTTTGACGAAAGCGCGGCGGTATGTGTTTTTCTGCATTTTGTCTGCGCCGCAGGCACGAGGACGGCTTATTGTTTGCGCCGGGCAGCCATTGTTGAAAACCTCTTGTCAAACTATACAATCTTATGCTGGAAGATTGTACGTAAGATTCTTTCTTTTTTTACAACATTATCTTTAAAAAGCGACGCGATTGTGATACTATTTTTGTATAAGTTGCTGCCGTGCGTTTTGCGCAGGGCGGAAAAGAGGGTTGTTGTTTATGAATTACGCAAACGATCACATCCGAAACGTCCTCATAGCGGGCCACGGCGGCGCCGGGAAAACCAGCCTCGCCGAAGCGCTGCTGTTTACCGCCAAGAGCACCGACCGCCTGGGCCGTGTGGAAGACGGGAACACCGTATGCGATTACGACCCCGAGGAGGCCAAGCGCCGCGCATCCCTGTCGCTGGCCGTAGCGCCTGTCGAGTATGACGGCGTAAAAATAAATCTGATCGACACGCCGGGTCTGTTTGATTTTGAGCTGGGTCTGCACGAGGGCATCCGCGCCGCCGAGAGCGTGCTCATTACAGTGTCCGGCCGCAGCGGCCTCACCGTCGGTGCGCAGAAGGCGTACAAGCTGGCGCTGAAACACGGCAAGAGCCGTATGATCTACATCTCTAAAATCGACGCCGAGCATGCCGATTTCTATAAAGTATTTGAAGAGCTGAAAGCGGAGTTCGGCCCGTCCATCTGTCCGGTGGTCGTGCCCATCGAGCAGGCCGGCGGCCGCGTGTTTGTGAACCTGATCGAATCCAAGGCGTACAGCTACGTCAACGGCACGGCCCGCGAAGTGCCTATGCCCAAATACGGCCATCGGGAGGACGGGCTGATCGAGGCCATGCGCGAGGCTGTGGCCGAGACCGATGACGCGCTGATGGAGAAATTCTTCGAGGGTGAGCCCTTCACGCAGGAGGAGTTGACGGAGGGTGTGCGCGTAGGCGTTAAAACGGGCGCCATCACGCCGGTACTCTGCGGCTGCTCCACTGCGCTGGCGGGTACGGACATGGTGCTGCGCTACATCAAAAAGCTGCTGCCCAGCGCAGCGCGCGGCGCTGGGTGCGTTGCGGCGGACCGCGACGGAAACGAAGTGGAGATCGCCTGCGAGGCGAAAGACCCGCTGTGCGCATATGTATTCAAAACAGTAGCAGACCCGTTTGTGGGTAAGATGAGCTATGTCAAGGTTGTCAGCGGCACGCTCAAGGCGGACTCTCCGGTGGTAAACAGCCGCACGGGCGAGCCCGAACGCATGGGCAAGCTGGTGTTCGTGAAAGGAAAAAAGCAGACGGATGCGGCGGAGATCGGCGCGGGCGACATCGGTGCCATTACCAAGCTGCCTGCCGCGCAGACGGGCGACACGCTGTGTGCGCCGGGCCGTGTGGTGAGCCTGCCGCGCCCCGAGTTCCCCCGGCCTACGCTGTCCATGGCCATCAAGGTAAAGCAGAAAGGCGACGAGAGCAAGATCAGCGGCGCGTTGCAGCGCCTGATGGAAGAGGACCCGACGCTGGGGTACGCCGTCAACACCGAGACGGTGCAGCAGGTGATATCCGGTTTGGGAGAGCAGCATCTGGATGTGGTGTGCGCCAAACTCAAAAGCAAGTTTGGCGTGGAGGTGAGCCTCACCGAGCCGCGTATCGCATACCGTGAATCCATCCGTAAGAAATGTAAGGCACAGGGCCGCCATAAGAAGCAGACGGGCGGTCACGGCCAGTTTGGCGACGTATGGATCGAATTCGAGCCGACGGACGAGGGAGAGTTTGTATTTGCCGAGAACGTGTTCGGCGGCAGCGTGCCCAAGAACTATTTCCCGGCGGTGGAAAAAGGCCTGCAGGAGGCCGTGCGCCACGGCGTGCTGGCCGGCTACCCCGTGGTGGGCCTGAAGGCCACGCTGCTGGACGGCAGCTACCACCCGGTGGATTCTTCCGAAATGGCGTTTAAGATGGCTGCGAAGCTGGCCTACAAGGCTGCGCTGCCCGAGGCTGGCCCCGTGTTGCTGGAGCCCATCGGCAACCTGATGGCTACTGTTCCGGGCGATGTGCTGGGGGACATCATGGGCGAGGTGACAAAGCGGCGCGGCCGCGTGCTGGGCATGCATCCGGCCGAGGATGGTCAGCAGACGCTGGAAGCCGACGTGCCGGTCAGTGAGATGCATGATTTCACCACCTATCTGCGCCAGCTCACGCAAGGACGCGGCAGCTTTGTATTTGAATTCACCCGCTATGAGCCGCTGCCCTCCAATTTGGAGCCGAAGGTCATCGAGGAAGCGAAGAAGTTCATTGATATGAAGGACGACGAGGAGTAACGTCCCAATACCAGCGGAAAACCGCCACAGGAGGGAGATGATTTTCCCTCCTGTGGTTCTCTTTTGTCCGGACGATGCATAAAATAGCAGCATCAGGGGGATTTTACAGCAGGACGGTGTTTGTGTACGCCCGTCTGCCGCCGCCCATTGTATACAAGGGAACGGAACAGGCTCACAAAAAATGTCTGTTCAGCCGTAATATACAAAGAAATCCCCATTTACTGGTGCAATTTGTATAATTTTGGTTTTCCGCTTGACAGCCAAAAGCAAAAACACTATAATAACCCATATTGTACAAGTGCCCCACATTTTGTACTGTGGCGCGGCGCGGTACCAATATCTGTGAAGGAGACCGGAGACCTTGGAAAAAGAAATTGTCATGACCTATGCCGGCTTGCGTGCATTGGAGGACGAGCTTGAACAGCTGAAAACCGTCAAGCGCAAAGAGGTGGCCGAAAAGATCAAAGTGGCCCGCGGCTACGGCGACCTTTCCGAAAACAGTGAATATGACGAAGCCAAAAACGAGCAGGGCCTTGTGGAAGGCCGCATCGCACTTTTGGAAAAAATGCTCAAGCATGCCCGCGTCGTCACCGAGGACGAGCTTTCTACCGACCATATCAGCGTCGGCAGTCATGTGCGCATCAAGGATGAGGACGGGGATGAAGACGAATACGATATCACCGGTTCCACCGAGGCTGACCCGGTGAACGGAAAGATCTCGGATGAATCTCCCATCGGAGCGGCCCTTATTGGCCATTCCGTGGGCGATAAGGTGGATATCACGCTGCCCAGCGGCGCAGTTGTGCAGTACGAAGTGATGGAGATCGGCCGAGCAGAGCTGTAAGCCGCACAAAATCAGGTGTGAAAGAGCAGAAAGAATGAGAACGTGAGCCGAACGAACCTGCAAAAAGCTGTTTTTTCCTGCAAATCGCATCACAAAGCCATTTTTGGGGTGCTTTTGAGGCGGAAAACAATGAGAACGGGTGCATTTCGGCGCTTGGGTTAAAATGAGAAAACCGACCGATTTTCGGCCGGTTTTTGTGTTTTTGGGAGTGCTTTGCGGCGGGGCCAAAATGGCCTTGCAACGGCTTTGCAAAACGAGGTTTGCCGCGCGGCGCATGTTTTTTAAAAACAGGGAGAAAACGGCGGCGCAAAGCCATTTTTTACACTTTGCAATGCTTTTAAAATCCGCTTTGCAATACAATAAAACAAGCCGCTCCGGAGATGGGATTTTTCCCCTCTTTGGAGCGGCTAATTTTTATTTTAAGTGTGCAAATATGCACACTTAAAAAAGCATTGCACACATAAGTTGTAAAGCCTGTTTATGGCGATAATAGGAATGATTATCACAATACAGCTGCACACTTAAAGTTATAGAATTTTATCACATTTCCAATATCCAATCCGGGTGTAAAACACCCACGGCGCGGCCATTTACTATGACACTATCGCTGTCCAAAGGAATGGGCTTGTATTTCTTATTCTCGGACTCCAGAGTGCCCATCCCCAAACGCTTGATATATCCACATCCGTCGAGTGTAACAAGGGCTATATCTCCCACGCCTGGACGCTCTCGGGAAATCATCACGATGTCCCCATCAAAGTAGACTGGCTCCATACTATCACCTTTCACCCGTACTGCAAATGCTGCACGACGGGTTTTTTCGTTGTCTATGACCTTTATGTTGCGAAAAGCCTCCGGACCTAAATATGTGCCTGTACCAGCGCTGGCATCCTGCTCCGACAATGGAAAATAAATAAATTTATCTAACTTTTCATATTCAGTCGAAGAAGGTGTTGGAAATTCAACAACATTATTCTCATCTGGGATGTCAAAACGCTTCGCTTCCTCTTTAGCAACAGTACAAAGCAATTTTTTTGCGAGATCATCTAACTTGCGATAAGTGCATATTAATTCACGCTCATCAGAAGAGACATCTATTGAGGTAATGTCATATCCAAAGAAAGTATTAGGCGAAACGTTGTAAAGGACAAGCAATGAGTACAAGGTATTGGCATCTGGCTGTGAACGTGCGCTCTCCCAGCCCGCGATCGTCGATTGAGGCCGTGAAATCTCCGCAGCAACATCTTGTTGTGTTAGCCCGGCAGCGATACGGCAATCTTTTAATTTCTGTGCAATTACTTCCTTTTTCATTAAAATCACCTATTTAACCATAACACAAAAAAATAAGAAATCAAATACAAAATATTGAAAATTCAAATAAAATCATGTTGACAATCTAATTTTTAGATATTATACTTGATTTGTAGTTAATTTTTCAATAAAGGAGGCGAAGCGTATGGTGCAAGTGCATGGCGTATCCACCCAAGAAGAGTTGCAGAAACGTATTTATCAAATAATGAAAGATGGCCACATGAACCAGTCCGCAGTAGCCAGAGCGGCGGGGTTTCCTCCCAGCGCGTTCAATGCAATGCTTACCGGTCGCAAAATTATTCGCGCGGAGTACATTGATTCTATCTGTAAAGCTTTACGGGTTACTCCTAACGAGCTTTATATGCCGAGAGAGCAGTATAAAGGAGCCTAACGCATGAACTTCCACTACGAACTAAGGAAAAGCAGCTGCCGAGGGCCGCTGAAAATCTTGACCCAATGGACCTTGCGCGTCCTGGAAGTTCGCCGGCACGAGCTGGTGATCGGTCGCAGCCCAACGTGGGCACCATGCCACATCCGGTACTACCCCGCCGTGGGCCGCATCTACATCCACGGCCCGGCGGGGCAGTATATCGGCTGGACGGACACACTGGCCGCCGCGATCGAGCTGCTTGCCCACGCCGATACAAGCCAAGTATTGCCCGGAAACGGGCTTTTAAACGGAAAGGAGCCACTGCAATGAAAAAGTACCAACTGACCGGCCAATCCATCTATGTTGGCGAGACCTACAACCACGACGGGGACCTGTACCGGGTGGAAAGTTTTGACGAAGGGTACACCGAACCGAAGGTGACGCTGCGGCGCATCAAGGACGGGACGATCTTCGACGTAGAGGCCCCGGCCCTGTTCCTGACGCCAACGGGCGTGCAGCTGTTGTGGCCGAGGGAAGTAAACCGGTTCTGCTCCACGCTGGAGCAGGCGGTCTGAAGGAGGGGGTACCGATGAGCGAGTTAAAAGGCAATTTTAAGGCCGCTTATGATGTGGTAAAGCGCGCGGAGCGCTGCGTGCTTCTCCGCAGTAAGGCTGCGAACCCATCGCACACCTACGCCGTGGGCAACGTAGACGGCAACGGTCTTGTATTTGGTCTTGTGCTGAAAACAGACCCAGAGGCAGCCGTGCGGGAGTTCCGCACACGGTCTTTCCCGAGCTGGTCGCCCTGGAATACACCCAAGGCTTGACACGCCCCGAAAAGTACGGAACATAGAAGCCGAAACGGCCCGGTGGGCCGTCTGCCGGGGCCGGCCGCCCTGCACTGATGATGGCAGGCCAATAAAAAGCCCGCACGAGGCGAGCGGAAAGGAAGAAAAAATGGACCAGACTCAAAACTCCCAAAATATCCGAACGATTGAGACAGTGAAAAACCTCACTCGAAAAAATGGAATTCCCAAAGGCTTGTATATCGACAATGGTTACACCTATGTACCCGTAAATTCGGAGAACTCTCCTAAGAAATTAGAAAACATGTAAAGCAAGAAATCCATGTCCGAATCAGGAACCGTAATTTTTCGTTTCTGATCCATGTGAACAAGCGTCTGCGTAACCTGCCAATAAATCGCGTACGCGGTAAGGACAATTTCAGGGGGAACCGACCGTGTGGCGGCAGTCGAGAAATCCTTCACATCCAGATGTGAGGCAATCGCGTGTATGTACGCCATAGTGAGATCCCAATTTTTTTCACATATATTCAGACGATCTTCTATGGAGCAGTCTGAAAACAAAACATATTTTTCATGAAATTCTTGTGTTCGAATAATTGGATCGGCAAACTTGAACAGGCGTTTTCTTACTTCATTTACAGTCAGCTTCAAGCCGAGCACTCCCTTTCAATTAAATGTAGTGCGGCATTACAGTGCCGTACTCATAAACAGGATACCACAAACGAGCCGAGAAGGCCATAACAGCCGAAACAGCCCTTCGGGGCTGTCGTGCGGGGACTGACCGCCCCGTGCCTGATGATGGCAGGTCAAGGCAGGTGATTTTTTGAATATACAACTAAATCCCGGACAGGCGGCAACTCTCTTGGGATGCCACAGAACGACAATTCTGAGACAGATCCAATGTGGGCACATTGACGCAGCGCGGGTGATAAACGACCGCAATCAACTCGAATACCGCATTCCATTAGAGAAACTAGGTCTCGACGCGCAGCATCGCTGGTACATGCAGCAAGGCGAAAAGGCGGAGACAACGGCGGTACTGGAGACGGCGTCCGCCGCATCAAAGGCGGGCAAGCGCCCGCCGGGCCGCAAGGAACTGGACGCATACACGGTGGAACAGCGCGGCCAGATCGCGTTCTGGATGGATACCGTGGCGGAGTGGCGGGAGTTCCGCCGCGGCTCCGGCAAGGCTGAGGAGGCGGACCGGGATTTCGTCGAGCGGCTGAAGGCGCGGCATCCGGGACTGCAGATCAGCAAGGCGACGCTGTACCGCAAATGGCAGGCCGTGCGCACGGGCGACTGGGACAGCCTTGTGGAGAACCGCGGCAAAGCCCGCAAGGGGCAGAACAGCATCCACCCTGCGGCATGGGAAGTGTTCTGCGGCATCTACCTGCAGCAGACAAAGCTGAGCGTGGAACGCAGCATGGAGCTTACGGAAGAATGGGCGATGCAGAACGCGGTGAACGCGCTGCCGCTCCCATCGGCGGCAACGTTCCAGCGTGCTGTGCGGGAGAAGATCCCGCCGGAGACCCTGTGCTTCACACGGGAAGGCCCGCGGGAGTGGTGGACACTGTACAGCCCGTACATTGCCCGGCGCTACGGCAATATGGTGAGCAACCAGATGTGGGTCGGCGATACGTATACGCTGGATATCTTCACCGTCGCAGAGAGCGGGCAGGTGCACAGGATGTACTTATCCGCCTGGGTGGACGCACGCAGCGGCATTTTCACAGGCTGGAGCCTTTCGGGAGAAAGCAAGAGCCAGAACAGCGTGAACGCGCTGCGTGACGGCTGCGTCCGGCAAGGCACGATGCCGCTGGACAACTTGTACACAGACAACGGCCGGGAGTTCTTAACATTCGATTTCGGCGGGCGGGGCCACCGCGCAAAGGCGGTACTTGCCAACGGCGAAAAGCCGTTCCAGCCGCTGACCATCATGCAGCGGATGGAAGTGGAAATGACGAACGCCATCCCGAAGAACTCACGGGCGAAGGTGGTGGAACGTTCTTTCAAGGCGCTGAAGGACCGCGTCATGCGGCTGTTCCCCACGTTCACGGGCGGTTCCCCGGCCGAACAGCCGGAGCAGCTGAAGGCGATCCTGAAATCCGGAAGAAAGGTACCCACGGACGCCGAAGCACGGGACACCCTGGACAAGCTCATCCAGTACGATCTCAACTATTCAAAGTACGACGGCCCGGTGGTGAAGGACAAGGGCAAGCGGAAAATTGACGTATACAACGAGTACAGCGTGCGGGAGAAGATACCCGCAGACCCGGCGGTGCTGCGGCTGATGCTGATGCGCAGCACAAGGCCGCTGAAGGTGGGCCGCGCGGGCGTCGTGACCGTCATCAACGGCGTGCCGCTGAAATTCTGGAATGCCGACGTTCGGCACTACATGGACCGGAAGGTATACATCCGGTACGACCCGGCGGATCTTTCAGAGGTGCGGCTGTACGACGCGGAAACGGACGCATACCTGATGACGGTGGAGCGCAGTCCGTTGGAGGCGGACTACGGCGAGGACCCGGAGGTGCTGAAAGAGCTGTTGAAGCTGCAGAGGCAGACGCAGCGCGCTGTACGCAACGAAGCCCGCGCGCTGCAGGCACGCGGCGAGGATATCGACCCCGTGGCCCTTGCACTGGACATCGCGGCGCGAAACGCGGCCGGGCCTGTGGCAAAGAAAAACATCAAACAGACGCAGATCCTGTACGACCGCGAGGCCGGGCAGGCTCCGGCGCTGCCTGTGGCGGTCGGAGACCCCGGAGATCTGGATATCGCACAGATGAACCGCAACTATTTAAAGTGGATGGAAGGAGCAGACGACGATGGAGAAGAGATATAACAAGGAGCTGCAGGAACGGACAAGAGCGTATGTCGAGGCCGGGACCAGCCAGGCGGAGCTTTCACGGCGGCTGGGTATGAACAGCAGCAGCTCGCTGAATCGGTGGCTCAACAGCTCGTACAACGGCGACGTGGAAAAGATCGAGAAGGCGCTGGAGGAATATTTCCGGGCGCAGGAGGCGGCCGAGGAGATCGCCGAAAAGGCAGCGCCGTACCGCCCGGCCGTGGACTATGTGCCCACCAGCATCAGCGAGGACGTATTTCAGAGCATCCGGTACTGCCAGCTGCACCGCTGCGTGACGGTGCTGCACGGGGACGCGGGTGTGGGTAAGACCAAGGGCGCGGAGAAGTTCCTGCGGGAAAACCCCTCCAGCACCGTGTACATCAGCATGACGCCCAGCACGGCATCTTTGAACGGTGTGTGCAGGGCGCTTGCAAAGGCTTTAAAAATCGGCGGCAAACACAACCGGATGGACATGATGGAGGAGGTGCGGACACGCCTTGCGGGCACAAACAAGGTGGTGATCGTGGACGAAGCGCAGCACCTGAAGCTGCCGGCTATCGAAGAGCTGCGGTCGCTAAGTGATCCGGACATCGTGACCGGTACGCCGGGCAACGGCGTATGCCTGATCGGCAACAGCGAGGTGTTCGACCGCATCCGCGGCAAGGCGCAGGCGGAATTTGCACAGATCTTCACGCGGGTGAAGATGCCGCGGCAGTACCGCTCCAGCCGGATCACAAAAGAGGACGTCCGCAGCCTTTTCCCGGCCGTGAGCGACGAAAAGGAGCTTGCAGTGCTGCTTGGTGTCGCGCGCAGCGTGTACAGTATCCGGACGGCACAGGACATCTACATGAAGGCAGTTGAGCTGAACGACACGAGCTGCGAGGGCCTGCGCAGGGTGGCAAAGGCCCTGCAGGTGAACCCCGCGCTGTAAGGAGGGTTTCGGACAATGAAAACGATGAAAACGGTTGTTGTATTTTTAGCCGGAGCCGTGGCGGGGCTGATGCTGGCAGCGTGCCTGACGGTGCAGGGCTCCCGCCCCGGCGTATTCGGCGGCGAGGCCCTTATCCTGCCGCTGATGGGGCTGCTGCTGTATGTGGGCTACGAGGCAGGGCGGCTGGCCACACTGACGCAGGCGGAACAGCGGCGGCGCAGGCGCAGGGCCGGGCCGCCGTACCGGGTAGAGCATGGGGATGAATAAAGGATGCAGGATGGTGGTGCCCTGTGACCGGAGCTGCCGCGGGCCAAGCTGCTGCGGGTGCTGCGGCTCCCCGCCGGGTCTGCACCGGACGGGGACGCTGTGGCAGCCCTATGATGAGGGGTGCTGCCACCACACGCAGAAGGACCAGCCGCTGGTCTGCATGCATCTGCAAGGACGGCTGCGGCGGGAATGGATGCTGGATACAGAGGAAAACGAGCTGCGGGTGGGGCCTCGCTGCTCCGTTGCAATAGAACACGGAAAGGAGGATTTCTGAATGGTTGATCTCATTGCAACCCTTATCGCTCTTGTTGTGTACTGTGGCTTGTCATGGCTCGTGACGGCAGGAATTATCAAACTGATCACGCTGTGCTTTGGCTGGCCGTTTTCCTTGCTGACGGCCACGGGCATCTGGCTGATCCTGGCGCTGGCCAGAAGCGTATTCAAGAGCAGGAACGACAATAAATAACCGGGGCCATCCGGCCCCGCCGTAATGCAGCCGCGCCGATGGCGCGCCGGTCCCAAGCCCGGGAAAATGCAGAGGGCGGCGAAGGGGGTGAAACGGGCCGTGACGAAATATGAGTGGTACAAAGCGCACGGGATATGTCCAACGTGTGGCTGCAGAGATGCGGCCCTTGGACGGGTGCAGTGCCCGGAATGTCTCGAAAAAGAGAGGCTGAAAGCAGTACAGAAACGAAAAAAGGAAAGCCCGGAGCAGAAAGAATGCCACAACCGGCACTGCCAGCGAAGAGCAGACCTGCTGCACGCCTTCGGCGTCTGCGTAAGATGCCGGCGGCGGGAAGCTGCCCCCGGACGCGCACAGTGCGCGTACTGCCTTGCCCGCGGCCGCCGGTACATGCAGTCCCGGTCGAGGGAGAAAGGCGCCATGCCGCAGGACATGCTGGGCTGGCCGGGAATATGCAGCCGATGCGGAAAGCCAACAGACACGCAGGAAGCACATAAACAGTGCCCCACATGCCGGGAAGCATCGCAGCGTGCCATGGAAATTGCCCGCAACAGCCGCACGGAAAAGAACTGGTTCGAGCGCACGCACTCGCTCATGGCGTGGGGCAAACCATAGGAGGTGGAAACAACGGAAAAGCACGAAGAAAAGGCGTCGGAAATTTTGGCCCGTGCCGCGAAGTTGCTGAACGACGCCCCAAAAGTATACGAAGCAAATTTCGAGCTGATGAAAGAGCAGGACGCCCTGCAGCAGGATCTGCTGCATAAGCTGGAAATCGAAAATCTTACGCGGGATGAGCGTGCGAAGCTGGCCGCAGAACTGCGTGACTGCCGCAGGCTCCGGCGTAAGTACAAGGACGTTGTGGAGGAGCTGGAGCCCATTGCAGGATATTACGGCACCGCCGCCGGTATGCAGGCGGTAAAGCAGCTGTCCCGGTTTGTGGGTGAGCTTCGGAAGGTGGAAAACTACCACCAGAACCGTCACTACGTTCCCAGATTCGGGCGCATCAAAGGAGAAAGTCAGGATGCTGAGTGAACAGGAAAAATCTGAGATCCGGGCATCATACAGAAACGCGATCGACCCACGGCAGCAGGTGAAAATCCTGATGGAACTGTACCTTGCAAGCCGCGAGGAGATCGAGGAGGCGCTGGGCTTTACACATAAGGAAGCACGGCGCCCAATACGGCGGCACACGGACGCCGGCAGGCCCAACACATACGCCAAGCATCCAATAGAGGTCAAGCAGCGTATCGTGGGACTTGTGCTGAGCGGGATGACCTACGAGGAAGCCGGCGCCATGCATGACGTTTCGAAAAACACCGTGGCAACCTGGATTATGAAGTACAGGCGCGGCGAGCTGCCGCCCATCCTGCCGAAGGAGGAAGAAGTTAATGCCAAACTGTAAGTTTTGCGGCAATCCCGTAATATCCGCGCGCGTGATGCATGCGGAATGCTGGGAAGAAAAAGCCCACGATTTGGTAGAAATATTTTGTGACAGCTACTGTAAATGGTCCAATGCTTCCCAGAACGAGGAAGAAATATTAAACGGACCTTGTATTGGATGCCCTATTGTACAACTGCTCAACCTCGGGCTCTAACGTTCGAGGTTCATGCGAGGCCGCGGCCCAGAAGGGCCGGCGTAGCCGGTCATAACGGCAGCCTCGCACAAAAGCCCCGCCCGGGACGAGAAAACCGGGCGGGGGTCTTTAAAGGAATATGGCACGGCATGGCTTACCGTACCACATGTACAGGATACCACGGCCCGGCGGCTGTTTCAACTCTGTTTTTTAGGAGCGTGATCGAATTGACAATTCAGCAATGGCGCAGCCTGCGCCGCAACCGAAGATGCAGGTACTGCGCACATTCTCGTGTCTTTCATGGCCGAGATGGAGACCTCTATTTCTGCGCGGCCAAAGGAAAGCTCGTGTATGAGGGCCTGCCCCGCTGGCTCTGCCAAGTATACACTGTGGAGGAGGATTTCTGATGACAAAAAAAGATTGGGAAAAAGCGAAAGAGCAGCTGGAGCGGCCTTGGCCATACAGCCGCGCGCATTTGGAAGCTGACGGTTACGATGTGATGCTGGAGATGCAGTCCGTGAACGATATGTTTCACAAAGGCATTCTGGTGTATGTAAACGGACACTTTAAAGGCAGCTGGCTTGTACAGGACTGCGAAGAGCGGCGGCGCTTCATGCCGCAGCGGCAAAGGCCGTGCATGAGCCCGCAGCAGATCGCGCGTTACAACAAGCTGTCAAAGCGTATGCAGAAAGAGCTGAAGTATCTGCGGGACCAGACATACACGGAGTATTCCACGCACTGGATGAGCTGGGGCCCGCTGGTGAAGCACTTTGAAGCCAACAACAAAGCTATCCGGCTGAAGGAGGACACCTGATGGAACAAATGGACATGTCAAAATATCTGCCCTGCACTTCCCGCCTGGTAGGCGGCACACTGTACATACTGGATGGCGAGGGGCGTGTGCAGCGCCGCCTGGACCCGCTGGAAACGGCCATCAAGTGGTTCCAGATGAGCAACGACGCCTTCTATGCACTGTACGGCGTGAACTGGGTCCCGAAAGAACCGTACTATTCACAAGCCCGCAGAATGCTGTTTCCGGGAGGCGGCCGCCATGTGTGACATATGGACGCAAAACTTGTCAACCTTTTTGGGCACATTGCTGGGCATCATCATCTTCGATGGGATACGGTGGCTCATCAACGCGCTGCCATGCCTGCGGGGCTGGCTGGCGGACTGGCGGCTCGAGAGCCGGAACCGGAAAGCGATCCGCCAGCTGTGGCGCACATATGGGCGCAAGCCTCCGCGTGACCTGTAAAAAACAAACGTGGGCGCTTTGGTACGGCGGCGGTCGTGCGGCGAAAAGTACGCACCAGTGGAAGAGGCCAAAGTAAAACGAAAAATGCCGCATCCGGGGCTGTGCCCCGGCCGTAATGCAGCCCCCTGCCCGATTGGGCCGGGGCCGGTCCCAAGCCCGGAAAATGCAGAGGGCGGAATTTTTGAGAAAGGATGTGGATACATATGGCAAGAACGAAAGTTGAAAAAATCCCTGTGCTTCGGGATTGGTCGGCCGTGGACGCTGCGCTGCAGGAGATGCGGGAATGCAGGTTCTCGCTGACAGAGTTGGATGTGGAGCAAAAACGGCGGATCGACGACCTGAAGGGACAGTACAAAGAGAGGGAGACGGCTCTGCAGAACCGGTACAAACGGCTGGCCGCTGAAGTAGAGGAATATGTGAGCGCACACCGGGCCGAGCTCACAGGTAAAAGCCGCCGCCTGAAATTCGGCGTAGTGGGCTACAGGCTTTCCAGCTCCCTGGTGACAAATCTCGGCGAGGCGGACACCATCGCACTTCTGGAGGGCATGGGACACACGGAGCTCATCAAGGTGACGAAAAAGTTGGACCGTGCGGCGCTGATGCATCAGCCTGCTGAGCTGCTGGACCGGGTAGATGCATGGATCAAAACACGGGATACGTTCGGGATCGACATCGACGACCCTGAGCCGGAAGCGTAACGCAAGAAAGGGGGAGCAGCCATGGGCGCTCAAAGACAGGAAAAAGACGGGATAAAATACATCTATGCGCTGGGCCGTGAGCTTGGCTTGTCTGATCCGGCGCTGGGCCATGACGACGACCTGCACGTCCTCGTGGAAGGCGTCACAGGCTGCTCTTCCATTAAAGCCCTCTCGGAGGCTGAAAAAGAAGCCGTTATCCGTGAGCTGCTCCACCGCAAGGCTGCGGCCGCACCGGAGACGCTGCACAAGAGCAAAAAGCCGCGTCATTACGATGAAACGCCGGGCCGCATGACTGTAAAGCAGCAAAAATACGCCTGGTTCCTCATGAGCGAGATTGACAAATACGACCCGCCGCTGAACGATGCCGCGCTGCGCTACCGCCTGAGCGGCCTCATCACTAAGCAGTTCCGCGTGACCAGCTTCCCGGAAGACCCCTTCCGCTTCCTGACGCGTGCCCAGGGCGTTGCCCTGATCAACTGCCTCAAGAATATGGCTAAGGAAGCAGAATTAAAGTATCTGAGCAGCGGAAAAGGCCGGAAGGCCGCGGGGGCGTCCGAAAAATGAGGAATGAGCTGCTGAAGGAGCTGCGGCTGGAGGACCTGAGCGGCAGCTCTCTGGAACTGGCGGAGGCGATCGGCATGGAAGGCTTCATCCGGCTCGTCGACAACTATGAAGGGACCAGTAACCTGTACGTTCCCAAAGCCTCGGAACTGATCCGCCCTGTCCGCGACGAACTGATCCGGCGGGAGTATAACGGAAAAAACGTCATCGCACTGGCCCGCAAGTACAGTCTCACGGACCGCTCCATCCGTGAGATCGTCAAGGATAAGGCGGCCCAGCTCCGGGAAAAAGAACGAAAAGAGCGCCTGGCCCCGCCGCCCGGCCAAATCTCATTTTGGGGATAAGGCGGAAATATTTTCGAGGAAGTGCTTCATATAGAATGCTTCCTAAAAGATAAGGTATGATACCCTCAGACCCGAGGGGATCATGCCTTTTTCTTTTCCCCTCAAAAGATTGGAGGAAAAGGGCGATGACATTCGATCCGGGTACATGGTGGCTGGTGGTGGGCCTGCTGGGCCTTGGCGGCACGGCGCTGGCGTTCCTGCTCAAGCGCAACATGACGGAAAGCGACCGGACAAAGGACCGCGTCACGGAACTGGAGGCGCGCAGCGCCCAAAAGTCCGATGTGGACAAAGCGCTTGAAAAGGTGAACAAGACTGTGGCCGAACAGGGCAAAGCCATTTCCCACATCGAAAAAACGTATGTGGAAAAGGATGAGCTGCAGGCAGTGCGCAAGGAGCTGCGGGAAGAGACCCGTAAGCTTCAGGCGGATATCGAGGATATTAAAGAGAACTGCCTGCGCAAAGATGACTTCCTGCGCCAGATGATGCGCCTGGAGACGATGGTGACAGATATCAATAAGTATTTACGGGAGGGACGGTAAAATGAGCGACAACAACCAGAGAATACAGGCCAATCAGCTGGCGGCGGATACGGGAGCAATCGTGCGCACCATGATGCTCGCCAGCGCGGAATATGAGTTCCTGCGGCTGACGGCCATCCGGTCGGTCATGGCCGGCGGCATGAGCACTGGCGCGATTTGCAGCGCAGTGGACTACCTGGCAGACGGCGGATACATCGAGGTGCGCACGGCAGCGGAGCGGCGCCCCGCGCGCGTGGCGGACGTCCCGATGGAAAGCCTGGAGATTAAGCTGACGCACAAGGGCAAACAGCTGGCCTACGGCAAGCTGGATGACCCTCTGGTGGATATGTAGGAGGGCTTGCGGATGGGACGGCGGAAAAACAGGAGCCGGAGCAAGATCAGCCAGCTGCCGCCGGAGGTCCGCAGCACAGTGGACGCAATGGTGCAGTCCCCGGCGGAATTCACGTATAACGATATACGGGAGTACCTCGCCAGTCTTGACGTGCAGATCAGCAAGTCGGCCATCGGGAACTATGCACGCGACCTCATGGCCAGCCTGGAGGCGCTGGCAGTGTCCCAGGAAAGCATAAAGGCCATGATGGAGACGGCGGCGAAAGTGCCTGAGGTGGACGCCGTGGAGATCATCAACCGCATCGCCGGCCAGAAGATCGTGCAGGCGATCATCAATAAACCGGACGAAGAGTGGACAGACGTCGCGCTGGATAAGCTGCTGAGAGAAGCCAACGCCATGACGAAAGCCGTGGCGTATAAGCAGCGGATCGATGTACAGAACAAGGAGGACGTGGCGGCGGCTGCCGATGAGCTGAAGGCGGAGTTCTTCAGCGCCCTGGGCGCAGAGCATCCGGATCTTTACCGCCAACTGGTCCAGATTCTGGACCGGCGGACAAAGGAGGCGCGGCGCTGATGGGCTGGTATGTGCTGCAGGTCATGACCGGGACGGAACGGGATGTATGCACAGCACTGCGGCGCAAAGGCGTGCAGGCTCGCGCCCCGGCCCAGCGGATGGAGATCCGGCGGTGGGGGCAGTGGCAGACCGAGGAGCGGCTGCTGCTGCCGGGATATGTGTTCGTGAGTGCGGAATACACGGCGGCGCTCTTCCATGTTGTTTCCCCTGTCCCCGGCGTCATCCGGTGGCTGGGACTGGAGCGCGGGGAGCCGCAGGCGCTGGACACGCGGGAGGCGCTGCGGTGGCGGCTGGACAGTGACGAGATGCTGGAGCCCAGCCGGGTGCTGTTTCACACAGACGGTACGTGGCACGTGCTGGACGGGCCTTTGGCGGCGTTTGCAGGCTGCCCGGTGCGGATGGAGCGGCGGCAGCGCCGGGCGTATGTGACGGCGGAGCTGGGCGGCGTTGTTCGGCGGGTGCGGTTCGGCGTCATCCCTGTGGACGGTGATGCGCAGTGAAGCGGAAGGACCCACGGCGCGAGCTGGCGCGGAAGCTCTCCGGCGCGAAACTGAAAAAGCCGCCGGACCTGTGTAAAAAATGCATCTGGGCAATGCGGGAGAGCGGCTGTCCCGTCTGCCCGTTCCCCCGCTGCGTGCGGAAAAGCAGCAGCCGTTGAAACAGGAATAAAGGGTTTTTGCAAAGACGTATTTCAGGCTTTGCAAAACCATACAGGGAAACCGTGAGCAAACCGGGGTTGATACGTCCTCCGGAGCGTGACCGGCGGGCATAGAGGGGTGAAAACCGGGCGAAAACGGCCGGATGGCGAAGCATGTCCGCTGAAAACGCACCCTCTATCCCCGCAAGGAGACGTGATACCATCTACAATCGGCTGTAAGCCTTTGCAAAACGTTGCAAAAGCCCAGGGCGGCAAACTGTCCGTCTGGGGCATTTTTTGTCTTACAGGCCAAATTTGGGGCGCTGCGCGCGGCACCGGAAAGGAGCAGATACACATGCGGACGAAAACAGAGAGTATCGCCGGCCTTTTGGAGGCCATTGAACGGGCAAAGCAGCAGAAGGATTTCAATATTTTAAAGGATTTAAAAGAGCTGCGCGGGAAGTTTGGAAAAGTGCAAAAATGTGACTACCTCGCGCTGCTGAACAAGCTCATAGAAAAATACAGCACGGACGAAGCGGCAGTGATCCACGCAGCACTGATGAAGAAGGTGCAGGCCGGAGACCTGGAGGCCATCCGGCTGTGGAATGAGCTGTCGAAGGAAAACCGGGACGTCGGTGAGAGGGTGCAGATCGTTGACGATATCAAGGTTAAGTGAGTGCATGTCCCCTGCGTTCTACGAGCTGCACACGCAGATCAAGACGCAGCGGCCGCATACCGTCGTATGCAAGGGCGGCCGCGGCAGTACAAAATCCAGTTTCATGAGCGTGGAGTTCATCCTGTTCCTGCTGCAGCATCCGCAATGTCATGGCGTGGTGCTGCGCAAAATCGCCAATACACTGCGAAATAGTGTGTACGCGCAGATTCAGTGGGCCATCGGCGCGCTGGGGCTGCAGAACAAGTTCCGGTGTACGGTGTCCCCTATGGAGATCACATATCTGCCCACAGGCCAGAAGATCCTTTTCTTCGGCCTGGATAAGCCGGAAAAGCTTAAATCCATCAAGCTGCCGTTTGGGTACATCGGCGTCGACTGGTTTGAGGAGGCCGACCAGTTCGCCGGCGAAGCCGAGATTCGAAATGTCAAACAGTCCACACTGCGCGGCGGCGAGTTCGCCATGACGTTCCTGTCCTTTAACCCTCCAGCCGCGGCCCGCAACTGGGCAAACCGGTATGCGCGGGAAACGGAGCCGGGCAAGATCGTACACCACAGTACATATCTTACCACACCGCGGGACTGGCTGGGCCAACGATTTTTTGACGATGCTGAATTTTTGAAGGAAACGAAGCCCACCTCCTACCGCCACGAATATCTCGGCGAGGCCGTGGGCAACGGTACGCAGGTTTTCGACAACATCCGGCTGGAGCCCATCACGAAGGCGCAGATCAACTCTTTCGGAGAAATTACCTCGGGCGTGGACTGGGGCTGGTACCCGGACCCGTGGGCATTCAACCGCATGTCCTACGACGCCGCCCGGCGCACGCTGTACATCTTCGACGAACTCACCCGGCGCAAGCTCAACAACTTTGAGACCGCGCGCCTGGTCCAGTCGCGCATCCCCGAAGGTGAGGACGTTATCGCTGATTCTGCGGAGAAAAAGAGCTGCGGCGATTACCGGGATATGGGCATCAACTGCTTTGACGCAGTCAAAAAGCCAGGCAGCGTGCGCACCAGTATCATGTGGCTGCAGGGCCTTGCCGGCATCGTGATCGACCCGGTGCGCTGCCCGGATACGGCGAAGGAATTCACGGAGTATGAATATGAGACCACAAAGGACGGCGATGTTACGTCCGCCTACCCGGACGCGGACAACCACCATATCGACGGCGTGCGGTACGGTACAAACCGCATCTGGCTACGGGTGGGAACATGATGCGCCGTCTGCACGGATGGCTCGTCATGCGCTTTTTGCCGGTCTGGGCCAAGGAAACGATCCTTGAAGAAAACAAAAGGCTGCGCGCAGAGCTGGAACAGCAGCGTGCGGAAAACCGGGAGCTGCGCGCATATGCACGGGGCCTGGAGGAAGGCCTTTCCGCGCTGCACGGCATGAGGCTCAACATCACACTGGAAGGAGGCGGACCGAATGAGCATAGTGAAAGCGCTGTTTGACCAGAGCGTCATCAGCACGGACGAATGTTTCGGGCAGCCGGACGTCACCTCCCAGGAGATGCGCGACGCCATCAATGCATGGCGGAATACATACCTGAAGCGCGAGGGCGATAAGGCGTCCGATCCGTGCATGCGCATGGCTTACGTTATCGTGCACAAGCTGCAGAAAGGCGTTTTTGCAGAATACAGCTCGGATATTTTAGACAAGGAAAAAACGGCCAAAGGAAAATGGATGGACCGGAACCTGTCGCAGCTCGACCTCATCCGGGACAGCATCCTGCAGTGGATGCTGATCGGCGGGGAATGTTGGGTAAAGCCTGTACCACGGCCCGGCCCCGATGGCAGCACGATTTTTGCGCCGCTGCTCGTGCACAGGACGGACGCCGTGATCCTGGCGCGCGAACCGGACGGCCGCGTCACAAGCATCGTTACAGCGGAGCACACTGCCCGCGGCAGCCAGTACTATACACTGCTGGAACGCCGCACAGTGGATGCAAACGGATACCTGACCATTGAGAACAAGCTGTACGTGAGCTTTGACCGCGGTGCGCTCGGCATACGCACTGCACTTTCAAAGCTGGACCGGTACGCCCAACTGCCTGACCTCTATACGTACCCCGTTCCCGTTGGCGGCGTTGGAATGACGCCGCTGCGCGTGCCTCTGGCGAACTGTGTGGACGGCAGCATGGACGCCATCAGCATCTACGAGCCGGCCATGGGGCTGATCCGGAACATCGACCAGAACGAAAAGCAGCTGAACGATGAGTTCGAGCTGGCCCGGCACCGGTTAATTGCTCCGGCTGAGATGCTCAAAACAGGACGCGATGGCCGGCGTACTCTGGATGACAGTGTATTTGTCGCTCTGAAGGATATCCACAGCGACCTGGCGCCCACGGCGTTTACGCCGCAGCTGCGGGATGAACCCTACGAACGGCGTGAGCAGAAATATCTGCGCGCCATCGAGAACCAGATCGGGCTCAAGCGCGGGATGCTGTCCGACGCCCAGGAAGTTGAAAAAACCGCGTTTGAAGTCGCCAGTACGGCCGGCGACTACAACCTCAGCCTGCTCGACCTGCAGCAGGTCTGGTTCGACGGCGTGCGGGAATATCTCACCTTGTGCGATACGCTGGGCAAAATGTACCGGTACTGCGACCAGAGCGCGTGGGACGTAACGGAGCAGCTGGCCATCACCTGGGGCAACGGCGTGCTGTACGACCCTGATAGGGAGCTGGAAACGGATCTCCGTCTGGTGGCGGCGCAACTGCTCAAGCCTGAGATCGCGGTGGCCCGGCACTTCGACCAGCCCTGGGAGGATGAAGAGGACCTCAAAAATGTACGCGAAAAATATATGCCGGCCATGGAAGAGCTGGAACCGGAGGCATAGCGTATGGAGCCGTTTGACCTGACGGGCGTAAAAGAGTACGCCTCCGAGATCGCGCAGCCGCTGCGCGACCGTCTGGTGGAGGACATCTGCCGGCGGGTAAAAGAGGCCGGGGCCATCACCACCACGGCGGAATATGAGATATACCGGGCTGAGCAGCTCGGTCTCGCTGAAAAGGAGATCAAGGCAGCCATCGCTGAGCAGTCCGGCATCAATGCCGGAGCCGTAGACATGCTGTTTGGGGATATTCTGGACAAGACTGTGCGATTTGAGGATAACGGCCAGCTGCAGCAACTGGCCGCAGCCTACAAGAGGATCACGACACAGGGCGCGAACCGGCTGCTGAAAAATCTGTGGGCGCCCGGTCCGGACGGCAAGCTCTATTCCATCGGCGAAGCCTACGACAAAATCATGGACTTTGCTTTTGCACAGACCTTCTCCGGCACAACGGACGTCAACACAGCGCTGCGCCGGGCCACCAAGGAACTGGTGAAGCGCGGCGTCCGCACGATCCCGCGCAAAAACGGCAGCAATGTCAGCATTGAGTACGCCACGCGCAGCTATGTGATGAATCGGATGGGCGCCATGACCAATGCCGTGCAGCAGATGAACCACGACAAGCTGGGCTGCGACGGCTGGGAGATCAGCGCCCATTCAGGGCCCGCTCCAGACCATGCACCAATTCAGGGCCTGCAATATCCAGACGTAGAATATACCAAATTAAACAGCGGCCTTGCCCGTGCCATCGGCACGCTGCAGTGCAAGCACATCGCGTGGCCCATCCGCATGGGGAGGGACAAGCCTGTGTACACAAAACAGCAGCTGCAGCGGATGCTGGAGGAAAACGAGGCCGGCGTCCTGTATGAGGGCCGCCACTATACCCTGTACGAAGCCGGGCAGAAGCAGGCGGAGCTGGAGGCTCACATCCGGAATATTAAGAACAAGACACTGGCGGACGACGCGCTGGGCGACAAGGAAAACCTGCAGAAGCATCAGCTTATGCTGGCGCGGTACCGCCAGGAGTATTCCCGGTACTGTAAGGCCACCGGCCTGCAGCCACGCAGCGCACGCCTGCAGGCGGCCGGCTTCGGCCGGTCCGAGGCTACGCGGGCAGCGGCTGCGGCAAAACGCGGTACAGCGGTCATGGCGAAAAATAACTCGCCTAAAATGCCGAGCAGTGGTATACTGAATGCAAAGAAAGTATTCCAGTCTCCGCAGGAGATAAATGCCGCAGCACTCCTGATTGACGCCGGGCTTGATGACTACGGCTTGCCTGCCAGCGTATTTTCCGGCAAAACGCTGCTCAAAGACAAGAGCTGCAGCGCTCTCGGCCGTGCAGAATGGTCCGGAGATGTTTCCGTCCGAGAGGATGCCGGACTTGATACACTGGTGCATGAGCTTCTGCATATGCGCTCAGCCAACCGGCTGCCCAATATGGTATACAGCGCCAATATTCGAATCGAAGAAGCGACCGTGCAGCTGCTGGCTCAGGAGATATGTATAGATAACGGCATTGAAATATTGGCTCATACATATGAAAAAGGCGTGCGGTATCTTCAGGCGATCAACAAAACGGCAAAAATAGCTCCAACCGATCTGGAGTTCGGGCAAATGCTGCTCAACGTCCCGTTGGACAAGCGGCACGACTGGCTTGTAGAGCGTGTTGACGACTTTATCGCAGCAAACAACATCCCGCGGGATGTTGCGGGCGGACTGAGAAATTTATCGTATTGGTTTTGGGGAAGTGATCCGTTTTGACAGAAGAGATAAAAAAGAAGCTGGACTGGTACGCACGAAAAGCCGCGGATGGAAAAAAAGAGCCCATGTCCGAGACCGAGGAGGCGGCGTTTTCCTCTATATGTGCAGCTTTAATGGGACAGGTCCCGCAAATGCCGCTTGAGGAAGCAAATCAAATCGCGGATGCGTATAACGCAAAGCCCGGCATGACCGATCAGGAATGGCTCGACTTTGAAGAAGAGTACACACGGTTCTTTCAGAAATATCTTTCAGAGGAAGATTTAAAAGAGTACGCAGACTCCATGGTTGGCGACGTACTGCCAATGATCTGTGACGCCATTCGGATGAAACACAAAAATGCATACAGTGAAAAATAGTTACCCCACTAAATAAGGTATACAGGGACCCGTCCGCGGGTCCCTTTTACAATGCCCAAAAACAGGCTTTAAATGCCGGTTTAAGGGCATTTTTAAATGTATATACCGCCGGCCCGGCGGACAAGAAAACGGGCGCCGCAGTACCGGGACTGGCCGGATAAAAAGGACAGCGGCCGACCGAATATCCACCCACCAACCGAAAGGAGCAAAAAATGGCACTGGAATGGCTGAAACCCATCCTCGGGGATGCATACACCGAGGAGATCGACAAGGCCGTCAGTGAGCAGATCGGCAAGGGCTTTGTCGCCCGCACCGATTTCAACGAACTGAAGGAAAGCAAGAAAAGCACGGACGCGCAGCTTTCAGAGGCGAACAAAACCATCGAAAGCCTGCAGGCCGCAGACAAGGATATCGAGGCCGTGCGCAAGGAGGCAGCGGAGTATAAGGCCAAGGCCGAGCAGGCGGAAAAAGATGCTGCCGAGCAGCTGGAGGCGTATAAGTTCAACGCCTGGTTTGACGGCCTGGTGGCACAGAACCACGGCCGTGACGGCGCGGTGATCCGCACGCTGGCGGGTACAGAGCGTATGGACGCTTTGCGCAAGAGCCAGAACCGGGACGAAGACGGCAAGGCCCTGTTTAACGATCTGCTGAAGAACAGCGCCTATGCTTTCGAGGACCAGGCACCGCCTCCGCCTCCTTATGCCGGCGGCACAGGCACCACGTCCTTTGCCGGCGACAACGCCGCCATGCGCGCGGCCATGAGCCTGCCCGCAGAGAAGAAATAACGTTGAGAAAGAAAGAGAGGATAACACAATGCCGAACCTTATTGAACTCGCAAAATCCTACGTCCCCATGCTGGACGAGGTGTACAAACTGGCGTCCTGTACGTCCGACCTGGACGGCGCGCCGGAGCTCGCGCGCCAGGGCGCTAACGCCAACGAGCTCATCATCCCAATGCTGGAGATGGACGGCCTGGCCGATTACGACCGTAACGGCGGATACGTGGACGGCGACGTCAAGATGGAAAACCGGACCGTGCAGTGCAATTTCGACCGCGGCCGTATGTTCACCGTGGATACGATGGACAATGCCGAGACCGCGGGCCTCGCTTTTGGCCGCCTGGCCGCGGAGTTCATCCGCACCAAGGTCGTGCCGGAGCTGGACGCCTTCCGCTTCGCCTGTTATGCGGGCAAGCCTGGTACCAGTTCCGCGGAGGGCACGCTGGCAAGCGGCGCGGACGTGATCGCGGCCATCAGCGCCGCCGTGACCGAGATGGACGAAAATGAGGTGCCGTCCGACCAGCGCCATCTGCGCATCACCTCCACGCTGCTGCGCGCCATCAAGGATATGGACAGCTATAAGTCGCGGGAAGTCCTGGAGAGCTTTGCGTCCGTCAAGCCCGTTCCTCAGCGCCGATTCTACACCGCCATCGAGCAGCTGAGCGGTAAAGACGGCGAAAAGGCCGGCGGCTTCCGGAAGTACGGCAAGCACTACGTCAAGTGCGCGCAGGGCGATACCGGCGCGCTGGAGGTCATCGCGGACAGCGGCACCGTATCCGGCGCTCAGATCAAGGCAGCCGACGTCACGCCTGTGGCCGACCCCGGCTATACGCCCACCGCCGGCGACTACGTCAAGGCGGTGGCCGGCGCGGAGATCAATTTCATGATCCTCCACACCCCGGCGCTCATCCAGTTCCAGAAGCATGTGGCTCCGAAGATCATCTCTCCGGAACAGAACCAGACTGGGGACGCCTGGAAATACGGGTACCGCAACGTCGGCATCGCGGACGTCTACGCAAATAAGCTCGCCGGTGTGTTCTGCCATCATAAGGCCGCCGGCGTCTGAGAAAGGAGACCATCATGGGCAAATTGATCGGTAAAACATACGCAGCTCCGGCCCCCGCGGCCGGGGCGCCCGCTGCGGCCATGCAGCCGCCCGCTGTGTTCGCCTGCCCGCACTGCGGCAAGGAGTATAAAACGGAAAAGGGCCTGGCGGATCACATCGCCAAAGAACACGCCGACGCACCGGCACCGGACGGGGAATAACGGAGGGAGGCGGCCGGTATGGCCTATGCGGACTACGCATTTTATTCCGGCACATGGCACGGGACCATGCCGGAGGCTGATTTCGACAAGTGGGCAGATCGGGCAAGCCTTGAGATCGACCGCGTGACGTTCGACCGCGCGGCCGATGCTCCCGACAATATGTCCAAACGCCTGCAGCTGTGCTGCTGTGCGCTGGCGGACCAGCTGGAGGCTTGGGCGGCCCTGGACGCAAAGACCCAGGCTGGAGCTGTTGCCAGCGAGAACGTGGACGGCTACAGCGTGAGCTGGAGAGACGGCGGCACGCCCGCGGCGATGCGGGCGGACCGCCAGTCCGTTCTCTCCGGCATCTGTTCGGACTACCTCACCTATCCTGAGAACCTCATGTATACGGGAGTGTGGCGGCCATGACGACGCCGAATGCGGATATAACTCTGTACCACAAGGAGTACGACGCCGAAAAGCGCGACTACACCTACACGCCCAATCAGTTCCCCGGCGTGTTTTGGTACGGCGGCCAGGGCGTAACGCTATCCTCCGGAGGTTTGAAGGCGTCGGACGGATACATCGTGCGCATCCTCACGGATGCCGAGATCAGCGCCGGTGCGGATGACATCGTTGTGCGCGGGCTTGTGTCCGACGCAGTAACAAAAGCCGGAGACCTTACGCAGAAATACAAGGGCCGGTGCTTTGTGGTGACTGCCGTGCGGGATAACCGCCGCGGCAGCCCCTCCATGCACCACTGGAGGCTGGAGGGAAAATAGCCGTGGCAGATAAACGGAAGATCTCGACGCCGCGCGGCTGCGTTGTTTCATCCAACGGCCAGACCGCGCAGCTTATCTGGAACTCGGACTTTACACCGCGCCGCACAAAGCAGTTTTCAAACTGCCAGAAGTACGTGGATGAGGCCGTATTGAAATACAGCAGCCCCTTCGTACCTATGGAAACAGGCGTGCTGGACAAATCCGGCATCCTCGGCACAGACGTCGGCTCCGGCGAGGTGCAGTACATCACGCCCTATGCGGCGAAGCTGTACCGCCATCCGGAATACAGCTTCAGCACGCGGTATCATCAGCTCGCGCAGGCTGAGTGGTTCGAAGCTATGAAAAAGCAGCACCGCGACGAGATACTCGCGGCGGCAGCAACGTATTTTGACTAAACAGGAGGAGCGTATGGCAAAGCCTGACACCATCATTCGCGGCCTGTGGGAGTTCCTTCAGACCTGCCCGTACATCGAGGCCGGCAGCCCTGTCACTGTGGACTGCATGCCCATGGACAACAACGCATTTACACTCGCCAAGCGCAGCGGCAATCCTATCGTGAAGATGTACACAGACGGCAGTTCCGTCCGCCAGTATCCTTTTGCGGTCTGGTACCGCGGCAGCCGGGGCACCATCCAGGAAGGCATCGTCGCGAGCGGAAAATGTGAGCTCATCTCCCGCTGGCTGGAGCGGCAGAGCCGGGACGGCATGCTGCCGGATCTGCCCGAAGGCATGGCAGCGCAGCTCATCCAGGCAAGCGACACCGGGAAACTTTACACCCTTGAGCCGGACGTGTATATCTACGAGGTACCCTGCCGGCTCCAATATATACAGGAGGCATGACAAATGGCAGTTACAGCTGATGTAAAAGGCACCGCGATCCTGCGCAACAAGGTCGCGGATTATCTCAACACTGAACCGGGCGGGGAATCTCCCGCATACCACCTTATGAATGTGTTCGAGACCATCGACGAAAATCCGAACGCGCAGGTGGTTGAAAAACACTATACATCGGACAAAGCAGCCACGAAGCTGACGTCCGGCTATGCGCCGCAGTTCCCCATCACAGGCGACCAGTATCTCGATAACGATGTCAGCGAGTTTATCCGTGATATTGCGGAGGAACAGCAGATCGGCGTAGAGACGGATTTCATCCGTGTCCGCCTGTACCAGCCCATCGCCAGCAAGGAGAACACCTTCTATGCGCGCAAGTTCCGCGTGTCCGTGGAAGTTTCCAGCATCACCGGTGCCGGCGGCGAGATCATCTCCCAGGAGGGGAACCTGAACCAGATCGGTGACGTCGTGATCGGCGAGTTTAACACACAGACAAAGACGTTCACAGAGGCGGCCGCCGCGCCAGCCAGCGCTGAACCGTCCGGGACCTGACAGGAGGATGCAAAATGGCGACAATCAAAGTATTGGACACGGAACTGGAACTGGACCTGCTGGATGCGGATGAACTGGAAAAGGTGGACGCCGCGCTCCAAGCCGTAGAAGGAGACGCGCAGCAGGACCCGGCACTTTCCCAAGCAGATAATATGCGCAAACAGGTGGGGGCGGTGCGCAAAGCGTTTGATACGATTTTCGGCGAAGGAACGGGCCTGCGCGTGATGGGCGAAAAAAACCATCTCGGTGTCGCCCTGACGGCATTCGCTCAGCTCACGGATGCGGTGCATACGCAGCGTGCCGAGTTTGAACGCTCCATTTCCTCCATCAAGGCAAAGTACAGCCCGAACCGGGCGCAGCGTAGGGCGGCAGCGAAGAAATGAACCTCCTTATAGACCCGGCGCCCACCGTGTACACGCTTGGAGATAAAGAATACCCCCTCAATACGTCGTTCCGGTTCGGCATCCTGTTTGAGCAGATGATGCTGGACGACGCCCTCTCCAACCGGGAAAAGGGACTGGCGGCCCTGGAGCTTTTCTTTCCCGGCATACTCCCGACCGGGGAAAATGAGGCGGGCTCCGCCATCCTCTGGTTTTACAACTGCGGCAAACCCTGGAAGCGCGGCTCGACCGCGCGCATGCGCCGCGCCGGAAAGGTGTTCGACTATGACCAGGACGACGGATATATCTTCGCCGCATTCCTGGAGCAGTACGGCGTGGATCTGGAGCAGGTGCAGGACCTGCACTGGTGGAAATTCAAGGCCATGTTCGACGCACTGCGGCCGGACTGCCTGTTTTCCAAAATCGTCGAGTGGCGCAGCACGGACCTTACGCAGGTGAAAGACCCGAAGGAAAAGAAATTCATCCAGGAAATGAAACAGGTCTACCGTCTGCGGAAATCCGTGGATGAACAGGAAAAACTGGACCTCATCGCTGACGCCCTCATGGGCGGCGGCGATCTCAGCAAACTCTGAGGAGGGCGGTAATGGAAGAAAAAGAGATCCGCTGCCCGAATTGTCAAACGAACAGCCGCCCGGGGCAGCTTCTGCTCCGGGCTCAATTCGTCAAAGGCGAAATCAAATGTCCCCGCTGCGGGGCATTGCTGCGATTGGAATATCCCAAGGACAGAGCCGATGGCCGCATCCAGGTTATAGGGTAGCGAGCAAGCGCCTGCTTTGCATCACGCAAGGCAGGTGTTTTTTGTATGGCGTATGACGGCCACCTGAAATTTGATACAAGTGTAGACGGCAAGGGGTTCCAGCAGGGGATCTCCACGCTGGCCAAAGGCGCCGCCGCGGCACTCACGGCAGTATCCGCCGCCCTGGGAGCCATGGCGGGCTATGCCGTCAAGGTCGGCTCCGACTTTGAGGCGGGGATGTCCGAGGTAGCGGCGATCTCCGGCGCTACAGGTGACGAACTGGATGCCCTGACCGCAAAGGCCAAGGAGATGGGCGCGAGCACCAAATTCAGCGCCACCGAATCAGCTGAAGCACTCAAATACATGGCCATGGCCGGCTGGGATACGCAGTCCATGCTGGACGGCCTGCCCGGCATCATGAATCTTGCGGCGGCCAGCGGTGAAGAACTCGGCGCCGTGTCCGATATTGTGACGGATGCGCTCACGGCTTTCGGTTTGTCTGCGTCCGATGCCGGACACTTTGCCGATGTTCTCGCAAAGGCATCCAGCTCCTCGAACACCAACGTTTCCATGATGGGCGCTACATTCAAGTATGCGGCGCCGCTTGCCGGAGCGCTGGGCTACAGCATTGAGGACTGCGCCCAGGCCATCGGCCTGATGGCGAATGCGGGCATCAAAGGCGAGCAGGCCGGCACTTCTTTCCGCGCCATGCTTACACGCCTTGCAAGCCCAACGGATGACGTTGCTGCGGCGATGTCTCAACTGGGTATCTCTCTCACGGATGCGCAGGGCAATATGCTGCCGCTGTCCGACGTGCTGGGCCAGCTGCGGGAAGGGTTTGCGGGTCTCGATGAGCAGCAGAAGGCCGCTATGGCCAGTACCATCGCGGGGCAGGAGGCTATGTCCGGCCTGCTGGCCATCGTCAACGCTGCACCTGAAGACTACGAGGCCCTTGCCGCCTCCATCGCGGATGCGGATGGCGCTGCACAGAGCATGGCCGACACCATGCAGGACAATCTGCAGGGACAGATCACCATCCTCAAATCCGCCGTTGAGGGACTTGGCATTGAGTTCTACGAGAGCATCCAGGAGCCGCTCAAGGACGTCGTAAAGACCGGCATTGGATACATCGAGGAACTGTCCTCCGCATTTAAAGAAGGCGGTTTGGACGGTCTCGTCGAGAGCCTGGGCAGCGTATTTGCGGACGCCGCTGCACGGATCGTAAAGAGCGCGCCCAAGCTCGTGAGCTCCGCCGTCAGCGCCATCAGATCCTTTGTATCCGGGCTGCGCGGCAACACCGGGCAGATCCTCGATGCAGCCATCGAGATGGGAGCCTCCCTGCTGCAGGGCGTCGCGGAGATCGTGCCGGAGCTGGGCGCTTTTGCGCTGGACCTCATCGGCCAATTTGCACAGCGTCTCATCGACGGCCTGCCGCAGATGACGCAGGCGGGCGTGGACATGCTCAACTCCATGGCAGAGGGCCTGGCCACCGGCCTGCCGGAGTTCCTCGCGAACGCGCTGCCCATGATCGGCCAGCTTGCCGCGGGTATCCGCGAGAGCGCGGGCCAGCTCGTTGACGCCGGGATAAACCTCATCATGAACCTGGCCGACGGCCTCATCGCCGCCATACCCGACCTTCTGGCTAATATCCCGCAGATCATCATAGACCTGTGCGGGGTCATCAACGACAACGCGCCTAAGCTCCTGATGGCGGGCGTGCAGCTCATCGGCAAGCTCGTGATGGGTCTGCTTCAGGCCATCCCGCAGATCCTCGCGGCCATGCCGAAGATCGTCGAGGCCATCTGGTCCGTGATCTCGGCTTTCAACTGGCTTGATCTCGGCACGAACATCATGACGTTCTTCCGCGACGGGCTCAAGTCCATGGTCTCAAAAATCGGCGAGGCCGGACGGAGCGTCTTCGAGACCGTCAAAAATGCCATCGTAAATTTGCCGAACACGCTGAAAAATCTGGGCAGCAATGCGGTCTCCGGCATGGCGAACGCCATCCGCGGCCTGCTCTCTACAGTCGGCAACGCGGCAAAGGCGGTATTTACGAACATCGTGAATGCGGTGCTCAACCTGCCGTCCCGGCTGCTGGAGCTGGCGAAGAGCGCGGTCACGAACGTGGCCAACGCCTTCAAAAATGTCGAGTGGGGCTCTATCGGCTCTAACATTATCACAGGTATCATCTCCGGCATCGGCTCCGCCGTGTCCGGCCTCGTTTCCAGTGCGATCGACGCGGCGATGTCCGCATTCAATGCCGCCAAAAGAGCGCTGGGCATCCGCTCGCCGTCCAGGCTGTTTGCCGATGAGATCGGCAAGTTCATCCCGCCCGGTATCACGGTCGGCATCGAGGCCGCCATGCCGAAGGCGAAGCGTGACGTAGCGGATGACATGGAACAGTTTGCATCCACTGCACAGGACGCCGTGCTGTCCTCCCAGAACAAGACGGCCGCGCGTGCAGCTGCGTCCGGCAAGCTCCGCACCGCGGCGCCGCAGGCGCCGGGCGGCTCCAACGTCACGGTACAGGGTGAAACGCACGTCCATGTGGAAGTCGAGGGCCGCGAGATCGCGCGCGCAGCCGCTCCCTTCATGGGTGAGCAGATGGAATTCGAGGAGGATTAAAAGGGTGTTTTTAAATCATTTAAACGCCGTTGAATACGGCGTGCGGCTCCTGAAGGGCTGGTCCGTCAAGCGCGGCAGCACCGGTGCATCGGCTGTGAAGTCCCGCATGAGCGCTGCTTTCAACGTGATGGGATCGGAGGTGAGCCTGAAGACCATCACCTTGCCCGTGACCATCAAAGGGCGGGATCAGCACGAAGCTGCCGCGCGCCTCTCTGCATGGGAGGCCGCGCTGGCGGGCGGAAAGGTCGAGCTGCAGCTCCCGGATGGGTTTTACTATGACGCATACCTCAAGAGCTGCGGCGAGCCGTCTTATGACCTGCCCTGGCTCATCTCGAACACATACGTGTTGGAGGGCGTGCAGCGCGGCCCGCTGCTTTCTCTCAAAGCGCAGCCGGATGTGCCGTTTACAGTTAAGGGAACGGCCCCGCGTATCGGGTGCCGGATCGCGGCGACTGTACCCGATGGGGCAGCTTCCTTCAGCGTGGCCGGCGTTACATTCACCGGCGTGGCGGCGGGCGACATGCTGTGCATCGACGGCCTGACCATCCGTGTACTTGTCAACGGCGCGCCGGGGCTGCAGAAGTGCGACATCATCGAATGGCCGTATCTGAAGCCGGGCCTTAACACGGTCCCCGGCGACGGCGCCATGACCGTGGACTATTACCCCATCTATTACTAGGAGGGCTTATCATGCTGAAGATCCTGCAGGCGGACGGCGGACAGCTCCCGCTTGATTTTGACAAATACTTTATCCAGGAAGAAACGAACGGCGAGGACCAGATCGGGTTCACGCTGCCGCTTGACCATGCGGACTACAAGCTGCTGGCGGAAGAAGTGCAGCTGCTCGACGCCGAAGACGGGCAGGTCTACCGCATTACGGCCATCGACGAAGGCGCTGCCACTGCGAACATTAAGGGAAAGCTGGAGCTTTCGCCTCTGCGCGCAGATATGCGTATTCCTTACACCAACGGGAGCGATACGCTTGCCGGCACAGTGGAGGGCGTGCTGCCTGCGGGCTGGACCGTGGTGGACCACTCCCTCAGCACCATCCGGCGCACCATCGACCTGGACAGTGCGACGCCGGAGGACGTCATTCTCGGGGCTGCGTCTGCTTTTGGAGGGCTGGCCATCCGTTACAAGATTGCAGACAAGGCAGTGCATTTCTATGCTCCGGGAGATTTTAAAGCCGGCGGCGTCTACCTCACGGAGGAGCTCAACCTCACCAGCACAAACTTCAAAGGTTCATCCTCCGGTCTTTGCACGCGCCTGTACGCCCGAGGCAAGGACGGGCTGACTTTTGCCGGCATCAACGGCGGCAAGGACTATGTGGAGAACTTTTCATACACGGACAAGATCATCTGCGCATACTGGGAGGACGAACGGTACACTGTGGCGGAGAACCTGCTGGAGGCTGCGCAGAAAAAGGTGGACGCATCTGCGGTGCCTGTGCGCAGCTACAGCTGCGGCGTCGTGGATCTTGCAAAGGCATGGCGCTATGAGGAGGGGGCCGGCTCCAACATTTACGCACACCTCAACATCCAGCTGCTTACGGTCGCCACGCTCCTTGATACACGCCGCGGCACACGCATCGACCATCAGGTCGTGCAGTACAAGCGGTATCCTCATTATCCGGACCTCAATGTCGTGACGCTGTCCACGAAAGCGCCCACGATCACGACGACCGTCAAGCAGCTCCAGGACGCCATCGAGAACCCGTCCAGCTCGTTCCGCAAACAGATGCAGAGCCTGATCAACCAGATGGCTGCTGGCATCTCCGGGCATGACGGCGGGACCATGGAGATCACCTTCAACAGCGATGGCAAGCCAAACGGCATCCGGTGGGGCGACGGCGATGATCTTGCCACGTCCCAAAAGGTCCTGTGGCTCAACCTGGAGGGCATCGCCTACGGCCAGAACGGCGTGAACGGCGATTACAGTACCGTGTGGAGCTTTGCGCAAAACGGGTTTGTCGCTGACTGGATCGTCGTGGGCACGCTTACAGCAAATCTCATCAAAACCGGCCTGCTGCAGAGCAAAAACGGGAAATCGTGGATCAACCTGGACACTGGAGCCGCGCAGCTTGCAGGCACATTTCTTTCCGGCACAGATGCTTTTCTTGCAGAGCTTTCGGGAGGTATGCTCCGCTTCTCTCAAAATGGGACTTATGTGGGCGGCCTGTATTCGAATACTTGGGGCGACCAGAAAACGCTGAGTTTCTCCGGATCCGCTGTACACGTCAGGTCAAGGATAGACGATGCAGGGATCGCGCTTAGTGCCGCGGTTCAGGGCGGGGTGACTGGTGAGATCAAAAGCCAGCCGAGCCTTATGGTGTTTGACGGCAAAGGGCACTTCATCTCGCTGCAAGTTACAGACGGAGAGTCGAAAATCATTTTTAACGGATACGAGTGTACACTCAAGGAACGGACTGTTGACGGGCAAACGATCCGATACCTGGGGGCGCTTTAATAGGAGGGCGGCTTTATGGCTTTATCAGTAAACACTACGATCACGAGAATGATGGACGAACCGGATTATCCTGTTATTGTCCACGCGAAGCAGAATGATAAGCGCACGCGTTTCGTTACGCTCCGGTGCTCCGATACGGAAAACGGGTTTTCCATTCCGTCCGGCACTGTGGGGATCGTGCGGGTGCGCAAAAATGACGGCACAGCGTGCTTCTATGACAAGAACGACCTGGGTGATGCCGCGGTCGTCATCGACGGCAACTCCGTCACCATCGAACTGGTGGAGCAGGCTCTCACTGCCGCCGGGATGCAGAAAACCGAAGTAAATCTGTACACACCGGACGGGGCTAAGATAACCACCTTCAGCTTCGCGCTGGAGGTTGAGGCGTCCGTCCTTACAGACGCGCAGATCGTTTCCTCGGACTACTATAACGTGCTGACCTCGGATATATCCTCCGCGCTGGCGGCTGCCGTTGCTGCGGACGCTTCGGCCGAAGAAGCAGCTGCGCAGGCGGCCGAGGCAGCAGCGTCCGAGGTAGCTGCTGCTCAAAGCAAAGCCGCAGCTGTGGCCAGTGCTGCGGCTGCGGACGCCAGTAAGTACGCAGCCGCAAACAGCGCCGCCGCTGCGGCCACATCCGAGGCGAATGCGGCCTCCAGTAAGTCCGCTGCCGCTTCCAGCGCGTCTGCTGCTGCGACGTCCCAAACCAATGCCGCAGATAGCCAGGCCGCCGCTGCTGCCAGTGCATCCGCTGCCGCTGCATCTGAGACGGCCGCATCTGCCAGCGCTTCCGCCGCTGCGCAGTCCGCACAGGCCGCGCAACAGGCGGCAGACTCCATTGACTCGGATAATCTTTTAGAGAAAAACGGCGATGGTGCGGCGGTAACTGTCCCCTTTACCGCTCCGGTGGCACTCCCTGCATTGCCCTCCTCTCCGGCAACGCTGGAGGCTCTGATGACCATGCTGGCAAGCATGAGGAACAGGCTCGCTGCGTTGGAAGAAAGCATGCCGGGCATCGGTGAGTGGTGGTACTCTCCCAATGTTATTACTTATACCGGAGGGGTCAACAGCAAAGCCTTCGCCCGCGTCAATTTCAATGACGATCTCAGTAAAACCGTATATACAGTGCTCTATGCTAAAATCGGTGATTCCCTCAGTTCTGGCGCGGCAGACGGCTTTTTCAACTGCAAAAAATTGGCTGAACGCTTCCCGTTAGCTTATGGTGCTAATTTTCTGCGCGGGGCTGTAGGAGGCGAAGAGGAGCACACATTAACAAAGGCGGAGCTCCCCGCACAACAAATCGGAACTCAGACAGGAGACCGCTTCGCCATTTTAAGCGATTCCGGCACAGAAATTATCGCCGGAGCAGCGAGCGGATACCGTTTCAAATTTGAGTGGGGCACGGCCACTATCGGCCAAGGCCAAGCACACAACAATATGCCGCCCTACCTTGCTCAGAACATCATCGTGCGGGCTTTGTAAGGCCCGTATGCTTATGGTGCTAATTTTCAGCGCGGGTCTACAGGTGGCAGCTTCAAGCATCTCATGACTTTAAATGAACTCGTTGCGCACAACCATCCGGTAACGAATGGAAATGGAGTGTACACCTGGGACGCAAGCTCTGGTGCCTCAACAGTGTCCGTGCTCATAGAGCCAACTACTAACAACACAAAGCCTGTGAATATTTCTGTAGGGAATCGTGGTGGCGGTCAAGCGATGGATATTACAAACCCCTACCTTGCTCAGAACATCATCGTGCGGGCCTTATAAGGCCCGTATGCTTATGGTGCTAATTTTCAGTGCGGTGCTGTGGGAGGCGAAAAAGAGCACAAGCTCAGCGTTTCCGAACTCCCCGTGGTCTCTGGAACGATCACACCACATTGGAGCGAAGACGGCACGCCTATTTCCGCGGTAAGCGGTGTGTTTTCTGCCACAGGAAGCAATTCAGCATACCGCGACGGCGGGACGAAAACGTCTGGCACAAGTTCCGTAAAAGCGATCAAACTCTCCTTCGGTAAAGGGGAAAGTCATAACACCCTGCCGCCGTACCTCGCGCAAAATATCGTGGTGCGGGCTTTGTAAGGCTCGCACGCTTATGGTGCTAATTTTCTACTCCTCAAAACGGGCGGAAACACCACGCATACACAAGCAGAAAATGAGGTGGCGGCACACGGGCATGAGTGGGTGGGCTGGGCTGGTTCCAGCAGTTCGGGAGGTACATATACGGGGCTTGGAGGGTTTAAAGGTGACGGTTGGGACACAGTCAGCGGAAGTTGGCCGACTTATGAAGGAGGGACAGGAATCAAGCGTACTTCTGCGGCCAAGCCTATGGACATTATGAATCCGTATATAGGCCAAAATATCATAGTGCGCGCACTATGATATTCTGTGCGAAATATGGAGGCAGTGTTGATATTGCCTGTCCGTATAGATCATCGCCCTGCTGATCCAACGGTACTCCACCGTAGCCCGCACCGTGGGAATCCCAAACCCCAATAGACCATTGCTCAGCGGTGCGGGATACAAACGTAATTGCGCTTGCTGGCAGATTGTGAGCGTGTATTGTTGCTTGCGCAGCACCGCCCACCCCGCGTAGTTGAAAATTAGCACCATAAGCGTGCGGGTCCTACAGGGCCCGCACCACGATGTTTTGCGCGAGGTAGGGCGGCATATGGTCGGCAATGCTTATAGTATGGTGATGCGGTTCTCCCTCGCCAGATGAATCTGTACTCGCATTAGGCCCATGTTCACTTGAGCCTGCAATACCGGGTCCGTAGTAAGAACTACCTTGGCTGTTCGGGTTCGTTGCATAGTAGTGCACATGCGGACCATTTTGTGAGCCGGTAAGTCCTGTTCCGCCAGTATTACCGCCGTGATTGTGTGTTGCGCTGCCGCCCCAACTGTGCAGCGCAAAATTAGCACCATAAGCGTGCGCCTTGTATAATGGTGAAAAACCATTGTGGAGGACACCTGCGATGCAGAAAAAACTGAGAAGAATTACGGCGACAATAGGATTTAAAGCGGATAATACCCCTATTAAAAAGGCCTTTTATGGCCGTTCCAAAGCCCAGGCAAAGGCTCGGGCAGAGCACTGGCTGGAAAGCCATGGCACACCAGAGAAACAGGCCGACATACTCACCCTGGGCGGTTGGGCCGCCCGATGGCTAAACGTGTACAAGAAGCCGGATGTCACGCCCACCGCTTATACGACTACGTACGAGATAACAGTGCGGCGGCATATTCTCCCGGCGCTGGGCAGCTGCGTCATGATGGACCTGACCCCCATGGACATCAAGGCGTTCTATAACAGTGTATCCCACCTGTCAAGGTCCGTCTGTAGCAAGATTAAAATGTGCCTCAACGGGATATTAGAGACAGCGGTCGAGAATGGTCTGTGTGAGCATAATCCGGCCCACAAGGTAAAAATCGAGAGCACAGCTACACCGCGCGTCAAGGAGGTGTTTTCAAATGCAGAAATCGAGATCGCCTCCGCCTGGTTCCTTCAGACCATGCCGGAGGTGGTCCTGGCTTTGGAAACCGGCGTGCGCCGAGGCGAACTACTGGGTTTTTTCAAGTCGGATTTCGACACCCGACGGCATGTTTACAGCGTCGCCCGCACCGTGCGAAAACCTCGCGGACAAGCCCCGGAGACAGCCGCTCCGAAGTCGTTGAGCTATCGCACAAATCCTTTGTCGGACCGCGCTCTGCAAGCTGTGGAACTGCTGCGGCAGCGATATCCAGACAGCCCATATCTGATTCCGGGCCCGGATGGCGGGCTGATGCGCCCGGACACCTGGAGCCGCAGGCTCAAGACGGAAATGGACCGGATGGCACAAAGGCATGAAAACATGCCGCGCCTTACAGCCCACGAGCTGCGGCACACACATGGGACTTATCTGCGCCGCCATGGCGTGGATATTTATAGCATCGCAAAAGTTCTCGGGCATAAGGACGTGGAAGTCACAGCCCGCATCTATGTACACAATGAATTACACGAATTACGCAAGGCGCTGCGCTGGATGCAGCGCCGAAGCCCTATTATATCTGGAGGTGCAGCATGACAATTTTTGAAGGAAGAAACCAAATTGCTTATAGTTACGGGCGCTTCGGATACACCCGGAACAGCGGCAAAACATGGCACGGCGGTATTGATGTTGTGGGAGTTGACAGCAGCATGATCCGGGCGGTAGTCGCAGGGATCGTGATCTTCTCCGGCATTGTTACAAACAAGGCGAACAGAACGTGGGAGTGGGGCTACTACGTCTGTATTCGGGGCAATGACGGCCGCTTCTATTACTACTGTCACATGGCACAGGCCCCGGTGGTGAGGACCGGACAAAGCGTCAATGCTGGCGCTGCGATTGGAATCATGGGCAATACGGGCAATGCTGCCGGAGGCTACAAACACTGTCACTTTGAGGTACGGACGGCACGGAGATCCTCGGCCGCCATCAATCCAGCACCCTACTGCGGCTGTGAAAACCGCGTCGGAACATACGGTCCTGTAAGCATCAAACCTCTTTCCAGCGAAGCGTGCATCATCAATATTGGACCTGCAAGCACGGGAGACGTGAAGATGCTGCAGAACCTGGCTGCGTCCCTGCAGCTTGGCTGCACTGTGGCAGACAATGTGCTCTCTATTGGTCCCATGACACCCGGAGACCAGGTAGCCGTCCTCACCATGGCGGACAAGCTCATGCTTCCTGCGGCTCAGGCGATCCAGCGCAAAATCATTGCGGTCACTGCGGACAGCCTCCGCGTGCGCAGCGGTCCGGGCACTGATGATTTCAAACAGGTTGACAGCGTTAAGGCTGGGCAAAAGTTCGAGGTCATTGACGAGTGTGACGGCTGGTATTTTGTCGAGACCGACGGCTTGGACGGATGGATCTCCGCAGAGTACGTTCGCGTAGTTGCATAACGGTTCTTTGTATATTTTTCATGTGGAGGTATACATATGCAGACTATTGTTTTGATTCTTGTGCTTGCTATCACGGTCGAAGCACTTATCCAGTACAGTAAAACCATCATTGAAATGCTGGAAAAAAAGCAGTACAAGACCTTCGCCACGCAGCTGACGGCGATCCTGCTCTCGGTCTTTATCTGCTTTGCGGCGGGGGTCGATCTATACACCCTTGTGGGCGTCTCTTTCACGGTTCCGTGGTTGGGTATGCTGCTCACCGGTATCGTCGTCTCCCGAGGTTCCAATTATACCAGCGATTTCATCAAAAGACTGCAAAACCCGGACATTGGGGAGATCGTTTTGGAGGACGTGATCGGCGCTGAGGACGCAGGCGGAAAAGCTGAAGTACTCACCAGCGGCGTGCCTCCGAACGCATAATAATTGGGTGCGTTGCAAGCGTTGCACGCTGCTCCATTCGCACCCGTAATCAGTTGATTTTGAACACGTTAAAAGGGCGTCTACAGGGGCTTTTTAACCCATTGTAAACGCCCTTTTCTTTTTTGAATTTTTGTTGCAAAATTGCAACATGCTTTTCTCATTCTTTTTGAAAACTTTTCTCATTCTTTTTGAAAAGCAACATCAGGCTTTTTTCAAAAACAGGTGCGAAAGCACCTGTTTTTGTGTTATATTTTGTGCTATACTGGATGGGACAAATTGCGAGATGTTGGAGGACAAGCATGGCAAACGAAACGTTGGAACAGTTGGGCAATGCGTTGGAGGCAGCCCAGCAGAAGATCGGGGCCGTAGCCGAAGAAGTGAGTGAGCAGGCGTATAACGAGCTGGTCGCCATCCGGCGCGAAAAGCTGCGCGGCTTGCAGGAGGCCGGAAACGACCCCTTTGAGCTGACAAGCTATCCCCAGGCGGATTTTGCCGCCGAGGTGAAAGAGAGCTTTGTGGACGTGCCCGAGGGTGAACAGGGCCGCAGCGTGTGCATGGCGGGCCGCATGATGAGCAAGCGCGTGATGGGCAAGGCCAGCTTTGCGGACCTTCGGGACACCACGGGCAACATCCAGCTTTATGTCCGCCGGGACGACGTGGGTGTGGAGGAGTATCAGGCGTTCAAGAAATTTGATATCGGCGATATCATCGGCGTCAGAGGCTTTGTGTTCCGCACGAAGATGGGCGAGATCAGCGTGCATGTCACCGAGATCGTACTGCTGAGCAAGAGCCTGCTGCCTCTGCCCGAAAAATTCCACGGCCTGAAGGACCGCGAGGCGCGGTACCGCCAGCGCTATGTGGACCTGATCGTCAACCCGGAGGTGCGCAAGACGTTTGAGGTGCGCTCCAAATTTATTCGCCATATGCGCAATTACCTGGATGAGCGCGGCTATATGGAAGTGGAAACGCCGGTGCTGAACACCATCGCAGGCGGGGCTGCGGCGCGTCCTTTCGTGACCCACCACAACACGCTGGATATTGATATGTATATGCGTATCGCCACAGAGCTGCCGCTCAAGCGGCTGATCGTAGGAGGCATCGACCGCGTGTATGAGATCGGCCGTATTTTCCGCAACGAGGGCATGGACCCGAAGCATAACCCGGAATTTACGACCGTGGAGTTGTATCAGGCGTATGCGGATTTCCATACGATGATGGACATTGCCGAGGGGATCCTTTCCTCGGCCGCGCTGGAGCTGCTGGGCGGCTATGAGGTGGAGTGGCTGGGCGAAAAGATCGACCTTACGCCGGGCTGGCGCCGCCTGACTATGGTGGACGCCGTGAAGGAGTATGCAGGCATCGACTTCGGCGCCATCTCCGACAATGCCCAGGCGGTTGCCGCGGCCGAAGCCATCGGTGTGGAGCTGCCGGAGGCGGCGGAGTCCACTTGGGGCAACGCGCTGTACGCCTGCTTTGACCAGCGTGTGGAGGAAAAGCTCATTCAGCCCACATTCATCACAATGTATCCGGTGGAGGTATCTCCTCTGACAAAGCGCAGCCCGCAGGACAAGCGTTTGACGGAACGCTTCGAGCTGTTTATTTGCCACAGTGAGATGGCAAATGCCTATTCCGAGCTGAACGACCCCATCGACCAGCGCGAGCGCTTCGTCAAGCAGGCGGAGCAGCGCGAGCGCGGCGACGACGAGGCCGAGATGCTGGACGAGGATTTCCTGACGGCTCTGGAATACGGCATGCCCCCGACGGGCGGCATGGGTATGGGCATTGACCGCTGCGTGATGCTGCTGACGAATTCCAGCACCATCCGCGAGGTCATCCTTTTCCCCACAATGAAACCCTTGAATGGTGTAAAGGACGAAAATGGTGTAAACAAAACCGAGTCCGAAGCGCCAAAAGCCGAGCCGGAAAAGATCGACTTCTCTAAAGTAGAGATCGAGCCTTTGTTCAAGGATTTCGTGGACTTTGAGACATTCAGCAAGTCCGATTTCCGGGCAGTCAAGGTGCTTGCCTGCGAAGCCGTACCGAAGTCCAAGAAGCTGCTTAAATTCACGCTGGACGACGGTACAGGCACGGAACGCACGATTTTAAGCGGTATTCATAGCTTTTATGAGCCGGAGGAACTGGTTGGAAAGACCTGTATTGCAATCGTCAACCTGCCGCCAAGACCGATGATGGGCATTGACTCCTGCGGTATGCTGATCAGTGCGGTACACCACGAGGAAGGCGAAGAAAAGCTCCATCTTTTGATGGTAGACGACCACATTCCGGCAGGCGCAAAGCTCTACTAAAACGGGATGTACTTCATTTTCCGAAAACCTCGGATTTTACACAAATACACCAATTTTACACCAATCGGTGCTAAAATCGGTGCAGTAACAAAAAAATCGCATAATTTTTAGTTTCACACCGCCCCTGAGAAGGTATAGCTTCTCAGGGGCTTCTGTATTTTCTCATAGTTTTTACTCTCCCCGTCGCAAACTATACCAATCCACGCTTTCTCAATATAATGAAGCTAATCGCAGAGGAAGGAGAGGATTGAGTATGAGCAATATTTTATCAGAGGTACACCCTGAACTTGTTGCGGAATGGTCGGATAAAAACCTGCCGCTTACACCGGATAGGATTACATACGGCTCAAACAAAGTCGTTTGGTGGAAGGGCGCTTGCGGTCACGAATGGCAGACCAGTGTTAAGGCTCGTTCAAACGGCGAAAACTGCCCAATCTGCTCAGGCGCAAGAGTGATAGAGGGCGTCAATGATTTGGCAACGCTGAAGCCGGAACTGGCTGATGAATGGTCGAGTAAGAATGATCCGCTGAAACCGACAATGGTAACGACAGGCTCTCATAAGAAAGTAATCTGGCGGGATAAATATGGTCACGAATGGACAGCAACGGTTAAGAGCAGGGCGTTAAACGGCACAGGCTGTCCGTATTGCTCCCATAATAAAATCTTAGTAGGATTCAATGACCTTGCCTCACAGCACCCTCAAATCGCTTCTGAGTGGTCTGAGAGAAATTACCCACTAAAGCCTGATATGGTTACGGTCTTTGCAAATCGGAAGGTATGGTGGCGGTGCAGCAAAGGTCACGAATGGAACACGCTCATTTCCACTCGTTCAGGCGGAAGCGGGTGTCCTTATTGCAGCGGTCAACTTCTGCTGAAAGGATTTAATGATTTCGCTACGACACATCCTCAGCTTGCACAGGAATGGTCAGACCGTAATCTGCCTCTTACTCCTGATATGATAAACGAAAAGTCCCGCAGAAATGTCTGGTGGAAGTGCAGAGAGTGCGGGTATGAATGGCAGTCCGTTGTCTATGCCCGTGTAAAAGGAACGGTATGCCCTGTCTGTGCGGATCGGGCGGTTATGGCAGGGTATAATGATTTAGCAACGACGGACGCACATCTTCTTCCGGAATGGGACTACGAAAAGAACAAAGATATTTCCCCAAACAAAATATCAAGGCACTCAATGCAGAGCGTGTGGTGGAAATGTTCACTCGGACACTCGTGGAAGGCTAAAATTTCAGAAAGAGCGATTGAAGGAAAAGGCTGTAAGGTGTGTGAAAAAGACTATCTGACGGTTTTTCCGAAGCTGGCAGTTATGTATTATGCAGCGAAGAAGCGCATAAAAGTACAGACGGATACGGATAAGATTATCGGCATACCGCTTGAAATCTATTTGCCTGAAGAAAAAGCAGCGATTGAAACGGTTAGTCGGACAGAGAATGTAGAAACCTTGAAAGCATATCTGTGCCGGAAGCGGGAGATCAAACTGATTAAAATCCCCTATACATTAGGAAACAGCGAAATAGACTTCGCTATGAAAATCAAAAAAGCGTTTCGCAGCTTACATATTTTCATAACCTCGAATGAAGATGAGGATACAGCGTTTATCCGGCAGAGGTTTTTTGAATGGAGAAAAGGACAGAAAAAATAAAGGAGACGATTTGATGAAAGACAGGCAATTTCATATCTATCTTGATGACGAGGAGTACGGACAAGTTTTGCAGGCGTTGATCGCCCTTAAAAATAATCTGATAGCACAAGGCAGATATACGGACGCAGTAGATGATGTCCTTATCAAATTTACAAAAGCACGAAAGAAAAGGATGACCGTGCAATACATCTGAATAAAACCGCAGTTATGCCGCTTGTTTCTTTACGGAGAAGCAGGCGGCTTTTTTGCGTTTTTAGGGCAATTTTCAAGGTCGAAAAAATTTTTTTCAAATTTTTTTCGGAAAAGGGGCGATTTTGGGTGTGCATTTTGACCCCCTTTGTCCAAATGAGTGAAGGGGTTATTTTCCCGCAGGGGATTTCCCCCTTCAAAGTACCTTGAAAATTGAATAGACAGGCGCTAAGGACATTAGTTCTGATGAATAGCCCGAAGGTGGGTACGCCGTGACTTTTCCTATTGATATACGGAGAACGAGCGAGAATCCCCGACCTGAAATTCAGCTTGCTACTGAAACGGCAATGACAGTCAGAATGATAATGATACTTCTCTACGGAGCTGGCGGAGTACCCGGCAGAGGTGAGATTCCTATGATACGGTTTCGCAAACCGTAACCTTAGCGCTTCCCGTACAAAGCGACTTGCTTTCCGCAGGGGGCGTTGAGAACAAATACTGCGGTCTTTACATAGCCGCCTCTTATTGAGGCAGGCTGTGAAATCTATGAAAGGAGGTAAAGCCGGAGATGTCAAACTGCAAGACGATTGCAGTATGCAATCAAAAAGGCGGTGTGGGCAAGACCACGACTACGGTTAATTTGGGCGTTGGACTTGCTATGCAAGGAAAAAAGGTGCTTCTGATTGACGCTGATCCGCAGGGCGATTTAACGACCTGCCTCGGCTGGAGGGATAGCGACAGCCTTTCCGTAACGCTGACAGAGAAATTACAGGCAATCATATCGGAGCAGGGGCAAAATCCTTTTGACGGTATTCTGCAACATAAAGAGAAAGTAGACCTTGTACCGTCTAATCTCAGTCTATCGTCATTGGAAATGACGCTTGTAACGGCGATGAGCCGAGAGAGCGTCCTGAAGAATTATCTGAGCCTTGTAAAAGACAAATATGATTATGTCCTTATTGACTGTATGCCGAGCTTGGGTATGATTACCTTTAACGCTCTAACGGCGGCGGACAGCGTGATTATCCCCGTTCAGGCGCAGTATCTTCCCGCTAAGGGAATGACGCAGCTTTTGGGGACGATTGCGAAAGTGAGGAAACACACAAACGCCGATTTGAAAATCGACGGTATCCTTCTGACGCTTGTAGACGGAAGGACAAATCTTGCGAAAAGCACAGTGGAAGCGCTCAGGGAAAATTTCGGCAGCCATATCAGGATATATAGATCAATGATTCCGGCAGCCGTAAAAGCCGCAGAGGTATCTTCTAAAGGGACAAGTATCTACGCCTATGAGCCGAACAGTCCGGTGTCTAAGGCTTACGCCGGTTTCACAAAGGAGGTGTTAGCCGATGGCAGGCAGAAAGAGCGACTTCACGCTGCCCACGAACACGCTCGATGAGCTGTTTTCCTCTCAGGAGGAACGGGACGAAGCGAAGCTGTCTAAAATCAGGGATATTCCGCTTGAGGAAATCGACGATTTCCCCGACCACCCGTTTAAGGTGCGGGAAGATGAGGATATGTTTCAGCTTGTGGAAAGTATCAAAGAGCGTGGCGTGATTACTCCCGCTACCGTAAGGCAGAAGGAGGACGGCAGATACGAGCTTATTTCAGGACACAGACGAAAAAGGGCTTGCGAGCTTGCCGGATTTGAAACGCTCAGATGTGAGGTAGTAGACCTTGACCGTGATGAAGCGACGATTTTAATGGTCGAAAGCAACTTCCAGCGGTCACAGATACTTCCCTCGGAAAAAGCCCACGCATATAAAATGCGGCTTGACGCTATGAAAAGACAAGGACAGAGAACAGATTTAACTTGTGCCCCACTGGGGGACAAGTTGGTGGGAACAAAATCAGTAATGCTTTTAGCTGATAAATCTGATGACAGTAAAACTCAAATTCAGCGATATATCCGCCTTACAAACCTTGTTCCCGAACTGCTTGAATTTGTAGACGAGGGCAGGATTAAAATGCGTCCCGCCGTTGAGCTGTCCTATCTGAACGAGGACTGCCAGAGGGATTTGGTGGACGAAATCGACCTAAACGACTGTACCCCGTCCCACGATCAGGCGATCCGTATGCGAAAGTTTTTTGAAGAAGGCAAGCTGACTACGGAGGCGATCTCTGCGATTATGAGCGAGGAAAAGCCGAATCAGCGTGAGAAGATTGTTTTGCGTGGGGACAGGGTGCGAAACCTGATCCCGAAAAATATCCCCATCAACCAAACGGAGGAGTATGTCTGCAAGGCGCTGGAGCATTACAACAAGTTTTTGCGTAACCGTGCCGAGCGTGACAGCAGGTAAGGCGGAGTGTGTTTTTCTTCTTCCCCTTCCTCACACTCCAACCCCTGAAACTACCTGACTATCCGAAAGAATAAATCTATCTCTCCTGATTACAGCTATCTCACCTAACTCAATCTATCTCAGGAAAACGCACCATTCCAAAGCACAGGAGGTATGCCCTATGATGTAAGATTAACCTTTGTTTCACACCTTTGCCTGAAACGCTGTTTCGCATTACAATGGCGGCAGAAAAGGAGTGAAACGCAATGAAAACAAAAACGATTGTTTTTTTATTGGCTCTTTTGCTGATCGTGTTTGCAGGCTGCAACAATGCCCCGTCAAATGAAGATGAGACGCAGCCGTTTTCTTTTTCGGAGAGTGTTCAAAGCACCTCTGAATCCGAAGCGCCTGCGGGAAAGGAAAGCAAAGAGGTTGAAACAACGCCTGAAGCCGTACAGGAATCAGAGCCGGAAAAGCAGGAAGAAACAACGGAAACGGATACGGTCAGCTCCGAACAGCCTCAGACTGTTTCTGAAAGCGGGCAGGCGGCACAGTCCGCCGAACAACCCGATAAAGCGGATAAGACCGAACATTCCGTATCCACACCGCAGCCGGATATAGCAAAAGAAAGTGAAACGCCTGAGCCGCCTGAAATGGAAGAAACGACGAGCGAAACTAAAACTGACTTTGACATTGACTACTGGATTTCCTTTGCAAAAGGTTACGCTCAGAGCGTGGGGCTTCTGTTAGACAGCGAGGCGGTTTACTGTTGGGATAATCCGATCCGTGCCGGAGCGCACTGCAAATATCTTGAAAGGGATATTCACAGTCGCTTAGATCGGTACAAGGCTGACGAAGAAATCACAGCCGTATGGATTTGGGCGGAGGAAGTCTCCGACGGAATCTATGACATCTATATCGGCTATGCTTAAATTTAATATTCCATTTAGAGAACGCACCGAAAAAAACGGTGCGTTTTTTCATTTCAAGGAGGATTTCAGATGAAAATTAAGAAACCAAAGCGCATTATGTCGCTGTTTCTTGCGGCGCTGATGTGCGTGACTTCCCTTGTAGGGATTGGTACGACTGCCTATGCCGCAGAGGAAACGGACGATGTGTACCTTATCTCGTATCCCCGTGACGGGGACTCAAATTACAACGCCGAATGGGGACACAGTAACCTGAGCCTTATGAACGGCTGGAAAACAGGCACTTCCCGTTATACAACTGTCCGTGCGATGGGATCGTACAACGGAAATATCTGCTACTGCATTGAGATCGGCGTCCCGCAGCAGACCGGAGACAGCTTTACCAAAAAGGGCGAGGATTTTTGGGACAACTACCCTTCGTCCTATAACAGCACCATTTCTCCTGACGATATTAAGCTGTTCATCGGTCGTATCTTCCAGTACGGCTACACGGGAACAATCTCGACCTCGTGGCGTTCTCAGAACGAGGGCGGCGATAAGCTGGCTCACGCAGTCGCTACACAGCTTCTCATTTGGGAAACCGTGATCGGTGAGCGTGACGAGAACTTCAACAAGGTCAGCACAGGCGGCAAGGACGCTGTTCTGGATCAGATCAGTCCTAACCACCCTCTTTACGACAAGATTATGAGCTACTACAACTCAATGGCGGCAAGTGTGCAGAAGCATTCCAAGCTGCCGAGCTTCCTTTCCAAAACACCGGGGAGCGCACAGGAAATCGAGCTTGAATGGGATGGCTCTAAGTACACGGTTACGCTGACGGACAGCAACAATGTCCTTTCGGGATATAAGTTTTCGTCCAATGATTCGGGCGTTCAGTTCTCCGTAAGCGGAAACAAGCTGACGATTACTGCCGAGAAAGCGCCGAGCGACGGGCTGACGATTACCGCAGAGAAAACGGCGCAGAGAAAAGGCGTTATCACTTGGACGGACGGTATCTATGGACCAAACGGCGGTGTGCAGGATACCGTAACCTACGCTCAGACGGTCAATGATCCGGTTAAGGGATTTCTTAAATTAAAGGTTTCCTACGGCTCGGCGAAGATCGTCAAAACCAGCGAGGACGGAAAAGTTGATGGTATCTCCTTCCGTATTCAGGGCAACGGCATTGATAAAACCGTTAAGACAGAAAACGGCGGTCAGATTCAGGTCGATAACCTAATGCCCGGAGTATATACCGTAACCGAGCAGGAATATGACAGATACGAGCCGCAGGAGTCCCGCAGAGTAACCGTAGTTGCGGGGCAGGTTGCGACCGTCAACTTCAACAATACCCTGAAGCGTGGCGATATTGAGGTTATCAAATCCTCGGAGGATAACTTCAATGAGGGCGTGACCTTCCACCTTTACGGCACATCGCTCTCCGGCATTGCCGTGGACGAGTATGCGGTTACGGATAAAAACGGTGTGGCGACCTTTGAAGATGTGCTGATCAGCGGCACTACGCCGTACACCATTGAGGAAGTGGATACAGCTATTCGCTATGTCGTTCCCGAAGATCAGACCGCACCCGTCAAGTGGAATGAGGTCACTACCCGCAATTTCACAAATATCCTGAAGAAGTTTACCGTTACCGTCACAAAAAGCGACGCTGAGACGGGAACGGCTCAGGGCAATGCCTCGCTTGCAGGCGCAAAATACGGGATTTTCAAGGGCGAACAGCTCATTGACGAATACTATACCGATGAAAACGGTCAGTTTACCACAAAAGAATATATCTGCGGTGCGGACTGGACGATTAAGGAACTGGAGCCGAGCGAGGGCTATTTGCTCGATCCGACCGTCCACAAGGTCGGCGCAGAGCCGGAGCTTTATACCATTGAGCATAACCAGACCGCAAATGATGTAAACGAACAGGTCATCAAGGGCAATATCGCCATTATCAAACATACGGACGATGGCGAAACACAGATTGAAACGCCCGAAGAAGGCGCAGTTTTTGAAGTGTATCTCAAGTCCGCAGGCTCTTTTGCGAACGCAAAGGAATCCGAGCGTGATACGCTCATCTGCGATGAGAACGGCTTTGCACAGACAAAGGATATGCCTTACGGCACATATACCGTCCATCAGGTATCCGGCTGGGAAGGCAGGGAGCTGATGGATGATTTTGATGTGTTCATCGCAAAGGACGCCCAGACTTACCGCTATTTGATTAACAACAGCAATTTTGAAAGCTATATCCAAGTAGTCAAGGTGGACGCAGAAACGGGCAAGACCATTCCCTATGCGGGTGCAGGATTCCAGATTTATGATTCGTCCGGCAATCTCATCACGATGGAGTTTACCTATCCTACCCCGACAACCGTTGACACTTTCTATACCGACGCTAACGGCTCGCTCGTAACGCCGGAAAAGCTGCCATACGGTCAGGGCTACTCTATCGTTGAGGTACAGAGTCCTTATGGATATGTCCTTGATTCCACACCCGTCTATTTTGATGTAACGGAAGAAAATTCTTCTGAGGAAAGCGGGGTAACAGTGATTAAAGTTGAAAAGACCAATATGCCGCAGAAAGGCACGATCAGCATTGAAAAGACGGGCGAGGTATTCTTCGGCGTTTTGGTAAGCGGCGGGACAGATGAAAACGGGCAGGAGCTTCCCGTTATCTATCAACCGATCTATGAAACACAGGGGCTTCCCGATACCGTTTATGAAATCCGTGCCGCCGAAGATGTGGTAACGCCAGACGGTACGCTGAGGTACAGCAAGGGCGAGCTGGTCGATACGGTTACGACCGATGAAACCGGCTTTGCAAAAAGCAAGGAACTCTATCTCGGAAAATATGAGGTAAAAGAGGTCAAGGCAGGCTATGGAATGGTGCTGAGCAGTGAAGTCCATACCGTAGAACTCATTTACGCCGGACAGGATGTAGCCGTGACCGAAACGGCGACTTCCTTTGTCAATGAACGGCAGAAGGTTGAGGTCAGCCTTGAAAAAGCGCTGGAGACAAACGAGCTGTTCGGTATCGGCAATAACGGAGAAATCAAAAATATCAGCTTCGGCTTGTTCGCCGATGAGGAGCTTGTGTCCGCAAGCGGCACTTCCATTCCGAAAGACGGTCTGCTTGAAATCATCACGCTTGATGAAAACGGCAGAGCGACCGTAGGGACTGACCTACCTTTGGGCAGCTATTATGTAAAAGAGCTTGCGACGGACGAGCATTATCAGCTCAGCGGCGAAAAATATCCCGTTGTATTTGAGTATGCGGGACAGGAAGCCGCAACGGTTGTGATTGCCGTAAATGACGGAGAGCCGATGGAAAACAAGCTGATTTATGGCTCGGTGTCCGGCAAAAAGGTGGACGAGAACGGCGAGGGACTCGGCGGTGCGCTCATTGGTCTGTTTAAGAGCGATGATGTGGAATTTACCGAAGAAAATGCCCTGATGACCGTCGTATCCGGCGACGATGGCAGCTTCTCCTTTGAGAATGTGCCTTACGGAAGCTGGTATATCCGTGAGATCAAGCAGCCGACCGGATTCGTGCTTGACGAAACGGTCTATGATGTGAACATCTCAGAGAATGAGCAGGTCGTTGAGATTGAAATCGTCAATAAGCTGGTGCGTGGCAACATCGCTCTTACGAAGGTGGACGCTGAATATACCGATACGAAGCTGACGGGCGCTGTGTTTGAGGTCTATAAGGACTCCAACGATAACGGCGAGCTGGACAGCGAGGACGAGCTGATCGGCACACTGACCGAAAAGGAAATCGGGCAGTATGAAATGAACGATCTGCTCTATGGGCGCTACTTCATTTTGGAATCAGCAAGCCCGGATTCGTATATCCGTGACGAGGGTGTGTACGAGGTATTCATCGACACGGACGGTAAGACCTATCAGGTGGAAAACACGGAGGGCAAAGGCTTCGCAAACGAGCCTATGCGTGGAAACCTGAAAATCGTAAAAACATCGTCTGACGGAAAGGTGGAAGGCTTCGCTTTCCGCATTACCGGAGCAAACGGCTATGATGTTACCCTTGAAACAGACGAAAACGGCGAGATTTTCCTTGAAGGACTGCGGATCGGCGAGTACAAGATTTCCGAAGTGAACAATTCGGCTTCCGCTATGTATATCCTGCCTGCCGACAAGGAGGCTGCGGTACAGACAGGCTCTACCACGGTCGTTGAAATGCACAACGAGCTGAGAGATACGCCGAAAACCGGAGATGACAGCAAGCTCGGTCTTTGGCTTGTCCTTGCGGGTGTGTCGGCAGCCGGCATAGCAGCCTGCGGTATTCTCGGATTTAAGAAAAAGAAGAAAAAGGAGGGTAACTGATGGAACTGAAAGCGATCATCGGAATTGCTTTGGTCGCCTTTATCGTAGGCGGCTTTATCTTTTTGCAGATCCGTAACAGAAAGAAAAAGTAAGAACTTCTACGGGGGGCGGAGTTTAAATACTTCGCCCCTTTTTCTATATTTAGGAGGCTTAGATGAAAAAGCTTGAAACTGTGGAAAACAGGGTGCTTGCGGTTTTAAAGGAACACCCCGAAGCACGAAACGATGATATGAAGCTATATCTGCTCATAAGCAAAGCGTGTATCTATGATACTTACGGTATCGCAGATTTCAGCTTTGAAGATGTGATGAGCAATTACAAGGCTTACGGTATCCCTTGTTTTGAGAGTATCCGAAGGACACGACAAAAAATTCAGGCAAAATACCCTGAACTTGGCTGTTCCCCCGAAGTGCGCAGAGCAAGGCATAAAATGCAGCGTGTCTATTCCGACTACGCTAAGAGCTAAGACAGGAGGTAAAAGAAATGGCAGCGAAAAAAAGTACAAATACCGCTTTGCAGCAGAAAGTAAAGGTGCTTGCAAAACTTTACGATTCCGGCTGCAAAACTGAAAAGGACTTGAAGGCGCTGAGCCTGCAAAGTATTTTGAAAATCCCCGATATTTCCGTTTCCGATATGACGGTTATTACAGAGCTTCAGGAGCAGATTGCAAAAAACAGGCTCTTTTCCTATTTGGGAGGTGCTGATGATGAGCAGCAGTCAGAACAGAGCGACGGATAAGCATATTATCTGGAGCGATATAAATCTCAACCCTGATGATTGGCGTGACAATTATAAGGATTTCCTTGAAATCAATGAAATTGACGGAGATCCAAACGACGAACATAAGCTGTATGAATATATGGTTGAAACCAATGGCGAGTATCTTTCCGATGAACGGGAAAATCTCAATGTCCAGCTTTCTCAGCCGATTATCGTTATCGGCGACATCGGCAGATGGAACGGCAGAGTGATGGGCTATAAAATGATTGATTCCGGCAACATCAAGGACTGCCTGTATTCCGATACGGATATGACTGAATGGTATGTGGATAAGTACGGCGATCTTCGTGCCGACGCTGTTCATCACGATGGGACAAATCACTATTTGTACCGTGTGTTTAAGGATACTGTTTCGCCGGAACAGATTGAACGATTGCAGGAAAAAATCTATTTTGGAAAAGCTACACGGGCAGATATAACGAAGGTGACAAAACGGCTTGGAGATGAAATTGCGGCAGTCTATGGTTTCCACATACCGAAACAAAGAACAGCAGCCGAGAAAGAGAGGTAAGTATGCTTTCTGATGTTACTAACGAAAAAATTAAATATGCTAACTGTGGTGAGAATCGTGAATTACTCATTGACGAAATAATCCGCATTGGCATTTTAGATGTTTCTGGAAATCCTATTGCGGGTTGCAAGGAAAGGATATGCGAGCTTTATAAGTCACAACCTTTGTCACAGAAGGAATTTGGAGAAAAGTTAAACGCACTGTTTGCACCCAATGGATATAATCCAGTTAGCTTGCCGGCTGATGATCACACGCCATATAAACCATTCAAAATTGTATATAACAACGCCGGACTTCAATTTATGTTTAGGGACAGGAATGATAATATCCATTCGGAGTGTATTGGATGGAACGAAGTGGCACGGCGAACGGGTAGAATGATTCGACGAAGAGAATACTTTGCCAATGAGTCGCTTTTGGAATTACGAAAAGTCAGAGAAAGGAGCGAACGCTGATGGATTTTGTTATCAATCCCCTTACGGAAGCAGAATGCAAATACACTTACGCACAAAGCACACAGATAGAGGGACAGACAGGTTGCATAGGGCATTTGCGAGGCGATTTTGGCTCAGGCGGCAATGAGTTTTTTACCTCTTGGTTTGACCACAGGCGTGATTTGAAAACAGACCAGTTCAAAAACGAGCTGGACGAGGTTATCAATGCTCTGCGCTCTGAAGAATACGGGCTGTTAAAAAGTCGCACCGATATGTCACAGTATGCGAAAAGTCGTCCGGACAGTGCTTTTGAAGGCAGTTACACCACCGAGTATGGATTCCGTGCTGATACAGAAAAGTATGCTTTCCTGATACGCTGTAACCCTACCCGTGGAGACTATAACTTCTATTGCTACTGTTATGTGCGGGAATGGCTTGACCGCCATATGGAAAAAGCGAGCCGTGGAATCCGCTTTATCACGCCGGATTATAAGGAAAAATTCATAATTCCCGATGGAGATAAAATCCGCATTGCTTTAAGCGACGGTGAACAGCTTGACCGTACCTGCCGATATATCAATGAAAACTATTTGGAGGTTGGCAGCAATCTTTATCACATCTGTGAGTTTGCCGAGCGAATGGAACAGAACGGGAACACTGTGATCCCCCTTCGTTCCTCTTTGCCTGAGCAATGCTATGTATTCGTGCAAACGGAAAATTGCGTCGGCATTGTCAAAAAGGGCGAAAGCGGATTTTACCGCACGGATATTCAGGGCGGTAAACCAAGTGAAACAAACGCCCTTGTAAACGAAATGAACGAAAAGCTCGGCTTGACGAAAGCTCAGGTGGAGGCAATGAAAGCAGGCTCAATGTTTGGTTGGGGCACACCTGCCGCCGATCCGAAAAGCTATGACAAAAACGGTATTCCAGTAAAGCCGAAACAAAAAGACTATGAAAGATAGGAGGAGTATAACCGATGGCACGAAAGTACGACCTGATTTCTGAAATGTACCGCCGTACCGCACACGCTGTTGTTTCTGATGTGCAGAACTGGCAAGCCTTTTTACGATGTGCCTGCCGAAATTACAGATTGCGCTGTGATGAGCAGCTTCTTATTTACGCTCAAAGACCGGACGCAACGGCGGTTTTGGAAATTGAGCGTTGGAATGATAAATTCGGGCGTTGGGTAAACCGTGGCGCAAAAGGTATCGCTGTCTTTGAGGACGCTGACCGAAGCAGACAGCGCTTAATCCATTATTTTGATATTTCCGACACCCACGAAAGCCGCTATTCCCGCCCCGTTCCGATTTGGGATATGAAGCCGGAATATACGGACGATGTAATTGAATCCCTTGAAAACACTTTCGGCGAGCTGGAAAATAAGGACAGCCTTGCGGACGCAGTGATGAGCGCTTCTAAAAACGCCGTGGAGGATAATATCCCTGACTATTTGAGCGATCTGATGTATGCCGCTGATGACAGCTTCCTCTACGGTCTTTCCGAGGATATGATTACCTCTATGTATAGGAAAGCAGTAACAAACAGCGTGGCATATATGATGATGACAAGGCTTGGGATAGATACCGAGCCATATTTTGAATCGGAGGATTTCTCCGTTATTACGAATTTCAATACGCCGGAAGCCTTTAATGCCCTCGGTATTGCGACGAGTGATATTGCGGAAATGGGACTTGGAGAAATCTCCCGCACCATTCTTGCCCTCGACAGAAAAAATCGCATAATTGCGGATAGAGGAAAACCCGATTACAATAAGGCTGAAAAGACAAGCGAAAGGAGTTTTGATAATGAGCGAAATCACATACACAATGCAGGGCGATTACAATCTTCCCGACCTGACAATGCCCAACCAGCCGGAAGTGACTTTGGGCAGGTACGCTCAGATGAGACGGAAGTTTCTCAAGGAACACCACAAAATCCGGTACTACAATCTTCTGACGAGCTGCACCCTGACGGAGCATTTGGCGGAAGTAGAACAGACAGCGATGAAAATGGAAGAAACCCTGATGAAGCAGATGGCAGCGCAGGAGGGCTTGACAGAGAGCCTGAAAGCGGCAGATATGATGAAGTGGGTACAGGGAATGAACAACTTGAGGAACAGAGTACAGGAGATCGTGAAAGCGGAAGTAATCTTCGCTTAGACTATTATGACAGGAGACACGAAGATACCAGTCTACCGTTTTTCGGCGGAGATGATACAATCCGTGAAATCCTCGGCATAACGCCTCACTTGAAAGCCTCAAAAGACGAAATTCGTGCTTTCTATGAAAGCAATCCCGATAACGCCGTCCGCACCGAATATATCAAAGGTATTTTCAACAATGATTATACTGAAGTAATTTTGAGCGACGGGCGGCGAGTCGGGTACAAAACTTGGCAGAATGTGCTTCAGCTTTGGGAAGGCAGTTACCTGTCCCGTACAAAACAGAGTTTCTATGATTGGGGTGTGATCGCACAGCACTTTGAAGCAATGCGGCTTCTCGGTGAATTACAGGATACAATGAAGCCGCTTCCGTCGGTAGATGGACAACTGAACTTTATGGAAACGCAGGCAGAGGAAAAAACCTCTGCTTTTTCTTTTTCACAGGAAATCATTGACGCTGTTCTCACTCGTGGAAGCGGCGTATCTGAGGGAAAGTTCCGTATCTTTGAACAGTTTGAAAAAAGTTTGTCGGCAAAGGAAAATGTCGATTTCCTAAAGGACGAATATGGTTGGGGCGGCTCCTATCCTGTAATTACAGGTACAGGGATTGACGAGCAGCACGACGGAAAAGGTATTTTGATTTCAAAGGGTATCGGTGATGATAAGCCTCATATCAGGCTGAATTGGAATCAGGTAGAAAAGCGAATCAAAGAATTGATACGCCTTGACCGTTATCTCAACCCGAAAGAAAAAGAGATTTATCCGCAGTGGCTCGAAAAGCAGGAGGAGCGCCGGGCTGAACTTGCCGAAGAACAGAGAAACCGTGAAATCCTCTCATCTGCGCCATCCGAAAACAATACGGCTGTTTCCAAATCTTTTGAGTACAACGGTTATCACTTTGAGCCAACAGGAATACTCTCTGCCGGAAGGACGCTAAAAGAGATTAGTAATGAAACTATTTCCAACAATACTCTTGGAATGTCGGCTTATGAAGGGGCTACTCACCCATATTCTTACGAAGAATTTTATAATGCTGCAAATAGCTCATCAGCAGATATTTTCAAATGCGTAGAAAACGGCAGACTATATATTCCGGGCGAAAATGAGTTATTTGAATACACCGGAAACTTTAATCCGATTTTGTCAATCGAACAATCTGAAACTCCTGAAAATTCAGCGTATGCCTATCATCTCGGTGATACGGTATATATGGGCGCAGACGAATATGAAATCCTTTCCTTTAACGATGAGCGTGTTGTACTTCACGATGTCCAATTTCCATTATTCCAAAAGGAGATGGACAGAGCAGAGTTCGACCGCAAGGTGCGGGAAAACCCAATGAACGATCACCTGAAGGTTAAGGAGTTACCGTCCGAAGAAAAAACAGATGAAGCGCCTGCCTTTGACATTGGTATGGGCTATCTTGGTAACGGTCTTACCGTCTGGAACAGAGCTGTTGAGGAAAGCGGCGATTACCAAACGATTGCCCATATCAGCGATGAAGGTGAAATTCACTACTATGTGGACGGACTGCCCGAAGATGTAGTGGCAAGGATAGAGCAGGCGGCAGCGCAGGAACAGCAAAAGTCTTTGTTTGCCGCTTCTTATCAAGTGGGAGACAGAGTGTATTTGGAAGGAAAGCCTTTTGAAATCACACGGGTAGATGACTGGAATGTGGAGCTGATGGATCGTTCGGAGCAAAACCCGCAGCCACGCTTGGAGAGCAAGGATAACTTTATGCAGCTTGTTCAGCAAAACGAGCGCAGCAACCGTTTTACAGACGCTTACCGTGAATACGGTGAGATCAAGGAAGAAAATCCTGACAGTCTTGTGCTGTATCAGGTGGGCGATTTCTTTGAAGCCTATGGAGCGGACGCACAAACCGTCAGCGAAGCGCTGGAATTAAATCTTGCTTCCCGTTCCATCGGCGGCAATCAGCGAACTCAAATGTGTGGTTTTCCGGCAAACCGCTTGGAAACCTATATCAATATGCTGCTTGACCGTGGCTTTGATGTGGCGGTTTCTGCCGCCGAAAACGGAGAGCGAAATACCCGCAACATTGTATCAAGCAACAAGGAAGATCCGGTACAGTCGCAGCCAGTCGGCAGGATTGAGTACCTTGATGAAGATGGAAATATAATCCACACAGATGAGTATACCAGCGAGTATCAATTCAAAAAGGATATTGAGGAAGAAAGCTCATTCGGCACACGCTTACGCTTTTATGTGTATCGAGACGCAGAAGGAAAAACCATAGATCAAACCTTCATCACAAAACAGGATACCCCGTTAAATGTCTACGAAATCATTGATTCGCCTTATCTTGTAAAAGACAGGACAGAAAACGCACTCCCGCCTGATGAAAGATTTTTCGTTATTGAAACTGATGAGGGCTACGCCATTTGGGACGATTTGACAGAAGCGATCTATATCGACGATGAAGGCGTCAGCGAGGAATTTAAGAGCGAGTGGCAGGCAAATGACTATTTGGAACAGGTGAAAAAGTCTGTTTCCGAAAAGGAAGCTGCCGAATGGCTTTATGTGGAACGGGCAAAGCAGAACATATCTGTCGAACAGCCTGAGCAGAAAGAAGCCGAGCCATTCACGCCTGCTTTCAGCCAGCCGAAGCGCTCACGGGTACAGACCTTTGATCTGCACCCTGAAATCCCGCTGTCCGAACGGCACACCTTTGACCTTGCTTCTCACGAAGTGCCGGAGGCAGGCAAAAAAGAACGCTTCCGCAGAAATATGGAGGCAATCAGGGTACTGAAGGAATGTGAGTTTGACAATCGCTTTGCAACGCCCGAAGAACAGGAAATTCTTTCGCAATATGTCGGTTGGGGCGGTATTCCAGAAGCCTTTGACGAGAACAATTCCTCGTGGGCTGATGAGTTTATCGAGCTTTACACCGCCCTTTCCCCTGATGAATACGAGAGCGCAAGAGCAAGCACGCTGACCGCTTTCTACACCCCGCCTGCCGTCATTTCCTCAATTTACAAGGCAATGGAACAGATGGGATTCCGTGAGGGCAACATCTTGGAGCCTTCCTGCGGTATCGGAAACTTTATCGGTATGCTGCCCCAGTCTATGCAGGACAGCAAAATCTACGGCGTTGAGATCGACAAAATTTCGGCGGGTATCGCACAGCAGCTCTATCAGAAAACCTCGATTGCGGCACAGCCGTTTGAAGAAGCCAATATTCCCGACAGCTTCTTTGACGCTGTCATTGGCAATGTGCCGTTTGGCGATATTCGAGTGAATGACAGGAGGTATAACAAGCATAACTTTTTAATTCACGACTACTTTTTTGCGAAGTCCTTAGACAAGCTCAGACCGGGCGGCGTGATGGCACTTATTACAAGTAAAGGCACAATGGATAAGGAAAATCCAGCCGTGCGGAAGTATATCGCACAGAGAGCCGACCTGCTCGGCGCAATCCGCCTGCCCAATAACACCTTTAAGGGAAACGCCGGAACAGAGGTTGTCTCGGATATTTTGATATTACAGAAGCGAGACAGACTTATTGACCTTGAGCCGGAATGGGTACACCTGAACACCGATGAAAACGGCGTGAAGATGAACGCCTACTTTGTCGATCATCCCGAAATGGTACTTGGCGAATGGAAAACCGTGTCCGGCAGATTCGGCGAGGAAGATACCATTATCCCTTATGAAAACGCTGACCTTGCCGAGCTTTTGGACGAAGCCATTTCCAATATCCACGCAGAGATCACGGATTACGAAGTGGACGAGGAACTGACCGAAGAAGATAACTCCATTCCCGCCGATCCCGAAGTCCGCAACTTTTCCTATACGGTCGTGGACGATAAAATCTATTACCGTGAAAATTCCCGAATGACGCCGGTGGAGTGTTCGGCTACGGCGGAAAACCGGATCAAGGGTATGATCGCCATACGGGACAGCGTTCGCAGCCTGATTGAAATGCAGACTGCTGATTATCCCGATTATGAAATCGAAAAGGAACAGCAGAAGCTCAATGCGCTTTATGATAACTTCTCGAAGAAGTACGGGCTGATCAATTCCCGTGCGAATGTGTCCGCTTTTTCACAGGACAGCTCATTTGCCCTGCTCTCCGCACTGGAGGTGCTGGACGAAAATGGGGAGCTGGAGCGCAAGGCGGATATGTTCACGAAGCGGACGATCAAGCCGCACACCCCTGTTACCTCGGTGGATACCGCCAGCGAAGCGCTTGCCGTATCTATGGGCGAAAAAGCCTGTGTGGATATGGAATATATGTGTTCCCTCACGGGCAAGACCGAGCAGGAAATCTATGAGGAATTAAAGGGCGTTATCTTCCTGAATCCGATGTACGGCTACGGAAACAGCACCGAGCGAAAGTACCTGATGGCGGACGAATACCTTTCCGGCAATGTGCGGGAAAAGCTCGCTTGGGCAAAAAAGTCCGCAGAAGTCTATCCCGACGATTACAACATCAATGTAGAAGCGCTGGAAAAGGTACAGCCGAAAGATCTGACTGCCAGCGAGATTTTCGTACAGCTCGGCACGACTTGGCTGCCAGAAGAAATCGCACAGCAGTTTATGTACGAGTTTTTGGATACGCCCAGATATGCACAGTGGAACATCAAAATTCACTATTCAAAGCTGACGGGCGAATGGAATGTGGAGGGAAAATCCTATGACCGTGGAAACCTGAAAGCCTATAATACCTACGGTACAAAACGGGTAAACGCATATAAGATTATCGAAGATACGCTCAATATGAAAGATGTGCGTGTCTTTGACTATATCGAAGATGATGAAGGGAAAAAGAAAGCTGTACTCAATAAAAAGGAAACCGCTATCGCCCAGTCAAAGCAGGAGCTTATCAAGCAGGGCTTTCAAGATTGGGTATGGCGTGATCCTGCAAGACGGGAAAAGCTGGTGCGGCTGTATAACGACAAGTTCAATTCCATCCGTCCCCGTGAGTATGATGGAAGCCATATCACTTTCAGTGGTATGAATCCCGAAATTGAGCTTCGGGAACATCAGAAAAATGCGGTCGCCCATATCCTATACGGCGGGAATACCCTTTTAGCACACGCTGTGGGTGCAGGCAAGACCTTTGAAATGACTTCCGCCGCAATGGAATCCAAGCGGCTCGGACTTTGCAATAAATCCCTCTTTGTCGTGCCGAATCACTTGACGGAGCAGTGGGCGGCGGAGTTCTTGCAGCTCTATCCTGCGGCGAATATCTTAGTCGCTACGAAGAAAGACTTTGAGATGAAAAACCGCAAACGCTTCTGCGGCAGGATTGCCACGGGCGATTATGACGCTGTGATTATCGGTCACTCGCAGTTTGAAAAAATCCCGATAAGCATTGAACGGCAGAGGGCTGTTTTACAACAGCAGCTTGACGATATTATTGAAGGGATTGCGGATATAAAGCGAAACCGTGGCGACCGTTTTTCGGTCAAGCAGCTTGAAAAGACGAAAAAATCCCTGCAAACGAAGCTGGAAAAATTAAACGATCAATCAAGAAAGGATGATGTCGTAACCTTTGAAGAACTCGGTATAGACAGGCTTTTCATAGATGAAAGTCATTATTACAAGAATCTGTATCTCTATACAAAAATGCGGAATGTAGGTGGTATCGCCCAGACGGAAGCGCAGAAATCTTCCGACCTTTTTATGAAGTGCCGCTACTTGGACGAGATTACCGGAGGGCGTGGCGTTGTATTTGCAACGGGTACGCCGATCTCTAACTCAATGGTAGAACTTTATACCATACAGCGGTATTTGCAGTACCGAACGCTGCAAGAACACGATTTACAGCACTTTGACGCTTGGGCGTCGATGTTCGGCGAGACGGTCACGGCAGTCGAGCTTACACCCGAAGGAACAGGATACCGAGCGAAAACACGCTTTGCGAAATTCAATAACCTGCCCGAATTGATGGCGATGTTCAAACAGGTGGCGGACATCAAAACGGCGGATATGCTCGATCTTCCCGTACCGGAAGTGGAGTATCATAACATCGCCGTGAAGCCGTCACAGGTGCAGAAGGAAATGGTCGCCTCTCTCGGCGAACGAGCCGAAAAGATAAGGGGCGGCAATGTGGATTCCAGCGTGGACAATATGCTGAAGGTTACAAACGACGGGCGGAAGCTCGCCCTCGACCAACGAATGATGAATCCAATGCTGCCTGATGAAGAAGGCAGTAAAGTCAACGCCTGCGTAAATGAAGTGTTCCGTATATGGGAGGAAGGCAGCGAAAAAAGGCTGACGCAGCTTCTCTTTTGCGATCTCTCCACTCCAAAGGGCGCAGGCGAATTTTCCGTCTATACAGACATACGAAAAAAGCTGATCGAGCGTGGTATTCCCGAATCGGAAATCAAGTTTATCCACGAGGCGGATACCGAGACGAAAAAGCAGGAGCTGTTCAAAAAGGTGCGCCGTGGCGAAGTGCGAATCCTGATGGGCAGTACGCAGAAAATGGGCGCAGGGACAAATGTGCAGAATAAGATCATTGCTTCCCACGACCTTGACTGCCCGTGGCGACCTGCCGATCTGGAGCAGCGTGCCGGACGGACGGTGCGGCAGGGCAACGAAAACCCGAAGGTCGGTCTGTACCGATATGTTACGGAAGGGACTTTTGACGCATACTGCTGGCAGCTCGTAGAGGGCAAGCAGAAGTTCGCAAGTCAGATTATGACGAGCAAATCGCCCGTGCGTTCTTGTGAAGATGTGGACGCTACTGCTCTCTCTTATGCGGAGATCAAAATGCTTGCGGCGGATAATCCGCACATCAAGGAGAAAATGGACTTGGATATTCAGGTACAGAAGCTGCGCCTTTTGAAGTCCAATTATCTCTCCGAAAAATATGAGTTGGAGGACAAGATCATCAAATACTACCCGACAACAATCGCCCGGACGAAAGAGACGATTGCGGGGCTGGAAAAGGACATATTGCTTGCAAAAGAACACCCGAAGCCTCTTGACGATACCTTTGTAGGAATTGAGGTTAAGGGTGTTTCTTATTCCGAAAAAGCGGAAGGCGGACAGAAAATCATTGACGCCTGCAAGGAAATGACCTCGCCCGATCCCGTCCCTCTCGGCAAGTACAGAGGCTTTGATTTGGAGCTTTCCTTTGATACCTTTGAAAAAGCCTATCAGGTAAAAATCAAGGGCAGCCTTTCCCGTTCCGTCTCTTTAGGCACGGACGCTGTCGGCAACATTATCCGAATCGACAATGCCATTGAGAAAATTCCTGAACGGTTGGAGGCAAAAAGCAGGGAGCTTTCAACTCTCGAACAGCAATTTGCTACTGCGAAAGCAGAGGTTGAGAAACCGTTTGATAAGGAAGAAGAACTGACCGAAAAAACAAATCGGCTCAATGTCCTTAATGGTCTGCTTAATGTGGATAAGCGAGAAAATGAGTTGGTGGACGGTGCGCCGGACGAGGGCGACAGCGTACCCACTCCAAAGGAAAGAGCCTACGAGCGCTAATTCTTTTGCGGTATGGGAGAAATCTCATACCGCCTTTACATAGTAAGTTCTCTGAACTGCTGTGTCAGTAAAAATAGAACTGTGGTTTCCTTGTGCGGGCAATGATTTGTCTTTATAATATGAGACATCATACAAAGAAAAGAGGTAAAACCCGATGGAAGAAATCTGTTCTATCAAACTGTTTGAAAGCGATCTTGAAAGTATGCTGTCTCAGGTAATCGCTAAAGCCCGTTCCCGTGATGAAAAATTGAAGGCTGCAAAGGAAAAGGCAGTAGAGCTTAAACATCAAAACGAGAAACTCAATGCTGTTTTGGATTTGGAAAAGCCATCTGCTCTTACCGAAGAAGAATGCAAACTTTTAATTCAGTATCTGCTTGCAGAAAACAATGTTGTATTGGAAGAATACCGCATTTGTTATATGCGAGGGCTGATGGACGGAATGGAAATCAAAAAAATTGTAGAGTGAAAGGTTACATAGCCGCTTGGTTTTACAAAAAATCAGGCGACTATATCTATCACGGCAAAGTGGAAAAAGACACAATGCTGTGATATAATAAGATTGCTCTTTGAGAGTCAATGTTAAGAAAAACAAGGATATTTGCCTATGAAAAATCTTTTAATTCACGGCTTGGGACAAGATAAAAATGCTTGGAATATCGTAAAAAATGAATTGAATATGAAAGGTATTTCTTCTTCAGTTCCTGATTTATTTGCGATTGCAAAAGGTAAGGAGTTAGACTATAACACTGTTTATCAGGCGTTCAGTAGACTATGTGATTCACACCAAGATCGTCTGAATCTTTGCGGGCTTTCGCTTGGGGGATTACTTGCGCTCAATTATGCTATTGAACATCCGAAGAAAATAAACTCTCTTGTCCTGATTGGAACGCCGTATGAAATACCTAAAGGATTTCTGAAGCTCCAAAACTTTGTGTTTAAGTTTATGCCCCAATCTGTATTTCAAAATATGGGGATAAGTAAAAAGGATTTTATCCATTTAAGCAATTCAATGGCTAATCTAAATTTTATGGAGTTAGCTGCAACGCTTGGCTGCCCTGCTCTTATTCTCTGCGGTGCAAAGGATAAAACGAATATGGGGAGTGCGAAGCGATTTCACGAAGCAATGAAAAACAGCAAACTGGTTGTTGTAGATGATTCCGGTCACGAAGTCAACAAAGATAATCCGAATGAGTTGGTCAGTATTTTACAAGACTTTTGGGCAGAAAGATAGAGATGGGGTTTTTAATAATGAATGAGAGAGAAAACATTATCCGTTTATGGTTTGATATGTGGCTGAAGCAGCAGGATTTAGGTATAGATGATATTTTTACAGAAGATGTGGTTTATACAGAAAGCTGGAGTCCAAAATATCAGGATCGAAAAACTGTTAAGCACTGGTTTGACGAGTGGAATACACGGGGCAAAGTCCTTATTTGGGACATTAAGCAGTTTTTCCATAAAGGTAATCAGACTATCGTGGAATGGTACTTCAAAAATGAAATGAACGCTGGAAGCATAGAAGAATTTGACGGCATTTCACTTGTAGAGTGGACGGATGATAACAAAATTAAGTCTTTAAAAGAATTTGGCTGCAACCGTAATAACTATAATCCGTATCAATATGGCGATCAACCTCGATTTAGAGATGAAAAGGCAAATTGGTTTTGATATGTTGATTATCGTGGTAGATTTCCGTCACGAATTTAATAAAGGAAATATGGAGACAGAAAGATGGAATATATAGTAGATGATAAAAAACTGGACGCATTTACCTTTATTGCGTTCGTCAAACAAGTATGGCAAGGCAATTATGATATTGAAAAAACACAGTGTGCATTGTCTCAGACAATCAATATTACTGCTTATGAAAATGAGGCACTGATTGGCTGCTTGCGTATTCTTACAGACGGATATTATTTCGGTACGATTACAGAGTTGCTCGTCCTTCCTGAATATCAAAAACAGGGAGTCGGCAGTAAACTCTTGCAACTTGCAAAGGATAATACCCCTACTATGCTGTATTTTGGAGCGCAGCCGGGGATAGAAAAGTTTTACGAAAAGAATGGTTGCAAAAGAAGCTTGCAATCCTATGTGATCGAAAAGGAACGGTCATAACGAAAATTTACGAGGTGCTTAGTATGGAAGTCAAAAAAATAGATGATACTCAAATTACAAATGCCATTGACTTGATTTGGCAAACTTTTTTACAATTTGAGGCTCCCGATTATTCTGAAGAAGGAGTTAAGTCGTTTCAGGATTTTATTGAGAACAAAGAGATCATCAAAACATTAGAATTTTGGGGCGCTTATGACGAAGAAGAACTAAAGGGAGTTATCGCAACAAACGAAAACCGGAAGCATATCTGTTGCTTTTTTGTGAAAGCACAGTATCAAAGACAAGGCATTGGTAGAAAGTTGTGGGACTTCATACGAGAAAATAGTTCAAGCAAAACCATTACAGTAAATTCTTCTCCGTATGCAGTTCCCGTCTATCATAAACTGGGTTTCGTAGATATTGATACGGAGCAACTTTCGGATGGCATACGATATACACCTATGCAATTTATAAAATGATTGATTTGAGAGAGGTGATTTGTAGGTGAAACGCTGCATTGTAGTAACCGAAATAGTCTAAAATAAAATATCAGGAGGTTAATAATGACTATTTCGGAAACTAAAATCTATCCTCGTACCGGGGACAAACAAACGGTATACTTAAAGAGCGTAGTAAAAAATCCAAACATTATTGTTGGCGATTATACGATGTATAATGATTTCGTAAATGATCCAACGGATTTTGAAAAAAATAATGTTCTGTACCACTATCCTATCAATCACGATAGACTGATTATTGGGAAATTTTGCTCTATTGCGTGTGGTGCAAAGTTTATTTTCACGAGTGCTAATCACACTTTGAAGTCATTGTCTACTTATCCTTTCCCATTGTTTTTTGAAGAATGGGGACTGGACAAAAGCAATGTGACAGATTCGTGGGATAATAAGGGAGACATTGTTATCGGAAATGATGTATGGATTGGATATGAAGCTGTTATTATGTCTGGTGTTACCATTGGTGATGGAGCAATCATTGGTACTCGGGCAGTAGTAACGAAAGATGTACCGCCTTACACGATTGTAGGCGGTGTACCCGCACGACAAATCAGAAAGAGATTTTCTGAAGATACCATATCATCATTATTGGATATTAGATGGTGGGATTGGTCGGAGAAAAAAATTAAAAAAAATATTCCCGCCATTCAAACGGGAAGCATTGATTACCTAAAGTAATAGGACTTACCGAATAACAAATATCTTTACATAGCCGCTTGGTTTTACAAAAAATCAAGCGGCTATATTTTTGTTTAAGGAGGTGTTCGTTTATGGGCGAAATAGACTACAACGCCCTGCTTTACGACAAGATGAAAGCGGAGCAGGACAAGTACAGAGACTGGTTGCTTAATCAGCCGCCGGAGGAAATTCTGAATCATACCTACGAGTATACGATGAGAGAGGACATCGTGATGTGTATGGAAGAACTGGAGCTTTCTCCGAAACAGGCAAAGGCTTTGCTTCGTTCCCCTTGCCCTCTTGACGATGTCTATAAAGAGTTCAGGGACAGAGAAGTGGAGCATATGGATACCATTCGTGATTCCATCGAAACGAGGGCAAATGATGTGCTCAAACGAGACAAAAACAGAGAAAGCAGGTGAAGAAATGGCGCATAAATTAAAAACTATCCGTGCGGATATGCTGATGTTGCAGTATCAACTGGAAAGAGAATTGATTCGATATGTAAAAAGGTATCTTTGCCAGCCGCAGGTCACAATCATCACAAACGATAAGCAGTTTGCCTTTATGTGCGAGCTGTACGATTATGTGGAGAATACGGAGCTTCCGCCTGAAATGGTAAGTTCCCTTATGAAAACGAAAAATGTCTTGGAGCTGTCTTGGGACGAATGGATGATGAATATTGAGGTAGAAGATATGGAGGATTCCATCAAGAAAGTTGCTGAGCTTCTCAGGGAAAGGAAGATTTGATATGCCATATATTCCGCCGGAAGTGGTCGAACAGGCTCGGCAGATCGACCTTTTAACTTATCTAAGAAGGATGGAGCCGGATAATGTTGAACAAGTCAAAGGAACGAGAAATGTATATCGTACCGTTGACCACAACAGCTTAAAGATTTCAAACGGCAAATGGTTTTGGTGGTCGCAAGGTTTCGGCGGTTATACTGCGCTTGACTATCTGATAAAAGTCAGGAACTATTCTTTTATGGACGCAGTGGAAATCCTAACGGGAAAAGAACTGGCAAAGTGGACGCCGCCACCGAAAAAAGAAGAAAAAACTGAGCCGAAGGCACTGCGTTTGCCGGAAAAATATCAAGACAGCAAACGGGTAATGCAGTATCTTTTTGATCGTGGCATTGACTATCAGATTATTCAGGAGTGTATTGCAGACGGTGTGATTTTTGAAAGCAACGGGCGCTATCATAATGCGGTTTTTGTCGGGAAGGACGAAACAGGGACGCCAAAGTATGCCGCCTACCGTGGTTTAGGAAACAGTACCTTTAAGGGAGACGCATACGGAAGCGACAAGCAATATTCATTTCGCCTGCTTGCAAAAGAGCCTTGCCAGTCGGTGCATTTGTTTGAAGCCGCCATTGATTTGCTGTCCTATGCCACTTTGCTAAAAGTTCAGGGTAAGGACTACAAAGCGGAAAATCTGCTCTCCCTTTCGGGCGTGTATCAGCCGAAGAAAGAGAGCAAAGACAGCAAAATTCCGATTGCGCTTTCCGTTTTCCTTGAGAAAAATCCGCTTATCAAGACGATTCATTTGCACTTGGACAATGATAAAACGGGAAGGCTCTGTGCCCACACCTTAAAAGAACTGCTCAGAAACAAGTATGAGGTCTTTGACGAGCCGCCGAAGAAAGGCAAGGACTATAACGATTACCTCTGCATACAGCTTGGAATCTATAAATCCAAAGAAAGGAGCTATGAGCGTTGAATGTACGAATTTATCAGATCAATATGAAGCGTGATACCAATCACATCGCCTTTATGAACTACGACAGCTTACCGAAGTTTCAGGGCAGCTCAAAGATCGACAGCAGCCTCTATGATAAGGTGTTTGAGGGAGAAGTAAACTGCTTCACGCTGGAAAAACTCTATGAGATTTTCAATCTTGAACACCCCGCAGGATATAAAGGGCGGTCAATGTCCGTATCCGATGTGGTGGAGATCATTGACGGGAACAACGGAAAAAGCTACTTCCACTTTTGCGACAGCTTCGGCTTTCAGCAGATTGACTTTGCGCCGGAAAAGACACAGATCAGCGACCGCTTTCTATCGCTTGTCGAGCAGGAGAAAATTTCTGTCCTGCTCGTTCCGGTCGGTAAATCTCCGGTTGTGAAAGAGATACCGAATACCTATGAAGCGATGAAAGAACTGGTCGGCGGGGGCGGCTTAGACGAGTATATGCCCTTTGAAGATGACGCCGCTATCGTCTGCAACCGTGACGGAAAGCAGGAAAAGCTACCGATGAATCGGGCGGTATATCAGCCGCCGAAGCGCACACAGATGAGTTACAGCGAACTGAAATCCCTTTTTCGGGAAGCGGAAAACAACAGGCAGCACCTTATCGCACATATCGTTTTTACCGCCGATACCTTCAAAAAACCGTACAGCGAGTTTGAACGGACTTACGAAGTAAGCTCGGACAACAAAGCGTTCCAGTCCCGTATGGGCGGCTATTCCATCTACGGTGCTTCTTTGGACGGTGTTGATCCGTGCCTGAGAATGGAGGGCTTGATGGCGGACGAAATGGGCGGTAAGGACGGTTGGAAAATAGAAAAATGCTTCTTGATTGGAGATTCAAGAGAGGTCGCCGACATCATTCACGGCGATTTTTTTATTGCCCGTTCCAATGTCGCCGATGAGAAATACAGCAGCTTATCGAGCGAACAACTACTGAAGTACAAACGGCTTTTTCGGTATCCTGAGCGATTCCACGAAACCGCACACGGGATTGAGATCGAGCCGTTCAAGCCCGACAGGGCGGACAAAGAACGATAAATATCAGGAAAATACGGGGCAGCCCGACAGGTCTGCGTTAGCTTAGCGAGCAGACTGTTTGTATCCCCAAACGGGATTCAAACAGTAAAAGCTCGTTAGGGGCTGCCCCTAATACCCCAATACAGGAAAGGATTTTGACTATGCACGAATTTCTATTCTTTATGATAGGCTTCCTGCTCGGCGGCGTTATCGGTATCTCGATAATGTGCCTTATGCAGATCAACCGAATCCACGCCGGCTCTAACGCCCGAAAGGAGGACGATGAGAAATGAGGAAGCGAAATGTAGACAAGCATATTTGGTTTGACCGTCAGGAAGCTCAGGACTTGCAGAAGAAAGCAAAGAAAGCCTGCCTGACCGAAGCGGCGCTGATCCGCCTGCTGATTCGTGGCTATGAGCCGAGAGAAAAACCGGACGAGAGATTTTATGACGCTATGCGGGAGCTTTCCGCTATCGGCAACAACATCAATCAGCTCGCCATTAAAGCGAACGCCCTCGGCTTTGTGGATTCGCAAATGCTGAAGAACGAGGCGCTGAGGTGGCACAAGTTTCAGGCGGCGATTGAGCGTGAATTTCTGCGCCCTGAAAAAAGCGGTCTGAAATGGCAGTAACAAAGCTTTGGAAGGTAAGCGTCCGGCTCGGTCAGGTACTGGACTATACGACCAATCCTGAAAAGACCGCTAATCCCGAATACTCTGCCGAAGATTATCAGGCGCTCAAAGATGTGCTTGCCTATGCAAAGGACGAGGAGAAAACGGAACACGAGTTTTTTTGCGACGGGATCAACTGTAATGTGGCGATGGCTCGTGACCAGTTCATTACCGTCAAGGAGCAGTTCGGCAAGACGGACGGGATTCAGGCGTATCACGGGTATCTGAGCTTTAAGGAAAACGAGGTTACGCCCGAACAGGCGCAGCAGATCGGAATGGAGTTCGCAACAAAGATGTGGGGCAAGCGGTTTCAGGTGGTCGTTACTACCCATCTGAACACGAAACATCTCCACTGCCATTTTGTCATCAACTCCGTTTCCTTTGCCGATGGGAAGCGGCTGAAAGACAAAGAAAAGTCTTGGTACTACTTCCGCCATATCGCCGACGAGATTTGCTTGGAACACAAGCTGTCCATTGTAGAAAAGCCGGAGCTGCACAGATCGCCCGCTTATCTTACCAAGAAGGACGAGGCGGGTATGCCCACCCGATACAACAACGCCAAAAAAGCGATTGACGAAGCGATTGCGATGAGCCGCAACCTGCGGCAGTTCCAATATGAGCTGAGCGTGATGGGCTATCACTCGAATTTTAGTCCTAATCGTAAGTATGCGACGGTTACACCCAAGGGCAGCGAAAAGCCGATACGGACTTACCGGCTCGGCGAGGAATACACCAAAGAGAAAATCCTTGAAAGGCTGATTGCTAATCGGGATAATATTGTGTTCAAGCCGTTCCAGCCAAAGACCTATATCGTCCGGCAGTACCGCCTGCCCACAAGAGAACACAAAATCCAAAAGGTCGGCGGTCTGTATGGCTTGTATCTATACTATTGCTATCGGCTCGGCTACCTTCCGAAGCACAATCAGAAACAACAGAATACGGCGAGGCTTCACTATCTTCTCAAAGACGATCTGATGAAGATGGACGAACTCACCAAACAGGTAACGCTGCTCGGCAAGCACCAGATCGGTACGGACGAGCAGCTCTTTTCATATAAGCGGTCGGTTGAGGACGAAATCAAAACCCTTACCGCCGACAGAACACATCTCCGAAATGAAATACGAAAGGTAGATATATCAGATGAACGGCTGTCGGCGGCAAAGATGAAAATTTCAGCTATCTCCGAACGCTTGAAAGAGCTTCGCAAAGAAGTAAAGCTCTGCGATGGGATTGCAAAGCGGTCAGGCGTAATTGCCGATACCCTTTCGCAAGTCAAGGCAGAGGAAGAAAAATCTCAAAGAAAGGAGTCCCGAAACTATGAACAACGGCGGTGACGCAGCAGAACAAATCGTCAGGCTATCGCTTGAAGGATTTGAAGTGGCTGTCCGGCTCACAGGCTCGGCGGCGAAGAATATTGCTATTCTGTTAGCTTCCGTGCTGAAGCAGGAGATCAGCCAGTCGAATAAGACACGGGGGAAAGCACGGCTCACCAATATGATTAAGTCCGGCAAGGAACTGAAGGTCTTTTCATTCCAGCAGAAAGACCTGCCGAAGTTTACCGAACAGGCAAAACGATACGGCGTCCTTTACTGCGTTCTGCGTGATAAAAACACCAAGAGCGATACGGCGATGGTCGATATTATCGCCCGTGCGGAGGACGCTGCGAAAATCCAGCGTATTTCCGACCGCTTTGAACTTGGTAAAGTCGATAAGGCTTCCATTGTTTCCGAAGCGGAAAAAGATGTGGCAGACCGTGAAGCGGCTGCCAATGAAGTGCCTACGAAATCAAGGGGCGAGATCATCGTGGAGGAAGCGATGGGAAAGCCAATGCAGAAGGAGGGAAATTCCCACCAAAACCCCTCGGTCGCAAAGACGGACAAAAGCCCTCTGTCCGAGCGAGACTTAGAAACGACAGGTACGCACACTGATAAGGGTGTCGCAAAGGCAGCGGATAAGAAGCCTTCGGTCAAGGAAAAGCTCGACCGATACAAGGCGGCTGCCAAAGCGGAAAAGGAAGCAGAGCGTACTGTGCCGGAGGTTTCCAAAGAGAAGCCAAAAACCCCTGAAGCCAATCGGCAGACCGTTCACAGGCAGCCGAAGAAATCCAAGAAGTCGAAAGAGAGGTGAGCGAAATGGATCAACTAAAGGAACACCCGCAGATCGTGGAACTTTTAGACACGCTCGATAAAAACGGCTTGATGAAAGAGAAAAACGAGGTGCAGTCGCTGGTAAGTTATATCGGCGGTATGGAAGAAACGCTGACAGGAATGCTCGGCGAGCTTCAGGATATGCGCCGTGAAATCAATCTGATCCACAACAACACGCTGCGGAGCAAGTGCCATACCCTTGTGGAAAAAACGGAGAGCAAAATCCGTCAGGGATTTTCCGCAGTCAAAAAGATGAAGGATAATCTGATCCAGTCAGCCGGAAACGCTGTGCGGGCGTTCCGGGAAAGAGGCAGGGACGCCCTCGCCGAATCGGTCAGGGCAATGAAAATCCCCGAAGCGCTGGATAAGCTGTCCGCTATGTTCGGCAGAATGTCGAAGGAGATGGTGCAGGACACAAAGAAGCTGTCCGCTATGCAGACAGAGCTTCAGGGCGCAAAGGGACATTTGAAAAATATGGGGCTGCTGTTTATGGGAAAAGCCGCAAAGGAAGCGGAACATTCCAAAACGGATAAAGGCGTTTTATCAAGGCTGTCCCGTTTATTTGAAAAAGCGCAGAAAGGATTTGCGTCTTTGGAGCAAAAGGCGATGGATACAGCGGATAAGCTCAGAGTTTCCCGTGTGAAATCGTCTGTAAAGGAAAATCTCAGCAGATACAGGGCGGCGGCAAAGGCAGAAAAAGGAACAGAGTGCAGCGAGCCGACCGCTTCCAAAGAAGAAAACCGCACAGCACAGGCATTGGGGCAGATTAGCGTCCCGCACCCGCAAAAATCAAATCTATCAAAAGAGAGGTAAAAAGATATGACCAACGATTTTAAGAATAAGCAAAGCAGCGGCGCAAGACCGCCGAGACTTTCGCCGGAGGAATACGCCGCCAAGAAAAAGGCGGAGAAAGAAGCCATTTATCAACTGCTCGACAATACCGCTTCGGAAGTGGTGCAGTCGCCGGAAAAATTCAAAGCCTACCTTGATGTGCAGAGCCGTATGGACAGGTACACGGCGAACAATGCGCTGCTGATGTATAAGCAATTCCCGCAGGCAAGCCAGATCAAGGAATTTGACGATTGGGCGGCTGAGGGCGTAAAGGTCAATAAAGGCTCCAAGACCTTTATTATCCTTGATCCGTATGAGTACACCAAGAAAGACGGCACAATCGGCATTGATTTCAATTTGAAAAGAGTGCTGGATGTTTCACAGACCAACGGCAAGCGCCCCGCCGCCCCGACCGCTAACCGTGATCCGAGAAAGCTGGTGGCGGTTATGCTCGACAGCGCCCCGATCAACATTGAAAGCGTGAGTGAACTTCCTTATCCCGATATGGGCGCTTTCTATAAAAATGAAGATCAGACGCTTTATGTGAAGCGGGACATCGGAGACAGCATTGCCCTCTGCCAGTGCGTCGCTCAGGAACTCGGTCACGCCGAGCTTTCTATGAACAGCGAGGTATACAGCCGCAGGGATATGGGATTTCAGGCGGTGTGCATTGGGTATATGCTCTGCAAGAAATACGGAGTCGATACGCAGAACTTTGCGATTGACCGTATCCCCGACGAACTGAAAAACAAAGAGCCGAAGGACATCAAAGCCGAACTCGGCAAGACGCAGAAGGCATTTAAGGAAATTACCGCCCGTGTTTCCGACGAGCTGTACCGCCAGCGGGCGGAGCGCTCAAAGGAACAGGAGAGATAACCGGAGGTAGCTGTGATGAAAGAAGAACTCTACCATATCGCTTTGGACGATTATGAACACGGCGTTGTAATCCGTTCCCTGAACGATAAAAAGACCGACCTCAAAAAAGAGGGAAAGTCCACCGACGCCGTTGACGATCTGATTATTAAAATCGGTCACGCCCCAAGACGCAAGTTCAAAGTGGTAGAAAAGGAATCCTGCCGTGAATCGAGATAGCAACAAGCAGTCTGCGATTATCCTTGCGGTCATTGGGATTCTTCCCGTTGTGTGGCTCGGCTTATTGATAGCACCGTCCGTCAAGGGCGGTCTGCCGGAGATACTGCCGAGCCTTTTGACGGTATTCAATGATCCGTTCCATATCGAGCTTTGCGGGGACAGCTTAAAAACTGTCCTCGTTTTGCTTTTGCTCTACGGAATGGGGATTGGGATTTATCTGTCCACACGGAGGAATTACCGCAGGCGTGAGGAACACGGCTCTGCGAAATGGGGCAGCGCAAAAGCCATTGACAAAAAGTACCGTCAAAGCCCGCCCTCGGAAAATAAGCTGATGACGCAGAATGTCCGGATCGGACTCAATGCGAAAAAGCACCGCCGCAATCTCAATACTCTGGTGTGCGGCGGCTCCGGCGCAGGCAAGACAAGATTCTATTGCAAGCCGAACTTAATGCAGACAAGCAATTCCTCTCAGGTAATTTTAGATCCAAAAGGGGAAATTCTGCGTGATGTCGGCAATCTGCTTGAAAAAGCAGGCTATGAGATCAAGGTGCTGGACTTGATTTCAATGGAGAAAAGCCATTGTTACAACCCGTTTGTCTATCTCAGGAACGACAACGATATTCAGCGCCTTGTGACCAACCTTTTTAAGAGTACCACCCCAAAAGGGTCTCAATCCAACGATCCTTTTTGGGATACTGCGGCGAGTATGCTTCTACTCGCCCTTATTTTTTATCTGCACTACGAAGCGCCGGAGGAGGAGCAGAATTTTTCGATGGTAATGGAAATGCTCAGGGCGGCGGCGATTGAGGACGAGGAGGATAACCGCCCTTCGCCTCTCGACAACCTGTTTGCCGATTTGGAAATGGATAATCCCGACCATATTGCCCTGAAATACTACCGTTCCTACCACTCCGGCTCTGCAAAGACGCTCAAATCCATTCAGATCACCCTTGCCGCAAGATTGGAGAAATTCAATCTTGAAAGCTTAGCGGCGCTGACTTCCGCTGATGAGCTTGACCTTGCTTCAATGGGCGAGAAGAAAACGGCGCTGTTTGCGCTGATACCGGATAACGATTCCAGTTTCAACTTTTTGGTATCTATCCTTTACACCCAACTGTTTCAGCAGCTTTTTTACTCCGCCGACCATATCCACGGCGGCAGTCTGCCGATACCCGTCCATTTTCTTATGGACGAGTTTGCCAATGTTTCGCTGCCCGATGATTTTGACAAGATACTTTCCGTTATGCGTTCAAGAGGCGTGTCGGTATCCATTATCCTGCAAAATCTGGCGCAGTTAAAGGCTTTGTTTGAGAAGCAATGGGAAAGTATCGTAGGCAACTGCGATGAATTTCTCTATCTCGGCGGCAATGAGCAGAGTACGCACAAGTATGTGTCCGAGCTTTTAGGCAAGGAAACGATTGATACCAACACCTACGGGAAAAGCGAGGGGCGGAGCGGAAGCTACTCGACCAACTATCAGATTTCCGGTCGTGAGCTGCTTACCCCTGATGAAGTGAGAATGCTCGACAACCGCTACGCTATTTTGTTTATCCGTGGCGAGCTTCCGGTAATGGATTTGAAGTATGACATTTTGAAACACCCGAATGTGGCGTATACCGCAGATGGGAAAGGCGGCGTGTATCAGCACGGCGAAGTCACAAAAAATGTGGCGACCATTGAAACACTGTATGTTGATCTCGACAGCGTTCCCGAAATGGAGCTTTCGGAAACGACTTACGAGCTGTTGTCCGATGAGGACTTTGAAAATTTAACAAATTGATTGGAGGAAAACAGAATGAACATTTTTCATAAGACGCAGAAGAAAGAAACCCGCAGACTGCCGATGACCGGAAAGGTAAAGAAAGGCTTTCGTTACTACTGTATGGCGGTTTTGAGCGTGACCGCTGTTTTTGCGATGTCTACAACGGCTTTTGCCGCAAGCGATCCGCTTACCGTTGTGAATAACCTGTCCGATTTCATCTTCGGCTTTATCCGTGCGATTGGTCTGATCCTGCTCGGTTTTGGTATCGTTCAGGTAGGTCTTTCCCTGAAATCCCACGATCCTTCGCAGCGGGCAAACGGATTTCTGACGCTGGCGGGCGGCGTCATCATTACTTTCGCTAAAGAAATCCTCACTCTGATTACGGGCTAACCTTTACGCAAACGACGCTCAGGGGCGTTCCTGAAAAACAATTCAGGGACGCCCCATTTTTCTTTATAAGGAGGTGCTACGAAATTGAGTGATAACTGGGTAGTTCAGAATCTCCAGAACGCCCTCGAAACTTGGAATGAAAAACTCGCTGAGATATGGCAGCTTATCACAACTACGCCGCAGAGCTTCAAAGGCGGCGGAATATGGGCGGTCATTGTCAATATCAACGGCGCTGTGCAGGCGATTGGTCTTGCGCTTTTGGTGCTGTTTTTTGTGGTCGGTATGGTACGCACCTGCGGCAGCTTCAGCGATGTTAAGAAACCGGAACACGCCGTCAAACTCTTTATCCGATTTGCGCTTGCAAAGGCGGGTATTACTTACGGTATGGAGCTAATGCTTGCCCTGTTCAATATCGTGCAGGGTACAATCGGCACAATTATGACCGCCGCAGGCTTTACTTCCGCACAGCAGACAACCTTGCCGCAGGAAATGATTGACACCATAGAAAGCTGCGGCTTTTTCGAGAGTATCCCGTTATGGGCGGTTACACTCATCGGCGGCTTGTTCATCACGGTAATGTCATTCCTGCTGATTATGACGGTGTATGGGAGATTTTTTAAGTTATATATGTATACGGCGCTTGCCCCGATTCCGCTTTCTACTTTTGCGGGAGAGCCGAGCCAGAATGTAGGGAAATCGTTTATCAAAAGCTACTGCGCCGTGTGCCTTGAAGGTGCGGTAATCGTTTTAGCCTGCATTATCTTCTCCCTGTTCGCTTCTTCCCCGCCTGTGGTCGATCCCAATGCGGCGGCAGTCACGCAGGTATGGTCATATATCGGCGAGCTGCTCTTTAATATGCTTGTCTTGGTTGGTGCAGTGCGAATGAGTGACCGGATTATCCGAGAGATGATGGGACTGTAAGGAGAACAGAATGAAACGAATATACAACAAATTCAAGGGCTACACCCTTGAGGACTGCGATTGCAGATACTGCCTGTATTACGGAGGGCGGAGGAAAGGCAAAGTTATCTGTCTTGCGGACGAGTGCGTCTGCGCCGATGAAATCCGGCAGGCAAAAAAACGAAAAGAAAGGAGTTCCTAAATGGAAGTCAAAATCAACAGAGAAATCAGGAATTACACGGAAGCGATGTTTTTCGGACTGTCACTGCGGCAGTTCATTTTTTCTGCCTGTGCCTGTGTGGTGGCGGTGGGCATTTATTTTTTGCTCAAGCCCTATGTCGGCACGGAAACCGTATCGTGGATGTGCATTTTGGGAGCCGCACCCTTTGCGGCTCTTGGCTTCATTAAATACAACGGAATGACCGCAGAGAAATTCATCTATGCGTGGATTAAGTCGGAGTTTTTAATGCCGAAGAAGCTTACTTTCCGTTCAACGAATACCTACTACGAGCTGTTCAAGCCGAGTATCGAAGCAAAAGCAAAGGAGGCTATGAAATCGAATGATTAAAACACTTACCAATCTCCGCAAACAGGAAAAGGAAAAGTTTGTCGTGCCGAAAGGCGTTCAGGATGTGATCCCCATTACCGCCATTTATGACGACGGTATCTTTCAGATTGGGAAAGACAAGTTTTCTAAGACCTATAAATTTTCCGATATTAACTATGCCGTTGCCAGCCGTGAGGACAAGGAAGCAATGTTCCTTGAATACTCGGAGCTGCTCAATTCCCTCGACTCCGGCGCAACGACAAAAATCACGATCAATAACCGCCGCTTAAACCGACTGGACTTTGAGAACAACATTCTTATCCCGATGAAAGGCGACAGCCTCGATGAATACCGTGAGGAATACAACAAAATCCTTTTGGGAAAAGCCACAGGCGCAAATGCTATCGTGCAGGATAAGTATATGACGATTTCCGTCAACAAGAAGAATATTGAGGACGCAAGGAATTATTTTGCCCGTGTGGGCGCAGACCTGATCGCCCACTTCGGCAGGCTCGGCAGCAAGTGCGTGGAGCTGGAAACCGATGAAAGGCTGCGTATCTTTCACGACTTTTACCGTGTGGGCGAGGAATCCTCTTTCCACTTTGATATAAAGGAAACCCGCAAAAAGGGACACAGCTTCAAGGACTATATCTGCCCCGACTCAATGGAATTTGAAAAGGACTACTTCAAAATGGGCGACCGTTACGGGAGAGTCCTTTTTCTGCGTGAGTACGCTTCCTATATCAAGGACAGTATGGTGGCGGAGCTGACTGACCTCAACCGCAACCTGATGATGTCGATTGATGTTGTCCCCGTGCCAACGGACGAAGCGGTACGGGAAGCGGAAAACCGTCTGCTCGGCGTAGAGACGAACATTACCAACTGGCAGAGGCGGCAGAACTCCAACAATAACTTTTCGGCGACCGTTCCCTATGATATGGAACAGCAGAAAAAGGAAATGAAAGAATTTCTCGATGATTTAACGACGAGGGATCAGAGAATGATGTTTGCCGTGATTACCTTTGTGCATACGGCGGATTCCAAAGAACAGCTTGATAACGACACGGAAGCGCTGCTTACCACGGCGAGAAAGCACCTTTGTCAGTTCGGCGTGTTGAAATTTCAGCAGGTGGACGGGCTGAATACGGTTATGCCGTTTGGCGTGCGGAAGATTGATACCTTCCGTACCCTTACGACCGAAAGCCTTGCCGTGTTTATCCCGTTTCGAGTGCAGGATATTTTTCACGAGAATGGTATCTACTACGGGCAGAATGTGATCAGTAAAAATATGATTATCGCCGACCGCAAGCAGCTTCTCAACGGTAATTCCTTTATCCTCGGCGTATCCGGCGGCGGCAAGTCCTTTGCCGCAAAGGGCGAGATCGAGAATGTGATTCTTTCCTCGGATTCCGATGTGATCATCATTGATCCGGAGCGGGAATATTCACAGCTTGTGAAGGCGCTCGGCGGCGAGGTTATCCATATCTCCGCTACTTCTCAAAATCATATCAACGCTATGGATATGACGAAGGAATACGGCGACGGGGCGAATCCTGTTATTTTGAAGTCGGAGTTTATTATGTCCCTGTGCGAGCAGCTCATCGGCGGCAGCAACCTCGGCGCAAAGCAGAAGTCCATTATCGACCGCTGTACTGCCAGCGTGTACCGTACCTATCAGCAGAATAACTATCAGGGTGAAGTACCTACCTTGCAGGATTTCAGAGCAGAGCTTCTCAAACAGGACGAGCCGGAGGCGCAGGAAATCGCCCTTGCAATCGAACTGTTTACAAACGGCAGTTTGAACACCTTTGCGAAGCATACGAATGTGGATACCAATAATCGCTTGATTTGCTATGACATCTTAGATCTCGGCAAGCAGCTTATGCCTATTGGTATGCTGGTTGTTCTCGATTCCATCCTAAACCGCATTACGCAAAACAGGGCGAAAGGCAGAAACACCTTCATCTTTATTGATGAGATTTATTTGCTTTTCCAGCACGAATACAGTGCAAACTTCCTTTTTACCCTTTGGAAGCGTGTGCGTAAATATGGTGCGTATGCGACAGGCATTACACAGAATGTGGATGACCTTTTGCAGAGCCATACGGCAAGGACAATGCTCGCCAATTCCGAATTTATCATTATGTTAAATCAAGCGTCCACCGATAAGTTCGAGCTTGCCAAATTGCTGAATATCTCCGATCTTCAGATGTCGTATATCACGAATGTGGAAGCCGGACACGGACTTATCAAGGTGGGCAGCGCCCTTGTGCCGTTTGCCAATAAGTTCCCGAAGAACACTAAACTTTATAAATTGATGACAACCAAACCGGGCGAGAGCGCATAAGCTCTCGCTCTTTGTTTCAGAAAGGAAATAGCAATGAGAAAAAAGATTTGTATTGCGCTGATAACAGCGTTTACCGTCCTGATCGGTGTGAGCGGCTATTTTATTTTCAATCATTACAGGGAGGCGGAACAGCAGGCGCAAATGTACGATTCCCTCGCACAGATCGTAGAGGACAGTAAAACTGAGCCTGCCGAGCTGATTCCCTATTCGGAGGATAAGACAATCCTGCCGGAGCTTACCGAGCTGTATCAGCAAAACAATGATTTGGTCGGTTGGATTTGCGTGGAAGATACGAACATCAATTATCCCGTTATGCAGACGGTTGATAATCCGAACTACTATCTGAAGCGTGGATTTGACAGAGAGTACAGCTCTTATGGTTGCCCCTATGTGCAGGAGGACTGTGATGTTCTGAAACCATCGGACAATTTGGTGATCTACGGTCATCATATGAACAACGGCTCGATGTTTGCCGACCTTGAAAAATTCAAAGACAAGGATTTCTGGCAGGAACACAAAACAATTACCTTTAGTACCCTGACAGATAGAAACGAATACGAAATCCTTGCGGTTTTCAAAACCGTTGTCTACACCGACAGCCCTGAAGCTTTCAAATATTACCGCTTTACGGACGCTCAGACGCCGGAGGAGTTTGACGCTTATATTGAAAAATGTAAGGGGCTTTCCCTTTACGACACGGGCGTTTCGGCGGAGTACGGCGACAAGCTGATCACGCTTTCCACCTGTGAATACTCCCGCACGAACGGAAGGATTGTCGTTGTGGCGAAAAAAGTGACAGAAAGCAGTGGTGCAAATGCTCCCGCAAATGACGGGGCGGCAGAGATACCGAGCTAATGCCCTGATAAAGAAGCTGTGCGCTAATTATGATGACGGGAACTGCCTGCTTCTTGATGAGGGGGAAGGCTGCGTCTGCGTACAGAGTATATCCTACTCGCTCTTGTGCAGGTATTTCCGCAATGCCGTGCTTCCGGCAGATCCGGCGCTGGAAGCGGAGATACTTGGAACGCACCCTGACAGGTGCGTTTCCTGCGGCGCTCCGATTATCAAGCGTGGCAACAGGAAAAAGTATTGTGAGAAATGCGCCGGTATCGCATACAAAAGGCAGCAGGCAGAGTACGCAAGGAAAAAGCGCACAGAATCGAAAAATAGAGGGTAAAAAGTCCTTGATTTAAGCGGCTTTTCAGCCCTCGTACTTTGAGGGGCAAGGTGTTGATACCTTTTCCCCTCTTTTTTTACTTCAAAGCGTCCACAGGCGCTTGGAAAGGAGGTTTTCTATGCCGGATATTAAGACAAGGGATATAGCGAAAGGCACGATCAAAACGATTGACAAATCGGCGGTTGCCGCCGAGCGTATGAAATCCGCCTTTATCCAGACTAAAGAAAAAGCGGAACACTCCGTTGATGTCCCTGAAAGCAGTGCGGAGGAATACGCTTCCAACCGTTTGGAAAGCGGTATCGACCGAGTTTCCCACGAAGCCGTACACCAATTTGACAAGCAGGGGCGCAAGGGCGTTCAGGCGACAAAGCAGAATATCGTCAAGGCAAAGGACGGTATTCAGAAATTCAAGGGAAAGCGGGCGGCGCAGTCGCTTCAAAAACAGGCGCAGGCGGCAGCTCCACGAAAAGGCGTCGGTCAGGGTATCAAGGTGATGGAACAGCCGAAGAAGGCAGTAAAAGAGTCTGCCCGTTCCGCAGGAAAAAAGACGATTAAGACGGTTGGGAAAGGCTCGGCGAAAACAGCGCAGAAAACGGTAAAAACCGCAGAGCGCACCGCTAAAACGACCGTCAAGACAGCACAGCGTACCTCAAAGGCGGCGCAGAAAACAGCGCAGGCTACGGTCAAGGCTTCTCAAAGGGCAGTTCAGGCGGCACGGGCGGCGGCTCGTGCCGCCGTTATTACGGCGAAAGCAATCGCAAAAGCGATAGCGCTTGCGGTCAAGGCGATTATCGCCGGAACAAAAGCGTTGATCGCCGCAATCGCCGCAGGCGGCTGGATAGCGGTTTTGGTCATTATTGTGATTTGCCTGATCGGTATGCTTCTCGGATCAGTGTTCGGTATCTTTTTCTCAGGCGAGGATTCCGGCACGGGTATGAGTATGCAGACCGTTGTGCAGGAAATCAATACCGAATACGATACCAAACTGCAAGAGGAGAAAAGCTCGGTATCCTATGATGTCCTTGAAATGAGCGGTAGCCGTGCCGTTTGGAAAGAGGTGCTTGCGGTATACTCGGTCAAGGTCAACACCGATCCGGATAATCCCCAAGAGGTCGCAACGATGGACGAATCGAAAAAGCAACTTCTCACGGACATCTTTTGGGAGATGAACGAAATAAGCTCCAGCACCGACACCAAAACCGAGACGGTCATTACCGAAACCGATGACGGTCACGGAAATATCGTGGAGACGGAAAGCACGGTCACGCAAACCTATCTGTATATCACGGTCAGCCATAAGACCGCCGATGAGATGGCGGCGCAGTATGGATTTAACGAGGAACAGAAAGAGTATCTTGCAGAGCTGCTTGCCGATGAAAACAATTCGCTGTGGTCGCAGGTACTTTACGGGATTACGGGTACAGACGATCAGATCGTAACCGTTGCGCTTTCCCAAATCGGGACGATGGGCGGCGATCCGTACTGGTCTTGGTATGGCTTTAATTCTCGTGTAGAATGGTGCGCTTGTTTCGTTTCGTGGTGCGCTAACGAGTGCGGGTATATCGACGCTGGCGTGATTCCGAAATATGCAGGCTGTGTCAACGGCGTACAATGGTTTAAGGACAGAGGGCAATGGCTGGATAACAGCGCAGAGCCTGCGCCGGGTATGATTATCTTCTTCGATTGGGCGGACGAAAGCGGTCAGGACGGATTATCCGACCATACGGGTATCGTCCAAAAAGTGGAAAACGGCAGAGTTTACACGGTCGAGGGCAACTCCGGGGATTCTGTTCGTCAGAACAGCTATCCGGTTGGGTATTATGAGATACTCGGCTATGGTGCGCCTGCCTATTGATCGGAAAGTAAAAAACGAGCCGCTTGCAAAAAAATGCAGGCGGCTTGATTACATAATTGACAATCTAACAGTTGTTAGGTATAATGTACCTAATGATTGTTAGATAAGGAGAGCTAAGATGAACGACACAAAGCAGCGCATATTAGATGTTTCTTTAGAATTGTTTTCTCAAAATGGTTTTTCTGCGGTATCTATCCGAGATATTTGCAGGCAGGTACAAATCAAGGAAAGCTCTGTATATTATTACTTCAAAAGTAAGCAGGCTATTTTTGACGAACTACTTTGCTTATTCGAGAACAAAGCAAGCGATATGATGTGTCAGTTAGATAAAGCGCTCGCAGAACAAACTTTTTCCGCAGAACAAAACTTTTATCAAACTGTGTGTGATACCTTTTTTGAGCGATATTTAATGGATACCTTCTGTAATAAGGTAATGCGTCTGCTTTTGATTGAACAATTCAGCAACACCACCATTCAGAATGTATATGAGCGTTGGATGTTTACTGAGCCGCTTTCTTTTCAAAGCAGGGTGTTTTCTGTTCTTATGCAGGTGGGTGTTATTCAGAACGCTGACAGTGAATATTTAGCGGTAAAGTATTATGCTCCGATCTATTTCTTCGCTCAAAGGTGGCTGTTTAGCGGAGCATTGTCTGAAGAACGCAAAAGCGCTTTTCACAAAAACGCCTATCAGCATATTCAAAGGTTTTTTACTGAGATAGGAGTGGCATAATGGCAAATATTATTATTACAGGTGCAAATCAAGGAATCGGCTACTACTTTACAGAGCAAGCCCTTAAAGACGGAAACAAGGTTGCAGTATTAGATGTAGAAACGGATAAATTGGAAGTCTTAGCTCAAGCATTTCCAAAACAGCTTTTATACTATAACACAGATGTATGTGATGAAATACAAATCAATTCCGCCGTAAAGGAAATCATTGCAGCCTTTCATTTCATAGATATTGCGATCCACAATGCCTGCCTTTGTACTTTTGATAACGAATGTAATATAGACCTTGATATATACAGACAGGTTTTCAATGTGAATTATTATGGCGGACTGCGTTTGGCTAAAAGTGTTATACCATATATGCAGGCGCAAAAAAGGGGAAAAATAATCTTTACAAGTTCCGGCGTAGGCGTGACTGGCTTTATTGGAATATCGCCTTATGCTTCTACCAAAGGGGCTTTGGAGTCGCTGGCGAAATGCCTGAATATTGAGTATGCTTCAGACGGTATTTCGTTTCATATTATCCATCCGCCATTAACTCGGACAAAATCGGCTTCTCCTCTGCCAGTACCAAAAGAATTTATGGCAGATCCCCAAAAGGTCGGATTCGGAATTGCAAAGCATATTTTTTCAAAGCGTTTTATTATATGTCATAACTTCAGTCAAAAGTTTCAAACTCTTATCTGCTATTTATGCCCGATCAAAATGGGAAAACTGATGTCAAAAATGACTGTGCGATATGTGAACGATAAGAAAGGTTAATGATGGATGGATTTTAAGTATGGGCTGTAATGAGATTGTAAGAAGTGGCTGCTATACTAAAATCACAAAACAGATTTGGAGGTTTTAGCTATGGCAATATTGGAGACGAAAGACTTACGAAAGATATACGGAAGTGGAGAAAATGAAGTCCACGCTTTAGACGGTGTATCTATTTCCGTGGACGAGGGCGAATTTGTCGCTGTTGTCGGCACTTCCGGCAGCGGTAAATCCACGCTGCTGAATATGATCGGTGGATTAGACCGTCCTACTTCGGGAAGTGTGACGATCCGTGGCAAAGAGCTTTTGAAAATGAAAGACGAGGAATTAACGATCTTTCGCCGCAGGAATATCGGCTTTGTCTTTCAGAATTACAATCTGCTCCCCGTCCTCAATGTGTACGAAAATATTGTGTACCCTATTGAGATTGACGGAGCGAAAGCCGATACGGAGTTTGTTCGGCAGATCATTCATACGCTCGGACTGGAAAAGAAGCTCAAAAATATGCCGAATAATCTGTCCGGCGGTCAGCAGCAGCGTGTAGCGATTGCCCGTGCATTAGCTACCAAGCCCGCTATTATCCTTGCCGACGAGCCGACTGGAAATTTGGACTCTAAAACAAGTATGGATGTTATCTTGCTTATGCAGTCTATCAGCAAGCAGTTTCATCAGACCACGATTATGATTACGCACAACGAAGAAATTGCTCAGATGGCAGATCGGACAATCCGAATTGAAGACGGAAAAGTTGTTTCGGGAGGTGTCAGATATGCACGCTAACCGAAATAAAGGAGCAATTAAAAAGGTTGAAAAAGGGATGATGAAAGCAAACCGCACCCGTAACCTGTTTGCGGTGTTTGCCATTGTTCTTACGACCTTTATGATCACCACGGTTTTCAGCTTGGGCATTAACTATATGGAAAATATGGAGCTAATGAAGGTGCGTACCGCAGGCACAAGCGCCGATGTTTCCCTTGCGCTACCCACAACCGAGCAGGAACAGCAGATCAAATCGTTGGATTATGTGAAAACAATCGGTATGCAGTATATGGTCGGCTCGGTTGCTGAGAAAAATGACGAGGGGCGTGAGCTTTCCATTGCGCTCCAATATTACGATACAACCGAATGGGAAAATCACTATCAGGACGCAATCAACAATATCAACGGTTCCTATCCCACGCAGGAAAATGAAATTATGCTGTCTGAAGACGCTCTTGCACAGCTTGGAATTGAAACGCCGACGCTGAATATGGAGATACCTCTATCCTATTATGATAAAAACGGTCAGCAGGAGAGGACTTTTACTTTAAGCGGTTGGTTTCATTCTTATACAGGTGTGGGAATGGGTTTCGTGTCGGAAAGCTACTGCACAAATGCAGGATACACCTTACAGGAGGACGGTGTTCTTTCCCTTTCCCTAAACAAAATGCCGGACGATTTTTGGCATATTCAGGACGATGTGCAGTTAAATGAAGATCAAGCCTTTCACGGTGCAGTTTCTATGAGTTCTTCCAATGGCTCTGTAATTGCAATGGTCATTTTCTTGGTACTGTTCATCATCGGAAGCGGTTATCTGTTGATTTATAATGTCCTTTATATCTCGATTGCAAAGGACACCCGTTTTTATGGGCTGATGAAAACGATTGGTACGACACAGGCACAGATTAAAACACTTGTAAAAAGGCAGACGCTTAAATTCGCCTGTATCGGAATCCCTATCGGTATTGTATTAGCCGCAGCAACATCGTTTGGAATCGTTCCAATGTTCTTGCGGCAAGGATTTGTGGAGGGCAAATCGGCTATGGACGCTGAGGTGTTTTTCCACCCGTCCATTTATATCCTATCCATTCTCTTTTCTGCCATAACGGTTTGGATTTCTTGCAATGCGCCTGCAAAAAAGGCGGCGAAAATTTCTCCGGTAGAAGCCCTGCGATACCAAAATTTCGCACCCTCGAAAAAGAAAAGCAGAAACTCAACCAATGGCGGCAAGCTGTCTGTAATGGCGTTCCATAATGTTTTCCGTGATAAGAAGCGGGCAATCCTTGTGTTTCTATCTCTGTTTATGGGCATTACCGTAATCTTAGGCGTAAACGGAGTGGTCGGAAGTATCAAAGGCAAAAATTTTATAAAGGAATATTACGATTACAACTTTGAATACATTGATAATCAATTTACGCAATATGAGCGTGACACAAAAGAACTTCCGCAGTTTGATGAGCATTTCGTGGAACAGATTGAGAATATTGACGGTGTTGAGAGTGTAACGGTTGGAAAAACCGTTTGGGCTGGCATTGACTTTGACGAAGCCGCATTAGACGAATTTATGCGGATGAAATATGAAGATAGCTCCTATATGGCAAAAGGTATATCCTATGAACAAACGGTTGCTGAGTTAAGGGAATATGCTAACGCCGGTGAATATGGCTGCTATGTTACAACGCTCGTTGATTACCATGCGTTGGAAGAATACAATCAAAACCATGAGACGCCGATTGATATTGAAGCATTTAGGCGTGGAGAATTTGCGATTGTGGGAATGGATAACGAACAGTTTGCCCCAAATGCCAGATTAGTCGGGAAAACGCTGACGCTGACCGCAGACAGTACGGACGGTAAACCGATAGATTTCCCTATTGGCGGAGCTTTCACCTTTGATGACTATTCGAACACCCTTTCTGATAAGATTGACCGGCGGAAAGACATTGAGATCGTGCCAAATATTATCTTTGTCAGTGAAGCGGGCATGGAACACTTAACGCAGGAGGCGATTATTTCCGGCATCGGTGTAAACATTAAGGATATGAGTGAGTTGGAACGAATTGATAGTGAGCTTCAATCGGTCAACAGCACATTGACAGCTTCAGAGTGGGAATTTAACAGCCCAGTTGCTGAACTGGAAACATTTGACCAAATGTTTTACTCGATCAATCTGTTAGGAAATGGTGCTGTCATTCTGCTCATTGTACTTGGTTTAATCAACTTTGTGAATGTTATGCTTACCGGCGTCATTGCAAGAAAAAATGAATTTGCCATTATGGAAAGTATCGGGACTACGAAGAAGCAGATCCGAAAGATACTGACTTTGGAAGGCGGTATCTATGCCCTTATCTCTACTTTGTTGCTTATGACTTTGGGTAACGCCTTCCTCTTGCTGGTGGCAGACGCAGTGCCGAATATCGCAAACTATGCAAAGTTTGAGTACCCTGTTTCGCTGGTAGTCTGCCTGATTGCGGCGATCTTCGTGATTTGCCTAAGTGTTCCGGCGATTGTCTACAAGGCAACTTCTAATGAAACGGTCATTGAACGGCTGCACGATTTTGAAAACTAATAAGATTTGCGGGGCGGGCGCAGCACTGCTGCGTCTGCTCCTGTAATTCTACATATTGAGGAAAGGTGGTGTGCTTTGCGGTTATGGCAAATATCTTTTTACTGGAAGATGATAAAATTTTGAGCAAAGGGATTTCGATTGCTCTTGAAAAGGACAAGCATACCGTTACAGTAGTTTATGGCTATATGGAAGCCTTGCAGACCTATCACAAACAAAAGTATGATCTGTTTCTGCTTGACATCAATCTGCCTGATGGCAGTGGAATGGAACTTTGTAAAAAAATAAGGGAGACTTCTGAAATCCCCATCCTGTTTCTGACTGCGAACGATACAGAGCAGGATATGTTGGAGGGTTTCGGTGTTGGCTGTGATGACTATATTCCTAAGCCCTTTTCGATTGAAGTTTTGCGGAAAAAAGTACAAGCTGTCTTAAAGCGGACAGGCGGCGGAAAATCCCGTATCCGATATAGAGATTTAGATGTAGATACAGATAAATGCCTTGTTCTGCTGAACGGAGAAGAAGTACATCTTACCTCAACGGAGTACAAACTGCTCTGCTATTTAATAGAGAATAAAGGCAGGATTGTGACCAAAGCTATGCTTTTGGAACAGCTTTGGGATATAGACGGGAATTTTGTTGATGAGAATACGGTGCGTGTGAACATTAAGCGGCTGCGGCAGAAACTAAACGATGATAAGCAGGAATACATTGTGACGGTTTTTGGTATGGGCTATACCTTTGGAGAATGATGATGAAGCATTTTGGAGTTTATCGAAAACTGATTTTGATTGCAGGTACTATCATAGCGGCGGTATCTGTTGGCGCTGTGCTTTTTACGGAAAGCGCTTCTGCCCTTATGCTTCTTATCATTTGCGCCTTTGCGATTTTATGCGGTTTATTGTTTTTGCTTGACTTCCTGCATAACCGTTATCACGATGATCTGTTAGAGCAGATTACGCTGCTGATAGAGGCTTTGGTAGAACAGCAGGAACGGATTGTTTTTCCTGAAAATGAGGACACTCTGACTGCCCGATTACAGCACCAGCTTTTGAAGCTCCGCAACATTTTAACAGCGCAAAATCAGATGTTGGAACAGGAAAAGGAGCAGATCAAGACGCTGATCTCGGATATTTCCCATCAAATCAAAACGCCTGTGTCGGCGGCGAATACCTTTGCACAGCTACTGGATGACAAAGAATTGTCCGATGAAGAACGCAGCGAATATATTGCCACTTTGCAGACTTCCCTTGAAAAGCTGACTTTTTTGACAAACAGCCTGATCAAAATGTCCCGTTTGGAAAGCGGCATTATCAGCCTGAAGCCTGAAAAAAACAGCTTGAATGATATTGTTCTGCAAGCAGTAAAAACTGTCTATGCAAAGGCGAAAGAGAAAAACATAACGATTACATTTGACTGCGAACGGCAATTTGAAGCACTGCTTGATTATAACTGGACAGCAGAAGCTATTACCAATGTTCTTGACAACGCTGTGAAATATACTCCAAGCGGTGGGATTGTTGGATTAGAGATTACAGAATACCCGTCCTATCTGCGGCTTGATATTTCCGATAATGGTATCGGAATACCCGAAGAAGAACAGGCAAAGATTTTCGGACGGTTTTACCGTGGAAAGCAGTCAGCAGGAATTGACGGTGTGGGGATCGGACTGTATCTTACCCGTGATATTATCAATAAGCAAAAAGGATACATCAAAGTTGCTTCTGATGAAAATGGAAGTATTTTTTCGCTGTTTTTGAAAAAAGATTAGAACAGAAAGATTGTTTGTCCATATTTGCAAGGAAGTTGGTATCTCTAAAACGAAACTATATCTTATGAAAAATACGGTGCTGCCCGCTTGGGTAACACCGTATATTTTTGCTTTTATTGATTTTTATATTTATCCATTTCAACTAACATCTTATAGAGGTGTTCCTGCTCAGATTTGCTTTTTGCTGCGACCAGCTCGTAACATTTCATAGGATAGCTGTCGGTGCTGCTTTCGCCTATCTTCTCAAAAAGCTGAGCAAGCGAGACATTCATAGCTGAAGCAATCTTTTCAATGCTTTCAAGAGTAGCGTTCTTTTCCCCTCGTTCCACTTGCCCGATATAAGTAGGGTGGCAACCGGATAACTCAGCAAGCTTCTCTTGGCTCAATCCCTTATCAATTCTATAATTGCGGACACGCTGTCCGATTATTTTTGCAATTTCACTCATAGTTCCAGCCTCCATTCATAGTCTATAAATATTGTTTCCGTAGTTCCACAGACTATTGATATTTATTGTTGACTTTGATATACTATAAGTATTATAATTAGATTTTTTGTGCTTTTAGGCTTTGGACTGGCTGGTGATCTGTAATGAGGGGAAAAACGGCTTGCTTTACCGGACATAGAAAAATACCGCCGGAGAGCATACCGGAACTCTCTCAGCGGTTAAAAAACACCTTGCTTCGACTGATAGAAGAAGGATATATGTACTTTGGCGCAGGCGGAGCATTGGGCTTTGATACGCTGGCTGCTCAATGCGTTTTATCCTTGAGAAAGCGATATTCGCATATCAAGCTGATTTTAGTCCTTCCGTGTACCACACAGACAAAAGGCTGGAGCAAAGATGATATAGCGGTTTATGAGGAGATCAAAAGTCAGGCGGATAAGGTAGTATATACTTCTCACGACTATTTTCGGGGCTGTATGTTCAAAAGAAACCGCCATTTGGTAAATGGCAGCAGCGTCTGCATAGCCTATTTAACACAGGAGAAAGGCGGGACTGCATATACGGTAAATTATGCTCGGCAAAACAATGTGCAAGTGATAAACTTAGCTGCTCAATAGATGTGAAGAATGGGAAGATTGAAAAAAGTTCATCTCCGAATGGAAAGTATACTTGACATTTGCGCCCTCTTTGCTATAATAGAGATATGGAAAGCTGGCTTTCCATGGGAAGGAGGCGCACCGTGAAAAACCGTTTAGAGGAAATTCGGAAAGAACGGGGAATCAAGCAGGAAGAACTGGCTGCCGCACTGGAAGTATCCCGGCAGACCATCGGCTCGTTGGAAAACGGACGATACAATCCTTCAATTACATTGGCGTTTAAGCTTGCACGGTATTTTGATATGAGCATTGAAGATATTTTCATTTACGAGGAGGAAAAGCAATGAAGAAGAAAACCGGAATATATCTTGTAATTGGCATAATCGGCATTGCTTTGGCTCTGAGCGCAAGATTTCTTTTACAGGACTGTTTGAGCGATTCGCAAAGCGGTGCGATGATCGGCATAGGTGCTGGATTGTTCGGCTATGGGATTGCGAAATGGTGTGTCGGTCTGTGGGGCGCAAAAAATCCTGATTTGATGAAAATCAATGAAATTGAAGAAAAAGACGAGCGCAATCAGCTCATTCGCAGCAAAGCACAGGCAATATCCGGCGAGATACTGCACTGGCTGCTGATGGCAGGCGCTTGGGTATGTATTTTTTTCGACGCACCACTATGGATTGTTCTTACTCTTGTAGGCGCTTTCCTGCTTAAAACAATCCTTGATTTTATTTTGATGGCATATTACCAGCATAAGATGTGACGGAGGATATTATGAAATTTGTGATTGAGCATTTATCAAAGAGCTTTGAGAAAAAGGAAGTTCTCAGAGATATTGATTTTACATTTGATGAAGGGAAAATTTATGGGCTGCTCGGCAGAAACGGCGCTGGAAAAACAACGCTGTTTAACTGCCTGAACAGGGATTTGAAGGCGGATAGCGGCAATTTCTATATAGAAGATGAAAACGGCGTCCGCCGTGAGGTGTCCGCAGAGGACATCGGATATGTACTCTCTACCCCGACCGTGCCGGAGTTTCTTACAGGCAGGGAGTTTTTGAAATTCTTTATGGACATCAACGAGAAGTCTATCAAAAATCCGAAAAGCATTGACGAGTATTTCGATTATATGAGTATTGAGCCGGAGGACAGGGATAAACTGCTCAAGGACTACTCCCACGGTATGAAAAACAAAATGCAAATGCTCATCAATATCATCGCTCAGCCGAATATCCTGCTGCTCGACGAGCCTTTGACATCCCTTGATGTGGTTGTGGCGGAAGAAATGAAACAACTGCTCCGTTCACTGAAACAAGACCGCATTACCATTTTCTCCACTCATATTATGGATTTGGCGCTTGACCTCTGCGATGAGATCGTGCTGCTTAATCACGGCGAACTGGAGGTCGTGGAGAAAACCGATCTGGACAGCAGGGAATTTAAGAATAAAATCATTGCGGCACTCAGGGAGGAAGGAAATGAATAAGACGCTTAAAATATCTTTTTCCCTGAAAAATACATACCGTGTCAACGGTGTCCTGTTTTCCTTAAAGCAGATACCGCTCGTAAAGCGGCTGCTTCCGGCAACGCTGTATCAGGTAAAGGGGCTGAAAATCTTTGCAAACATTTTGTCCGTGCTGTGGGAAATCGTTTCTGTATTCCTCGGCAAGTTCCTTTACTTTATCACGATGGTATGCGGTATCGGTATCCTTTATAACGGACTGCCGGAGAATGAGGTGTTCCTGCATATCCTGCTGATTCTCACGGTAATCGGCAGCTTTGTAAACACACACCTTTTCAATCCGACAAAGGATAAATATTATGCGATGATCCTGATGAAAATGGACGCACGAGAATATACGCTTGTAAACTATTTCTACTCCATCCTGAAGGTCGTTGTGGGCTTTTTGCCCTTTACGATTCTGTTCGGTATGGACAGAGGCGTACCTTTGTGGTTTTGTCTGCTCCTGCCCCTTTGCATAGCGGGTATGAAGCTGTTTGCGGCGGCTGTTACCCTGTGGGATTATGAGAAAAGGGGATTTGGCTACAACGAAAATAAGCTGTCCAAATATGTGTGGTGCTGTATCGCCCTGCTTTTAGCCGCAGCCTATGCTCCGCCCGCCTTTGGTTTTGCTTTGCCTGCGGTCGTACCAATGGTTATATTTTTAGCGTGTATTCCCCTTGGTATGGCAAGTATCACAAGGCTCACTACCTTCCGTGATTATTACGCAATCAACAAGGAATTATTAGCCGGATTGACCAATCAGATGGACAGCACGGCACAGACAAAGCTTATCAAACAGGCAAATGAAAAGAAAATATCCGCAGATACTTCCATTAGCAGCAACCGCAAGGGCTTCGAGTATCTGAATGAGCTGTTTATCAAAAGGCATAAAAAGATACTCTGGAACTCGACAAAGAAGATTTCCTATGTGTGCGCTTTCCTTGTCGCCGCCGTGCTGGCAGGCGTCTATCTGCTGCCCGAAGAAAAAACCGTCATTAACGAAATCGTGATGACTTGGCTTCCGTACTTTGTATTTATAATGTACGCTATCAACCGTGGCACGAACTTTACACAGGCGCTTTTTATGAACTGCGATCACAGCCTGCTGACCTATTCGTTTTATAAGCAGCCGAGCTTTATCCTGCGGCTGTTTCAGATTCGCCTGCGTGAGATTATGAAAATCAACGCTGTTCCGGCGCTCGTGATCGGTATCGGACTGGCGCTGATCCTGTTTGCCACCGGAGGGACGGACAATCCGCTGAACTATGTAGTGCTGGTTGTTTCCATCCTGTGTATGAGCCTGTTTTTCTCGATTCATTACCTGACGATTTACTATCTGCTCCAGCCTTATAACGCAGGGACGGAGCTGAAAAGCGGCACATACCGGATCGTTTTGTCAGTAACCTATGTCATCTGCTTTGCCCTTATGCGGCTGCGTATGCCGATTATGATATTTGGAATAATGACTATCGTATTCTGTGTGCTTTACAGCATTGTCGCCAGCATTTTGGTATACCGCCTTGCGCCGAAAACCTTTAGACTTAGAACATAACGGGGCGGCTTTACTGCCGGAAATCCATAAAAAGAAACGGAGGATTTATTTATGAGAAAGTGTCTCAGATGTGGAACGGAAATGAAAGAAAACTGCGCCATCAAGGTAGAAGGCGCAGGATACGGAATTATAATGTCATCGGACGAAAACAAGCTGTTCGGCGGCAGGATCGGCAAGCCGAAGGTGGCAATCTGTCCGAAGTGTGGCGAAGTCTCCATCTATGTGGAAGATGTAGAGAAGCTGTGACGGTATATGGAGGCTGTTTGAAATGAAAAAGATTTTATCTGTGTTTTTGATGTCATTCATCGTATTCGCTCTCTCTGCCTGCAATGCTGATGTCGTGAAGATTGAAGATTATGAGTGGGAAATGAGAACGGTTATGAGCAATGATACGGAATCTGCCCAATATCAGGATGAACTTGTGGTTGCCGTAGGAGAAGCCGACGAGCTGTATCCTGACGCTGAAATCGTGGATATGACTTTGACTGCTAAAGATGGAGAAATCACGATAACGGATACCACAAACGGCAAGACATATAACGGAACTTATGAGGTAATGCAGAAAACGCCGAAGGGAACGGACTACGAGATTATCATTGACGGAGTAAACGGCTATGCTACCGTAGCTCCTACGGAATACTATGATGGCTCAGAGATTCCAACACTACCAATCAATATAGATGGCTATTCCTTATACTTTATCCCAAATGAGTCGTAATCTACTCAGGTTAGAGAAAGGCATAATGATGAAGATCGAGATTGAAAAGGATTTTCCCCAGTATTTTAAGCCAGCCTATCCGGAAGAATTTGAGCTGTTCTCTCACTTTGAAGTAACAGCAGGAATACCGACCGTTCTCTTTGCTGTCACGACTTGGAAAGAGAACGGGAAACCGAATGTGTGCTTTCATTCGTGGAGTTGCTTTCACGGAGATAAGACCGCTTTTTTCGCTGTGATGGGCAACCTGTATCAGCATACCCACACCTATGCCAATATCCAAAGAGAAAAATGCTTTTGCATTAATTTTCTCCCGATAAGCTGTTATGACAGGTTGGTAAATACCATTCATCAGAATGAATGGGACGATGACGAATTTGCAGCAGGAGGCTTTACTGTTTCCAACGCTAAAACCATTCACGCACCTGCGATCAGCGAAGCGTTTCTCACGATGGAATGTACCCTGAAAGATATACAGGATTTAAGCGGTGCAGGTATTACGGCTATGGTCATCGGACAGGTACAGCACATCTCTGTGGAAGAAGCGTATGCACAAGGGTATGAATTAAGATATGGCAAGGACGGATTTATGCTGCTCGTGCCTGCGCCGCAAGACCTTGTTACCGGAGAGCCAAATCAGTCGGCGATTGCCACCGTGCATATTGAGAAATACGACTGATTTAAGGAGAGAGCAAAAATGGCGGTTTCAAATATAAAAGCGCTGATCCCCGGCGAACTTCAAAAAGTGTGGGAGCTGGTGTTGAATACGGAGAATTACGCTGCTTGGAGAAGCGACTTGAGTAAAACAGAAGCGATAAGCGACAAGCAATTTATCGAATATACCAAAAACGGCTACCCTACGACCTTTACCGTGACGCTTGTTAAGCCATACAGACGATGGGAATTTGATATGGAAAACAGCAATATGACAGGTCATTGGACTGGCATTTTCACTGCCAAAGGCGATGAAACAGAGATAGATTTTACGGAACAAGTGAAAGCGAAGAAATGGCTGCTGAAGCCTTTTGTGAAATCGTATTTGAGAAAGCAGCAGACACAGTTTGTTGCGGATATAATGAAAAATTTTTCATAAAGACTTATATATAGGAAGGCGGTTTGTTATGAAGAAGTATGAGTATATGACAGTTGATTTAAGCGCAGAGCCATCATTTAATGTTTATATTAAGCTGGATCGGTATATTGAGAAACTCAACGAATATGGAAAACAGGGTTGGCGTTTGATTTCCGGAACTGATGACTGGAAGTATTCGATCTTTGAGCGAGAAATTGATGATGAAGAATAATAGACAGGAGGCGTATAACCTATGAAAGATATGATCGGATACTGCGGACTGGACTGCGAAAAATGCGACGCATACATAGCGACCGTCAATGACGATCAGGCTTTGCGGGAGAAAACTGCGAAGCTGTGGGCAGAGTTAAACAACGCCCCGATTCTTCCAGAGCATATTAACTGCGAAGGCTGCCGTATGAATGGGGCAAAAACGGTATTTTGTGATAGCCTGTGCGGGATTCGGAAGTGTGCGTTAAATAAAGGTGTTTCCACCTGCGGAGACTGCCCGGATTTAGAAACCTGCCCGACTGTTGGGGCAATCCTCGAAAATAATCCGGCTGCTTTGGATAATTTGAAAGGGTAATATACATAATGGAAAATTTCATAGCACATTTGAAAGAAGTTATACCTGAAAAAGATAGTCTAAAACTCGTGAAAAAGGAAGCTGAAAATTATTACAAGCAGCATTCGCTTGATGAATGTTTCGCTACGGGATTGGAATTATATCAGTCGGAAAATTTTCAGATACAGGAAGTCGGTGTTTTCTTGGTAGGATATGCAGCCTGCAAAAATACAAGCGCATTATCATTTCTGAAAGATACCGTGAGTCAGCACAAAAGCTGGAAGGTGCAGGAAATTCTTGCAATGGCATTTGATAATTACTGCAAAATTATTGGATATGAAACAGCGATTCCGGTTATTAAGGAATGGCTAAAAAGTGATTGTGCTAATACAAGGAGAGCTGTATCAGAAGGATTGAGAATTTGGACAAGCCGCCCTTATTTTAAGGAGCATCCGCAGATGGCAATACAGTTTTTATCTTCTCTCAAAGATGATGAAAGCGAGTATGTACGAAAATCAATAGGAAATGCTTTGAAAGATATAAGCAAAAAATATCCTGAACTGGTTTCCAATGAACTGAAGCAATGGGATTTATCGTCAAAAGAAATAAAACAGGTACATAAATTAGCAAGTGCTTATCTGAACAAGTCATAAACAAATACTGTTATGCGGAGGGAACACAATGCTTGAAAATACTCCTACTCAGTCAACTATGACTGAATTGCTCGGACAACCTTTGTTTGCAGTCTGGCAAGAGCTGTGTTCAGCGATTGATGAAAAATACGATATGGAACGGCTATGGAATACAGGCGGTAAGAACTGGGTTTATGAATATAAGTACCGCAGAGGCGGTAAAACGCTTTGCAGTCTATATGCGAAAAAGAATAGCCTTGGTTTTATGATTATCTTTGGAAAAGATGAAAGAGTAAAATTTGAGGAGATAAGGGAAACTCTTTCTGATCCCGTTTGCAGGCAATATGATGAAGCAACAACTTATCGTGACGGGAAATGGGTAATGTTTGAGCCGACTGATACTTATGAGTTCGATGACTATATGAAACTGTTGGCTATTAAAAGAAAGCCTAATCGGAAATAACGATACTGTGTTTTGGAGAAAATTAGAATGAAGTTGAAAAATCCTATGTTGGTAGTGACCGATATAGACAGATCAGTTGAATTTTATAAAAAAGTCTTTGGACTTCATATCATTATGGACTTTGGAGCAAATAAGACACTGACAGGTGGCTTAGCCCTGCAAACGGCTGAAACATATAAGGAATTTATTGGTACAAGTGACATTTCTTTTGGCGGCAACAACTTTGAGCTTTATTTTGAGGAAGATGACTTTGACAAGTTTGCTGATAAGCTGAAGGAATGTGATATTGAATATATCCACCCGATTATGGAACATTCTTGGGGGAAGAGAGTCGTCCGCTTTTATGATCCTGATAAGCATATTATCGAAGTCGGAGAGAATATGAAGGTCGTATGCAAGCGTTTCTTGGATAGTGGAATGACGCCGGAACAGGTTGCAAAGCGAATGAATGTACCTATGAAGTTTATAAATGCTTGTATGCGGTAAGGCTATTTTTAAATGGATAAGGAACGAGTAAGATATGAACTACTCTATAAGAGAAATGCGAAAAGAAGAATATAGTCTGCTCGGTGACTTTTTGTACGAAGCAATTTATATTCCGGATGGTACGGCTGCGCCGCCTAAATCAGTGATAGCTTGTCCCGAATTGCAAGTATATATTGCAGACTTTGGAAACAGCAAACACGATAAGGCTTTGATTGCAGAAGTTGACGGCAATATTGTTGGAGCAATATGGGCAAGAATTATGAACGATTACGGACATATTGATGATAATACTCCATCGCTTGCAATGTCTGTCCTTAAAGCGTACAGGGGTATGGGAATCGGAACTTCATTACTCACGCAAATGATGTCAACGGAAAAAGCTGCCGGTTATGCGAAGCTTTCTTTATCTGTTCAAAAGGACAATTATGCAGTAAAGCTATATCGAAAAGCTGGCTTTATAGCGGTCAAAGAAACGGACGAGGAATACATTATGATCGTCAATCTAAATTCTATTTACAAAACGATCGTATTTGACTATAAAAACGGTTTACCACGACTTTAGTAGAATACATAGATTAGAAAATTTTAATTTCTCAAGGAGGGTTTACAATGAAATGTATAAAATGCCATAACACACTACACACGGAAACTGGCGGATTTTCTATGACCATCAACGGAAAAACTATAAAAGTCATAAACGCACCTGTATTACATTGCAAGAACTGTAATTCGGTAATTATTAGCGATGAAGTAAAAGAAAAGGCAAAAGAATTTTCAAAAGTGTATTTATATCCAGACAATACTCTTGATTACGCAGAATGTGAAGCTGGAACGATGATGTCGGTAATGAATTTACTGTTTTGATGATGACAAAATCCTAAGTTGTTGAACAGGAAGATATATGTGATAACATATTGGACTGATAAGGAGTAAGCAAAATGGCTTTTGATTACAAGAAAGAATACAAGGAATTTTATATGCCGAAGAACAAGCCCGGAATTATAGAGATTCCGAAAATGAACTATATCGCCGTCCGGGGAAAAGGCAATCCTAACGAGGAAAACGGAGAATACAAAAACTCAATCGGCTTGCTGTACGGCATCGCCTTTACCATAAAGATGAGCTACAAGGGGACGCATAAGATCGAGGGTTTCTTTGAATATGTCGTACCGCCCCTTGAAGGACTTTGGTGGCAGGAAAACACAAAGGGACTTGATTACGCCAGAAAAGAAGATATGCATTTTATCTCTATGATCCGGCTGCCGGACTTCGTAACGAAGGAAGATTTTGAGTGGGCAGTTGAAGAAGCAACAAAAAAGAAAAAGCAGGATTTTTCTAAAGTTGAGTTCTTCCCCTATGATGAAGGATTGTGCGTTCAGTGTATGCACATCGGCTCTTATGACGATGAGCCTGCCACCGTTGATTTAATGCACGACTATATGAAAGCAAACGGGTATGAGCTGGATATTACGGACACAAGATACCATCACGAAATCTATCTGAGCGATCCGAGAAAATGTGATGTGAGCAGACTGAAAACAGTTGTGCGCCACCCAATCCGGAAAGCGGAGTAATCGGAGGTTAGTATGCCAAAAGAAGTTGATCCCAAAAATACGACAAGGGCTGCGGCGTATGCGCTTTGGATGAAAGCGCCCAATCCAATGGTCACTTTTTTCAAGACCTTTGATGTGACCAATCTGATCAAGGTCAGCAGGAAAAGAAGCTTGAAATTTAATATGCTGCTCGATTACTGTATCGGCAGAGCTGCCGTAAAGGTAAAGGAGTTTTATATCCTTCCGGTCGGCGAAAAACTCATGCAGTATGACACCATAGCAGTCAATACCATAGTGAAAAACAAAGAGGGCGAAGTCAGCTCCTGCGACCTTTCTTATAAAGCCGAGCTAAATCAGTTCAACGAGGAGTATCTGAAATATACGGCACAGGTCGCCGCAAGCTGTCAGGACAGGGACTTATCCGAAAACAGTATGGTCATCGGCACTTCCGCCATCATAGATACGGAAATCGACGGAGCTGTTGGTATGAACAGCGGCATTTTTAATAATCCCTTTATTATTTGGGGCAGATACAAAAAGAAATGGTTTCGGTATTACCTGCCACTCTCTTTCCAGTTCCATCACACGCAGATGGACGGCGCACACGCAGGCGTATTTTTGAAGAACTTGCAAAACGAGATCAATCTGTTGAAATAATGGCTGAAAGAAAGGAGTACGCTTATGGAAGAATTGGAAGCGATTATGCAGAAATTCGCTGCATCGGGTTGGGACTTAATAGCTGTCCCGGCTCAGGAATGGCTGGACGGAAAAGCCGATAAGGATACTTTGGTATCAGCAATCAAACAGGCTGATAAAGAATGTGGGAACTGTGGATGTGAGTTAGATCCGCTGTATAAAAGAGCTATGGAGCTTCTTTAATCCCATAGGAGGTATAAATATGTTAAGCTTAGAAAAAGTAAAAAACGAATTGAAAACCTTTGGTTATGAATATGCTAACAATATTCTATGCGGACATACTAAATCTAAGGTAAAATGGGTTTTGCCAACAGGGATTGTCAATGTAATGGCATTTGAACAAGCAACATCTTATTTGTTCGGATTTAGCGATAACGGGATTAACCTGTTTCCTGTTCACGGCGATTGGGACATTGCAGACAATTTATTCATTCCGTGGAGTGAAATAACAAGTTTCAAAATGAAAAATGGATTATTAGAAAATGAAATGATCCTGTCAACATCAGCAATGAAAATAGAAATGAAAATCAACAAAGTAGTAGCGAATAATTCGTGGGTTAAGGATAATTTGAATTATTTGAAAGCCAAGAATTATTTTTATCATCAATGACTCAGGTTGAAAATCATCTAAAATGAATAAGATCATAGGTCAGAAAAACCGTAGGGCTTTCATTGAAGCTCTACGGTTTTTAACATTTATTGAGTATGACTATCCTTTGGAATAGGGAAAGAAATTGTAACGGTAAATCCACCTTGTTTACCGTGATCGAAAGACACTGTACCCTTATGGGCGGAAACGATCTGTCCGACAATCAAAAGCCCTAAGCCGTGCCGTGGCTCGGTTGTCCCGCTGTCACTCATCATATAGTGGGGCGTAGTCCTGAGTTTCTCTAACTTTTCATCGGTAACGCCGACGCCGTTATCTTCTACGACTATTTTATATTCTGTATCGCTTTTTCGGACGCATACTGAAATCGTACAGCCATCAGGATTGTGCGTTTGAGAATTTGTAATCAGATTTCCGATTGCCCGCCGCAACAACTCTTTATCTCCATTTATGGCACAGGCAGTCAATGCTTCATCTGTATTCCATTCTATCGGATACTTTTCTTCCATATCTAAATTGATAAAGTCAACAACGCTTTGTCTTGCGATTGCTACGAGATTGACAGGCTCTGGATGGATCGGCTGCATATTATATTCTAACTTCGAGGCAAGATTCAGGTCATTGATGAGATTTTTCATTTTTGTACTTTGCTGACGGATAATCCGTGCCTTTTTCCTTTCGCTTTCCGGCAGGCTTTCATTGTCCTCAATCTGTCCGGCATATCCCATTACCATAGAAAGTGGTGTGCGAATGTCGTGAGAGACTCCGGAAATCCAGTTTGCTCTTGCTGTTTCCTTTCTTTGCAGGTTTCGCTTCTGTTTTTGGAGAATATCCGATGTTTGATTGATTTTAGCGGCAAGGTCGGATAAAAGTCCTTTTTCCTTGACATAAACAGGCTCACCTGAAGGTAGCGCCTGTATGCCGTTTGTAATCGGTTTAACGGATTTCAGCAGCTTGGAATTGGCGATCATATAAATCAGGAAAATCAAAAAAACATTCACACCGATTACAATCAGGACAGTATACGGGGCGTTTTTGATGAAATCATAATCCCAACTCGGAGACATATGTTTCCAATATCGGTCTTTCGGATAGCCGACAACGACCAATCCATTTTCGCATTCTCCCGTATAGGTCGGGTATCCATCAATATATCCTCGTGTCAGACTTGCAATGTCGGAGATCGTATAGTGCAGAGGAACGGTATCCGGCAGATTTTCCGTGTGCCATTTTACCTCTAATGTGTCATTATCTATATAGATTGCCCACGCATTCTCCCCGCTTAACCGCTCCGTCATATCGCCGGATAAGATATATCCCGTTTCTGTTTTCTGTAAAGCTTCAGCAGTTTCTTTTGCAGTCGTCCACGGTCTGCCATTTGCCGTTTGACTTGCGGAAATAGCAGCAAGAATAATAATGTTAAGGACGATGACCAAGACTGTGCTTAACAGCAATATGCCTACAAACCGCCGAATGAGTTTCGTAATATCTTTCATATCATTTCCCCGTTAATACTAACTTGTAGCCTAAGCCTTTTACCGTAATGAGGGATACCGGCTTTGACGGGTTAGCTTCAATTTTTTCTCGGATTCTGCGGATATGCGCCATCAGCGAGTTTTCATATCCGTATGGATTATCTCCCCACGCAGCTTCGCAGAGCTGATCGATGGTTACAATTCTTCCCGCATTGCGGTAGAGCGCCAGCAGTATATCGTGTTCTTTTGCAGTCAGCGGGAAATGTTTATTTTCTTTTATCACTTCGGCACGGTCAAAGTCAATTTGGCTTCCGGCAAGTTGGACGATAGGATCTTCGCCTTTGTAGTACCGCCGCAGAATGATTCCGATACGCAGGGATAATTCTTTTGGCAGGAACGGCTTTACCATATAATCATCTGCACCAAGTCCCAATCCTTTCAGCTTGTCCTCATCTTCTCCACGGGCAGTTAAAAAGAGAACTGGGACTTCGGTAAAAGTCCGCATTTGTTCAAACAGAGAAAAGCCGTTCCCATCGGGCAGCATTACATCGAGAATGGCAAGATCAGGCTCCCAATCCCTGCATATTTTCAGAGCTTCGGCTACTGTTCCAGCAGTCTTGATTGTTTTGAAACCGTCCTGCTCTAAAATAGATGTTACCATTTCACGCAGATCAGCCTCATCATCTACGATGAGGATTTTTTTGTATTTTAAGTAATCATAGTCCATAATGCAATTCTCCTTTTTCTATATTATAGCATATCATTCCCGCATTTTCGCAGTGCAGTTCAAATGTAAGGTAAATGTAAGGTAGAGAGAAGGTTGACACAAGGTTGCGCCTTTATACTAAAGACAACAAAGGAAAGGAGATTTCACAATATGAATATAATCGAAACTCAAAATCTGACGAAAACCTACGGTGATTTCACGGCAGTATCTCATCTGAATCTCCATATTCGCAAGGGAAGCGTTTATGGATTTTTAGGTCCGAACGGAGCGGGAAAATCCACAACGATGAAAATGTTTCTCGGTTTGACGCAGCCGACAGAAGGAAGTTTTCATATTGACGGAAAAACATACCCTTCAGACCGAGTTCCCATTTTGAAGGAAGTTGGTTCATTTATTGAAGCACCCGCCTTTTACGGGAATCTGAGCGGAGAGGAAAACCTTGAAATTATACGGAAAATTCTTGGGCTTCCAAAAAGCTGTGTCGATGACGCTCTGGAGCTTGTCGGCTTAACTGAATTTAGAAAAAGACTGGCAAAAAAATACTCTCTTGGTATGAAGCAGCGTTTAGGTTTAGCAGGCGCATTGATCGGCAGACCGCCGATCCTGATTCTCGACGAGCCGACCAATGGGCTCGATCCGGTGGGTATTCACGAGATACGCACCCTGATTCGTTCCCTGCCGCAGAAATATGACTGCACGGTATTGGTTTCTTCTCACTTGCTTCCTGAAGTAGAACTTATGGCTGACGATATTGGTATTCTGAATCACGGTCATCTGCTGTTTGAAGGAACAAAGGAAGAATTGAAAACAAACGCTCGTGCCGCCGGATTCCCGACGGATAATCTGGAAGATACTTTCCTTGCTATGATTGATGAAGATAATCGCAGGAGAGGAGGTACGGTATGAGTCTCTTAATAGAATCCAAAAAGCTGAAGCGCACAGGCTATCTTCCTGCTTTTTTGGCAGGTGGCTTTCTTGCAGCAGCTTTTCCGGTTGTCTATATGATGGTAAAAGCAGAGGAAATGACTGCACTCGCAGGCAATCCGATTAACATACTGATGTCTGCGAACTGGCAGATGATGGCGATGTTGAATATTCTCATTTCCATTTGCGGCGCTTGTATGATGTACCACACGGAATATGCCGATAACGGTATGCAGAAAATGTCGGTGCTGCCCATTCGTCAAGGTAGTATGTTCTTTGGAAAATTTCTAATTGCCGCTTTGGTATTATCCGCAATGGTGGTCATAGAAATGGCAGTCTTAGTCGGCTGTGCAAAGTATTGGTTTCCAAGTTATGTGTTTGACCTGACCGAAATATTGAAAACCGCAGGTTTCCAAATTATAGTTACGCTGCCGACTGTAATGCTTATGCTGGTTATTGCGTCTGCCTGTAAGAATATGTGGGTATCCCTTGGTATTGGCGTGATTTTAGTATTTACGCTTTCCATTCTTCCGCAGGATAATATTGTGTTGAGCCTGTTCCCGTTTGCTTCCCCGTATCAAATGCTCTCTGCGGCAGTGGAAAATAGCCGTACAGCCTTATTTTTAGCTGTTTGCGGGATTGAAACGGTCGTGTTCGGTATTGCAAAAGTCCTTTATCTGAAAGCAAGGAGGTGTTTTGAATGAATTTCTTATCATTAGTCGGCGTGGAACTCAAAAAAATCCGCCGCTCTAAAATCTTATTGATCTTGCTGATCCCTGTCATTATGATGTGGATTCCGAGCATTATCAATGCGGATATGAACTTCGACCTGAGAGGAATCCCGATTACGCCGGAAAACAATTTTTTCATTCAGGGCTTTATGGGTATGGTTTGGTTTATGATCCCGGCATCGCTGGTCATCTGTACGGTACTGCTGAATCAAACGGAACGCTCCAATAAAGGAATTTTGAAAATGCTGTCCCTGCCGATCAGCACAACAAAACTATGCCTTGCTAAATTCACAGTCCTGATTTTGCTGGCGGCATTTCAGATGGTTATGTCCATTGGGGCGTACTATATTTGTGCGGCAATCGTTACCCATACGCAGGATTATAGTTTTATCCTTGAGCCGTTATATGTCTGCAAAAATGTATGCAGTATCTATGCCGCTGCAATCCCAATGGCTGCTGTATACCTTGCGGTTTCCACTTTAATCCAGTCTCCCATTTTTTCGGTCGGTATCGGTCTGGCTTCGATTGTACCTTCCGTGCTTATGATAAACACAAAAATATGGTTTGCCTACCCGATGAGCTATCCGTTCTATCTGATAATGGTGGCGTATGGGAGAGCTGCTGAAGGTGTTTATGAAACACAAATCGTTTGGCTTCCGTGGCTGCCTGTTGCAGTCGGAATCACTATTTTGGCACTTGTCGTATCCTGTATGCGATACGGCGCATCTGAAAGGAGATAACTACAATGAAAAACAAAATTTTAACTGCGATTTCTACCATTATGCTCTTTGTCCCGTGGACGATCCTGCCACTGCGTACCTTTGATTGGGCGCTGGAATCCCCGGTAGCGGAGATTATGGTTTACAGTTACGCCGCCTTTATGATTTTTTCAGGTATCTTTTCCATTCTCAGCTATACCAAAGGAAAAGTAAAATCCAAACTTATGCAGGTATGTGTCGTGATTAACAGTATTTATGCGGTTGGTGCAATCGCAATTATCGGTATGAATATTGTAACGAGGATTGGCGGGTGATGATATGAAAAAAATAAAAATTCTGACTGCCGTTTTGCTTTCCTTATGTTTGGCTTTTGCTGTTACAGGGTGCAGCGGCGACAACCTGAAAGATAGTGTTATAAACGGCTTTAATGATATGCTCCAGCATTTCAGCAAATATGCCCTTACGGACGAAAAAGATTTGCAGGGCGATAAGACCAAAGGGGAAGATACCTATACCGGCTCCTATACAGCAGATTATGAGGATTTCAATGATAAAGAATATATCTTTGGAGGTACTGCGTTAGAACGGGATAAAGGAAGTGAGCTTACTGTAACTTACGAGTTGACGGTTGATTCCGGCACGGCAAGGCTTTACTGGCTTGATAAGGGCGAGGAAAAAATGATTGCCGATACAAGTAAAAATGGAACATATTCCGTTACCCTTGATGAAGGCGACAACTATCTTACTTTAGAAGGCAATGATTTTTGCGGCTCATTGCAGGTGGTTGTGGAATGATTGCAAAAGCAAGAACAAATCCGCTAAATCTTTGTGCTATGCCTAATACTTTGGAATGTTCGATAAACCGCTAATTCACTCTTGTTCAGATAAAGCAGAGCTGGATTTAATTCGCCATTGTCGTCATTTAACTCGCCATTTAATTTGCCATTCCGTATTGTCGCATTGAGCATAAAAGCGTTATCAATTTTATTTACCATTTTATAGCATAGCATTGAGTAGCGAAAAGAACGAAAACCGCAGGACTTCGATATATAGCTCTGCGGCTTTCAGCTTTTCGATATTTTAGTCTCTTTTGATATGCTTTTGTATATCTTCCACAGACGGGAGCTGTTTGCTCAAAGCTTCAGGAAGCTCACTTGTAACTTTGTATTCGCTGACACCGATTGGCTTTGACATATCTTTTAAGGCATATTCAGCGACTAATGCGTTTTTGCTTTTGCACAGCAACAGACCGATAGAAGGATTGTCATTATCCTTTTTCAAAATCCCGTCAACGGCTGAGAGATAAAAGTTAAGCTGTCCAGCATATTCCGGCTTAAATTCTCCGGTTTTCAGCTCAATCACAACATAGCAGCGAAGATTAAGGTTGTAGAACAGAAGATCAATGTAAAAATCATCGCCGCCGACATTGAGATGATATTGATTGCCGAGAAACGCAAATCCCGTTCCCAACTCTAAAAGCAGCTTCGTTACATCCTGAACAAGAGCCTGCTCTATATCCCGTTCTACCATATCTTCCTTGAAAGGGATAAAATCAAAAATGTATGGATCTTTCATTGTTTGTACGGCAAGCTCACTCTGCGGCGAAGCAAGTCGACTTTCAAAGTTTGAAATCTTATCAGCAATAGCCTGCCGTTCATATAAGCCGCTTTCAATCTGATGAATCAAGACATTATGCGACCAGCCATTTTCTGCGGTCTTTCGTATATACCACTCTCTTTGCTTTTCTCCTTTAACCTTATCCAAAATTGCAACATTGTGCGACCACGGAATTTGTGCAGACACCGTCTGCACAAATTGCTCATCAGGATAAGTGCTTGCAAATTTTGACATATATTTAAGGTTGCGAACAGAATAGCCCTTTGCGTTCGGGAACGAGAGCTTAATATCAGCCGCCAGATTTTCAATAAATTTATTGCCCCAAGATTTATGCTCGTTTATGATTTTTCCGATATTGTAATACAGCATAATCAGCTCTTTATTTACACTTAAAGTAGCTTTGTACTGCGCCTGCTGAATTTCCTGTTTGATAGTTTGCACCAAATCAAGATATTCGTTATTATTCATCAACATCTTTATACCCTCCAGTTATCTATTTCAAAAATTGATTGCGGTATTCCTGATGACGGAAACGGTAGCCCTGTGCGATCAGCGTATCCGTTTTCAATGCGACCAAGTTTATATCCGAGTGCATTGCCCGTGCGATTTGCTGAATATCATACCCATTTTCGATATATTCCAGTATTTCATCATCAGGCAGGGAGATTTGGGAAGCAAAGATGTTTGCCTCGTACTCCATCCGGCTTTGCCGCATATCGAAAATATTAAATTCCTTGAAGCCGCCGGCTTTGACCGCTTCTTCTCTATGTAATGCGTCGTGTCCAATCTCATGCAGCATTACGATACGCTCCATTACAGGGTGCAGATCGTCTTTTATGAAGATAAAACGGTTACGCATTAAAACCTTGTATGCCCCTCGCTGTTTCTTGAAGGCTAATGGGATAACTTCTATGCCCAGTTCTTGTGCGATTCTATGCGGATCTCTTGTGCAAAGGTCATTTGCCAGCCGATTCGCCTTTCTGACAATCTCTAAAGTCTGAATATCCAAGAGCAAACACCCCCATTCTACTGCCAGTAAGTATATCTTATCAAATACACTGTCCGAAAAAGAGGACATCAAGCGTTATTTCCGGTATTTTTTGGGAGTGTACTTTTTATTCTTCTCTTTGGCGATCCAGTACGCTTCCTGAATGCCTTTCATCATCTCGTCCAAATCCTCATCTGCAAGCTCGCCGCCTGCAAAAAGCCCCGTAACCTCTGCCATAAGCTCCTTTGCCTGTCTTGCGCCTTTGCTTCCGTATTTGGATTCAGCGTTCAGCAGAAATTCCTCGTCATCGGTAAGCAGATAGTTGACATCGACCTTCAGGACTTCCGCCATCTTATAATAGGTTTCCCTTTTTTTCGGGTAGCGGGTGCCAGCCTCATAATTCGATACTGTCCGCAGAGAAACGCCGATTGCTTTTGCAAACTCATCTTGCTTTAAGCCTGCCTTCGTGCGGGCTTCTTTTACTTTCTCACAGAATTTCATTTCATCTGACCTCCAAATTATTCGACCTGATTTGAAAATATCTTGCGTATCTATATTGACAAGCGCAAGTAAATTTCGTATAATGTCAATACGCAAGTAAGTTGCGTATATATAATAACCGAACTTGCGTGTTTTGTCAAGGGAGTTCAATCAATTAGCTTGAACTTTTATCTACCAACAAATGATACCCGTTTTAAGGATTGAGGCGAACAGATGGGACGGAAAGATACAATCGCTGCGAAAAGTATTCGGAAAATGTACGAGCAGCTTAATTTGAATCAATCGGATATATTCTCGAAAACAAAATTGCTTCTTGGCGTATACCGTGATGTGGTCTGGATTACGCTGAGCGAGTCTGCCCGTGTGAATGAGGAGCTGGCATATTACGGAGAAGAACTGGACAGCGCCCTTGTCTATTTGGAGCTGTTTGCGCCGGATACCGAGAAGCAGGAGTTTGAGAGCCGTATCAGCGCTTTGTTTGAGAACAAGTGGATGGTTGACCTGATTGATACCGCTATGGCGAAAATATATGACTACCATAACAACGGCAGGCTGTACCACGAAATCATATCGAAAAGCTACCTGACAGCATTTCGGTATACGGAGAGCGAACTGCTCGATCTCTTGAATATGGAGCGCAGTACCTTTTACGACCGGAAACGGGAAGCGATTTTGCTTCTCGGCGTATCTCTGTGGGGATATGCGATTCCGTGCTTCAAAGGAATCTTTAATATGAAGGGAGCTGATGAAAGCGGCGATATTCCCGATTTTTTCAAATAAAGGCTTGTCCGACTAAAGTCCGACGAAATCCCTACTGAATGTCCGACCTTGCGTATGCTACACTGTGTATGCTGCCCGAAGAACGGCTTTCGTTTACAGAACGAGGCTGAAAACGAAATGGCAGAAAATTGGCACAGTTTTGCCGATGATACGGAAAAGCAAATCTGTTACAATTAGTATGCCTAAAGCTTTGAGAATTTTTCTTGATTTTCAAATGCTGGTTGAATATCTTTTAGGCGGCAATACAGCAGCTTAGGCAAAACGAATTGAATATGTGTTTTGAAGAAGCAGTTATAGCTTTCAGCCTTCGGGCGTGAATGTTATAGCTGCTTTTTTTGTGCAGCCCTTTTCGCTTTTGTCAAGCGGAAAGGGAGCTTTATGTCTATCACAGTATGGCAGGCGTTTGTATGTAGGTATCCGTGATCTCCGGAGTTTTTGATTGTGACCTTATATATCAAAAATTCCAAATTTAAGGAGATTACGGAAATGAAAAAACTTACAGTAAAAAAGCAGGTAGAATTATTTGCACAGGATTGTAAACTCATCAACCTTCAGTATGAGTATAGTGGTTTCACTGGAACGGAAAAATGGGCAATTATAACGGAGCTGTCCGAAGAAGCATTGTGGGATAAGTACCCTGATGTCATCAGCAGGTATACGCCTTTTATACTTCTGTCAATGGCACAGGGAGAAGTGATTAGTGAATCACATAGAAATAATGATAAATATGAAAAGCGCAGCAAAAGGACGATAGATGTATACGGTTACGAAGATGATATTTTTGAGCAGTTCCATCCGAAATCTATCGCACCGTTTATTGATCCGTTTGATAAAGCGGAGGAGGAACAGATCGAGGAAGAAAAAGAAAAGCTGCGGCAATTAGAACTTTCTAAGGTAAGACAAGCGTTAAGTATGCTGCAACCTGTTCAAAGGGAGCGCCTTCTTAAATCCGTTTTGCTTGGGATTAGTTCAAGGAAAATTGCGAAAGAGGAGGGCATAAATTATAGCTCCGTAGATAAGTCAATCGCTGCCGCAATAAAAAATTTCAAAAAATTTTATGAAAACCTCTGATTTTGGGTGTGCATTTCGCACCCCTTTGTCCAAATGAGTGAAGGGGTATTTCTATTCCGGATATGAAATGCGCTTTCAAAACTCAATGAACAGAGAGGTTATACATAAAATGAAGAAAACAGAAATCAGGCGTGGAGATATATTTTCCTACGATTTTGGCACAAGAATCGGCTCTATCCAATCAGGTGTAAGACCTGTGCTGGTAATTCAGGCAGACAATTTCAATGCGAATGCGCCTACTGTTATTGTTGCGTCCATTACGAGTGTAATAAAAAAGAGGTATTTGCCGTCCCACATTATTTTAGGCGAGGATTTTGGTCTGACGAAGCCTTCAATGGTGTTGCTTGAGCAAATACAGACTGTGAATAAAGATGATTTGACAGAGTATATTGGCTTTGTTGATGATGAGCGCCTTTGGAGACAGATTAACGCAGCCTTGAAAAAAACATTCGGTCTATGGCTTTACAACACTAACAGGATCGGCGACATTCGCTGCCTGTGTCCGAAATGCTTAAACGACTATTTTCGCAATCCGAACTATGTTGTCAGACGCCTTGATCCTTTCGCTAAAAGTAAAGGCACTTGTGATAAGTGCAATGATAGAGGTTGGGATTATATCGTTTATGATAAACGCACCTCTTTCAAAGGGAAAGGGGTATAGGGATGTCGCAAAGCAGGGAAAGGAAACGGAAGTTTGACATTCCTATATGGTGTAAGGCAAATCTGTCGATTGAAGAAGCCGCAGCCTATTCCGGTATCGGAATGGCAAAGCTTTATGAGATGACAGAAAGTGAGGATTGCCCATTTGTCTTATGGATAGGTAGCCGGAGAATGATTAAGCGAAAAGCTTTTGATGAGTATATAGAGCGGCAATACTCAATTTAATGAAAAAGTCAAGCCTGCGATGAGCCGATTCGCATAATTGGCTTATCGCAGGATATTGACTATGCTGTAACTACCAAAAGCAAGGAGGTACAGCAATATGCTTAGCAAAAAGCACAATCCGGATATGTCGAGAGTCCCGTTGTGGAAGAAAATGAATTTGACGGTGGAAGAAGCCGCCGAATACTCAGGAATAGGCGTATCTAAAATTAAAGAAATTTCAAATCAAAAAAACTGTCCCTTTGTCCTATGGAATGGAACAAAGCGGTTGATTAAAAGAAAACAATTCGAGGATTATCTCGAAACACAATATTCCGTCTGAGAGGAGGACAAGCTAATGGATAATAAACTGACTGAAACAGGCAGTTCCAACAGGCGTGTGGCTGCTGTTCCAATTTGGGTAAAACCTTATTTGACGATAGAAGAAGCGGCAGAGTATACGGGAATAGGTAGGGATAAGCTTTATGAAATGACGAGCCTTGCCGATTGTCCGTTTGTGCTGTGGGTAGGCAATCGGAGAATGATTAAGCGCAGGATTTTTGATGAATACATTGAGCAAATGTATTCAATATGATGGAGGTTGTATGGACGAAAAAATTTTAGCTTACAGAAGTGAACTCCAAAAGAGGTCGGAAAACACACAGTTTTGGACGAAAACGATTTTAACCGTTGAAGAAGCTGCCGCATACACCGGAATCGGAAGGGCAAAAATCCGCCAAATCATTTCACAAGGGAATTGTCCTTTCACGGTAAATAACGGCACACAAATCTGTGTGATCCGAGAAGCGTTCATTGATTATCTTGATAAGCAGTTTCGCATATAGGAGGAGAGAGAATTATGCCGAGAACAAAAAGAAAAGACAAGTCGAGAGCCGTGCTTCGGACAGGCGAATCGCAAAGGGCTGACGGAACTTATCAATTCCGATGGACTGACAGCAATCATAAGAGGTTTTGCGTATATGCCAAGACGCTTGATGAATTGCGCTACAAGGAAGAACAAATTAAAAAAGATAAGAGCGATGGCATTAAAGCCGAAGCCCGATATACGACGGTCAATGAGGTCTATGAGCTTTGGAAGGAACTGAAGCGAGGGCTGAAGAACAACACCTTTGAGAATTATAAATATATGTATGAAACCTTTGTCCGTCATCAAATAGGCTCAAAAACAGTTTCATCGCTGAAAAAAACAGATATAAAGAGGTTTTATAATTACCTTACAGACGAACGCCAGCTAAAACCCTCGACCATTGACAGTATCCATACGGTATTACATCAAATTTTGGATATGGCGGTTGATGATGATTATATAAGAAATAATCCGTCAGATAATGTACTTAGAGAGCTGAAGCAAGCACATTGCTTCAAAACAGAAAAGCGCAGAGCCTTAACCCGTCCCGAACAGGAATTATTTTTAAGCTACTTGAAAAATACTCCCGCCGCACAATATTGGTATCCAATCTTTGCGGTTTTGTTAGGAACAGGACTTCGAGTTGGAGAACTTACCGGATTAAGATGGTGTGATGTCGATCTGGAGAATGATGTTATTGATGTAAATCATACTTTGGTTTACTATGACCACCGCACCGATGGAAGCAAAAAAGGCTGCTATTTTAATGTCAATACGCCGAAAACTCCGGCTGGAAAGAGAAAAGTGCTAATGCTCAGCTTTGTGAAAGAGGCAATTATAATGGAAAAGGAAAGGCAGGAGTTGCTTGATCTTCATTGTATCGCTACCATTGATGGATATACAGATTTTATCTTTATCAATCGCTTCGGAAATCCGCAACATCAGGGAACGCTCAATAAAGCAATCCGCCGCATAATCCGTGACTGTAACGATGAGCAGTTTTTGAAGAATGAAAATCCCGAAGTGCTACTTCCGCATTTTAGCTGCCATTCACTAAGACATACATTTACAACGAGAATGTGCGAAGCAGGAGTGAATGTCAAGGTCATTCAAGATACGCTTGGTCATAAGGATATTTCAACAACGCTTAACATCTATACCGATGTGACGAAGGAGCTTAGGCAGTCCGAGTTTGAAGGTCTTGACTCATATTTCAAAAGCGAGTATAATGAAGTGTCTAACGAATAAGCGGCATTTCTTGAGCGAGGATAAAAGCTTCTACACCATTTACACCAATTTATACTCCAATCCACCGAAAAACTACACGAATTTATAGGGATATGGCGATTCAGGAAGAAACCCCGTTTAGACCTATTATGAGATATGAGGAGGTTTAGGAGAGATTGAAAAGATGGTTGCTTTCGTCCCGACAATGAAGCCATTGGACAAGTAAAACACAATATGTAGTGCCTGATGGAAGCGGACAGCACAAGATGAAGTAAAAGGGGCTTACAACTACAACTTTTTTACAACTTTTGCTTGAAACCAGACGACACCAGACGGGCCAAAATGAAGGGCAAATCCGCGTTTGAGATGCGGATTTGCCCTTTTTTGTAATTTTCACATCAGCACCAAATTGCCCTTGATCACTTCTGCTTTTTCCTTCATGTTTTCCTGCGTGATATGGGTGTAGATGTCCATGGTGGTGGAGAAATCAGCATGTCCCATTACTTGCTGGATGAACTTAATGTCGTTTGTGCTCTCGCAAAGTCTGGTGCAGAAGGTGTGCCGTAAATTATGTACGCTGAAATGAGGCAATAGACTCGGCTCACGGTCTTCCAATTCTGCTTGATCCATTTCTTCGGCGTTGTAGGCGATGGAGATGCGCTCAATGGCCCGGTTGATGTTGTGGGCACTGAGAAAGTAACCAGAGCGGTTTCGGAAGATGAAACCATGATATCCATTCATCACGAGATCCTCCGGATACAAGGCGTCCATCACTTCAATCAGCGCACGGAGCTGTTCGGCAACCTCCGGATACAGGATGGGAATAGTGCGAGTACCGCTTGCCGTTTTGGGAGTAGTAATGTGAAAGTCTGCTTTCCCATCAATGACCCGATAAATCAAGTTATGATTCACGGAGATAGTGTTGTTCTCCAGATCCACATCGTTTTTGGTTAACCCAGTACACTCTCCCACACGCAGTCCCGTACCAAGCAGCACGACCATGACGGGCAGCCAGTGACTATACATCGGCGATTTGGAAATGAAGCGCAGGAAGTTCTTCTGCTGCTCCTTGGTCAACGCAATCCTTGTTTTTGCAGGCTTTCCGCTTCCCTCGGATTTTAGAGAACGGTAAACACCCTTGCTGGGGTTCTTTCGGATATAGTCATCATCGACTGCCAATTCAAGTGCGGGATGAACCAGATTATTGATGCTTTCCAGCGAGTTGATTGCAAAGCCCTTTTTCAAAAGCTTAGTGTAAAATGTCAGGATATCGCTTTTACGAATATTGGGCAGCGGAGTGTTAGCAAATGGCTCGTCCTTAATATAACTGCTCCAAAGGTATTCGTAATTTGCCCGCGTGGAAGCCTTCAACTGGAGTTTCGTATCCATGAGAACTTTGAACATGTCATTTAGGGTGATTTTCATGGCCTCTTGGGTACGAACGCCGTCATCGGCATCTTTCGTGAGTTGCTTTTCTTTTGCGCGAAGAGCGGCTAAGTCAGTATCGTAAATGTACTTTTTCTTTTTCCCCAGCATATAGACAAACATATAGTTGCCGTCTGAACGCTGGGTTTCGCCTGGTCGGAGATTGCGGCCTTTGTTGTCTTTTCTAATTTTGGGCATAAATTGATACCTCCCGATGGTTGGTGTGCTGTTGCGCCCCTGGTGGGCAGGATTCTGTCAGCATGAGATCTCGTAAAGATATTCCTTTACGCGCTGAACGCTCCAAAGGACACGAGAATTCATGGTGATGCGAGCATGGGCAAGGTCGCCGATCTGAACGGCAGTGTGCCGCCCGCAGTCGAGCAGCTTGCAGAGCGATTCCGTATCTACCGCCAAGCACTGCTCAGGCGAAAGGTCATTGGGTTTTCTTTTCTCCATAATTGCCCTCCTTTATTTGCAATTACATATATCCTCTACTGTTTGTAGGGAAAGGTTTTCAACAAAAACAATGAAGTCATTCAAATTTATCGGGAAGTATCAGGTCTCTTCCAAAGGCCATTTCCTGCGCCGGGTTTTTCCGCCGCGTATTTTCAGGCAACTGCTGTGCAGCATTTCAGTCGTGGGCGTGCTCCATGCAGTCATCACACACTATCCACGACCCCTGTATAACTCCAATGGAAAAGGTTATGGGGGTTGTCAAGGTACAAAAGGCGAACAGACAGGCAGTGGAACCACACGCCATGTCTATACGCTTTATATATAGGGACGGAACGAGTTGAATTCTGCAGATTCCTATTTTTTATTCTCAGACAGATACGAAGAAACAATTAAGACGCTATATGTAGACAACAATACTTGACTAATACTATATATTGTGCTAAACTTGCTTTGTAATTGATTTTTGTGCGCTTCCCGTATGGGATACAGACATAAGTTCTGTACCGCAGGCCAAAAGCCCGCATTGCACACGCAGTTAAGATTGTACTTGTGCCAGTAGTATTACTGCGCCCGTATGGGTCGGTATATTACTGGCTTTTTCTATTTTCAGGGAATGCCCATTCCCTATTGGCGAGGATGACTTTGGTTCACAGGTTGCTGTGGACAGCAGGCGTATGCCGCAGTCAACCTCGCTTATTTTTTTGCCCAAATGCCGGAAACGGCTTTGAGGATATATCAAAAATCAGAAAGGCAGGTATGCAAATGAACACGAAAATGCTGAACCATGACATCATGGTGAAAGAGAAAAAATTGAACGAGAGTTGGAGGCAGTTCAAGAAACTGCAGCAGCCCATCAAGAGGCGGTGCCCGGTAATGAAGGCGCATGTCGTTCCTCGCCCGACGAGGAGGGGGTGCTGAGTATGCCGGATAGCTGTGCGGCATTGAAGGAAACGCATCAACCGCAGGTACTGGTCGAGACCGCAGGCTTATCCGAAAAGGAATGGCTCGCTTATCGGCGAAAAGGAATTGGTGGCAGTGATGTGGCTGCGCTGCTGGGTATATCACCCTGGCGGACGGCCCGTGACCTGTACTACGACAAGCTGAATATTGCAGCGGTTGAGGACAACGAAGAAAACTGGGTTGCTCTGGAAATGGGGCATCTGCTGGAGCCGCTAGTGGCGAAAATTTTCCAGCATCGGACCGGCTACAAGATATATCAGGTCAAGAAGATGTTCCAGCACCCCAAGTATCCCTGGATGCTGGCGGATGTGGACTACTTTGTGGAACTTCCGGATGGTACGACCGCAATTCTGGAAATCAAAACCACGAACTACAATGCCAAGGATCACTGGTGGCTGAACGGGGAAGAAACTGTTCCGGTCTACTACGAAACCCAGGGGCGCCATTACATGGCCGTTATGAATGTGGATCGCTGCTTCTTCTGCTGTCTGTACGGCAACAACGAGGAAGAAACCATCATTCGTGAGATTCGCCGCGACGAGGCTTATGAGGATGAGATGATTTTCTTGGAACAACATTTCTGGGAGAACTATGTCCTTGCCAAAACACCGCCGCCCTATACCGAGGAGGGCGATCTTGTAATTGAAAGCGTGCGCCGGCATACGGGTCCTGCGGATAAGGACGCCCCTGTGGTGACCTTTGATTATTCTCTGACTGCCAAGCTGATGCGGTATCTCCAGCTCCAAGAAGAAAAGAAACGTGCTGAAAAGAACAGCAAGGAAATCGATGCGGATATGCAACGGCTGAAAGGAGCATTGATTGCCGAAATGGGCAAGAGCTGCAAAGCCATTTGCCAGCAGGACGGCGTAAATTATACGGTCACCTACAATCCGGTGCGGAAGCCTAACATCGACAAAGACAATCTGGACCGGTTGAAACTGGACCATCCTGATATCTATGAGCAGTATGTCACGATCTCGGAGTTTCGCCGGTTCAGTGTGAAAGCTGATACCAAGGCGGCTTAAAGGAGGGAAAAAAGAAGTGATCCATAAAGGAACTTATGACGGGACGATTTATCACAACCCGGCAAATCGGTTCTGCATTATCAGTGTGAAGACTGCTGACAAAGAGGTGCCGCTGGAGGCCCGTTCTACCCGCCGGTACAGAGACCATCTGATCCGCTTCGTGGCGACCGGCTATGAACTGCCCCGCACGGATGCGGTGGAGCTGGAACTGGACGGCGAATGGAAGCAGGGCAAGTATGGTATGCAGTTTCAGGTGGAGCAGTGGCGCCAGATCGTCCCTCGGACCAAAAGCGGTGTGGAGGGGTATCTGGCATCGGGCCTTATCAAAGGCATCGGACCTGCGACCGCTACGCTGATCGTATCCCGATTTGGAGAGGACACGCTGGACATTCTGCAGAAGCGGCCGGAACGGCTTTTGGAAATCAAGGGTATCACGGAAAGCAAACTGGAGGAGATTAAGACCTCCTATGCGGAGAGCCGGATGCTGCAGGATCTTTTGGTTCTGCTCTCCCCGTTCAAGATCACGCCGAAAACGGCGCTCAAGATCTATCAGTATTTCGGGCCAGCCAGTGTGGACATCTTGAAAAAGAGTCCGTTCGAACTGTGCCAGATATCCGGATTCGGCTTTTTGCGCGTAGATGCCATTGTTCAGAAGAACGGCGGTGACCTTCATGACCCCATGCGGGTCAAAGGAGCACTGTTCTGGGCGCTGGAAGATGGCAAAGGCTCCAAAGGGCACCTGTTCTTGCCCGGGGAAACCCTGCAGAAAGAGGCACTTCGGCTGCTCAACAACAAGATTCCTGTGCCGGCACTTCGCCTTCAGGCGAAGGAAGTCGCAGATGTGCTGCAGGACATGATTCTCAAAGGAGAAGTGGTGGCAGTCAAGGATAACATCTATCTGCCCCGGGTGTTTGCACAGGAGGACGAGACCGCCCGCCGCATTGCCATGCGGTTGGTGGAGCCGTCGGAACCGGAGCGGATCGAGCGGGTACTGGAACGGGTCAAGCGTGAGATGGGCGTGGTGTTGTCCTCCAAACAGGAGTCTGCCGTCTATGCGGCGTACCGCCACAATCTTTCCATTATCACAGGCTCTCCCGGTACCGGCAAAACGACGGTTCTGAAAACGATCTTGGAGGTATACCGCCGGCTGCACCCTGACGGCCAAATCGTCTTGATGGCACCGACGGGCAGAGCGAGCCGCCGTATGGCAGAGAGCACCGGCTTTGATATGGCCCGGACACTTCACAGCGGTTTGGGTCTCGGCAGCGAAGAGGACGATGTCAACCGAACCAAACAGCAGGAACCGTTGTCGGCTGACCTGATCATCGTGGACGAGTTTTCCATGGTGGATATGTGGTTGGCAGATAAATTCTTCTCTCGTATCAAGGACGGGGCACGAATCGTGCTTGTAGGCGACCCGGACCAGCTTCCCAGCGTGGGAGCCGGAAATGTGTTCCGTGAGTTGATTGACTGCAAGTTGGTGCCTGTCACTGTGCTGGATCAGATTTTTCGCCAGTCCAAAGACAGTCTGATAGCCTACAATGCCAAGTTTATCAACGAGGGCAATACCAAGCTGTACTATGGGCCGGATTTCATGTTCATGGCGAGCGATAACCAGGCGGATGCCGCCGAGCGGATTATCTCCCGTTATTGCAGAGAGATTGAGGAAAGCGGCATCGACCGGGTGCAGATTCTGTCGCCCTTCCGCTCAGAAGGTGCGGCATCGGCGGAACAGCTCAATGAGGCAATCCGTGAAGTGGTCAACCCGTTTCGCTCCGCCGAAGACGAGATCAAAATCGGCGTCAAAGTTTTCCGGGTCAATGACCGTATTATGCAGACCAAGAATACCGCAAAGGTATCCAATGGCGATCTGGGTTTTATCCGTTATATCAAAGACGGTGAGAACGGAAAGCGTGTGGGCCTCGATTTTGGAGTTGGTCGAGAACTGGAATACAGCGTAGAGGATATGGTCAACCTGGACCTTGCCTATGCCACCACCATCCATAAGTCTATGGGTTCTGAGTATGAAACGGTTATCATGCCGCTTTTGAAAGCGCATAGCATCATGCTCTACCGCAACCTGCTCTATACCGGAATCACCCGTGCTAAAAAGCGTGTGGTGCTGATTGGACAGAAGCAGGTGCTGTTCATGGCGATTCACCGCAACGAGATCAGCAAGCGAAATACGCTGCTGGGCGCACGCATTGGCATGTATTTTAAGGCCTATGCCAGACGCGCCGGCATCCCGCTCCCGAACGAAGCGAAAAAAGAATTGAAACACGCAGGTTAAAAAGGGACGTAAAGTGCAGAAAAAGCACAGTGCGTCTCCTATTTTATTTAACAGGAAGGAGTTTGCAAAATGAACGAAAGCAGCAATGCCAAAACCATGTATGAGGCCGTACCCGCCGTAGCAGAGTTGAACAAGGTGCCGGACTTTGACCCGCTCAAGTTCCTCCGCCGCACCAAGGACAGTATGAGGCTGGATCTGCCCTATCAGAAGCTGTGGTTCCGCATGGCCCATCCCAACGGGCGTATGCGCGTGACGGCGCTGCGGATCACCGAGCAGATGGCGATTTTCGAGGCCCGTGTGTTCTTGGATCGCAGCGATGCTGAGCCTTTCAGCATGAGCGTGGCCCAACAGCAGCTTCAGGACAACCGGGACTTTATCCGAGGCGCCCAGAATGAGGCTTTGAGCCAGGCGCTCACGGATGCCGGCTTCGGTATTCAGCTCATCAGTGCCGACGCACAGGACGCCGTTGGGCAAAAGAAAGCCGATGCCACTGAGAAAAAGGCGGCTGAGGCTGCACCTATTCAGGTGGAGCGTACGGAACCGCGGCAGACGCCTGCCAGCACCCCTCAGAAGCCCGCTGCGCCCGACGTGGGTGATTTCCCTTCCAACGGCCATAAAACGCAGCAGAGGGCACCTGTGGCCCCGGAAACGGCTGTGACGGCCCCGCCTGTAGAGTCGGTGGAACAGCGGCTGCCGGTGGAGCCTGTTAAGGCGGAGAAAGTGGTGCCCACGGATACTGTGATGGCTACCGCTGAGCCGGGAGCCGTGGAGCAGACGGATGAACTGCCGCTGCCCAACCAAAAGGCTGAGATGCGAATCGAACCCAAGGGCAACGATGCGCCTGCGCAGGACGAGGCTCCCGACTACACGCAGAATACTCCTGTGGAAGAGCTTCTGCAGGTGATGACGCTGGAACAGGCCAGACAGGTCGTTGTGGATGATGGTATCTGCCGTGGCATGACGATCGCGCAGGTGGCAGAGAAACGCCCGGTCAATCTGCGCTTTTATCTCATTCCGGGCAAAAGCAAGAACAATCTGGTGCGCGCTGCCGCCCAGCTGGTGCTCGATTCTCTCCAGAAGGCTGGCTGATATGAACCCCAGCGAGGGTACAAAGGGAGGAATGACAGATGGGCTCATACCCGGATGAATTTCCGTTCAATATCATGGATGTCGTGGAACTGTTGCGTCTGCGTGTCAGGCGCCAGCAGTCAAATAGTGTCTATGTGGATTGCCCGTTCTGCGGTGATCGCCGGGGAAAAATGAATGTCAATTTCGTCAAAAATGTGTGGCGCTGCAATTACTGCGGCGAGCATGGCGGAATGCTTGGGCTGTATGCACGGCTCAACAATACGACGACCTCGGACGCTTATTGGGAAATAGCAGAAGCTTTGTGCGACAACTGCCATGAAGAACATATACGCTCCGGGAATGAAGCTCCTAAGCTGGCGGTCAGCACCGGGTCCTCGTTTTCGGGGGCCCGGGCTGACGCCGGCCGTCATTCTACTTCCGAGCGAAAAACTGTGCCGCAGTCAGAGAAAGCAAGTCCTGCGGAGATCCACCAGACGCTATCCCTGCTGTTGGTCCAGCTTACACTGCGACCGGCTCATAGGGAGCATCTTCGGTCACCAAAGCGTGGGTTATCTGATGAACAAATCGAATCGCTGGGCTTTAAGAGCACCCCGCCGCCCTTTTTGTGCCGATCTATTACAGCGCGTCTGATACAGATGGGCTGTAAGGTGGAAGGTGTCCCGGGGTTCTACCGCGATGACTGCGGCTACTGGACCATGGCCTTTTATAAAAAAACATCTGGAATCTTGATTCCAGCCGTTGGTTTTGACGGCAGATTACAGGGGTTTCAAATCATGCTGGATGTGCCACTGAAGGACAAAGATGACCCGCCGGAAAAAGCTGGCGCCAAATACATCTGGTTCTCTTCTTCTTCCAAGAGAGACGGCGCTTCATCGGGAAGCCCGGTACACCTGGTTGGTGATCCGTCTGCCCGTGTGGTGTATGTCATTGAGGGGTTGCTGAAAGCCGACATATCCCACTGTTTGACTGGACGCACCTTTGCTGCGATTGCCGGAGCCAATAACACAAGTCCGCTGGACCCATTATTTGCCCTTCTGGCGCAGAGCGGTACAGAGGAGATCATCGAAGCCCACGATATGGACAAGTACAATAACCAAATGACCATGGCGGGAGCATCAAAAATCTATCTGACAGCCCGAAAGTACGGAATGAATTGCAGGCGGCTGACCTGGAACCCCAACTATAAGGGATTTGATGATTGGCAGCTTGCCTTGCGCCGGGAAAATCAGCGAAGAAAGGAGTTGGAAAGAAAGACATTCAAAGAACAGTACCTCAATGGCTGGTGTGAGTTGGCGCATATTGAGGACTGTACCGAGCAATGGCAGCACCGGGCGGAGAGTAACATCGGTTTGACCGAATATCTGGGCCTGACCCGGGAAGAGCATGAAACATTTCTGCGCCATGGCCGGGAGGCGCTTGGCGTCCTTCTGGAACCCCAGCGCAGGAGTCAGCGATTTGTGCTCTACCAGCTGGAACTGGACGAGCGGAAAGCGATTCCGTTTGCGTTCAAGGGTATGGAAGCGGTAAAAAAGGCCGGCTATGAGCAGCCGCCTGCGGCTCAATATCGCATGGTCTGGACGGGAGAAATCTATTGTCCTACAGGCCAAAGCGATACCGAGATATTGCAGCGCCTGTTTTCAGAACTCAGCGTGGAATTACCGGAGGGTTGCAACGGACGGCCAATGTCGCTTTCCGATGTTGTGGAACTGGAGTATCCCATGAAACGAATTTACTACTATGTGAACGGAGATACACAGTTTCAGCAGGTGAAATTTTCTCCGATGCTCGCCAAAAAGAAGGTTTCGGGAGGAGCATGAGCAGATCGATGGTTGTTGTAAAAGGAACGAAGAAGGGACAGTTGGAGGCGCTTTTGGAGCAATGCGTTCAGCTGAATGCGGATGTTCGCCCCAACATAGAACAGGGATATTTCACGGTGACAGTTCCGCCGCCCTGGAATATTTCGGCACAGCTGGTGGCGCAGGCAGTACAGGAACAAATCAAAGAATGGGCGGAGCAGTACCCCAATGTGGTCTGCTACTGCTTTGACAGCTTCAGCACTTTGCTCTATGTGCTGTGATACAGGTAACGATGGCATGGAATGGGCTTTGGCCCGTCCATGCCGTTTTTCGTTTACAGAAAGGAGATTACTATGGGATATTTTTCAGAGATGTCGCTGAATATGCAGGAGGGACGCAAACCGTCGGCTGCTGCACTCACGGGCGAAAATGCCTTTGAGGAAGAGGAAAGCTTTGACGAACTGCCGGTGCCTCCGGTCATCCGTTCGTCTGTCCAGCCCCTGAACCAAGCTGCACCCCAGCCTGGTTCTGATGCGGCATCCTCCGTTTCTACTGAGATGATGGAAGCGCCGGAGGATGACCCCGTGGAAGAGAATGGCGGATGTGACGATGTGGATGACATCAAAACAGATGTGCCCGCCGGAAATGGCGCATCCAAGGATGCCGATGAAGAAAAGCGTCGTGCCGAGCATGAAACTGCCGAAGCAAAACGCAAGGCTGAATGGGAGGCCAAGCAGGCGGAGAAAAAGCGGGCCCTGCAGGAGCAGATGGATCACCTTGCCGCCATGAGCGATGATGAAGTGGTATCCGCCTCCATGCAGCGTGTCAGCAAGGATGTAGAAAAGTTGACCCGTCGGAACATGAAGGAGTGCGTTTCGGAGTATATCCAGACGCTCTGCCTGGATGATCCGGCTTTTGCCCGGCTCACCATGCACCCGAAGAAAACCATGATCCATTGCTTCCAGTACATCAGCCGGAAGGCGTGGGACTATGTTCAGGACGAGCTCAAAGCCAATGGTATCCAGCCCGGACAGGGCGGCCAAGGCTATGGCTGCGATATTCCAGACGATTTGTGCTACCAGTGGGCGGAAGATTATTTCCGCGACCCGGATGCCAAGGAGGACCAGGAGCAGGAGGAAAAGTTTGTGCCGAAGCCCTATATTGGCAAGACCACCGGGAATACCGGCAAGAAAAAGAAAGCGGAAAAGAAACCCGCCGAAAAGAAGAAGCCGGAACCAAAGCCGGCGCCGGAAAAGAAACCTTCTGCTGATGGCCAGATGTCTTTGCTGGATTTCAGCGTGGCAAAAGCTGGTTAAGGAGGTAGCGCATGATCGCGTACAAAGGATTTCATCCTGGCATGGTTTGTATCGGCTATCAGTTTCAGATGGGATTGAACATGACCGAAGAAGCCAACTGCCGCAAAAACGGTTTCCATTGTGCGGAAGACCCACTGGACTGCCTGAGTTATTACGGTGATGCGGATCACTCGGAATACTATATTGTCAACGCCGGAGGAGACATTGATGAGGACGAATTTGACTCAAAGATTTCCTGCACTGAATTGACGGTTCTTAGGCGGCTGACCAAGGAAGAACTTTTCACCCTTGGCCTTGCGTTTATGGCCGATCATCCGAAGCGGAAATGGAACAGCCATGTGAAGAAGGACAAAGCTGTGGCATGTTGTGGGTACGCTGTTGTGCGTGGTGTTGACCCTGTTGCACAAGGCAGCCGGAAAGGTGATGTGCTTGCGTTTGCCAAGGAAGATCCGGTCACCGGCTGCATCCAGAAGATCGTGGTGGCGACCATCGATGGGAAGAAACTCCGACCCAATGAGTGGTATGGAGCCGATCTTGAAAAAAAGGACGGTGAAATGAATTGAAGAAATCTATTCTTCTGGGGATGCCGAAACTGACGGCATCGCCGGAAATGAAAAAGGTGGCTCTTGAGGACGAGCCGGAAAAAGTTAGAACCTACTCCGGTTATACCCGCATTCGTCGCAAGTATAAATGCTATATGAATTGCATGGTTCAGAACGGCATTTTGAAGGCGGCGCTTTATCTGCCGGATTATCTTCGATTGGATGGGGACAATCCCGCCTATGAGGTGTTTCTTGATAAAAAGAAGCGCCAGTTCCTTACCTACGACTATTTGGATAAGAAGTGGAGAGACGCCAAGCTGGACAGACTGGAATGGTCTGGACAGGATTATGATGCTGTTTGCTGGGTTGGCACAGAAGACTCGGATATGGTGCAACGGTATTTTTCCAGCGAACGGGGCGGATACTCCGGCATCCTCGATTTTCAAAGAAAAGTGAGGGAAGAACAGCTGGAGCGGCGTCATAAGCGGATCACCGACCCGTGGGACAAAGATCTTGCTCAAGTGCCGAAATTGCCGAAAGACTGGGGCCGTTGGGCTGACAAGGTGGCCGTGCGAGAAAATTTTATATTTTACCAGTACAAGCGCGGCGGCGCCAAGATCGGCTACTGCACCTTCTGCGGGAAGGAGGTGCCCATTTCTGGGCATCCCTACCACAACAAAGAGGGGCGTTGCATCTGCTGTCGGCATCCCGTTGTTTTCAAGGCGCTGGGCCGCACTGGCTATTTTCAGACGCAGAGGCATTATGCTTACCTCATCCAGCGGTGTAAGGATGGGTTTGTCATCCGAGAATTCTGGGCGAACAGGACCTACCGGAAACACATTCTTCCTCATAGCGAACCTTATTGGCATGAGTTCCGGCGTTCGATTTACGACCGCAGCGGAGAGATCCGTTCCTATTTCTGGGGAATGTACTGCCAAAGAGAAGTGCGCTGGATCGAGGGAAGCCCCTGCTATTACAACTATAGCTGGAATCAGTCTGGTCGGGTGTATGGAAAGACTTTGCCTAGCCTGGGGAAAAAAGAACTTCGCCAGACCGGCTTGGTTGAGTGGATACGAAGCCATCCAATCACTGATCCTGAAAAATACTTGGCGGTATGGGAAAAACTTCCCCAGATGGAGCAGATCTGGAAGGCTGGACTGCCGCGGCTGACCGACGAGTGCTTCAACTCCTGTGATCGTGTGCGGAAATTGGTTCTGCATCCGAACGAGCCAGGGTTGATTCGAGCTCTTGGTCTGGATACGCCCAAATTCCGCCGCCTGCGCCAGTTGGACGGAGACGCAGAGACTTTGGCCTGGTTGCAGCTTGAGAAGCGGACCGGACAGTGTATCACGGATGAAATGCTGTGTTGGAGCAAAAAAGAACGGATCAGTCCCAGGGACCTGGTCTTTATCGCAGACCGCATGAGCCTGGTACAGATCAGAAATTATCTGGAACGGCAAAAAGAGTATTTTGATGGCAGCTGCCAGCAGGCGCTGACCACCTGGCAGGACTACCTTGCTATGGCAGAACGGCTGCACTATGACACCAGTGATGAAATCGTCTACCGTGTGCGCAAACTGCGCCAGCGGCACGATGAACTGGTCCTTCAGAGTGAAGCTGGGAGTCTGGAGGAGCAGGCATCGAAAATGGCGGCGAAATATCCCCATGTCAACGACATCTGCATGGAGCTGCAGAAAAAATATGCCTACAGCGATGGCGACTACACGGTGCTTGCGCCCCAAAACATCTTTGCCATCATCAAAGAGGGGCGTATGCTCCACCATTGCGTCGGGAATGACGGAAGTGGTGAGCGGTATTATGAGCGCATCGAGCGCCGGGAGAGCTTCATCATGTTCCTTCGTCGGACGGATGAACCGGAAGACCCCTATTACACGCTTGAAATTGAGCCGGATGGTACTGTGAGGCAGAAACGCACCCTGTTTGACCGCCAATATGAGGACATCGAACAGGCAACGGAATTCCTGCTGAAGTGGCAGAAGGTCATAGCAACCCGTCTTACCGGCCGCGACCTGAAGCTGGCCGAACGGAGCCGTGAGCTGCGGAAGGAGGAATTTATCCAGATGCAGAAAGACCGTGTGATTATTCACACCGGGCATCTGGCTGGCCGTCTGCTGGCAGATGTGTTGTTGGCCGACTTAATGGAAAATACGGAAGTCATACAGCCGCAGGCACTCCCTGCAGCCGCGTGAGACAGGTTCAATGGCCGGGCGTCCCTTGGGGCGTTCGGCCATTCATTTAAGAAAGGAGTTTTACATTGAGCAAATTGAAATTTGAGTACAACATCCGCGGTTATCGTTATGCTCCCGAGAGCTTCCACATCTATAAGGGGTTGCCGGGGCAGAAGAAGGATGAGATTTCTCTGTCCGATGAACAGCGCCAGAAGATGGGATACCTCTGTTTGACAGAGGGGGTTAAAAGCGCCGTGGACTATGTGAAGCACATCGAACGGGAGCGGGATCGTAAATGCCGTCAGTATATGACCTATGGCTTCATGCTCAAAGAGAACCCGCACGAATATGTGTATTGCCCTTCGCTTCGTTGCAGAGAAAGCGACACATTGAAAACTCGCCTATGTATTTTGCAGGCGGTTCGTGAAGAACTGGCCCGGGATAAAGGCCGAGTGGAGCAAAGCGTTGAATGCGATTTGGATGGGCACTACCGTCCCGTCAATATCAGAAAGCATTATGCGACTGCAGACCTTCGCCGTCCTGTCATGGTTTGGCTGCATGTTGTGTGAACAAGGAGAAATTATGAAACAGCTTGGAAATTTGTCAATCGTCTGTGCCCAATGCACGGATGTGTTGATGCAGATCTATGGTGGACAGATGAGTGTCCATGTGGGGGAAGGGCCGGAGCGGACTTCTCTTTTTGCCGCATGGGATGATGACGAAGTGATCCAACGCATTATCCATGAATTGAATTTTGGCCGCTACGCTATCAAGGAAAAACGGAACAGTAAGGAGAATGTCGCATGATCGAAAATTTGAATCAGCTGAAACGCGCGCTGCGGCCCGGAATCCGTCTGCAAATCGTTGATCATCGCCGAACGGAGTGCATCAATCAACTGCGTGAGGTCACATGGATTACCTCAAATGGATTTTGCACGAAGGTGTTGAATCAGCCGGCTGACAAGATCGATGCCGGCAATAATGGCCGCGGCGCCATGCTCTGGTGGGGGCCGGCCAGCACCTGGACATTTGAAAATGGTGTGTGCAGTTCGTTCACCTACGGCGGCAACAGAAAAGAAACGCTGATCATTGCGTTTTGTGTACTGAATGAGGAGGTAGCGTGATGAATCAGGAATTGATAAGGAAACAGCAGGATCTGACTGCCCGGCTCAACCGTTATCGCCATGAGTATTACAATCTCAATGCGCCCAACATCAGTGATGCTGTCTATGATCGGCTGTTTGAGGAACTTCAAGACCTGGAGCGGCAGACGGGCATCCAGATGGCGAACTCTCCTACCAGTACGGTGGGGTATCCGGCAATCAGCAAGCTGGAGAAAACCAACCATCCAATCCCGCTGCTGTCGCTGGATAAGGAAAAAAACATTGTGGAGGTGTGCCGCTTCATGGGCGAGCATCAAGTGATGTTCATGCTCAAACTGGACGGGCTCACCATCAAGTTAACCTATGAGGGTGGCGAATTGCTGGAAGCTGCTACCCGAGGCGATGGGGAAGTGGGCGAAATCGTGACCCACAATACCCGCGCCATTGGCGGCATACCTGCGCATATCCGATATGAAGATCGTCTGGTGATCACTGGAGAGGCATTCATTCGACCCAGCGATTTTGAACAGCTGAAGGCCTCGCTGGTGGACAATAACGGAGAGACCTACAAAAACGGACGCAATCTGGCGGCTGGCTCGGTACGCCTGCTGGATGCCAAGACCTGTATGGAGCGGCGTCTGATGTTCATGCCGTTCACTGTGCTGGAGGGATTTGAAAACCTGCCGCGCAAGTCGGAGCGGCTGAAAGAGCTCTCTGCGCTGGGATTTACCCCCTGCAAGTATCTGGTGACCAAGCGAACGCTGACGCAGGCAGAGGCGGAGGATGGAATCAAGCAGCTGCAGCAGTATGCCAGAGACAAGGATATTCCTATCGACGGCATCGTTGTCACCTACAATGATGTGGCCTTCGCCAAAAGCTGCGGGCGTACAGGCCACCACTATAAGGACGGACTGGCGTTCAAATTTGAGGATGATCTGTTTGAAACAAAGCTTCAGATGATTGAATGGACGCCCGGACGCACCGGCGAGATTGCCCCGGTCGCAGTCTTTGCGCCGGTGGAAATCGATGGCTGTGAGGTGTCCAGAGCGAGCCTGCACAATCTTTCCTTTATTGAAGATCTGGAGCTGATGCCGGGAAACCGCATTTTGGTATCGAAAAGGAATCTCATCATTCCTCATGTGGAAGACAATCTGGACCGCGGCGGCTTTGTGCTGGAAAGCGCATACCCTCACCGGTGCCCTTGCTGCGGGGAACCCACCCGTATCCACGAAACCAGAGGGCGCAATGAGAACGGCGAGGAACGCACGATCAAGACGCTGTTCTGCGACAATGCTGGCTGCGAGACGAGAAAGCTCAAGCAGTTTGTCCATTTTGTCGGCAAAAAGGCGATGAATATTGAGGGACTGTCCGAAGCAACGCTGGAAAAATTGATTGGCCGGGGCTGGATTCACAGCTATCTGGACATCTACCGGTTGGATCAGCATAAAGACGAGCTGGTGCGTATGGACGGCTTTGGAGAAAGATCCTGGCAGCGCCTTTGGAGTGCTATTCAGCAGAGCCGGAATACGACCTTTGAGCGGTATGTAATTGCTATGGACATCCCCATGATCGGCAACACCGCCAGCGGCGTTCTTTGCCAGGTATTCCACGGTAATCTGGACGAGTTCCGGGATGCCGTTTATGCCGGGTACGACTTCCGGCAGCTCCCGGACTTTGGAGATACGCTGCACAATAATATTCATGAGTGGTTCAGCAAAGAAGAAAATTTCTGTATTTGGGAGGAATTGCAGATGATGATGATCCAGAAGCCGGTGCAGCCGGTTGCGAAAAACAACACGCAGGACAATCCCTTTGCCGGGAAAACCATTGTGGTGACCGGAAAGGTGGAACCCTACACCCGCGATGAGATGAACAGCCTGATCGCCTCGCTGGGGGCGATTGCTGGCAGCTCGGTGACCCGTAAGACCCACTATCTGGTCTGCGGCGAGAAGGCCGGCAGCAAACTGTCCAAGGCGCGGGAGCTGGGTATCCCTGTGCTGGAACCGCAGGAATTTTTCCGTATGGCAGGCGTGGCCTGAACACCCGGCCAGTCAATAACAACAGGGAGAGTGCCAAAAATCGGCGCTCTCCTCCTGTTTTTATGGAGGAATTGATATGGATAGAACCTATATTACGCCAATCGTGAACCAGACTTATACCAATCGCAACGGCAGTGAATATCGTTGCACCAGTGTTGCCGAAGCAATCCGGCCGTGTGAAACGACAGCGCTCTTCACGCGAGTGCGCGATGGCTGGAGCCTGCAGGCGCATGGAATTCTCCAGTACGACGATGGAACCATCGAATGGAACTACTCCACTGGGGGCCACTGGCCCAGGTAATCACGAAAGGAGGGACAACTGTGAATCAAGAAATTATGCCGGCATACGCGGCCTATCAGAAAGCCATTGATCTGACATTGTATCATGCTTTTGCCGAACTGGTGGTACAGACTTCTCAGGACGACAAGGCAAGGATGCACTATCGCCAGATTGAAGCTGCCCAGATTTGGCAGCAAGATGTGGATGTCTCTATCTATTTTGAGCAGTATAGCCTGCGCTATCCTGGAGAGGTGCTGGAGCGGTTTGAGGAAAAGCTGGGCACAGATATCCGTATTGTCCGTGCATTGGCACTGGCACTTGCCGTTACACGCACACTCCACGCAGACCAGATGTTTGTGGGCAGTCAGCGTAGTGGCTTTCTCCAGAAAATCCGGCGAATTGCTGATGGGGATGTGTACCTGAGCGGTGCTCTGTATCATCTGGAGGAAGATACTGTGCGCCAGCGTGCCCTGTTGGATGCCCTGGCAAAGACGGAATACACCAAGACAGAAGAAGCCTTGTTTGTCCTTTCTCTGTTTGATGACCGGGAGGAAGGATATCAGGTGATGCACGCACAGCTGCTCCGGTTGTTTGGTCCGGAGCGGACGATGCCGCTGGCTTTTAACTGTGGTGTGCTGGAGTGGTTTATCCGCACATACACTGAGCAGGTGAAGGCCTGCCGGTCAAAGGCAGATCTTGTATTGCGAACACTGGTAAAGCTTCCTTGTATGAATATGAAACAGGACAGCCGGGAGTTTGCAGTTTTGACCGCAGCTGGGTACGGAGCAGATGAAATCATTCTGGCAAACTCACTCGCAATGTGGATGGATAGAATTTCTTATCGGCTATCCTCTAACAGCATTCCTGCCGAGAAACTTGCGGCGGCGTGCTGCAAGATGTTGCTCAACTGCCCGGAAGCATTGCCGGATTCGCTCTATGGATATGTTGGCTGGCTATTTACCCGCTACAAGGATTTCTCCATCAAATATGAGGGCAATCGGGATTTGTGGGCGGCTGTAAATTCAAGCCTTTCACCGTCTTCCCCCAAAACTATCCTTTGGATGAACCAAAACATCAAGCAGTCATTTAATTATCGGTTCGATGTGTTTGATCCGCAGTATGACTGTCTGGCAGTCGAGTTAAAGCGGGACACCTATTTGGAATTGTTCACGATGCAAATGCTTCGCTCGCTTGGATCGGCAACTACTGGACAGTGGCTTGCCCGGTATAAGCAACTGACCGGTGCCGACTACATGGAGTATTTCACTTGCTTTCGGCAGCACACCGAGGAGGCGTTTACCCTTCTGGTGGAAACGAAGAAAATCGATCTGTGGGCTTTTTTTGAGAAACACCGAGCGGAGGGTGAATACGCATACCCTTTGAAGCTTCTTCGGGACTATGCCCTGCGTATTTCCAGCTGGAAATGCTATCGGTTTGTCGAAAAGTTACTGAACCAATACAGATTTACACAGCTGCAGGAGATTTTCGGAGATCGGTTCTATTTTCACCGATCTTTCTGCGAGAATACTGGTGGTTACGGAAACGAAAATTTTCGCACCATAATTGCCCGGCCTTTCCTTGGCCCAGAGGAGCACCGAAAGCTCTACGAATGGGTGGACTCTTCGTTTTTTCAAATGGAGCCGGAACACTATACGGCATTTGTCTGGAGCGCACTGAAGGACCCGACGATTCAGCGGCTCTACGACAGGCCCACCCTGGCCTCTGTCCTGCGGCAGCTGATTGCCCGGGGCAACAGCGGAGGCTATGATGGCAACTGCCTGAAAAAGCGGTTCTATTCCAAAAAAGAACTTGAAGCCGACCGAAAAGCCGCTGCAGAGAAAAAAGAGCAGGAGCAGATGCTGCAAAAGCAACAGGAATTTTTGAAAAGAAAGGAAAAGTTGGAACAGATCTATAACGGAAGTGCGATGTCTTTGGTTCAATTTGCAGACAAGTATTATTACAAAGAAGATAAACAGCAAGCCATGAATATGGTCTATGAAAAACTGTTGGAATGGCCTGCCGGCTGTGTGCAAGAACTGACGCCGATAGACACACAGAATTTCTTTGTGCTGTGCGGAATGCTGGCAAAGTACGAGACCAGGCCAAAACAAGAACTATTGGATATGGTGAAAAACATGATCGAAGGAGGTGCAGCAGCATGACCAATACGATGAAACATTTGTCTCTGCTGGGCCGCATGGAAACTGACGGCCTGATGCTGAGCCTAACGGGCTTGTTTTCTGAGAACGAGTTGGACGGGGCGTGCGAAAAGGTCGAACGGCTGGAACTGCAGGCGCGGCTGAAGAAAAACAGGAGCTCCCAAATTCAGCGGAAACTGGTTGAATGCGGTGAGTTCGCAGATTTGTACCATGCTTTGTGTACCTGTGAGATCGAGGATGACAGGATCGAACCGATGCTCAAATCGGCAGATGACTGCCATGAGAGCCTGACACAGTATCCGACGGAACAGGTACTGGAGGCAGCGTCTTTGAATGTTCCAACGGCGCTGACTTTTGAGTATTTGAAATACTATTTGCCCTATGTCAAGTACGAAGAAGAGGAAAAAGCTATTCTGGATAATCTCTGGCTTTTTCCTGTTGCAGATTGGAAAGGCCTTTCTTCACTGACCGCACATCAGCGGGACATGATGCGCTTTCCATTTCTTGGTGCCTGCCTGTTCAACTGGCATAGCAACGAAAAAGAGACGCTGGTACTTCTGGAGCAGAGTACACCGCTGCAGAAGATCCTCGGCCTGCTGTACCAGCAGGGCGTGACCGTGTTTCTTGATTCTGGCCGGCTGAAAGCGCTTCAATGGCTGCGGGAGACCGATATCGGGAAGTTCCGCCAGCTGCTGGAGGTCTTTGAACATGATGCGGACGATTTGAGTATCTTTTTCCAACGCTGGTTTGAAAACCGTGCGGGACAGTATGACCTGAACTGGTTCATCAGACAGGAAGCACCGCTGAACAAAGAACAGCGTGAGGAAATCTTGTGCAACCAGGTCAGTTACCTGAATGCGCTGTATGCCGGTTGCCTCCATCTGGATTTTGACGCGATCCGCTCGTATCAGTTTCCAATCCTTGTCTATGCGGTGGAACACAGGAAAAAGCACTTTTTACAGTTGGTGGATCAGAACAGTGAGATTTTCCTTTCTCTGAGCCGCTATGCGCTCCTGTTTGAAGATTGCTTTTGTGAGCACTGCAATCTCAATTCCCTGTCAGAAAAGAATTTGCAGGATTGCGATGCTGCAAAGCGCACAGACAGCTATTTTGAGTGCCTGGAGGAAGGACAGCAATACACCTTTGAAGAGATGCGGCTGCTGTGGCAGCAGGACCAAATCTATGTCCGTCTGTATGCAAAGCTGACCCCGATCCCGGTAGACCAGCGTATGCTCACGCTTCGCCAGCTACTCAAGCGGGATCTGGTCAGCCGATACACGGAGGATGAGCAACTGACTCAGCTGGCTCAATGCCTGCTGGAGCAACCGTTCAGCGAATGGTATCGGAAGCGATTCGGACATATTCGCGGGCTGACGAGGCGGACAGCTATGCAAATGCTGTTTCATTACACCCAGCTTTGCCCCTTTGTCCCAGATCTCCAGACGGAAACGGATGCGGTCTTTACGGCCAGAAACCTGCCATTGCTTGCCGGGTGTGAAAATTGGCCGCAGGTTCGCGCCTCTGTCCTGACCACGGATATGGATTGGGCCCAGTTGAAAGAAAGCCTCTCCATTTCAGACGAGTTTGTGAAACAGAACCAAAATTGTATCACAGACTTCCTGCTTCGAGGAGGCAGTAGCCTGGTGACTCCGCTATATAACTACCTGCAGGGAAACGATGCGGCTATCGAGGCACTCAGAAGAATCGTGCAGGCTGAACTCATGGGCCGGTTCTATGTGCTGAAATATTTCGCAGACGATCTGCACAGGGAAATTAACCACCCAATCAGTGAGCAGCAGGAGACCGCATGGCAAAAGAACCTTGCGTTGGAGCGAGGCAAGTTTATTGCCGAAGAAGCGGATGATTTCTACCACACCATTCAGATAGGCGAGCTGCCCTATGGCACCTGCTTGTCTTACCGAACGGGGAGCCAACGAGAGTGCCTGCTGGCGGCTTTTGATTCCAACAAGAAAATCATCCTGATCAGAAAAGGTGATGAGATCGTGGCCCGCGCCTGCATTCGCCTGACGAAAGGGGCGTTTCAAAAGCCGACAGAACTGATGCTTTCTTTTGCTGATTTGGCCGGAGAGAACACAACCGAGAGCGGTCGTATTGTCAGTGAGAAGCTGGTGCTGTTTCTGGAGCGCATTTACACCACCGGCATCAATGACGATGAGCAACAAGTGGTCATGGAGATGGCCGTCGTTCTGGCAACGCAGAAGGCTGCGGAGCTGGGGGCAGTCTCTGTTCTGGCAAGGAGGTATGTCAACTGTTATGCACGGGATCAGTATGTCAGCAGCCCGTTTTATGTGTATATCTCTAAATCTAAGAACGGGCAGCAGTATCTCGATTCTCTGGGCGGCGCAGCAACGACCTCTCGCAAAGAAAAATATGTGGAAGGTGCATTTTTGGTAGAACGGGCGGCCCTGCATACCGCAGGGGTGCTCCCTGAAAAGGAGGAATGAACATATGAATGACCGGACTATGATAAAAGTGCGGTGCGACAAGGAACTGCTTTATATTCGCACCATTTCATGGCAGAAAAAGTCTCCGCATCGGTTTGCCATCCTGCGCAGCGAACTGCAAAAGTTGGAGCAGGAGCCGAATAAAAGGGTACTGACGAGTGATTGCGGTTCCTTTGCCAGTCTGCGGCTGACAAAGGGGCCGGATGGTACACAGATCCTGGAAATCCGGTTCACATGGCTTCAGGAAGATGGCAACGACAAGGTGCATGGCTGGAAAGAGGATGTGCGGATTCCCTATGAGCCATTCCGCGCCTTTTCAGGGACCGGAGAGGATATGGATGGTGCCGAGTGGCGCCAGCTCTCCATCCCGGAACTGGTAACACGCCGATATGAATTCCGCTGCCGGAAAAATCTCCATGAGGTTACCGGGTGCCGGCTTTTGCGTCACAAATTGGGGAAGATCCTGGAACAGCATTTCCAGTGGCGCGGCACGGAAAAGATTGTCCTCTATGATGACAGCCAGCCGTACAGCTTCTTTTTTGAGGAGTATACGCCTTATGGCAGAGGAATCTGCGGCGCCGTCATCCTGCATGGAATAGAAGATATAGCAAAGGCTCGATACAGCGTACACACATAAAATATATACTGATTTACATCGGATGGATGCGATACCGCCGGAGAAGAAAAAATTCTTCTCCCGGCGGTATCGTTGTTTTACCATGGTATAGGCTTTGTGTTTTTTGTCCTCCTGTTGAGAAAGGCGTCATTCAGGCGTAAAGGATATGTATAAAGCAAAAAAGGAGGCAACTACCTATGTTGATTGGTGTCGATCATGGCAACAAGCAAATCAAAACCGTCCACTGCAGCCCGTTTGTTTCCGGCCTGCAGCAGAGCATTACAAAACCCTTTGGCCAGAGCCTGCAATACCGGGGAAATTACTACACGCTTTCCAACGAGCGCATCCCGTTCCGGAAGGACAAGACGGAAGATGATCGCTTCTTTGTACTTACGCTGATTGCTATCGCAGAGGAATTGGAGGCGCGTCAAATCGGTAAGCAGGAACTCTACAATATCCAGCTGCCGGTAGGATTGCCGCCGGCACATTTTGGCGCCCAGGCAAAAAAGTTTACCGATTATTTCAAGAGAGATGGAATCGTGGAATTCGTGTACCGGGATAAGCCTTACGCCATCCGCATTACCGATGTGGTTTGCTACCCTCAGGCGTACGCGGCGGCGGCAACCATGCTTCACACGCTCATGGATGACCCGAAAGCGGTGGTGCTGGATATCGGCGGTTTCACGGCGGATTATCTTCTTTTGAAAAACGGAAAAGCTGATCTTACCTCCTGCGATTCGCTGGAAAACGGCGTGATTCTGCTCTACAATAAGATCAGGTCCAGAGGAAACTCGGAACTGGATCTGCTGCTGGATGAAAGCGATGTGGATGCAATTCTTGCTGGCAGGAAGACCTCGTATCCGGCTGAAGCCGTGCGCTTGGTGGAGCAGCTGGCACAGGAATTTGTAAACGACCTGTTCAGTACGCTCCGGGAGCGGATGCTGGATCTTCGCTACAGTAAGGTGGTCTTTGTGGGCGGCGGCGCGATCCTGTTGCGCCGGCAGATTGAAGCTTCTGGTAAGGTGGGGACGCCGCTGTTCGTCACGAACATCAATGCCAATGCGGCCGGTTTTGAATACCTCTATCGACTGGAAACGGCGGGTAGGTGATGGGTATGGCGGCCAAAAAGGAACGGGGGCGATTTTCTCTGCGGTTCAATATTGGCGATCCCGTACAGCGGGCTGCCGTTGAACTGTTGGAACTTCAGCCTCCTCATAGCAAATCCCAGTATATTGCCAACGCAATCACATACTATAATGCGAATTTTGCAGATGACCCACAGCCTTTGAAAGCGATGACTCCGGTCATTGACAGAGCCGCCATCGAAGCCATTGTACGTGAGATCATGCGGCAAGAGACAGGACAAACCGAAAAGCCTACTCCTGCCTCGGGCGTCTGCCGAATGGAAGAAGGGAAAGCGGCTTCGACATCAAATGTACAGGCGCAGAAGCCAGAGTATATACCGGAAGTGGGAGAAGCGCCGGAGATTGATGATGTGACCCGCAACCTGATAGCCAGTACAATGGCTGCATTCCGTAGATAATAAAGAAAGAGGTATAGGGGAGACAGATAAAGCCTCATCCTATACCTCTTTCTGTTCTTGAATGGCAGCAATATAACTGTCAATAATATCTTCCAGATGGCGGTACTGGCTGGGTGTCAATGAAGAAATCTTTTGATGAAGCAGGCGTGCATCGTCTTCTATGACCCGACCGCGCAGTAAATAGTCTGTGCTGATGTCCAATGCTTCACAGACATTCAGTATAGTTTCAGGCCGCATGGCTTTTGTTCCCAGTTCGGCAGTTGAAATAGTTTGCGGGGTTACATGTGCCATTTTAGCCAGAGTTTCTTGTGTTAATCTCAGTTGTTTGCGGCGATCCAGCATTCGCTGGCCCATCTCTTTTAATAATTTACCCATTGGCAGCCCTCCATGCTATAGCTATATTTTATCCGCCATAACACAAAAAATTAAGCGGCCATAGTTGAACTTATTCAGCCATAGCAGGTATAATGAGCTATATTACTGTACTATTGAAAAAGGAGGAAATGAGATGGACAAGTTTTATTCGTGTGCTGTTGTTAGTCAACGGCCTACGCAGTTTAAATTCAAATATCAAGAATATATGACTTCGTGCAAGCGTCTGAAGAAGCGGTTGCATGATGTTTTTATGGAACTGTATCGGCGTGGAGTATGTCGGTACTATGTCGGTGGAGCACTTGGTGTCGATCTATGGGCCGGTGAGATCCTGTTGGAAATGCGATGGCAGGAAGAATGCCCGGAATTGAAAATTGTGCTTGTGTATCCCTTTCCAGGTCATGACGAACGATGGGACCCCAAAAGTCGTGAAAGGTTGCATCGCCTAAAGGAGAACTGCGACCAATTTGTAATGGGTAGCAGGGGAGTGGGAGCGCAGGGGTATGAAGAGCGCACAGCTTACATGGTGCAATGCGCCGACTGCTTGGTGGCAGTGTATAATAATGATCCGCAGGGAGCGGGTAGCATACGGGTAGCAATGCGGATTGCAAAGACCCGCAGACTGCCGCTTGTGCTGATTCATCCAAATACGGGGAAAATTAGTAGAATAGGTTAATAAAAGTATATCTCAAATAGATATGACTATTACTATAAGAAGTAAAAAGGATGGCTGTGGTGGAACTAAGACCACCACAGCCATCCTTTATAGTGTGCTATCCATTATAGATGCCATCCAGCAGCTTCTGTGCGCAGAGATAAAAATCTTCGATACATTCCGTCTATTGACAATAATTCCTCGTGTGTTCCTCTTTGAATAATCCGTCCTGCCTTCTGCGGTGTTTTTGTCAGGCCAGAGATGCGCCCAGCTCGCGGCAGGCTACCAGAGCGTCATCGTCCGGAGCCTCGTTGCAGATCACGCTCTCACAGGACAGATTGGCGCCGTCGTCGTTGCAGCGGGCCTCCCAGCTGCGCATCCATTTGCCGTCCCCCCAGCCGTAGGAGCCGAACAGAGCGATGTTCTTCCCGCTCAGCCTGCCCTCACAGGCGGTGAACATATCTGCTGATAGGTCGCCTGAGATCGGCGCATGAAGCCGGCGTAATGTTGTGAAAACCGATCCCAAAACTGCTTATTGTCATCCATACAATATGGTCACCTCAATGATGGTTAGTGATTGCTAACTACATCATACTCTTTGTCGCACGAAATTGCAAGATGCCGCCATATTGGTTTTGCATGTTCTCTGGGATAAATCAAGGGAAGAAGCGAGAACGAAGAATGACCGGGATACATCTCCCGGCCATTCTTTCCGTTTCGTTCGGCTCACTGTGTTTACCGGCACCAACCGGTGGGATTGGATCGGGCGGTGATGAAGCGGCGGTAAATGCCCTCCTCCGCCATAAGTTTGTCATGGTCGCCGGCCTGAACGATGCGCCCCTGGTCGATAACCAGGATCTCATCGGCGTGGCGAATGGTATTGAGCCGGTGGGCAATGACCAGCAGGGTCTTACCCCGGCACAGCTGGGTGATGGCCTCCTGGATGTAGCTCTCGTTGTCGGCGTCCACGCTGGCAGTGGCCTCATCCAGAATCACGATGGGAGCATCCTTCAGAATGCAGCGGGCAATGGAGATTCGCTGCCTCTCTCCGCCGGATAGACTGGCTCCACCTTCGCCGATAACAGTGTCAAAGCCGTCGGGTAGTTCCATGATGAAGTCATAGCATCGGGCTTTTCTGGCCGCCTCATAGACCTCCTCCCGTGTGGCGTCTGTCCGTCCCATGGCGATATTGTTATAGACGGTATCCTGGAAGAGATAGACCCGCTGGAACACCATGGAGATCTGATCCATCAGATCAGAGAGAGGAATATCACGGATGTCCCTGCCCCGTACCAGAACCTGCCCCTGTTTCACATCCCAGAACCGGGAAAGCAGGTTGGCTACCGTACTCTTGCCGCCGCCGGAGGGACCCACCAGGGCCAGCATCCGGTTTTTCTCCAGCGTGAAGGAGACATCATGCAGCACCTCTTTCTCCCCGTATGCAAAGGTGACATTTCGGAACTCTACCTCTGGGGCACTGCCGGCTTTGGGTAAGGCCTCCCGGCCCCGGTCGGGCAGCTCCGGCTGGGCCAGTACCGCCTCGATCCGGTCCATGCATGCGTTCATCACCGTCAGGCGTGTGGCTTGGCTATAGAGTGCCTTAATGGGGCCGAAGAGGTCAAAGACGAAGAGCAGGACACCCAGCAGGAAGGTGATGGAGAGCTGCCCACGGCCATAGAGCCAGAGTGACAGGGGAATTATCAGCACCGAGCCCAGACCGCACACCAGATAAAGGGCCCGCATCCAGGGAGCCTGGCTCTCCTCGAACTCGATGCTGACCTTGCGGCTCCGGGCGAAATTGTCGGTGAGCTGCGCGGAACGCTCTCCCAGCAGGTTGAAGGTCTTGGCAATACCAATGCCCTCCACATAGTCCAGCACTGCCCGCGTGAGCGATTCGCTCTGCTCCTGTCGGACATCAGAGTGAGCCAGGGTGCTTCCCAGGGAAGCGCGGCCCAACTGCCAGATGATCAGTACCACCACCAAGGCGGCCAGTCCCAGCCAAGGATTCAGGAAGGCCAGCCACAGCACCAGAATGGCCTGGGCAAAGGTATAGCTCATCATGTTGGCAATGTCGTGCATACAGTTCTCCTCAATAAACACCATGTCGGTGGACAGAACGGAACTGATTTTGCCGATGTTGCCCTCTGTGAAATAGCCCATGGGCAGGCGGCGCAGATGCCGTCCCAGCTCCATGCGCAGATCCGCGAATACCATATAGCCCGCCGCGGACTGGAGCCGGTCAGCGATATTCTGGCACAGGCACTCCAGCAGAACGCAACCCACCGTGCCCACCGCCAGCCACAGGCACCACCGTGCCGTCATGGTTCCCTGGAGAAAAGCGCTCAGGGCCAGGAAAGACAAGCCGATGGGAGCCTTGGACAGCATGGCCTTCAAAAAAGCAAAGATGAAAGCCAGTTTGATCCGCCCCTGGTAGGGGCCGGATACGGACAGGATTCGTTTCATCAGCGTGATCATGCCTCGTCGCCTCCTTTCTCCGCGGAGACACGCCAGGCAGCGGCTCCCTCGGCAGCCCGCCACAATTTTCCATAGGCGGAGCAGGTCTTTCGCAATGTATCGTGGCGGCCGATCCCTGCCACCTTTCCTTGATCCAGAACCACAATCTGGTCGGCGCCTACAATGGACTGAAGCCGGTGGGCGATGACGATGACCGTCTTGCCCCGGATCACCTCGGCAATGGCGGCGTTCATTTTCTCCTCATTCTCCGGGTCCAAAAAAGCGGTGGCCTCATCCAGCACCACGATGGGAGCGTCCTTCAAAATCGCCCGGGCCAGGGCGATCCGCTGTCGCTCCCCGCCGGAAAGCCCCTTGCCTCCGTCACCGGCCATAGTATAGATCCCTTTTTCCAATCGTTCCAGGAACTCTCCGCACTGGGCCCGTTCCGCCGCCGCCAGCACCTCCTCGTCGGTGGCGCCGGGTCTTCCCAGCCGGATGTTCTCCAACAGGCTGGTGTTGAACAGGAACTGCTCCTGCGCGACGAAGGAGATCTGCTCGTTCAGAGAGGCGAGGGACATCTCTCGCAGGTCTTGCCCCCCCAGCGTAATGCGTCCGTCCGTCACATCGTAAAAGTGGACCAGCAGTTTGGCAAGGGTCGATTTCCCGCTGCCGGATTCTCCCACCAAAGCGGTAAGGCTGCCCTGTGGGACAGAGAAGGAGACGCCGTGGAGGACTTCGTCCTTTTCGTAGGAAAACCGCACATTCTCAAAGCGGATCTGCAAATCGTTTCCGTTGAAATCCGTTTTTCCTTCTTTCAGGGGCGGAATATTGAACAGAGATTCCATCTGATCGATCTTGTAGCTCAGCTGGGGCAGCACCGACATAAAATTCATGGCTCGAACCAGAGGCGGTCCCACAGAAAAGGACATGCACAATACCAGCGCGTAATCCGGCAGGGTAGAGGCGCCGGTGAGCACCAGATATCCGCCGACTGGCAGCAGAACCAGCGCCACGCAGGGCAAAATGCTGGTGTAGAGGGCCATCCACAGCCAGCAGGCCCGGAACCAATCCAGCGTAAAATCCCGGTAGTTTTTCACATCGGTCTCAAAGCGGTGATAGGACTCTCCGTCCCGATTGAAGACCTTCACTACCTCCATGCCGTTGATGTACTCCACGATGGTGTTGTTCATTTTCTGCCCGGCGGCGTAGTAGTCTCCCATCTTGCTCATGCCGGAGCGGTACATCATGCCCATGGCCAGCACGCCCAGCGGGAGGGAGCAGAGGGAAAGCAGACCCAGCTTCCAGTCCGTGAGAAACATGGCCGCAAATACCACCACCGGCACCGCCAGATTGGACAGCCCTTCCGGTAGGGCGTGGGCCAGCAGAAGTTCCATGCTCTCAATGTCGTCAATGAACATCTTCTTCCAGACTCCAACGCCCTTCTCCTGAATCGCGCCCAGGGGCTGCTTTTCCAGCTTGCTCTGGAGATGGAGCCGGAGGTTTTCCAGCGTATGATAGGCAGAACGGTGGGACAGTGCCAGCCCTTCCACATAAAGAAGGCCGTAGAGGACCATGCACAGAGCCATGGCCCCGGCGTTGAACAGGGTTTCCTCCAACGTGAGACTACCCCCAGTCAGCAGGGGCCGTAGCAGGCGGTAGAGGAAGAAATAGGGTAGCACGCTCATGGCCACGCCGGCCACCAGCACCAGAATGGAGGCGTAGGTGGTCTTCCGGTGGCGTCCGGTGTAGCGCAGGACTTTTTGAAACACAGTATCACTCCTTTTTTGATTAGTTATTGCTAACTTGTTGGCGAGAAAAAAGCCTCCGGAGAGGCATTTTTCACCCCTTGGGGAATCCCAGGGCGGCATACCAGTCAAAGAGACGGCAGACCAGAGTACAGTGGCGCTGGATCTCCGGCCAGGTGAAGTCGTGGATAAAGGGCTCGTAAATGGTGGTCCAGAAAGCGGACAGAACTACATGAAGTTCCTCTTGCGTCATATCCACCGTACATAACCCTCGGTGTCTGGCCTCAGCATAGTAGGTCCAGGTGCCTTCCGTCATTTTCTCAACCCAGTCGTGCTGGAAGTTGGCGTAGGCAGTACCCTCCGCTCCGGTAAGCAGCAGAACAAAGCCATCCCGCCGCTCATTGAGAAAGCGGAACCACCACAGCATATATTCCTCATCCATATACCACGCCCGGATCAGATCTTCGTCGGAGAGTGCGGATGCCGGCACCGTCGTCCGCTCCTCATAAACAGCATCCAAATCCGCCACCGTATCCGCCACCACAGCGTGAAACAGCTCCTCTTTTCCGGCGTAACGCTTATAAAGGGCGCCGGTTGTCACCCCAGCCCGCTGGCAGATGGATTTCAGGGAAGCCTTCTCAAAGCCCAGCGTCCGGAACTCCTCTTTGGCGCTGTCCATGATCCGAGGGTCAATGGAAGTATCCGGTTTTGCCATAACATCCCTCCCAATGATTGATAATTTAATTACCGATAATCTGATTATCAATATAGCATCCCTTTCTATCACTGTCAAGGAGAAATCCTCTCTTGACAAACTTGCTTTTTGGTTGTATATTCAAAACATCGTTATGAAACAGTGTTTTGAATCGAGAGGTGATACCATGGCAAAGCAGATCGAAGGGGTCTATGAAAATGTACTCCGCTGCGCCCGTCTGGAATTTTTGGAAAAAGGCTTTGCTCTGGCCTCCCTGCGGGACATCGCCAAGGCGGCGGGAACCAGCACCGGCTCCATCTATACCCGCTTTACCGACAAGGCTGGATTGTTCCGCGCCCTGGTGGAGCCTGCTGCCGGAGAGCTGAAGCGCCGTTTTTTGGAGATTCAGGAGTCTTTTCACCGGTTTGACGGCCAAACCCAGCAGGAGGAGATGGGGCGTTACACTGCCCATGCCCAGGAGGGACTGTTTGACTACATCTATGAGCACCTGCCGGAGTTTGAACTGCTGCTCCGCCGGGCCGCCGGGACGGAATATGCCCACTATATTGACGAGTTGGTGGAGATCGAAGTCAGTTACACCTACAAATACATGGAGGTCATCGGCTGTGAGAGCGTTCGCTCCGGTCAGGTCACCGAGGACTTGATTCATATCGTTACCACCGCCTACTTCAACGGAATGTTTGAGCCGGTGCGGCACCGCATGGATAAGGCCCGGGCGCTCCACTATATCCGCCAGCTCAACCGCTATCACATGGCAGGATTTGAGACAATTTTTCATCCTGAAAACTTCCGGTAGTGCAAAAGGCCGCTTTCCCGGCGGCCTTTTCATAGAACCAAAGGTTAGCAATAACTAACTAAAGGAGGCTTATTTATGCAGAAAACGCAAAGCCCGCTGCTGCGGCTGTGGCAGCTGGGCAGGGAACATCACGGCGGCCTGATTGCCGCCATCTTCTGCGCGGTGGTGGGTGTCCTGCTGGGGCTGCTGCCGTATCTCTCAGCGGGGCACATCCTGGTAGCGCTTCTGACCGGGCAGCAGGACTGGAACTTCTATCTTCTGTGGTGTATGGTGGCTCTGGGGGGCTATCTGGCCAAAACCCTGCTTTACAATCTGGCACTTTCCCTCTCCCACAAGGCCACCTTTCAGATCCTGCGGGACATCCGGAAGATGGTTCTGTCTAAAATGCCCCGCTTACCCTTGGGAGACATTCTGGACACCTCCAGCGGACGGCTCAAACAAATCGTGGTAGATCAGGTGGAGAGTATGGAGACGACGCTGGCCCATCTGCTGCCAGAGATGACCTCCAATCTGCTGGCACCGGTATGCGTTCTCGTGTATCTGTTCATGCTGGACTGGCGCATGGCATTGCTGAGTCTGGTGTCCATTCCTGTGGGCATGGCTTTTATGATGGCCATTATGGGCAGCTATGGCAAGGACTATCAAGGTGCGGTGGAGACGACCCAGGCTATGAACGAGACCATTGTGGAGTACATCGGCGGCATTGAGGTCATCAAGGCCTTCAATCAGGGAAAGAACTCCTATGAGAAGTTCTCTTCCCGGGTACGGGCCAATGCCGCCTACTATTACAACTGGATGAAGAAATGCCAGTTTGGGATGGCTCTGGCCTATGCCATCGCGCCCACCACCCTTATCACGGTGCTGCCTGTGGGCTGGATCTTCTACACGGACGGCAGTTTGTCCGCAGAGGTATTTCTCACCACCATCATCCTGTCCATGAGTATTGTGGGACCTCTCATTGCCGCCATGGGCTTTGTGGATAATCTTGCCAAGGTAGGTACCATCGTAGGTTCGGTGGATGAGATCCTGCTGAAAGCGGAGCAGGATCACGGAACACAGCCGGCACAGCTGGGAAAACCGGATATCGCCTTGGATCATGTCTCCTTTGGATATGCCCAAGACAAGGAGATCCTCCACAACATCTCCCTCACCATTCCGGCCGGCAGCCTCACTGCTTTGGTTGGACCCTCCGGTTCGGGCAAGTCCACCATCGCCAAGCTCATCGCCGGTTTCTGGGATGTGACTGAGGGCCGCATCACCCTGGGCGGCATGGAGGAAAGCTGTATCCCTCTGGAACAACTCTACGACCAGGTGGCCTTTGTCTCTCAGGACAATTACCTCTTTGATGATACCATCCGGGAAAATATCCGCATGGGCCGGGTAAATGCCACGGATCAAGAAGTGGAACAAGTCGCCAAAGCCGCCGGATGCGACGGCTTCATCCGCCAGTTGGAGCATGGCTATGGCACCCGGGTGGGCGGCGGAGGCGCCCATCTCTCCGGAGGAGAGCGGCAGCGTATCGCTATCGCCCGGGCCATGTTGAAAAACGCCCCTGTGGTGATTCTGGACGAGGCCACCGCCTACATTGATCCGGAGAATGAAGCGGTGGTCCAGCGGGCAGTGGCAAAACTGGTGGAGGGTAAGACGGTCATCGTCATTGCCCACCGCCTGTCCACCATCACCGGCGCGGATCAGATCGTGGTCGTCAAAGACGGAAACATCGAGGCACAGGGCAGGCATGAAGAACTGCTGCGCCATTGCCCGTTGTACACCGATCTGTGGCAGGCTCACATGGGTGTAAAGGAGGGAGAAACGGTATGATCGAGACATTCAGAGGTATCTGGCGGTTCGCCGGTGAGGAACAGCGCAACATCCGGCGCTCGGTGATCGCTTGCTTTTTCAACGCGGTGTTCCATATGTTTGAGATTGCCGCCATTTACTACACCATCCTGGCTCTGCTGGGTGGAAAAACCGGCCATGCCACGGCGTGGCAGGCGCTGGGTCTGTTGGCAGTCAGTATTCTGGGCAGCGCCGTGACCAAGTATTTTTCTCAGCTCCAGCAGACCCACGCCGGGTACTTCATGGCGGCCAATAAGCGCGTGGCCATCGGGCAGCGGATGAAATCTGTCCCCATGGGCTACTTCAACGACAACAGCCTGGGAGAGCTCACCGGGGTCTGCACCACTGTACTGGACAATGTGGAGACTGTAGCCCCCATGGTGTTGGTGACCATGCTGGGCGGGATGCTCAACGCTCTGGTCTTTACGGTGATGATCCTGATTTTTGACTGGCGGATCGGTCTCATTGTGGTGGCAGCCACCGCAGTTTATTTATTCATCACCTCTGCCATGGAGCAAAAATCCGCCGCCCTCGCCCCGCACCGCCAGAAATCCGAGGCCAAGTTGGTGGAGGCGGTGCTGGAGTATGTGCAGGGCATGAGCGTGGTGAAGTCCTTCAACCTCACCGGACGGGGCGACCACACCCTGCAGGAAGCCCTGGAATACAATTGCCGCAGCAATCTGAACATCGAAAAGATGTTCACCCCCTATATCATGGCTCAGGGGATCGCGCTCCAGCTGGGAAGCGTGGCCATGATGCTCTCAGCGGTATGGTTCTATCTCTCCGGGACCATGATCCTGGCCAACGCCCTGATGGTGGTCATCATGTCCTTCCTGGTCTTTGCTCAGATCTCCTCGGCGGGCAGCGGCATGTCCCTGCTGCGTATCGTCAGCAGCTGCATGGCCCATGCCGATGAGACGGACGCCATGCCCCAGCTGGCAGAGACCGGTCGGGCCGGCACGCCCAGGGAGCACGGCATTACCTTCGACCATGTTTCGTTCTCTTATGACCAGCGGCCCATCCTGCGGGATGTATCCTTCACCATCCCGGACAGAACCACCACCGCTATCGTGGGCCCCAGCGGCTCCGGGAAAACCACGCTGTGTAATCTCATCGCCCGGTTCTGGGATGTGGAGAGTGGCGCCGTCCTGGTGGGCGGTCAGAATGTGAAGGACTATACCCTGGAGGGCCTGATGGATCAAATCTCCATGGTATTTCAGAAGGTCTATCTCTTTGCTGACACGGTGGAAAACAACATCAAGTTTGGATGCCCCAATGCCACCCACGAAGAGGTGGTGGCCGCGGCGAAGAAAGCCTGTTGCCACGACTTCATTCTCACCCTGCCCCAAGGTTATGACACCGTCATCGGCGAAGGTGGCTCCAGTCTTTCCGGCGGCGAGAAGCAGCGAATCTCCATCGCCAGGGCTATCCTGAAGGATGCTCCCATCGTGATTCTGGATGAAGCCACCGCCAATGTAGACCCGGAGAATGAGGACCGGCTGCAAAAGGCCATCGAAGCTCTGACTCGGGATAAGACCATTCTGATGATCGCTCACCGGCTGAAGACGGTCCGCAACGCCGACCAGATCCTGGTGCTGGACGGCGGACAGATCGTTCAGCGGGGCACCCACAGCCAGCTCATGGCCCAGGAGGGCCTGTATCAAGCGTTCGTATCCGGCCGTAAAGAGTCCGGCCAGTGGAAGCTCTGAGAGAAGGAACGCCTAAACCGTTATAAATGAGGAGTGCTGTCACCGGATATATCCCCGGTGGCAGCACTCGCTTTCTTTTTATAATGCTAATCAGTCGTCCTCCAACAGTTTGGAGGGCTGAATCTTCAATACTTGGGCGATTTTGAACAGGGTCTCCAAGGATAGGAAAATTAACTGTCCCTAACGGAAAATGGCTTGACTGGTTATCTATAGCTAACTATAATCAAGCATAGAGTATCCTTGTGATCCGAAAATAAGATGGCCAACAGGATGATTTGTTTGCCTGAAATGCATAACGGGAGCGTCATCAGCACAGAGATGACGCTCCTGCTTTGCAATGGAAATACAAACACAGGGGGAGAACCTATGCACGAGTATTATCGAAAAAACAAGGGCAAACTGCAAAAGGAAATGGACGGTTACCTGAAGCTTGTCAGGTCGGAGATTGAGGAGGTTTTCGGGAAATCCTATCCCCAGGCTTTTGCAGAGATCTGGAGTTGCTATGAGCGGGAGATGCTGGAGCATTTTCCCTTTATCGGAGGGGACAGCAGCAGCGGCACCAGGAATTTGACCGGCTGCATGTTCTTTGTGGCTGTCGGTGTGGTGGGCAAGAAATATGGTCTCTCCACCAACGACTGGGGACGGCTGGTGACCACTTTGTATGAGCGTTATTTTGATCAGATGCCCCGCCTTTTGCGCCGGTTGGCTGGCGGACTGTTTCACCACTGTCCCGGCCTTGTTGCGAAAGCGTTGAAGAAAAAGGACAAAAGGAACGCGGAAAACGCTGCGAAAAATCCCGGTAGCTTTTTGACGCAGACCATGGAACCCACAGAGGAGTATTCCATGATCTATCATAATCTGGTTTGTCCCAACTATGAATTCTGTAAAGAGAGAGGATACATGGAGTATCTGCCCTATATGTGCAATCTGGACTATGTCATGTTCCGAGCCTTTGGGGTTTCCTTGTATCGGGAAAAGACCTGCGCTGCCGGGGATGGCGTGTGCGACTTCAAGATCAAGCGCGGCGCTCCCATTCCCGATGTATGGCCGCCTCATATTCTGGATGCGTCTGATCCGCTGAAATGAGGCTGTTGCATTGGATGTATCCACATTGCCGGTTTTTTATTATCATCACATCTCTCAAAATAGGTTGAAGTTGTCCACCAGAGTTCGCATGGCAATTTCGGATCCATTCAGTATGGTGAAAATGGTGCATCTGTGTTATGATAAAGCATATATCTCTCGACCAAATAGGACGAAGTCGTCCAAACGGAGCGGAAAGAACGGCGATGTACCGCTATACTCAGTAAGGAGGGGCGCGCTGAGCGCCTTTTCTCAGAAATAACGGTTAGCATAATCTAACCGCATTAAAGGAGAGCGGTACATCATGAATACGCAGAAAAAAGGGATGACGGGAAAGGACATCATTACGGTGGGAATTTTCTCCGCCATCTACTTTGTCATCAACTTTGCTTTTATGCTTCTCAGCGGTCTGCATCCCCTGCTTTGGATCTTGATGCCTGGCCTGATCGCCATATTTGCGGGTATCCCATTCCTAATGATGTGCGCCAAGGTGCCAAAGACCGGCGCGGTGCTCCTGATGGGTTTTATTACGGCCTTGATCTACTTTGTTACTGGCCAATTCACGGTGGTAATTCTCATTGCTTTTGCGGTGAGCTGCATCCTGGCGGAGCTTTGCCGGATCTGTAGCCATTACCGGTCTTTCCGCGGCAACGCTCTGGCCTATGTGTTCTTCTCGCTGGGGATGATCGGCTCCCCGCTGCCTGTCTGGATCATGCGGGACAGTTTCCTGGCGCAAATCAGCCAGCAGGGAATGCCGGAAGCCTATGTCTCTACCTTGGCAGCATTGACCTCCCCGGGTATGATCGTGGTTCTGGTGGGGGCTCCTATTGTAGGAGCGATACTGGGTATCCTGCTGGCCAAGGGAATGTTCCGCAAGCACTTTGAGAAGGCGGGGATTCTGTAACATGGAGGAGGCACGGCGCTGTTTGGTGTTCGACCCCAGGGTGGGTCTTGCTCTGCTGGTTTTCGCCAATCTGGCGGCCTTTAGTGAGCAACCTTTTTGGATGGAAATGATATGGATCGGTTTTCTCCTGTTCCTGATGCTGCTCCATCGCTGCTTTGCCATGGCGGGGAAAAGCCTCTTGATTTTTGGGGGAATTCTGTGCCTGCAATACTGGATTCTGCCGGCCGCGCCGGGATGGGTTGCTACCAGCTTTTCCATTTTCGCTAACTATGCCCGCCGGATGATGCCCTGCCTGATGATCGGCTTTCTGATGCTTCGCCGGACGCCTATGCCCTATCTGGTGGCTGGAATGCGCAAGATCCATTTCCCTCAGCGGCTGATCGTGGCTGTCTCGGTGACGCTGCGGTACTTTCCCGCCATTCGAGAAGAGACAGGCTATATCCGGGATGCGATGCGATTGCGGGGCATCCGGGGATTGGCAAAGCTGGAGGGGATCATGGTTCCCCTGATGGTCTCCGCTACCGGTACTGCCGAGGAGCTGTCCGCAGCGGCAGTGACCCGGGGAATCGAGGACCCGGCGCCTAAGACCAGTCTGGTGGAACTGCGGGTCTCGCCGGTGGACGGCGCCGCGTTCCTTGTGGGTGTGGGGCTTACCGTTGCCCTTCTGACAGTCAAATTGGGGGTGTTTCCATGGTAGAGCTGCATGATGTGTCCTTTTCCTATACAAAAGAATCGGGCACCCTCACCCATGTGGATCTGACCATCCAACCGGGCGAGTGTGTCCTGCTCTGTGGCGCTTCTGGCTGCGGAAAAACCACCATCACCAAGCTGGTCAACGGCTTGATCCCAGCATTTACGGAGGCCTGCACGCTGACCGGACAGGTCCTGCTCCACGGCGCACCGGTGCGGGAACAGCCTCTTTACCAACTGGCCCGGCAGGTAGGGTCTGTTTTCCAGAACCCCAAAAGTCAGTTTTTCAACATGGATTCCGACAGTGAGCTGGCCTTTGGCCTGGAAAATCAGGGCATAACTCGGGGTGAGATCCTTCGTCGGCTGGATGATACCACTGACCGCCTACATCTGAAGCGGCTGAGGGGCCGGAACATCTTTGCCATGTCGGGCGGAGAAAAGCAGCTGCTGGCCTTTGCCTCGGTCTATGCCATGGGGCCGGAACTCTACATTCTGGATGAACCTACGGCCAATTTGGATCGGGATACCATTGACAGACTCCATGATCAAATCGTATACCTGAAAAGTCGGGGACACACCATTCTCATTGCGGAGCATCGGTTGTACTTTCTGGCGGATCTCATAGATCGGGCCGTCTATCTGCGGGACGGGGTCGTGGAGCGGATCTGGAGCGGAGCAGAATTCCGGCGGCTGGCTGAGACAGAACGGATCGCTCTGGGCCTTCGCACACTCACGCCTACTCAGGTGACTCTGGCGCCCTCCCGTGCTGCGGGGGGACGGGATGGACTGTCTGTGGAGGGTCTGTGCTGCCGGTACAAGCGGGAGCCGCCGATATTTCAAAACCTTTCTTTCTCCGCCCGCCCGGGAGAGGTGCTGGCCGTCACGGGTGACAATGGTGTGGGAAAAAGCACCCTTTCCCGCTGTTTGTGTGGCCTGATGCGGGAGAGTGCCGGAACGATCCGCCTCAACGGTCGCATCCTTGGCCCGAAGCAGCGGCAGCGGATTGCCTACTGCGTCATGCAGGATGTGAACCATCAGCTCTTTTCCGACAGCGTATGGGGAGAGTGCCGGCTGGCTATGGAAGGGCTCTCTGACCAGCGCATTCAGGAGGTGCTGGATCGGCTCAATTTGCTTGCGTTCCGGGAAAAGCACCCTATGGCCCTCTCCGGTGGTCAGAAGCAGCGTTTGGCGGTGGCTACTGCCATGCTGTCCCAAAAGCCGCTGCTGGTATTCGACGAGCCCACCAGTGGTCTGGACTATGCAAGAATGCAGGAAGTGGCCCGCTGCGCACGGGAACTGGCGGACGAGGGGCGGGTGGTTCTGGTGGTGACCCATGACCGCGAATTTCTCCAGTGCGCCTGCGATCGAGTCCTGGAACTTTGAGAAAGGAGTTGATCCGCAATGGCATTGTTACAGGACAGCCAGCCGGATCTGTGCCTCTTGGCCAAGAGCGGTGGGTGCAGCGTTTATCAGTTGCGAAATGAGAGCGGCGAGGGAACCATGACCGTCTACGAGGTGTTCCCCGGCGCTACCATCCTGTATAACGATTTCCACATGGCCTATTGCGACTCATCTTTTGAGACCCGGCAGGATCTTCTCTGCATCGACTATTGCCGGGAGGGCCGGATGGAATACGCTGTGGGCAACGATGCGTTCTCCTATGTGGAGGCAGGTGACCTGAAAGTGGATCGCCGTCTGAAGCACAAAGGATACTTTTCTCTCCCGTTGTCCCACTATCATGGCATCTCCATGTGCTTTGACCTGTCCATGATACCCATGGAGCTGGCTCGTCTGGCAGGAGACTATCCTTTGGATCTGGCCGCCATTCAGCGGAAATTCTGCCCGGATGCCCGGCCACGGGTCATTCACGGAGCACCCTCGGTGGATCACATTTTTCAGGAGCTTTGTGCCGTACCGGAGCGGATCAAAATGCCCTACTTTCGGGTAAAGATTCTGGAGTTGTTGCTGTATCTCGACGCCCTGGAATTGGGAAGCGGAACGGAAAAACCATATTTTTACCGTTCCCAAGTGGAAACGGTAAAGGCCATCCGCTCCTATCTGGCGGAGCATCTGGATCAGCATATCACATTGGAGGCTCTGTCCAGACAGTACCAGATCCCTTTGACCACCATGAAGGCCTGTTTCAAAAGTGTATATGGCAGTCCGGTGAACACCTATATGCGGGCACTGCGGATGGATCGGGCGGCTCTGCTGCTTCGGAAAGAACCGGAGGCCAGCGTTACAGAGATCGCCGGAGCGGTGGGCTATGACAGCTCCAGCAAATTTGCCGCGGCTTTTCGGGCGGCAAAGGGACAAACTCCGCTGGAATACCGGCGAGGCGGCGGGAACCCTGTTCTTTCTTTTCCTGACGAAACGGAGTGATGCCGGCCGTGCGGAGCGGCAAACACGGACAAGAACCGATAAAATATGGCATGGTGAGAGACATCTCACCATGCCGATTTTTTGAGAGGAGTGGTTTTGTGAAACAACGCAGCTGGCTGGCCATCCTGCTCTCCTTTGCCGGTCCCTGCCGGGGAAAGCTGGTTTTATCTGTAATATGCGCAATTATCAGCGTGGCGGGGGGCTTTGTGCCGTATCTGGGGGTCTATGAGATCCTCCGCCTGTTTATCCATCAGTCGGCCTCCGGCACGGAGCTTCTCCGATGGGCTGGAGTGTGTCTGGCAGGATATGCGGTCAAGGTAGCTTTTTACGCCTTTTCAACCATGCTGGCTCATGTGTCTGCCTACACAATTCTGGAGGGTCTGCGCCGTCAAGTGGCCCATAAGCTGATGCACGCCCCCTTGGGGAGTGTGCTGTCGAAGCCCGTCGGTTCCCTCAAGAGCACCATCGTGGATCGGATCGAGGACATTGAGCCGCCGCTGGCCCACATGATACCGGAACTGAGTTCCAATGTGCTGCTGCCTATCGTGGTGGTGATCTCCCTCTTTGCCATGGATTGGCGGGTGGGCCTTGCCTCCCTTGCTACGATTCCGGCCGCGCTGATCCCCATGGCGGCGGGCCTGCGGACCTACAACGAAAAGTATGCCGCCTATATGGCAGCCAATGCTCAGGTCAACAGTATCATCGTGGAGTATGTAGAGGGCATCGAGGTGGTAAAGGCTTTCAACCAGAGCGGTGCTTCTTATGAAAAATTCGTCCGGGCAGTGACCAGATTCCGTGACTTCACGCTGGATTGGTTCCGCTGCACCTGGAAGTCCATGAACCTGTGCCTGTCTATCCTGCCTACCACGCTGCTGGCCACCCTGCCGGTTGGGATCGCCCTGTATCAGACCGGCGTCCTGGACCCGTCCCGGCTGGCTCTGTGCCTGATGCTGGTGCTGGGTATCGTGTCCCCGCTGGTGCAGGCTGTAGCCTTTCTCAATTCCATGAAGAGCATGGAATTTGCCGTCCGGGACACTCGGCATCTGCTGGATCTGGAGGAGCTGCCCGAAGCGTCCGAGCCCGCCCGCCTCTCCGGCAGCGGTATCACTTTGCGGGATGTGTCTTTCTCGTATAGCGGGAAAGAAGAGGACACTGTGCTGCGTCACATTGATCTGGAACTTCCCGCCGGCACCTTCACCGCTCTGGTGGGTCCCTCCGGCGGCGGCAAATCTACGGCAGCCCGGCTTATCGCCCGGTTCTGGGATGTGACGGATGGCCGCATTGCCATAGGCGGTGTGGATATTCGGAATCTCACACTGAAGCAGCTGGCGGATCAGGTCAGTTTCGTGACACAGGACAATTTCCTCTTTGACTGCTCTCTGAAAGAAAACATTCGATTGGGGAAGCCGGACGCCACGGAGGAGGAAGTTTGGGCGGCTGCCCGGGCCGCTCAGTGCGAGGAGTTTTTAGGACGGCTGGAGCATGGATGGGATACCCCAGCGGGTGAAGCGGGCAAGCAGCTCTCCGGTGGGGAGCGGCAACGGATCGCCATCGCCCGCGCGATTCTGAAGGACGCCCCTATTGTAATTCTGGACGAGGCCACCGCCTTTACCGATCCGGAGAATGAGGACAAGATCCAGCGTTCCCTGATGGCGCTCTCCCAGGGGAAAACGCTGCTGGTCATTGCCCACCGGCTGAGCACCATTCAGAACGCCGACCAGATCGTGGTGCTGGAGAAGGGTCGGATTGTGGACAAAGGCACACAGCCGGAACTGCTCAGCCGATGCCCGCTTTATCAAAAGCTGTGGCAGGCCCATGTGGGTGCCCAGAACTGGGCGGTTGGAAAGGAGGCTTGACGATGTTTCGGAGTATGAATCGGATTCTGCGTTGGACAAATGGGTACCACAGACGGCTGTATCTCGGAAGTCTCTGTTCGTTTCTTGCCACCTGGGCCGCCGCCGGGCCGGTGATGCTGGCGGCCTGGGCCCTTGGGCTGGTTATCGAGAGTGCCCAGGAGGGGACGGCGCTGGACCCCAAACTGCCCTGGCTCTGCCTGGGTGGGATCGTCCTGCTGATCATTCTGCGTTTCGTGTGCGCTTACTGGAAAAACCGGCTCCAGGAGAGCATTGGAACAGAGCGGGCAGCGCAGCAGCGACTGGAACTGGGTAACCTGCTCAAACGGGTTTCCCTGGGGTATTTCTCCAAGAATAACCTGGGCGACATTTTGGCTGCTCTGACCACGGAGCTGAGTACCCTGGAGCTGCAGAGCATGAAGATGGTGGATGCGGTCATCAACGGCTATCTGCAGGTACTGGTCATCGTTTTGTGCATGGCGTTCTTCTGCCCGGAGGCGGCGCTGGTGGCAGTAGTGGGCGTGCTGATGTCCGCCTTTGCCCTCAGGGGTATCGGGCGGCAGAGTGCCCGCACCGCTCCGGTGGGACATCGGGCCCAAGAGGCATTGTCCGGGGCGGCCATTGAGTACATCCATGGCCTTTCGGTGGTCAAATCCTTCGGCCAGGAGGGGGTGTCCTCCCAGCGGTTTTTTGAGGCGTGCCGGGCCAATAAGGACATCCGTATCAAAAACGAGTTTGGCTTTGTGCCCTGGAACTGCCTGCACCTGTTTTCTCTGAAGACCGCAGCTGTTGGCCTGGTGCTCACCGCCGGCTGGCAGACTATGAACGGAACCTTGGAGCTGCCGGTGCTCCTGATGGCTGCCATGTTTTCCTTCACGATCTTCGGCAGTGTGGAGTCCATCAACGACGCCGCCCATATCCTTTCTGTCACGGACTCGGTGCTGGACCGTCTGGAAGAACTGGAGGGAACGGAACTGCCGGATCAGGATGGGAAAGACATCTCTCTGGAGCGTTACGACATCTGCTTCGACCATGTCTCCTTCGGTTACGAGACACGGGAGGTGATACACGATGTTTCCTTCCAGCTGCCGCAAAACAGCGCCACCGCCATTGTAGGGCCGTCCGGCAGCGGGAAGAGCACGCTCTGCGCACTGCTGGCCCGGTTTTATGATGTGGATCAGGGACGCATCACCGTGGGCGGCTATGACATCCGGAAGATGACCTGCGACAGCCTTTTGCACAACATTGCTATGGTATTTCAGAATGTGTATCTGTTCCACGACACCATCCGCAATAACATCCGTTTTGGCCGTCCGGATGCTGCCGAGGAGGATGTGATCGCTGCAGCTAAAGCGGCCCGCTGCCATGACTTTATCATGGCGCTGCCCCAAGGGTATGACACCATAGTGGGAGAGGGCGGTTCCAACCTTTCCGGCGGAGAAAAGCAGCGCATTTCCATTGCCCGGTGTCTGCTGAAAGATGCCCCCATCATCATTCTCGATGAGGCCACCGCCAGCGTGGACCCGGAGAATGAGCATGAGATCCAGGAGGCGATCTCTGCTCTGGTGCGGGGAAAGACCATCATCACCATCGCCCACCGTCTGGCTACAATCCAAAACGCAGACCGGATTTTAGTGGTGGAGGATGGCCGCATTGCTCAGCAGGGCACCCATCAGGAGCTGATGAGCCAGGAGGGAATTTACCGGAACTTTATCGAGATCCGACAGCGGGCTGAGGGCTGGCGGATATAAAATAAGTATGTGGGGAGGCATATCTGCCTCCCCACATACTGTTTTAGAATGATTCTTTGGATTTTGGCTTTGTATCACTTTCGCTTTGCCATTTTCCTGTACTCCAACGGGAGCAAGCCGGTGCTTCTTCGAAACAGTTCCGCAAACCGGCTGGATGTAGAATATCCTATCGTTTGAGCAATCTGACCAATTTGCAGATCGGTATGAGCCAGCAGATATTCTGCCTGACTCATGCGGCGCTGCTGTATATACTCTGTGATCGTGCAGCCATAGACCTTCTTGAAGCTGCTTTTGAGTTTTGTCGTACCCATGCAGGCGATTTGTGCCAGACGTTCTATGGGTAATTCACCAGCATAATGATCACTCAAATAGGCCGCTACGGTTTGAATCCGTTCCAAATCCTGAGAAGCCAGTTTGTGATCTGAAACTGAACGCTTTTTTTGATATTCAACCACAAGAGAGAGCGCCTCGGCTACCTTGCTCTCATAATAGAGTTTGGCTGCAATTCCGGTTCCACGGTAGCTCTGTAGTTCTGATAGAAGCCGGTACATTTCCGGGAACTCTGTTGTTTGGTCGATTTCCCGAAAAGCCTCGATGGGATTCCGATATTCTTCCGGATACTGTTTTTTCAGATAATCCTCATAATATGCGGGGGTGATCTCGATGCCGATGGATCGAACCGGTATATTTTGGTGGACGATTACTTGATATGGCTTGTATCCGCCCACATAGGTTTTGATGCATCCGGCTGACAACCGGCGATATGGCGACAACTCTTCACCGGAGATAGAATCGTAACGGGTAATACTGAGACATTCCGGGAGATCAAATTCCAGCATAAAATCCTTATTGAAAGAGAAGTTGTGTATCTTGATGTCGAATAGATCCCTTTGCCCGTAGGTCCAATAAGAACCTTCGCCAACTTCCGGAGATAGTTTCCAGCAAAGCCCCAGAGGACCATATTGATCATTATCTGGTGCAGGCACAAAACCGTGCTTTTTCAGTAATGGCGCATAGTATTGCTCGATGATACCGGTCATTACAATAGATACGCCTCCCTTGTTTTGCAATGATTAGACGAATTTTTGAAATGATAGGACGAACCTCGCTCCAAACGATTGAAAGTAGGTTGTGCATGGTGTAATTATATATAACGGTTAGCCACATCTAACCAAAGGATAGCATACCTATCCCATAAAGTCAACGCATTACAAAATAGGAGGATCAACATGAACAACCGAATCAATCCCGCAAAAAAGGGCCTCACTGTCAAAGATCTTGTGACGACCGGCATTTTCAGCGCAATTTTCTTGGTGTTTACCCTAATCGGCAGTATTTTATTCGCGCCAAACCCGGTTTTGACATTCTATATGCCGATGGGCGCAGCCCTGCTGTGTGGTCCCGTGTATCTTCTGATGATCGCTAAGGTGCAGAAGCGGTGGAGTGTCACCATTCTTGGCATCGTTATGGGAATCATCTGGTTTGTTACCGGAATGCACTGGGCTTTTTCTTTAGGCTATATCGGAATGGGGATTATCGCCGATCTGGTGGCTGGTGCGGGACATTACCGCAACAAGGTAGTCAATCTGCTGTCCTATATGCTGATGTCGCTGGGCAGCGTTTATACCTATGTGGTGTTTTTTATTGATCCGCAAGGCTGGGCCAGCACGATGCTGGAAAACGGCACGGAACAGACCTATATTGACACAATGAGCGCGTCTGCTCCTTCCTGGCTGTTGGCTGTTATCATTATCGGAACGCTGGCGATTGCTGCGTTCAGTGGTTGGATCGGTGGAAAGTTGCTGAAAAAGCAGTTTGAAAAGGCTGGGATCACCGCATGATTGGCGGAGCGTTATCCAGGTGTGGACTGTGGCTGGACCCAAGAACGAAGATATTATTGCTTCTGTTGTGTATCCTTTCTGCCATGATGGCTCCATCCTTATTCTATGAACTGGGTCTTGTGGTGCTGATCGGGCTGCTCGGCATTTGCTTTGGAAAGTGGAAGTATGCCTGGAAAGGAGTGCTGTTCTACGCGCTGATCGTTCTGCTCACCTTCTGGATTATGGATACCATGACTGGAACTTGGCGCACCATGTTTATCGCTTTTTTAGGGTTGTTCCATAAGGTCTACCCCTGTGGGATGCTGTCCGGCATTGTCATCTCCACTACAAAGGTCAGCGAATTCCTCTCGGCGATGAATCGCATCCATGCACCCCAAAAGCTGGTAATCCCCTTGGCGGTCATGCTGCGTTATATCCCTACCATTCAGGAGGATTGGCGGTTTATCAAGGATGCGATGCGGATGCGGGACGTCTCACCTTCGCTTAAGGGGCTCCTGACACATCCCGGAATAACGGTGGAGTGTATCTATGTTCCGTTGATGATGGCGGCATCCAAAGCGGCGGATGAACTGTCCATCGCTTCCATCACCCGCGGCATTGAAAACCCAAAGCCTCGAACTTGTCTGGTGCAGATCCATATTGGTTTGATGGACATTGCGGCAGTCTTTTGCTTTGCAGGCGCGTTGGTTGTTGGGCTTTATGGAAAGGGGGCGCTGGGATGATTGAGTTAAAGCATGTGTCATTTACTTATCAAGGACAAAAAGGAGACGGGCTGCAAGACATCAACCTGACCATAGAGGACGGAGAATGTGTGCTGTTCTGTGGCCGGAGCGGCTGCGGGAAGACCACCATCACGAGGCTTGTAAACGGTTTGATCCCGCAATTCTACGCAGGAGAACTGGCGGGCAGCGTACTGGTGGATGGTCAGGAAGTCAGTGATCTTCCCATGCACCAGATTGCCGCAAAGGTTGGATCGGTGTTTCAAAACCCAAGGACACAGTTTTTCAATGTGGATACAGACAGCGAGATCGCTTTTGGCATTGAGAATCAAGCACTTCCAGTTTGCCAGCTGAGAGAACGCGTGGATCGCACATCGGCAGAACTGCACATTGAAAACCTCCGTAATCGCAACATCTTCGAGTTATCCGGTGGAGAAAAGCAAAAGATAGCGTTTGCTTCGGTCTATGCGATGAATCCTCAAATATATCTTTTGGATGAACCGTCCTCCAATTTGGATATGCGTTCCATTCAAGAATTGGGAGAACATCTCAGGCTGATCAAATCGCAGGGAAAAACCATATTGATTGCAGAACATAGGTTGTACTATTTGATGGATCTGGTGGACCGGATTGTGTATTTGGAACATGGGAAAATCACACAGGTCTTTACGCCGGAAGCATTTCGGCAGATGTCGGAGGATACCCGGGAACAAATGGGCCTTCGAGCGATTGATTTGCATCGTGTTCTCCCACCGCGGGATCATTCCCTTGCGCCTGTTTCAGATCCTATCTTGGAACTTAACAATGTAGCCCTTCACTATAAGAAGAGAACCATTTTGCACGACATCAGCTTTACAGCAGTAAAGAGAGAGGTAATTGGCGTCGTTGGCCACAATGGGGCCGGAAAAACGACCTTTTCCCGTGCTTTGTGCGGGCTTCATAAGGCCTGTGATGGTCAATTCTTTTGGAACGGTCTGTCCATGGCTCACAAAGATCGCCTGCGGCATTCCTATATGGTCATGCAGGATGTGAACTACGAGCTTTTTGCGGACAGTGTGGAGTCAGAATGTACATTCGGTATCCGCAATCCGAAACAGACGCTTGTCGACGCAACACTGGAAGAGTTGGCCCTGGCCCCATTCAGAGACCGCCACCCCAATACCCTGTCCGGAGGTCAAAAGCAGCGGGTGGCGGTAGCGGTCAGCATGATTTGTGGGAAAGACCTGCTGGTGTTTGACGAACCGACCAGCGGGCTGGATTTTGACAGCATGACACAGGTTGCGGGTCTGATCCGGCGGCTGTCTGATATGGGAAAAGTCATCTTTATTGTCACACATGATTTTGAATTTGTCAGTCGTACCTGTTCCCGCATCCTCCACTTTGATGAAGGAGAAATGCCTGACGATGTGCCTGTTACCATGGACACTCTCCCTACATTGAGAGAATTGTTCTCCATTTCAGAAAGCAGGCCGGGACGGACAGAACACAGGAAAAGCCGATTCTGTTCTGCCGATTGCTGACGATTGAAAAAGCCGCATGGTGGAATGTTCCCCATGCGGCCTCTTGGGTTCTATTATTGAAGTCCCCTGGCGAGGTATTCCTCCAATACCTTGGAATACTGCTCTCCCAGAACGGCGGGATATTGGCAGTGAACATAGCCTTCCCGGACTGTAAAGGAAGCAGACGGATAGTGCTTTGAGACAACCCTGCGCGCGGTCTTGGCGCTGATGTCCTCACTGCCATACTCAAAAAACAGGTGAGCTTCCAACTCCTTTGGATAGTTGGGAAAGGTGCAGTCCGAACAGGCGGCAGCGATGGCTTGCAAAGTTTCCGGACGAATTTGTTCAAAGGTGTACCCCATGATAAGGCCGAGCGTCTCCCCATAGATTTTCGTCATCCGCTGTGCAGACAAACCGGGATGTTGCTGTGCTTTCCGATGTTTTGACAGAAACATACGGGTCGCCATCATCCGTAGAAAAGCAGCATTGGAATGGAGGGGGCACCCCTCTAAGACTGCGGTGTGAACTTTGAATGTGGGCATGGCAATCAACTGCATCGCCACCACGGCACCGATGGATGCACCAAACACTAACTTCAGATCAATCCATCCCTGCGTTGTCAGCCAGCCGGCCAGCGTTTCTGCCTCTTGTTGGGCGCTTTGAAAGATCCCAGTATCTGTTCCATGGCCTGTCAGATCCGGCGCGATCACACAATGACTGTTCCGCAGTTCGCCCAGCAGAGGCAGCATACTTTTCCCGTCCAGAAGCATGGGGTGCAGAACAACGATTTTGGGATTAGATGGATCTCCAAAATACTGTATTTTCATAAAGAATCTTTCCTTTCCATATCGTTTACCTCCGTGAAAGAACTCCAGCATGCTCTGCGATATTCCGCAGGGGAGCGTCCGGTGTTTCGCCGGAAGATCTCCGCGAAACGGCTGGGATTCTGATACCCAACAATGGCCGCCACCTGACTCACCGGCAGGTCGGTTTCCCGCAGCAGCCGCCCAGCCTGCTCCGTGCGCTGCCCCTGAATGTACTGGGTAATCGTGCAGCCATACCGGACATGGAAGGCATCCTTCAGCTTGGAAATGCTCATGCAGCCAATACGGCTGAGCCGTTCCAGCGGCAGTTCATCCGCACAGTGGGCCGTGATGAAGGCTGCCACATCGGCCAGCCGTACCGCATCCTCCGCACTAACAGAACGGCGGCTCCCGCGCTTCAGGTGCCGCTCCACCACCAGCGCCACTGCTTCCGCCACCTTTCCATCGTAGAACAGACGGGCAGGAAGCCCCTCCCCCCGGTAGTCACGCACCTGTTTCAAGAGCTGCACCATTTCCGGGAAGTGCTCTGTCTGATCCAGCGTTTGAAAGGACTCCAGCAGGCTTTGATACTCCTCGGGAAACTGGCGGCGCAGATAATCCCGGTAGTAAGCCGGGGTGATCTCCACGCCAATGGAAACGATGGGGATCTGCCTGTGGATGAGCGCCCGGTATGGTTCCCGACCGCCGATAAAACTTTTGACACAGCCTGGAATAAGACGGCGGCAGGGGGAGAACTCCTCCCCGGAAATTGATTCATACCAGGTGACACTGAGACTCTCAGGCCAATGGAACTCCAGCAGCTGATCCTCATGGAAAAAGAAATCATGAATCTTGATGGTGTAGAGATCCTGCTGCCCGTAGGTCCAGAAAAAACCGCCGCCCTGCCGGGAGCTATGACGCCAGCACAGCCCCATGGAGCCGTAACGCCGGTTCTCCGGATCTGGAAGAAAACTGTGTTCCTCCATCGTCTGGCCATATTGCTGCTCCAAGTCTTTATATGCTGCCATAAACTGTCACCACCTCAATCAGCCACATCTCCACCCCAATCAGCCGGAACCGCGCCCAAAGCCTTGCGATACCGCTGTTTTGCCGGTAGGATGGATGTTGGTTAGTATCTGCTAACTAAAATATCACTTCCCGGCGCTCTCGTCAAGCCGGGGGAAGGAGGAACAGACGATGAAAGAAAAACGGCCATCACCGGTGATGCGGCTGCTGCAGTGGGCCGGGCCGGAGCGGAAATGGCTAATCCTGTCCGTTTTGTGTGCCTTTGGCAGCGGTATTCTGGTCATCACATCGTATATCGGCATTTACCGGCTGATGGATGCGGTGCTCTCCGGCGCCTGTACCAAAGCAGTTATCGCCGACTGCGCTTTGCTGGTCACGGCTGGCACCGTGGGAAGGCTGGTGCTGCTGGGTACTTCGGGTGTGCTGTCTCACAAGGGAGCCTATGGGGCACTGTTTCGAGTGCGGTGCATGGTAACGGAGCATCTTGCCAAAGTGTCTCTTGGAGCCTTGGACGGGCGGAGCACCGGCGCGGTCAAAACTGTTCTCAATGAGGACATCGAGAAGTTGGAACTGTTTCTGGCCCACAACCTGCCGGAATTTGTGGCCTATCTTACAGGGCCGGTTGTGATTTTCCTGTATCTGCTCTCCGTCAATGCCCCTCTGGCCCTGGTCTCCCTGATCCCGCTGCCTCTGGCCGGCATTGTGATGGCGGTCATCTTCCGAAGAATGAAGGGGGTTTTGTCCGATGTCAACCACTCCTTGGTAGGCTTTAATTCCGTGATGATCGAGTACATCTCCGGTATGCGGCTGATCAAAGCGTATAACATGGGCAGCCGATCCTTCCAGAAGTTTTCCCATGCCATTGAGGAGGAGAACCGGATCTGGAACCTGGTCACACACAAGACGGCTCCGCCCTATGCCGCCTTTCTGCTGCTGGTGGAATGCGGGATGGTGCTGATGGTTCCAGTAGGCGGCCTGCTTTTCCTCCGGGGAAGCGTTACCGGCAGCGTATTTCTGCTCTTTGCCTATGTGGGCGGGATGTATCTCGCCGAGATCCTGCCCCTGCAAAAACTGGCCACCACCTTTGCTCAGGCGCTTTCCGGCGTGAAAAAAGTGGAGGAGATCCTGGATCTGCCCACCTTTTCCAGCGGCGCGGCCTTTCCGGAGACCTGTGGCATTACCCTGGATCATGTCTCCTTTTCCTACGATGGAAAGACCGATGTGCTCAGGGATTGCTCCCTCACTGTGGCGCCGGGGGAAAAGGTTGCGCTGGTGGGGGTGTCCGGTGCAGGCAAAAGCACCGTGATCCAGCTGATGGCCCGATCTTACGATGCGACCCAGGGAACGGTCCGCATCGGCGGCAGAGATGTGCGGGAGCTGGACTACGAGGACCTGCTGGACCATATCTCCCTGGTGTTCCAAAAGACCTTTCTGACCCGGGGCAGCGTGCTGGAAAACATCCGCATGAACTCGGGAGCAACACTGGAGCAGGTGCGCGAGGCTGCCAGACTGGCGCAGATCGATGATTTCATCCAATCGCTACCCCAGGGCTATGAAACCAAGGTGGGTACTTTCGGCTCCCGTTTCTCCGGTGGGGAGCGGCAGCGCATTGCCATCGCCCGGGCCATTTTGAAAAACGCTCCCATTCTAATCCTGGATGAAGCCACCTCAGCGGCTGATCCGGAAAACCAGGTGGAGATCGACCGGGCCATTGAAAACCTGTGCCGGGGCAAGACAGTCGTGATCGTGGCCCACCGGCTGGGCGCCATCAAGCTGTGCGACAAGGTGGCAGTGGTGGAGAACAACACCATTACCTGCTGTGGTACCCATGAAGAGGTGCTGGAGAAAAATGAATACTACCGCAGGGCTTGGGCGGATTACCGGGCTGCCCGTGCCATTGCCTATTCCGTGGAAGGGGGTGTGCAGCATGCGTGAGGCAAATGTGTTCCGTAAAAATCGGGCCTTCTATTCCGGTGTGATCCTCACGGTAGTGGAAGGGCTGCTGTCCGGGTGCAGCTACTTGTCCATTTATATGGTTCTGTCCGGGCTGTCTGAGGGCAGCCTGAGCGCACAGCGGCTCGGGCTGCTGACTGCGTTTCTTGCGGGCATCTTCCTGATTCGACTGGTCATTTACGCCGCCGGTTACACGCAGGTTCAGCTGGGCGGAGCTGCTGTTTCCAAAGGACTGCGGCTTCGGCTGGGTGACAAACTCAAACAGATCCCTCTTTCCCGCTTCACCCAGGGACAGGTGGGAGAGTATGTGAATACCATGACCAGCGATGTGGGCAGCTACGAGAAGATCCTGACCCACTCCAGCGGCAACATCACCAAAAACGCTGTGCTGGCCGCCATGCTGGTAGGCTTTGTATGCAAGGTGTATCTGCCGGCGGGGCTGATTCTTTTCTTGGTGGTAGCGGGGCTGATCCCCAATCTGTGGCTGTCCTTCCGTGTTGTTGCCAAATACGGCGTGGCCAAGCATGAGGTCAGTGCCGAGACGGTCAGCAGCATCGTGGAGTACATCGACGGCATCCAGACCTTCCGTGCCTATCATATGGGTGGCGTCCAGAATCAGGCCACTACCGAGGCGATGCGGAGGTTCAGTCGGGTGTGTTATCTGTACGAGGCAAAGGGCATCCCTATTGGCTTCGGGTATAACATTCTCAGCTGGTGCAGTGTGCCGGCTATCATGGCGTTGGCAGCCGGTCCCTGGGCAGCCGGTACGCTGAGCAATGTGGATTATCTCATGGTCTCCATGCTACCCATTCTGCTGACCAAGCTTACCACTGCCATTTCCATCGATCTCTTTGAATGGAAGCACCTGATGGTCTCCAAGAACAATATCCTCCAGGTGATGGCGGAACCGGAGGAGAGAGGTTCCATGGCGCCCTTCCATCCTGCTGAGCAGAACATCACCTTCCGCTCGGTCTCCTTCTCCTATGTGCCGGGAGAGCCGGTGCTGAAGGAGCTGTCCTTTACGGCACCGGCAGGAAAGCTCACCGCCATTGTAGGAGACTCCGGTTCCGGCAAATCCACCATTCTCAATCTGATCGCCAAATACTACGAACCGCAGAGCGGCGAGATCTCCATCGGAGGGCAGTCCGTTGAGACCGTGGCGGCAGAACGGGTGCTGGAGCAAATCTCCATGGTGGATCAGCAGGTGTTCCTCTTTGACGATACCGTTCGGGAGAATATCCGCCATGCCCGCCCCTCGGCCACAGACCGTGAGGTGGAGGCCGCCTGCCGTGCGGCTGGATGTGACGGCTTCATACAGAAGCTGGAGCATGGCTATGACACCCCTATTGGGGAAAACGGAGCCTTTCTCTCCGGCGGGGAGCGTCAGCGTCTGTCCATCGCCCGGGCTATTTTGAAAAACAGCCCCATCCTGCTGCTGGATGAGGCCACTGCCTCTCTGGACATTGAAAACGAGCTGGCGGTCAAGCGGGCGATCCTGGGGCTTTTGTCAGAGCGGAAGACAGTAGTCATGATTGCACATACCCTGTCTATCGTCCGAAATGCGGATCAGATCCTGGTGGTAGCAGACGGGAACATTGCGGAGTCCGGCACTCATGAAGAGCTGCTGGCCAGAGGCGGAAAATATGCCGCTATGTGGGCGGCGGAGCAAAGACTGTCCAATTAAGCGGAGATGCTTACCTGGCACTGACAACGATCCCTTCTCCTCCTATCCCAGTAAAGAAATCAAACGGACTGCAAAGTGCTACCCAGTTGATTCCATTGCCAGAATGTACATGGCTGCAGACAGAGAAGCGGCCGCTGACAGAATATCCTTGTCAACGACCGCTTTTTGTTAAAATTCAGAATTCTGGAATCACGCCATTATAGCGATCCGCCTTTTCCAGAAGCGGCCCCTTGGCACCCATGGTGAAGGCAATGTCGCTGCTGCGGATGGATAGGAGCCGCATCCCTGGAGTTATGCGGAGAAAATCCATCATCGGTATTGTCAGACGAACCTGCCCGTCTGCTGTCACAGAGAGCCAGCAGTAGGAGCGGCCCTTGTAAGGAAGGAAAGTACCCTCCGCGGCGGTATAGTCCCGCAGCTCGGGCAGAGCGGCCAGAATATGGCCCAGCTTGGATGGCAGGAGCAGCCCCTTTCTGGTCACGCAGAATCCACCGGTCACCTTGCTTCCGGTAAAGAGATAGACCTTGCCTTCGGCGGTGATCTGGTATTCCGACATGGCTTGGATGGGAAACTGAATTTTGCCGGATTCTTGAATGTTGGATTTTCCAAAAACAAACTTTCCGCCTTTGTTCATCTGCGGCATTTGGTATTGCTCCTTTCTCATTGTACGCCTCTGACACAGAGCAGCGCCAGGGGAAGATACATAAACAGCAGGGTCAGCCGCTGCCACAGCCCCTCCCATGCGATCACGGTGTGGGCAAACCGGGGCTTGTCCGCCATAACGAACAGCACGAAGAATACCAACGCCAGGAGAAAGCACGCCAGCGCACACAGGGCAAGGCCGGTCTGCCTGCCTTTGAAATAAAACAGTGCAACGACCAGCGGAGCGAAGGTCAGCGCCAGAAAACCCAACACCGACCCGAAACCGTGAATCTTTGCGGACAAAGTCTCCATCGCCTTGGTTTCTGATACAGGAAACAATCCTGACAAAATGCAGCCGCCCAGAGCGTAGATGATCAAGATTGCCGCCAGAGCCAGACTAAGACCGCCGGACCGGCCCCAAAGGAGGGGGCACAGCTGGGCGCAGGTCAGCAGAATGGCTGTCCCCAGGAAGAGTAGCCATAGAGTATAGACCGTGTGGAAGGGGGCGCTTCGGTTTCCCAGCACACTCATGACCTGCCGGGTGTGGCGGTAGCCCGGATAGGTGGGCGCCAGCAGAAAAGGAATGACCAGATCCAGCAGTAAAAACAGGGGCAGAAGGGAGTAAAAGGTATGTTTCATAGGCAGTTTTCCTAATTCCTCATTGCGCCTTGATGAAATGGAGGTCACAGCAGTCCGCTCCGCTGCCCAGCGTTCCGTTGCGCAGGAAGTTTATTTTGGGAGCCAGTCCGGAGAAGGAGATGTCATCACTTTCGCAGAATACACAGCACAGCTCCGGGCACCCGAATTGTTTCGTAACATCCCAGTAGAGGCAGCGGTGCAAATTGAAATGGATCTCTTGGCAGTTACAGCGCACCCACTCTGTTTGCCATCCCTCTGGAGGAAAGTGGTTTTTCATGTGTCGTTTGACGCCCATCCGGAAAATGAGATAAGCAAAAGGAAGTGAACCTAATTTTTGCATTTCGGCTTTTTTATCTATGGCAGCTTTGTGTGCTGTTTCTCGTACCAACAACAATGCCTGATCTTCTTGAATACCATGTTTCAAAAGCGCTTTGTAATATGACATCAAAGGAAACAGCCTGCTCTGAAGATGCTCCTCGATCACATGATTGCCCCGGTCATTCCCGTGCTGGCACAAATCCTGGTAAAGTTCCTCAGCCTGTTGAAGTAAGGTACAGCCTGTTTCCTGACCAAAGGCACGGATGCAATCGTCTTCCAAAAAGAAAAGAGCTGTGTTACTGGTCTGCATCCGTCTGTCCCTCCGAGATTTTTTTGAATACATCATAAGCGTGCTTCTCCAGCACATCTGCCTTTGTGACGGCAATGCCCCATTTCTCGTCGCCCAACACAATCAAAGTGTCTCCGGCTTTAATATCAAAGACCTGTCGAGCTTCCTTGGGGATAATGATCTGCCCACGCTCCCCAACCTTCACCGTTCCGAAAATATAGTGTCCCTTTGTGGTTTCCATGCGTATACCTCCCATGATACATATAAATATGAAATGCATACTTGTATGTATTTTAGCGTTATCAAGGAAAAATGTCAAGGGGCGGAAGTGTGTGGTGACTGAATTTTGGGAACAGGAACTTAAGCCTTCCGTTTTCAAAATAAGAGATACCCGCAGTTCCTTATGTTTTAGAACTGTGGGTATCTCAGAAAGGGCAAAGTATATGGATGTTAATTGTCATCAGCAATCGAAAGGTGTGCCCTGCGGCGATACTCCAGCGGCGGGCAGCCGAAGTGCCGAACAAAAACTGCGGCAAATTTGCTCTGATTTTCGTAGCCTACCTGTGCTGCGATCTCCGCCACTCGTAATTCACTGCTCTGCAGCAATTCTGCTGCTCGGCGCATCCTCACCTCCCGCAAAAATGTGGAGAGGTTTTCTCCAAACACACCGCGGAAGTAATTCTTGAGACTGGTTTCGGCCACCTGGAACCGATCCGCCAACTCCCGCGCCGTGTGGTTCTGGCTCAGGTCTGCGCACAGGATGTTCCGTGTCTCTCTGGCGATGGATACTTGGGAGCTGGTAAAATAGCGGACTGTGGGACTGGTTTCAAGAGGCTGGCGTTCTACCTTCCAAAGCAGCTGGGCGGAGAGAAGTTTCAGCAGTCCCACTTCCTCCGAATCTCGAAGCTGCCACAGGTCATCCAGCAATGTCTGTACACAGGCAGGCGTGGGTCCCAAATAGAGTCGGCGGGAGGTATGCAGGTGCTCTACGATCCCCTCTGGGCTTACTTCCCCCTCCTGAAACAGTGGATAAGGACGATGGGCCAACATATCCAGATCCAAAAACAACTCGACACCCTCATAGAGACCACTGGGGTAGCGATACTCCTCCTGAGCCTGCTGGGTTCCTACGGCCATGTGTCCTTGAGAGAGGAAGGCAAACTGTCCATCCTCCAGCGCCACTTCACAGCGCCCCTTCCGGCAGAAGTTCAGCAGCAGAATGTTAGCCGCTTCATTCTGTGCCAAGGGCCAGACCTGAGTATAGATCCGGTTGAAGGAAAGAATTGCGCCCTCCCACAAAGAAAACAGTCGCAGGCTTCCGTTCTCTGAACCATAGAGGGTCATCACCGTAGCCTTGCCGTTGGCTCGAACCTTCACATCGTCTGGGAAACGGCTGGCATCAAAAAGTTGCGACATATTGGACATGGGCAGTGCCTCCGTTGTTTGATTTGGTTTGATTGTAACTGACTGGAGAGGAGTCGTCAATGATTGCTCAAAAATTGCAAGCTATTTGGAGCTAAAATGCCTGTATGGAGTTGCCGGCAGGCAGTCAGCTATGCTATTCTGTTTTTTAGTTAGCCAAGGCTAACGAATATAGACAGGAGGGATTTCAATATGTCTCAATCATTGGAACAGGGAAAACGCAAACTGACTGCCAAAGACGCCATCACCGCCGGCGCACTGGGGGCGGTGTGCATTGCCATTCGCTTCCTTTTTATGCTGGTGGGCGGTGTCAGCCCCTATGTATGGTTTGCTACCCACTTTATTGATGCCATTCTGATCGGGCCAGTGTTCATGCTGATGGTAGCCAAGGTGCAGAAAAACGGCCCCTTTCTGCTCACCAGCCTGATTACCGGCGTGGTGCTGGTGGCCGCTACCTGGATGTTCCCCATCACGGGACTGGTGGGAGGAATTCTGTGTGAGCTGTGCCTGCGGGCTGGACAGTTTCGGCAGAAAGGCTGGCTTATGCTGGGCTTCTTCTGCTTCAATCTGGGCTTTATCGGGGACTTTCTGCCCCTCTGGTTTACCAAAGAAAGCTATTTGGAGTATGCCGCCCAGATGATGGACGCTGGCTATATGGCCACCATGGAGGGCCTGCTGACCTGGCCGGTGTTCGGGGTCATTGTACTGAGCATTTTGGTAGGCTCTGTTCTGGGCTCCTTGCTGGGTATGAAACTCATGCGTAAGCATTTTGTCAAGGCCGGGCTGGCCCAATGAGGAAGAATATTCGCCCTTCTTTTCTTGATCCTCGAACCAAGATTCTGATCTGGCTGTTGGCCAATGTGGTGGTGTTCACTTGGAGCCCTGCGGTTTTCCAGCTCAGTGTTATAATAGCCTATTTGATTCTCTTTCTGGTAGAGCGGAAAGGAACCATGTTGGCAGGGCTGCTGGCGACATATCTGGCTATCCTGGCGATACAGTACTGGCTGTTGCCGCTGCTGCCCGGTTCTTTGGCTACAGTCTTTGCTACGGTAACCTACTTCATTCTGGTGTTCCCCTGCATTGCCGGCGGCGCCTATCTGATTGCCACCACCAGCGTCAGCCAGTTCATAGCTGCTTTGGAGGGGATGGGCGCTCCCCGGAGTTTTTCTATTACCCTTGCGGTGACGCTGCGCTTTCTGCCTGCACTTCGGCAGGATTTGCGTCATATCCGGGATGCCATGGCCCTTCGGAATATCCGTGGTTTTGATGAGAAACTGGAGTGCATTTATGTACCAATGCTTATGGGGGCAGCCCAGACAGCAGAAGAACTCAGCGAGTCCGCCACCGCTCGGGGCATCGAGTCCCCAGGGAAGATGTCCTCCTGGCGGCCTATCGGATTTCACATTCAGGATGTGGTGGTCACACTGCTGTTTCTGGCTCTCTGCGTGGGCGGGATCTGCTGCAAGGGGGTGCTACCATGATTATCTTTGACCATGTGACCTATGCTTATGAGGGCAAGGAGACGCCAAGCCTTCGGGACTGCACCTTTTCTGTGAAACCGGGGGAACTTATCCTGCTCACCGGAGAGAGCGGCTGCGGCAAGACCACAATCATCAAGCTCGTCAATGGCCTGCTCCAGCATACTGGAGGTGGGACACTGGCGGGAACTGTTATGGTCGGCGGCCAGGATGTGGCACAGACCCCGCTGTGGGAACTGGCGCGGACGGTGGGCTCGGTGTTTCAGAACCCCAAGTCCCAGTTCTTCAATCTGGACACCACCAGCGAGGTGCTTTTTGGGCTGGAGAGTCGTGGAGCGTCCCACGATGAGATGGAACAGGCTCTGGAATCCGCCGTCCAAGTCTGCGGAGTGGGACCGCTGCTGGACCGGAGCATTTTTGCTCTGTCCGGTGGAGAAAAACAGCGCATTGCCTGCGCCAGCGCCTGGGCCATGGGGCCGGAGCTGTTTGTACTGGACGAGCCTTCCTCCAATCTGGATGGGGAGGGTATCCGCCAGCTCCGGGAGATCCTGAAACAGTTGAAAAAGGCCGGAAAGACCGTGTTGATGGCAGAGCACCGCCTTTGGTACGCTGCGGATCTTGCTGATCGGGTGTTCTATCTGCGGAGCGGGCAGCTGGAACGGGAATATAACGGGAAAGATTTCCTCGCTCTGCCCGAGGAGGAACGCCGCTCCATGGGACTGCGGAGCATTGCGGAGGTACCGGTGTCCTCGCCTGAGCCAAGCCCAGCGGCTGGAGCAGACGGCTTGATGGTTCGGGAGTTGCGGGCGACCTATAACGGTGCGGCTGTATGGGAGGGCGTATCCTTCCATGCGCCCAGGGGACAAATTACCGCCATTACCGGCCAAAACGGGGCAGGCAAGACCACCCTGGCCCGGTGTCTGTGCGGTTTGATGAAGGAACAAAGCGGTACAATTTTTTGGGATGGAAAGCCTCTGCGCCGAACGGAAAGAAGGCGGAAGGCGTTCCTGATCATGCAGGATGTGAACCTCCAGCTTTTTGGAGACAGCGTGCTGGCAGAGACCCGGCTGGGAAATACGGCCACAGAGCAGGAGGCTTTGACAACCTTGGGCCGAATGGATCTGGCTCAGTATGCGGATACTCACCCCATGGCTCTATCCGGCGGGCAGAAGCAGAGGCTGGCCGTTGCAGATGGCTGTCTCAGCGGAAAGGAACTGCTGATCTTTGATGAGCCTACCAGCGGACTTGACTATGGCCACATGCTGGAGGTGAGCCGACGCCTCCGGGAGTTGGCGGAGCAGGGGCTATGTGTGGTGGTTATCACCCATGACGGAGAATTCCTGCGGGAGAGTGGGGCTTGGACGGCGGATTGGCTGCCAAATGACAAGCAGCCATGAAGTGTCCAGGAAATAGCCGCCTACATAACGGAAGGGGGACTGTCTATGCCTTTACGCAAATCGGGTGAAGATTATCTGGAGGCCATCCTTGTCCTCAAAAAGAAAAAGGGCATGGTGAGGTCTGCGGATGTGGCCCGACACTTGGAGGTGTCCAAACCCAGTGTGTGCCATGCGGTGGCTACACTGAAAAAGGGCGGCTTCCTACTCATGGATGGAGATCACTTTCTTCACCTGACCGATGCGGGTAGGGAAGTAGCGGAACAAATCTATGAAAAGCACCGCTTCTTTACAGAAATGCTGACAAATGCTGGGGTAGACCCCATTACTGCCGAGCGGGACGCCTGCCGGATTGAGCATGTCATCAGCGAGAGTAGTTTTCAACACTTAAAAAAGACTTCGTCAGAAAAGAAGTAACCAAAGAAAGTGTAGCTCTTGTCTATTCTATCAGCGGGGCTGCACTTTCCTTTTATGTAAAAAGCTGCAATTAAAAGGGAAAATGGAGATTTGGTCAGAATTCAGTCAGATTTGCCAGTTATCATAAAAATGGAGTTTTAGACGGTTTAACATGAAATCGTACTTTTGAAAACGGGGAAATAAGTATGAAAACCAAGAATCGAAATAGCAGAGGAAATTTCAAGATATCGGGGGCGGCTTTATTCGTAAATGAATAAGGTCGCCCCTTTGTTTTGCAGGCGACAAAAAAACGACAATATTTTTAGAGCGATACTGAACCCAAATCGTTGGCAGGCCCGCTACCTAGTCTTGATAGCTGCGGGCTCGTGTGCAAAGTGTGGTTCAGATGGCAGGGAGCCAAAGGTGCATGAGAGAAAGATGGATCATGCACATAAAGAGGTTCGTCCATCTGCTTACATTTCGACACACAGCTTACTTTACAATACGGTTCTTCCGCCGCCCTTTTCACAGGAGCAGGCGGGAACATCGCAAATCGAGCGACAAGCCTCCTCCTGTGGGCGGCGGAAGTCGTGATGGACTTCTTTATGTGTTTTACACGGCCGACCGTTCACTTTTGCGGTGTGTGGTTGGCCGTGTTTGTTTATGTAACAAACACACACGCCCGTTAGTTCGATGCCGGTCTCCTCCGAAAGTTCAAGAAACCTGTTGGACTTCTTGAATGATTTGGAGGAAAAGGTCATGTGGCAACGAAATAATGGACAAGCAAGGGAAGAACTGCAAATCAAGTTTACGGGTTACTTAATCCAGGCGGTCAGGCGCACCCAGCGGGATTATCTGAAGGCCCTTTATGCGTATAGCAATCAGGAGACCCTGACGGATACAATCTTTGTCGTGAGCCAGACGCTGGAGCAGGAAGTGATGGAGCGGCTGCCCCTCTGGGAGAACATTGAGAGCGGTGCGCTCCTGTATGCCTTGAAACAGCTAGACGAGCGGGAACGGTATGTGTTCCTTGCCCGCGTACTGGACAAGCGCCCATTCGATGTGATCGGCGTGCAGCTGGGATTGTCGTATAAGGGTGCGGCCGCGGTGTATTACCGGGCCATTCGGAAGTTGAAGAAGAGCATCGAGGGGGTGAACGGATATGACATTTGAACAGATGCTGCGGCGAGCCAAGGGCGGTGACCAAGAGGCCATCACAAGCATTTTGCTCATGTACCGCCCCTTGCTGCTCAAGTATGCCGTGATCAACGGCAGACTGGATGAGGATCTGTACCAGGAGCTGTGCATCACACTGGTGCGGGCGATTGAACTGTTCCGGATTTAAGTTTATGAGAAAGACCCTGAGATTGCTGTCTCAGGGTCTTTCCCGTGGACTTAAAATCATTGCAATCCGCTTTCAAAACCAGCAAGGTTTGCATTGACCTAGTGTAGCAAGATTCGTATTGACCTGGCCTATTGGCAACAGGGCCTTCCTTGTGTTATACTAAAATCAGCAAGGAGGTGAAGGCGCTATGAGTCCATTGGTAAAGAAGCGAATTGCAGCAGTCAAGACGGCCGATGCAATCAACGCCATTGAGGGCGCACCGATTTCCAGCTATGCACGGTCGCTATCTGCCAGCTGGGCCCGCGGCGAACTGACGGGTGAACAGATGAAGCAGGCATTGCTGGCACATCATCGCCGGATCGCGGAGCAGGAGCGCCAGAGCCGTGTCTGACCCGTACCTGTATGAAGATGTGCCTGTCCTGAAAAACGAGCTGGGCATCAAAAATGAGAAAACATTGGATCGCATCGAGGCCGAGCAATCCAGAGCAAATATGATGCTGCTGTACGAACAGGGCTTTCAGGACTTTTCTCCGGATGGCCTGCGGGAGATCCATCGGACCCTGTTTGCCGACATTTATGAGTGGGCCGGCCAGTACCGCATTATCAATATTGAAAAACGGGAGAAACTGCTGGCAGGCCGAAGCGTTTGGTACAGCAACGATGACAGGATAGAAGAAGATCTCAATGAGGCTTTTGGACGGCTGGAAAATGTTAGATGGGATGGCATCAGCCGGGAAGAATTCGTCCATCAGCTCATCAGCCTCTTTCCGCCGATCTGGCAGGTGCACCCTTTCCGGGAGGGCAATACCCGAACGGTTGTAATGATGATGACCTTTTTTGTGGAGCATCATGGATACTTTATGGATCAGGAATTGATGGCTGCCAGTGCCGGCTATGTCCGCGACTCTTTTGTGATGGCCTCCCTGGATCAGTTTTCAGAATTTGAGCATTTGGAGCGCATTTTGCTGGACGCAGTTTGTGATGAGCCGATTGATTACAGCGAGGAAAGCCTGGAGGGGTCTGCCGAAATATCGGAGAAATACCGCAAATACCAGAAAGAGCCTTATTTACCGGAACCTCATTACCGGCGCGAGGAATAAAAGAAGCGCACAGCGGAAACCGTTGTGCGCTTACTTTATTTTAGTGATGTGCCTGGGGCAACGAATTTGTAGCCGTGGCCCCGCACTGTTTCGATGATACCGGCACCCAGCTTGCGCCGGAGTTTGTAGACCATGCTGGAAATCCCGGTCCAGCTGGCATCAAAGGAATCTGCTGCGACGGCTTCGTAAATCTGCCGAGCGGAAAATACCTGCCCCGGGTGGTGGGCTAACAGGTAAAGAATATCAAATTCCATCGAAGTCAGTTCTATCAGATTGCCGGCCCGCCATACCTGGCGCCGCTCCACATCAATCTGCAGGTCACCGACCAGCAGGGTAGAGGTGGTATCTTCAAGAACCTCAATCTGCTCCACACAAAAGCTCTGAAGAAGTTTCTGGAGCAAAACTTCCTGGGATGCTGTGAGATCTTCAAGGTAAATAATGATCTTCTTTTTCATGGCAGTATCTCCCTTGTGAGCCTTCATAAAAAAGAGGTGGCCTTGATTTCTCGTAGCCGCCACTGGTTATATGGGTGCGTCAAAAGGTTTATTGTACGACGGCTTTTTTCTGTTGTGCAGCAGAATGGATTGTCTTATAAGATTTGTTCTTGCTCTTGGGCGGCTGCCTCTTTCAGCCGCAAAAAACTCTCGGTGCTAATAACGTGTTCCATCCGGCAGGCGTCAGCCTCTGCAGTCTTAGGGTCAACGCCTGCGGCGATAAGCCGCTCTGTAAAGAAACAATGACGCTCATAGATGGTTTCAGCAACTTCCAGGCCTATATCGGTCAGATAAAGAAAGTGATCCTCGTCTATAGTGAGGAAGCCGCCGTCTTTCAGAGTGCTTACCGCATGGCACACGCTGGGTTTAGACACATCCATGTGCCGGGCCACATCTACAGAGCGCACCATACCCATCTTCTTGTGGAGGACAAGAATAGCTTCCAAATAGTCCTCCCCGGACGCATGAAGTTTCATAGATTCCCCTTCCTAAAGCTATATCGCCCAACTAAGGCTTTCCTGCTAAATATGGTACGATTTTTTGTTCAGTCCTTTCTTTTTCATCAATTTCTCATGTGGTCCCAGCTCGGCCAATTTGCCATCTTTTAGAACGATGATCTGGTCGGAATTAACGCCAGTACGGAGCCGGAGTGTAATCATCATGACCGCCTTGCCCTCCACCAGTTTTGCTATATCTCAACCAGGGCCAGTCCTCCGCAGATTCGGGTAAACAAACAAGATTTACCAAGTGATGTAATAAATTGATAAATAAGGTTCAAAAGGACAAATTGCAGCCAGTGCAGCCAAAAATCCGGATAGAAGCACAATCCCTTTATGACCTGAAGCTAATTCCAGGTAACGCGCCAGCCTGCTTTTTGCCCTTGGCTGCTTCTTATTTTGCCGTGCTATTCCTAACCCTCCTTTTGGTTATACCCAATTTTTTCCAAAAGAAGCTCTGCTCCTCTGATTTGAAAATCATCAGTAATATATCCGTTTTCAAGGCGCATTGCCCGCTCGCAACAGGCAAGCGCACACTCCGCGTCATGGGTAATGACGATAATGGTGCGCCCCATCTTTGCCAGCTTGCGGATCATCCGGCTGACATTCCGCATATTCGTACCGTCCAGCCCGC